>Ga0207657_10004522_pt1 | contig 14694 bp, 7 predicted proteins | sample KBSC33metaG_FD_184316 | JGI IMG/M metagenome (GOLD analysis project Ga0207657, IMG submission 184316) | Corn rhizosphere microbial communities from Kellogg Biological Station, Michigan, USA - KBS C3-3 metaG (SPAdes) (version 2) | ecosystem: Host-associated > Plants > Roots > Rhizosphere > Soil ... | reverse complement strand
CATCATCACGGTGGACGACATGGCGAAGATGAAGGACAAGGCCATCGTCGGGAACATCGGCCACTTCGACAACGAGATCGACATGGCCGGCCTGAAGAAGAAGGGCATCACGCGGATCAACATCAAGCCGCAGTACGACGAGTTCGTCTTCCCCGACGGACACTCGGTGATGATTCTCGCCGAAGGCCGCCTGCTCAACCTCGGCTGCGCGACCGGTCATCCGAGCTTCGTGATGTCGGCGTCGTTCACGAACCAGGTGATGGCTCAGCTCGAGCTGCACCAGAATGCGGACAAGCTCGAGAAGCAAGTGTACACGCTGCCGAAGCACCTCGATGAGAAGGTGGCCCGACTGCACCTCGACAAGCTCGGCGTGAAGCTGACGAAGCTGTCGTCCGACCAGGCAGCGTACATCGGCGTGCCGGTGGAAGGACCGTACAAGCCGGATCACTACCGGTATTAGCACGAGCGGTAGGGAGACAGAGCGGGCCGTCGCCGAGCATCGGGCGACGGCCCGCTTTTCGCATTGCGGATCAGTCCGGCCCGATTCCCTAACATCATTTGTCGCAACTCGTTACGCTCTGTCGTCGTGCACTTGCCGCGGCGCTGCTGCTCGCGGCAGCGCCCTCGCTCGCACACACCCAGTCCTCCCGGTCCCTCAGCCGGCCCGCGCTCGGCGTCCACGACTCGATGGACGTCACCGCGCTCATCTTCGACGGCGCGCATGAGGTTTCGCCGAGTGACCTGAAGCGGGTGATCTTCACCCGCACGTCGAGCTGCCGGCTCATACTCATCGCGCCGCTCTGCGCGCTTTCGCCGCAGCTCCTCTTCATCGACCGGCGTCGCACCACCCCTGAGGCACTCGGCGAGGACATCACCAAGCTCCGCGTCTACTATTGGCGACGCGGCTTCCGCGAGGCGACGGTGGACACGGTGCTGAAGCCAACGAAGCGCGGCGTCGCCGTCACCTTCCGCATCGTCGAGGGCGAGCCGACGCGCATCGCCTCGCTCACGATCGACCAGCGAACGCCGGTGCTCTCGGCGCACGAGCTGGAGCGCGCCGTCGCCGTGGAGCAGGGCGATCCGCTCAGCCTCGTCGCGCTCGACACCACACTCGACCGGCTGCGGGCCGCAGTGTGGAATCATGGTTACGGCGACGCGATCATCGACACCTCCGTCACGCCACTTGGTTCATCGCACGAGATGGCGTTGCGCATCACGATCGACCCGCGCTACCTCACCCGCGTCGGCAGCGTGCACTTCGAGGGCAACCAGGCGCTTGACGAACCGACGCTTCGCCGAGGTGTCGTGCTGACCCCGGGCGCGCTGTACACCCACGACGCGGTGGTGGAGAGCGAGCGGCGGCTGTTCGAGTCACCGGCCATCGCGCGCGCCGTGGTCGTCACGCCGCCGGCCGGCGACAGCGTCAAGCAGGTGAGCGTCGTCATCGCCGAAACGCCGGCCCACCAGGCGAGCCTGACGGCGGGGTTCAACACGATCGACTTCGGCCAGGTGGCGGCAACGCTGCGCCTCAACGCGCTCGGTAATGGGCGCTGGCTCTCGCTCAACGCGGCGGCTGGGAACCTGCTCGGCGCTCAACTGAACGGCCGCGGCATCTTCCGCGAGGCGGTTCCCGAGGCGCTCGCTGACGGAAGCGCCTTCCTGAGCCCCACCTATCAGGGCTCCATCACGTTGACCCAGCCGTGGCTTGGCAGTGCGCGCACATCCGCGGGGATCAAGGCGTTCGCCGGCCGGCGCTCGCTTCCCGGTGTCGTGATTGACGAGGATGCCGGTGTCACGCTCGGTATCGTGCACTACCTCGGCGTGCAGTTTCCGGTGGGGCTCAACTATCGCTTCGAGAGCACGCGCGTGCAGGGCGGCGCGGTGTACTACTGCGCGGGATACGGCGTGTGCGACAATGCATCGATCGACGCCCTGCAGCGCCGCCAGCGACTCTCGCCCATCGGAGCGAGCGCGTGGATCGACCGCGCCGACGATCTCGAGGCGCCGACGCGTGGCTACACGTGGGTGGTGGACGCCGAGCATGCGTCGCGCGTTACCGGATCCACTTTCGCGCACGATCGCATCTCGGCTGACGCGGCGTACTACCGCGCCCTCGGCCGCGTGCCGGCGAACGATGAGGAGGGCACGCTGCCGATGGTGTTCGCCCTCCATGGACGCGCCGGCTGGGTGCGACCGCTGGCCGAAGATCGCGCCGCACTTGGCGTCGATGGAGACGGACCAGGCATCCTGCACCCGCGCGCGCGCTTTTACGCTGGCGGCATGCAGTCGGTGCGCGGCTTCGCCGAGAACGAACTGGGTCCGCGCGTGCTCCAGGCGCGACATGAGACGCTGATCGCGGCCGGTTGCACCGATGCGACGATCGCCGACGGGAGCTGTGATCCGAGCGCGGTGCCGAACAACGAGCTCTTTCCGCGACCCGTTGGCGGGAGCAGCGTGCTCGAGGCGAACGTCGAGCTGCGCATCCCGGTGAGGAAGCAGCTCGGCGCAGTCGCGTTCCTCGATGGTGCGTACGTGGGCGTGGCAGGGATCGAGTCCCCAGCGCGCGGCAAGGGTGCCGTCACACCAGGGGTCGGCCTGCGCTACCGCTCGCCGCTGGGCGTGCTGCGCCTGGATGTGGGACTGCGGCCGGTCGGGCACGAGATGCTTCCGGTGGTGGCCGCGGTGCCGGACGGGAACGGTGGCGAGCGCATCGTACGACTGACGCGTGACAAGTCGTACTCGCCTGTTGATCCGTCGCCGGGAACACTGCGCAGCATCGGACGGCGGCTCGTGGTCCACTTCGCCATGGGGCAGGCGTTTTGACGCACGCACGTCCCGCTGGCGGCAGTTCGCCACACGATGAGTCGCGCGCCACGGCGCGACGGCTTGCGCGTAACGTGCTGCTCGGCGTCGCCGCCGTGGTGCTGCTGCTTGTCGTCATCCTCGTGGTACTCGCCACCACACCGTGGGGGAACGAGCGCGTGCGGCGCATCGTCGTCTCGCAGGCGAACGACCGTCTCACTGGCACGCTCGACATCGAGCGGCTTCGCGGCAATCTCTTCACTGGCGCCACGCTGACCGGCGTCAGCATGGTGGACAGCGTGAAGCAGCCCGTGTTCTCGGCGAAACGCGTGAGAGTGGAGTACGCGTTCCTGCCGCTCCTGCGGCGGCAGGTGGTGGTCGAGCGACTGGTGCTGGACACGACGGCGATGCTGTTCGACAAGCGGCCTGGCCAGCGCTGGAACTTCCAGGCGCTGATGAAGCCGAGCGGCACGGTGAAGGACACGTCACGCCATGGCGTGCCGCCGCAAATCGGCGAGGTGGTAATCCACGACGGACGCTTCACCTGGCGACGGCCGTGGCGTCCCGACAGCAACCTCCCCGCCGACCGGCGCGACGCGGCGATCGCCGCCGCCCTCGGCGCCGACGCGCGAAGTCGGACCGAGCGCGTGCCCGGCGGCTTCCAGCGGGTGCTGTACTATCACGACATCGATGCCGTGCTGCCGGCGATCCATCTTGCGCGCGATGGCCAGCCGACCTCGGTGCGCATCGGCACGCTATCCATGATTGCGGAGCCGTACCGGCCGCCGGTGATCGAGGTGCGCTCGCTCACCGGGACGATCTACGCATCGAAGGACTCGCTCTGGTGGCATGACGCGAAGATGGCGCTGCCGTCGTCGCGGGTGGCGGGGAACGGACGCATCGGCTTCAACCGGAGCGGCATCACGATGCAGCTCACCGCGGCACCGCTCGCCTTTGCCGACTTCCGGTGGCTCAATCCGAAGCTGCCCACCGACGGCGGTGGCCGCGGGAGCTTTACCCTCCGCACCCATGGCGATACCGCGGAGTACGCGGTGGCGAATACCGAACTTCGGTACCGTGATGCCACGGTGACGGGCCATGCGCGCGTCATGCGCGTGCATCCGCCACTTGGCGAGGCGACGCTGGCGGTGCGCGGCGCCGACGTCACCGTATCACGACTCGGCACCGATATCGTCCGCCAGCTCGTGCCGTCGGCCCGAGTGCCGCGGGACGGGACGATCGACGGACACCTGGCACTGAACGGCCCACTCGACGCACTGACGTTGAATGCCGACGTGCGCTACGCGGACCCGCGCACCGGAACGAGTCACGCGACGGCCAGCGGCGACCTTGGCCTCGCGCACGGCGTGCACGCGCGTGATCTCCGCGTACGACTGACACCGCTTCACCTGGCGTTGCTGGATGCGTTCGGCGTGCGCGCTCCGGTGTCCGGCATGGTGAGCGGCACGGCAGTGGTGAACGGCAGCGCGCGAACGGGTTGGGACATTCAGGGAGATCTCACGCACGTGGAGCGCGGCGCCACGTCGCGGCTCTCGGGCAGCGGGAACTATCGTCCGGCGGGCCGGCAGATCGCGGCAGACGTCGCGCTTCGCCCCCTCGCGCTGGCGATCGTGAACCGGCTCGCACCAGGGGCGGACCTGCGCGGCACTGTCACCGGACATGTGCGCGCCGAGGGCACGACGAAGGCTCTCCGACTTTCTGGAGAGCTGCGCTCCACCTCGAATGGTGGATCCATTGCCGGCAGCGGGACCGTCGCACTGGCGGGCAGGCGCTCGAGCTACGATGTCATCGCGTCGCTCGACGCATTCAACGCGAATGCATTCTCATCGCGCGCGCCGGCAACGAGTATTACCGGTACGATCGCAGCGCGCGGGCGCGGCACCTCGCCAGCCACCATGGACGCCGCCTTCCGTGCCGACCTCGTGCGCTCGCGCTACGACACCTTCACCGTGGACCGGCTGCTGGCGCGCGGCACGGTGTCGAACGGAATGCTGCATGCCGACACCCTGTTCGCGGCGCTGCACGGGGCTCGTGCGAGCGCTGCCGGCACCCTCGGCCTCGTCGCGACCCGTGAGGGCGCACTGCACTTCACGCTCGCCGTGGATTCACTCGGCGCACTGCGGCCGTGGCTCGGACGCAGCGACACCTCGCGCGTTGCCGTCGCATCGGGGCGGCAACGCACGGTGGTGGCCGCCGCGCGCGCCGACTCCGCGCGCCGAGCCGAGGCGAACCGGATCATGAAGCTCGCGCTCGGACTGCCTCCAGGCGAGGAGCTGATCGTGGACACACTCGTCGGCATCCCGCGCGATTCACTCGCTGGTTCGCTGGTGGCGGAGGGAACGCTGCGCGGCAGCGTGAAGAAGCTCGCGGGGGAGGCCGACATCCAGGGACGTGGCCTGGTTGCGCGCGGCAGCGCGATTGCGCGGCTCGAGGCGCACGTTTCCGTCGGGAACACGCCCACCGACATGCCGACTGCATTCCGGGTGCGCGCAGAATCCGTGCAGACTGGCGGGCGATGGTTCGGCGCGGTGAGCGCGGTGGGGAAGAGGCGCGGGAACACCATCCATGCCGACCTGCGCGTGCAGCAGGATTCACTCACCTCCTACGCGGCGCTCGGCGATTATGCGCGACCGGAGAAGGGCGTGCAGCGGGTGCACCTCGATTCGCTGTCGGCGCGGTTCGACACGTTGACCTGGCGGCTGGCGCATCCGGCTGGCGTTCGGCTCGATCACGGCGCCATCACCGTGGACTCGATCGACCTGCGCAGCTCTGCCGGTGGACGACTCTGGGCGGACGGTGTCGTGCCGAAGGATGGCGCGGTGAATCTGCGCCTGGGGGCGGAGCACGTCGACGTCGGTACGGTGTTGCAGGCGCTGCAGCGCCCGCGGGACGCGACCGGCGTGCTCGACGCCACGGCGACGGTGAGGGGCACTCGCGCCGCGCCGCTGATGACTGCCGACGTGCGCCTGCGCGAGGCGGCGTATCGCGGACGACGTGCTCCGGACGCCGAACTGACACTTGGATATGCCGACCGACGATTGACGGTGAGCGGTGCGGCACATGACGACAGCACCGGTCGCGAGCTGGCTACGCTGCGTGCGCTGTTGCCGGTGGATCTCGCACTGGGATCGGTGGACGGCTCGCGGCGCCTGGCTGGCCCCATCACGGCCGACGTGGTGCTGGACAGCCTGAAGTTGTCAGCCCTGCCCCTCGAGTCGCGCACGGTGACCGACGTGCAGGGGGTCACCGTCGGCGAGATTCATGTGCGGGGTACCTGGAGCGAGCCGACGTACGGTGGTCACCTCGCGCTGCGTGACGGTGGCTTCACGCTCGTGCCGACCGGCATGACGGCGAGTGGCGCGGTGGCCGACCTGCGCCTCGTCGGTGACACGCTGCGGCTCGACTCGCTCGTTGCGTACGCTCGAGGAACCATCCGCGCCCGCGGCGCGGTGGACTTCACCGACCGCGCGCATCCCTTCGTGCGTGCGAGCGCGACACTTCGGAATGTGCGGGTGATGGACGCCCAGCGCGGCCTTGTGGATGCCGACGGCGAGATGACCGTGGAAGGGCCGCTCGACGCCGTGCACGTGACGGGTCGCGGTGAGATGCTGCACGGGTTCGTCGCGCTCAAGCAGTTCCGGAAGGACCTGCTGCGCGTGAAGGCGCCGGGCGCGCTCAGTACCTTCGCGGTGTGGGACACCGTCACGCCACCGGAAGTCGCTGCGCGCTCGGCGGCCCTTCGCGCCCAGCCGCGCCGGTTCGGGATGATCGTGGATCTCGCGCTGCAGGTGGACCGCGGGAACTACTATCGCAACAAGCCGGACGTCAGCATCGGCTTCTACACGGATGGCGACGAGGAACTGCGCGCGCACCTCGACACGCGCAGCAGCGACGCATGGGCGATCGGCTTCGTGCGCGTGAGTGGTGGGCTGGCCATCTTCCGCGCGCGTCGGTTCACCCCCGAGCGCGGATCGTTGACGCTCACGCCGCACACGAATGCGCCGGGGATCGTGGAGGATGTGGCCGAGCGCGAGGTGTGGGAGCCGGGCCGAGGAATGCTGCCGCTGCAATTCCTCACCGGGGGCACGTCGAAGGCACCGGCGGTCGGGCTCGAGGCGGGAGAACTGTTTCCCGTTCGCGGGCGCGAGCTCAATGGCTACCTCACGATGGGGCGCGCGCACACGTCGCTGCTGCAGCAGTCCGGTTCGTCGCTCTCGGGAAGTGCGAGCTGGAGTGGCCAGCTCGCCGGCGAGACCGGCGCGCTCGCGCGGCGACAGCAAGCGGCGACGGCGCTGGGCGTCGTGCTGCACGACATCGGCACCGGCGCGACGAAGGAGTTCAACCTCGACGCATTCAGCGTCTCGCCGGCCGACGTGCCGACGGAGCTGGTGTTCGGCAAGACAGGCGGCGTGCGCGGCGCGCTGGTGGAGGGCGGGCGCTTCGTGACGGTGGACCGGTATATCGGCGGCGAGATCCGACTCACGCGCGGCATTCCCGGCGCGCGGCTGTCGCAGCGGTTCGACGGCGGGCGGTATCAGCTCGACGTCGGCATCGAGCCGCGCTTCCTGTTCGTGGGACCGGAGGATCTCGGGATCACGCATCCCACCGTGCGAACCGGCGTGGGAGGAGTCTTCCTTACCCGGAACTGGTGGTGGTGAACGGCCCGACTGCAGCACGGTAAAAGGTACCCCGTACCTGGTACCGGGTACGGGGTACCTTTTACCAGCAGTTGTCAGTTACGCCACCAGCGTCAACCGCCTCGCCGGTTTCGCCACGCTCGATGCCACGTCCTCGAATACAGGGAACAGCGCCGGATCGAACTGGGTCCCGATGTCCTGGCGCATGATCTCGATCGCTTCGTCGTGTGAGAAGGCGCGCTTGTAGCTTCGCTGCGAGGTGAGTGCGTCGTACACGTCGGCGATGCAGAGCACTCGCGCGGCCAGCGGGATGGCTTCGCCGGCGAGACCGTGCGGGTAGCCGCGGCCGTCCCAGCGCTCGTGGTGGCTCTCCACGATCGGGCGCACGTCCCACGGGAACTCGATGTCGGCAAGGAGCTCGACGCCCGCCGTCGGGTGGCCACGCACCAGCGTCCACTCTTCGTCGGTGAGCTTGCCGGGCTTGTTCAGCACCTCGGCGGGGACCATGAGCTTGCCGACGTCGTGCAGCAGGGCGCCGATGCGGAACCAGAAGAGCGGGGTGTCTTCCGGCGTGCCGACGCGCGTCCACAGTGCGCAAGCGAGATCGGCCACGCGCACACAGTGACCCTGGGTGTAGACGTCCTTCGATTCGATCGAATCGCCCCACTTGCGCACGACGTCGAGGAAGTCGCTCTCGAGTACGGCGGTGCGACGGTCCACGTCGGCGAGCTCGCGGCGTGCGCGGAGCTGGGCGAACAGGCGGTGCGCATGGTTGAGGCGCTGGAGCGTCTGCCGGTTGCGCCCCTGGGTGCGATAGAGATCGGCGAGCTCCCGTGCGACCTCGCCCTGAAGAATCAGGTCGCTCCGCTCGATGGCGATCTCCTCGGCGCGGAGGAAGTGTGCTTCTGCGGCGGTGGAATCTCCCGACGCAAGCTCGACGAGGCCGTAGACGTACTGGGCCTCACCGGCTTCGCGGGAGTCACCGATCTGGGAGACGATGGCGCGGGCACGGTCGCAGCATTCGCGAGCACCGCGATGATCACGCTGGCGGACTCGCAGCTTGGCGATATGCAGTTCGATACTGACCAGCGTGCTGCGGTCGCCAATCACCGTGCACAGCTCGCGCGCTTCCAGCAGCTGCCGATTCGCAGCGTCGAGGTCACCCGACTGCGTGCTGAGTAGGCCAAGGTTGACGAGCGCGGCAATGGCCTGATCGGCCAGTCCCGCGCTTCGCGCATCCGAGAGCGAGGACTCGTAGTGCTGCTGGGCCGCGCCTTCGTCACCGCGTACGTTCGAGATCACTCCGAGATTCGACGCAGTCATGACGGCCAGACGTGCGTCCCCTGATCGGTGCGCGCTCTCGCGGGCCGAGAGGTAGAGCTGGTGTGCCCCATCGAGGTTGCCCTTCTTCCACTCGATGACGGCAAGAATGTTGATCGCGTGACCACGCGCCCCCTCGTCGCCCGACAACTCTGCCACCGACAGGGCGGCATCCGCACAGTCAATCGCGGCGCTGAAGTTGGCGTCCTGCATGTAGGTCCGAGCAACCAGGCGCAGCAACTGCGCCGCGTTTGCCGATGTAACGGCGGTACCGTCGTGAAGCGCAGCTTCATACACCTGACGTGCGCTCTCGCGTTGTCCGCTGCGCTCCAGCGTCTGCCCACGCTCGACGACGGCGTTGATGCCGTTGTCGCGGACGAGCCGCGAAATCGCGGCTGTTGAGAGGGGCGTCCCAGTCCGTGGCTGGAGCAGTGGGCTCATGCTTCCTGGCGGCGTTTGATCATGCGGTGTAAAGCTCGCGAGACCGGCAAGTACGAAGTACCGGCCGGTCTCGCGAGACACGCATGATTATTCCCCGAAGTCCGCGACTCGGCCGCAGGTCACGATGTACCCCGAGAAGTGCTTGATCGGCGCCGTGAACGACCAGTCGAGCAGGTTCGTCACGCCAACCAGCAGATCCGACACCGTCGCCGTCACCGCACCAAGCAGTCCCGGATCGCTGTAGTAGCCGAGCCGCAACAGCGGCACCTGCAGCAACGTCACGTTCGTGCCGCGCAGCGACTGGTTGAACACGAGCGGCTTGTAGAACGTCGTCCCCGTCGGCGAGAAATCGTACGCCAGCAGCGAACCGGCGCGCGCCGTCATCGTGATCGTCGTCGTGCGCATCAGCGCACCACGCGGCACGATCACCGTCACGCCTGCCTCGGGAATGCTCAGCGTGCCACCGTCGTAACCGATCTGCTTCGTGACGGTAATCGGCGCGGCAAGCGGCGTCGTACGCTGCACGGCGTCGTTCGTCGTCAGGTTCAGCACGCCCGTCACGGTGCCAAGCAGCCCGCCGAGCAGGCTCGCGTCCGGACCGGCCGGTGACGCCTTCATCTGGGTGGGCGCGGTAACCTGGTCTGCCGAGCAGGCCGCAAGCGTGAGCACCAGCGCGAGCGCGCCGATGCGACGAATTGGGGAATACATGGAGGAACTCCGGGGGAGATGTGTCGCGCCGATACGGTCCGCGTCGGCCGTCGGTAAAGCACCGAAAGTGCCACGGCTCACAACCAAATCGCCCCCGTCAAAGTGTCCGGCGCTGCGCTCATGCTCGGCCAGACTCGTCAGATTGTCCGCTCCGATGCGGTCAGTCGGTCTCCCTTTGCAATTGCCCGAAAACCGAGCGGGCATCGCAAATCGCCAGATGAATGGCGATTTGCGATGCCCGCTTCTCGTCAACGAGACGCTATGGCTTTCCCTTCAATGTCGTGTCCTTGATGCTCTTTCCTGTTTCCGTCAACGCTGCGTGCGTCTTGCTCTTCGCCTTGTTCTTCTCCGCCTTTGCATGACTGGCGGTCGTCTTGGACGCGTGGCTCACATCGCGGGCTACCTTGTTCAACCCGCCGGGCTGCTTGCTCTGCGAACCCTTGATGCCGGTCGTCTTCTTGAGCGTGGTCTTGGTATCGTTGCCGGCATGCTTGAGCGCCTGATGCGTCTTGCCGGCGTCGCGCTTCACTTCCGCCTTGGTGTCGCGACCGGCCTTCTTCATCGTCTTGCTGACGTTCTGTGCCACCTTGTTGAGCCCGCCCGGCTTGGTCGTATCCTGTGCGCGCACGGTGAGCGGGGCGGTGAGCGCCAGTCCGGCGGCGACGACGAGATAACGAAGCTGCACTTTCACGGATTGCCTCCGACAGGGAATACCGTCGGAAATGCAAGAGGTGGACTCACCGCGTAGCGAGCTCACGGATGCCGAGTCGATTCGTCAGTCCACCGCACGCTGGTACTGCACCGGCCACTCCATCTCCACCCCCAGTTCGCGCGCCGCATGCAGCGGCCAGTACGGATCGCGCAGGAGTTTCCGCGCGAGCACTACCATGTCCGCACCGCCGGCGCGCAGCACCGCATCGGCCTGCTGCGCCGAGGTGATGAGGCCTACGGCTGCGGTAGGCACTCCACTCACCGCCCGGATGCGTTCGGAGAGCGATACCTGATAGCCGGGCCCGACGGGAATCCGCACGCCAGGCACGATCCCGCCGGACGAGCAGTCAATGAGATCCACGCCACGCGCGCCCAGCAGCCGCGCCAGCTCGGCCGACTGCTCCACGTCCCAGGCGTCATCCACCCAGTCGGTGCCGGACAGCCGCATGAACAGCGGGAGTGAATCGGGCCACACCGAGCGAACGGCGTCGGTCACCTCGAGCGCGAATCGAACGCGGTTCTCGAACGATCCGCCGTACTCGTCGGTGCGTCGGTTGGCGAGCGGCGACAGGAATTCGTGCAGCAGGTAGCCATGCGCACCGTGCAGCTCGATCACCTGGAAGCCGGCTTCGAATGCGCGGCGCGCCGCATCGCGGAACGCGTCCACGACGCGGCGTATTCCTGCCGCGTCGAGCGCCTCCGGCACCTGCGATCGCGAACCGAAGGGCACGGCACTCGGCGCCAGGATCGGCGACCAGCCGCCCTCTGCCGGCGATAGCGGCGCGCCGCCACGCCACGGCACTTCCACGCTCGCCTTTCGTCCCGCGTGCGCGAGCTGCACCCCCGCCACTGCGCCCTGCTCGCGAATGAACCGCGTGACGCGACTCAGCATCTCGACATGCTCGGCGCGCCAGAGGCCGAGATCGCGCGGAGAGATGCGCCCCTCCGGCGTGACGGCGGTGGCCTCCGCGATCACCAGCCCCGCACCACCGACCGCGCGGGTGCCGAGGTGCACGAGATGCCAGTCGTTCGCGAAGCCGTCCGCGCTCGAGTATTGGCACATCGGGCTCACGCCGATCCGGTTGCGCAGTGTCACACTGCGCAGCGTGAACGGTTCGAACAGCGATGCCGTCATTCCGTGTCGTCCCTTGCTGGTGAGACCTCCGGGGTGTAGATCTTGCCGCGCTCGACGCATCCCCGACCAGGAGCCCCTTCGTGTACGTCTGCGATCTCCGTCGCATCGCCCGTTGCACCCCCGCCATCGCCATTCTAATCGCAGGCGCGTGCAGCAACGGCGAGAAGTCTGCCACCCCGCACGCCGACAGCGCGACGGCGGCGGCCACCACCTCCGCCGCGGCCTGTCCCGACACGAGTGCGGGCCTCACGCTCCCCAGCGGATTCTGCGCTACCGTCTTTGCCGACAGCGTCGCGCACGGCCGGCATGCGGTCGTCGCATCCAATGGCGACGTCTACGTCACGGTGGAAGGCACCATGCCGTCACCGGAGAAGCAGATCTCCGGCGCGGACAAGGGCTCCGCCCCCTACTCCTTCGCCGCGCTGCGCGACACCAACCACGACGGCAGGGCCGACATCGTCAAGCGAGTCGGATCGCTGGGAAACACCGGCATCGGCCTCTCCAACGGCTACCTCTACGTGGATGAGGGAAAGCGCATCGTGCGCTACGCTCGCCCCGACACCCAGCTCGTGCCGACGGCGAAGGCCGAGGTGGTGGTGGACGGCCTTCCGCTCAGCCCGGGACATCGGTCGCGTGACTTCGTCATCGGTAACGACGGCGCGCTCTACGTCAACGTCGGTTCGGCGACGAACTCCTGCCAGAAGAAGGACCGCGCGAATGAATCGCCAGGCGTCGATCCGTGCACCGAGCTCAACACCCGGGCCGGCATCTGGCGCTTCGCGGCGAACAAGGTGAATCAGCACTTCTCGCCAGCAGCGCGCTACGCGACCGGCATCCGCAACGCGATGGGTCTTGCCTTCGGCGCGGATGGAAAGCTCTACGCCACCCAGCACGGCCGCGATCAGCTCAACGCCAACTGGCCGAAGATCTTCCCCGATCCCAAGTACAGCGCCGAGAATCCCGCCGAGGAGCTGGTGCAGGTGAACCAGGGTGACGACTTCGGCTGGCCATACTGCTACTACGCCGTGGACCAGAAGAAGCTCGTCGACGCGCCGGAGTACGGCGGTGATGGCAAGAAGACCGATCGCTGTGCGAACAAGAAGGAGCCGGTCGCCGTCTTCCCTGGACATTGGGCGCCGATGTCGCTGCTCATGTACAACGGCTCGAGCTTCCCGGCGAAATACCGCAATGGGGCGTTCATCGCCTTCCACGGTTCGTGGAACCGCGCGCCCGAGCCGCAGGAAGGCTATCGCGTCGTCTTCCAGCCGCTGAACGGCGGGGCATCCGGCGGCGACTTCGAGACGTTCGCCAACGGATTCGCCGGCGTGCCCCCCGCGCAGCTGCAGCCCGGCACGGCGAAGCACCGCCCCGTCGGACTCGCGCAGGGGCCGGACGGCGCGCTCTACGTCACCGACGACATGGGCGGTCGAGTGTATCGCATCACGTACGGGACGAAGTAGGAGTCGGCGTTGAAACGGCCGAAGTGCTGAACACGGATCTTACGGATTTGGGGGTGTGAGGGACGGCCTCGGCGCGCCGAGGCTTTCCCCTACACCCCCAACGCGCTTGCAGTTCTTCCGCCGCTCACGGAGCTCTCCCGCCACGCGGAGCGATTCGGGTTGGTCCGTGAAGATCCATGAAATCCGTGTTCAGGAAGTTGAACAGAGTGTCCCGATAGAGTGGCCGGCCACGCGAAAAGGAGAGCAGGTCCCGACAAGGCTTCGCCCTGCAGGATGACGCTGTTGGCTGGCGCGGCTTCGGGGTGACACGATTGCGTCAGCACTCCATGCGCTGGCGTCGTATTCTTCTATATAGTCGCGTTTCCCGCCTCCCCTCTCCCACCCGCTTGCTCATGCCGCGTCGGTTTCTCTCCTCCGGCCTGCTCGCCGTCTTCGTCACTCTCGTTGCCGTCGTGCCCGCGCACGCCCAGGCGCGCAATGCCGTCCAGGCGCCACAGTCCGTCGGCGCGCCGGCGACAGACAAGCCGGGCCGCGATCCGGCGCAGCCGATCGACGAGGCGTACACGAAGAAGATCCACGAGTACACCACGGAGCCGTTCTTCCTCTCGCCGCTGGTGGATTACCTGCCGGCGTCGAAGACGGTGCCGACGCCCATGGCGGTGCTCGGCGACATCGCCGGCGCGAAGAACAACCTGCCGTACTCGAAGGAGGTCTACGCCTACATGCGCCTGCTCGAGAAGTCGAGCCCACGCGTGAAGGTGTTCTCCATCGGCACCACGGAAGAGGGGCGCGAGATGCTCGCCGTGGCGGTGGCGTCCGACTCGCTCATCGCCAACCTCGATGCGAATCGGGCGAAGCTGGCGAAGCTCGCGGACCCGCGCAGCATCGGCATGAACGACGCCGAAGCCGAGCGCATCGCCGCGACAACGGCGCCCGTCTACTACATCACGGGAACGATCCACTCCACGGAGTCCGGCGCGCCGACGGCGCTGATGGAGCTCGCCTATCGCCTCGCCGTGGACGACAGCCCGTACATCAGGAACATCCGCGACCACCTGATCACGCTCATCACGCCGATCGTCGAGGTGGACGGCCGCGATCGCATGGTGGACCTGTTCAAGTGGCACATGGCCCACCCGAACGACACCTACCCCAACCTGCTCTACTGGGGCAAGTACGTCGCACACGACAACAATCGCGACGCGATGGGGCTCACGCTCAAGCTGTCGGAGAACGTCCTCAACGCCTACGTGGACCAGAAGGCGCAGGTGCTGCACGACCTCCACGAGTCGTATCCATACCTGTACGACAACACCATCGGCGACGGCCCCTACAACGCGTGGCTCGATCCCCTGCTCACCAACGAGTGGCAGATGATCGGCTGGAACAACGTGCAGGAGATGACGCGGATGGGAATGCCGGGCGTGTGGGCGCACGGCGAGTTCGACACCTGGTCGCC
>Ga0207657_10004521_pt1 | contig 14694 bp, 11 predicted proteins | sample KBSC33metaG_FD_184316 | JGI IMG/M metagenome (GOLD analysis project Ga0207657, IMG submission 184316) | Corn rhizosphere microbial communities from Kellogg Biological Station, Michigan, USA - KBS C3-3 metaG (SPAdes) (version 2) | ecosystem: Host-associated > Plants > Roots > Rhizosphere > Soil ... | reverse complement strand
AATTTTTCTCAAAAGCTCAACACCATCACAGGCGAAACAGGCGCAGGAAAAAGTATTTTGATGGGCGCACTCAATTTAATACTTGGTGAAAGAGCCGATAGCTCTGTATTAATGCGTACTGATAAAAAATGTTTTGTTGAAGGATATTTTTCTGTGAACAATAAAGAGGAAGTAAAAAAATTTTTGAAAGAGAATGATCTTGACAATGAAAATGGACTTGTATTAAGAAGAGAAATTGCAGCGAATGGAAAATCAAGAGCATTTATCAATGATACACCTGCGACACTTCAGCAATTAAAAGCATTGGCTTCTTTGCTTGTAGATCTTCATCAACAGTTCGATACACTGGAATTAGGTGATTCAGATTTTCAACGGGAAGTGTTGGATGCGTTAGCAAATAATGGAGATAAACTTTCTTCATATAAAAACCTGTATCATAAATGGCAACAATCTTCAAAAGAATTGCAGCAATTGCAACAACAGAAATCAAACTTCAATAAAGAGCTTGATTATTTTCAATTTCTTTTTTATGAACTGAAGGAGGCAAGTTTTAAAGAAAATGAACTGGAAGAATTAGATAATGAACTAAGATTATTGAGCAACGCGGAAAGCATCAAAACAACTTTATCAAAAGCATATTTTGATTTGAAAGAAAGTGAACAGCCGGTTCTGCAAACGTTGAAACAGATCATTAATCAACTGAATGGTTACGCATCTTATCATACTGATATTTCTTCAATTGTTGAACGTCTTCAAAGCACACAAATAGAATTGCAGGATATCGCAGGGGAAATTGATCATATCAATGATTCGGTTTTGTATGATGAAAAGCGCATTAACCTTATTAATGATCGGATAGCAACAGGATATAAACTCTTGAAGAAACATGGAGTAAAAACAACCAATGAACTCTTGCAAATTCAAAATGAATTACAACAAAAATTGCAAGCTGTATTAAACATTGATGAAGCAATTACTGCAAAGGAAAAAGAAACCGAACAATTGTTAAAACAAGCGAATGCAGTTGCGGAAGAAATTTCAAAAGCAAGGCAAGCACAAACAGAACCACTGATTCAACAGGTAAATAAATTATTGATACAAGTCGGAATGCCGAATGCAAGAATCAAAATTGCAATTACACCGGCTTCATTAAATGAATATGGAAAAGACAACATTGAATTTTTATTCGATGCTAATAAAAGCAATCGTTTCGAACCGTTGAGAAAAGTTGCAAGCGGAGGAGAATTAAGCAGGCTAATGCTTTGCATCAAATCATTGGTTGCCGAATCAATTGATCTTCCCACACTCATCTTTGATGAAATAGATACCGGCATATCCGGCGAAGCTGCAAAACAGGTTGGCAACATCATGAAAAAATTAGCAGCAAGCAGGCAGGTAATTTGTATCACGCATCAACCACAAATTGCAGGCAAGGCTGATGCACATTTTTTTGTGTATAAAGAAATTAAAAATGATGCGGTAAAAGCAAGTATCCGTTTACTTACAACAGACGAGCGAATAACAACTATCGCTCAAATGTTAAGTGGTGAAAAGCCTACTGCCGCTGCATTGCAGAATGCCAGGGAAATGGTAATGAATTAAATTCGAATATGAAAGCGTTCGGAAAAATGAAGATGTTATGTTTTGTTGAATAAAAAATCATCAGTACAAGAGTGCGACGCAAGAGGTGATGCCATATTAATTAACAGCCGGGTATATAATAATCTTAATGAACTGACTTATGCCCTCATTACTTCTTTTTCTGTGTTAACTATTTCAAAGTTTTTTAAAATTTCTGATGCAAAATTCATTGCACGACCAATAGCCTGGTCCATATCGTAATACTTATATTCACCCAAACGACCGCATATCAAAACATTTTTCAATGCTTTTGCTTCTTGTTTATATTTTTCATACAAAACTTTATTTGCTTTGTCCGGGAAAGGATATTCGTATTGATGAGGAGTTGCAGGTGTGGCGGGTATTTCATGTGTAAGTAAAGTTCCCTTCACATTCTTTTTATCATTCTCGTGCATGAGGTGTTTCCATTCGATCGTGCGGATTCTTGGATCATCTGTGTTCGGATAATTCACCTGAATGTAAGGCTGGTATTGTTCTACATCAGTTAGATATTCTACGCTTCTGTTTTGACTTCTGTATTTTAATTTACCGTACTTGTAAGCAAAAAATTCATCAATGGGTCCCGTAAAAACGAGCAACTTATTAGCAACAATGTTTTTACGGTTTTCAAGATAATCAACCTCAGTTATCACGTTAATACCTTTGAGCATATTACGAACCATTTCCGTATAACCATTCCTTGGCAGTGCATTCCATTTATGGTTAGGTGTTAATGTACTTACATTTGATTTGTTAACGGTAATACGTGTTGCTAATTCCTTATCGAGTTCCGTGCATTTTGTTCCCCATTGTTTTTCTGTATAACCTTTAATAAAAAGTTCATATAATTCGCGGGGCATTTTTGCAAGACAAGCTTCTTCAAAATTTTTCGGTTCTCCTTTAAAAAGATTCCATTCAATTCCCGCGATTTTTTCAATAGAAGATTGCTGAAGGGGCCAGTTAAGATGCTCGTCATTTACTTTAGATCTTAACTCTGCGCTCCAATTATAAAATGTTGAAAAACGATTTACAAAATTCCAAATCTTCTCAGAACCGCATCTGAAATAATGAGGCCCGTATTTGTGGATCGTTATCCCGCTTTCATGTTTATAATCATAAACATTCCCGGCAATATGATTTTTTCTTTCAAGTATAGTTACATGCTGTTTATGATCAGCAAGTATTCGGGCAATCGTACTGCCTGTAATACCCGAACCCACAATTACGAAATCAGCTCTGATCATAATACTTAAATTGACAGGGAAAATTTAAATTGAATACGCCTATCCAAAAGCAAGCATGTCGTGATGATAATTATATATTTTAAAGATGGAAACGCTTAATAAGCACCATCACCTGTTATTACAATAATCGGCGTTTTGAAAAATATTTTCATATCAAGTATGAAGCTATAATTTTCAACATACTCTGTGTCATGTTCAACCATAAATTCTGCACTCGTATTATTTTCACGGTCACGTATTTGCCATAATCCAGTAATGCCCGGACGCACGAGAGATCTTATCTCTTTAAATTCCGGTAAATTTTTCAACATAAAAGGAAGCAAAGGGCGAGGACCTATTATACTCATATCACCCTTCAATACATTAAACAATTGCGGAAGTTCATCAATACTTGTTTTACGAATAATTTTTCCAATCCATGTAATACGTGTATCATTTTTAATTTTATGAAGGATACCTTTTTGTTGATCAGCAATTGCTACTTCATAATCAGATTTCTTTGCGGGTTGATCCGTTATCATCGACCTAAATTTCAAACATTTGAAATGAACACCACGATAACCAACTCTTTCATTCGAATAAAAAATAGGACCAGGGGAAGTGAGCTTAACGAGTAAAGCAGTAATGATGAGAATCGGTGCAAGGCAAATAACGAGTAAAGATGATGCGAAAATGTCGAAACTCCTTTTCAGGAATATTTGCAGTTTTTTTTCTTCAAGTGATTCTTTAATAATTTTTTTCTTTTCAGAACAACCCGATTCTGCACGGATGTATAAAAATGAATCATGAACGACGAAAGCTTGTTTTTGTAAAAGGTTTAGTTCCATAGATTTTGGTTTTTAAATGGTTGATGAAGGATATTTTTCCAAGACATGGATTTTATTGGATTTTATTAAATAAACAATCAAAAAGTTCCATATTTCAGAGGGAAAAGGATATTGAATTACTGGATTTTCTTTGAAGCTTGCCTGAACAGTTCAAATTTCTTTTCAAATATCTCTGATTAGTTTAATGTAAGGATATAAAAAGTAATTATTATGCATTAAAAGCAACTTAATTTTTATTCCACCTAACATACACTCATCATCTCAAAATGCTATAACATAATTGAAATAACGCAATCCATTCATCACCATTGAACATTCCATGTAACTGATGGAATGATGGGAAACAACGATACCTGTTTTGCAGTAACAGTAAGTGTTCCGTTTGCAGCGCTTCCTGTTTGATCGTAATAATAAAAATACGGGTTTAAGCGGCTGTAAACGTTGTAGATGCTAAACACCCAATTGCTTGTATATTTTTTTGGGGTTTTATGTTGAGGAGTATAAGTCACTGAAAGATCGAGCCTGTGGTATGGCGCCATTCTGTAAGCATTAATGCGACTGAATTCCTGCGTCAATGTTCCATCAACAAAATAAAAACGTTCAGGAAGAGATATTGCATTGCCGGTTCCAAATACAAAAACAGAGGACAACTTCCATTTCTTACTTAACTCATAAGTGGCCACAACAGAAAGATCATGTCTCCTATCATATTTGCTTGGATATTTTTCACCATTATTTAGATCAGAAAATTTTCTCCATGTCCATGAAATTGTATAACCAATCCAACCTGTAAATCTTCCTTTTACTTTATTAACAAACAATTCTCCACCGTAACTCCATCCTTTACCAAATACAAAATCTTCTTCAGGATCTTTTAAAGTATTTGGCGTATATCCTTCTCTATATTCAATTTGATTCTGCATATTCTTGTAATACACTTCAAGAGAAGTTTCGAACATATTATTATTGAAATTGCGAAAATAACCAAGCGCATATTGCCAGCCTATTTGGGGCTTCACTCGATATGTACTGGGAACCCAAATATCTGTAGGCAATGTAGTGCCTGCATTACTTACCAAATGAATGTATTGAAGATTTCTTGTAACTGCAGCTTTAATTGAACTTACATCATCGATAGAATAACGTAACGTAACGCGCGGCTCAAAACCTCCGTACGATTTTATTGCTTCACCTTTTCCGTAAACTACACTGTCAAGTTTATTTCCGTAAACATCTTTTGTATATGCAGTATATCTTCCCACTTGTTGAAACATACTGTAACGTAAACCATAATTGAGTCTTATTCTTTTTGTAATATCCCAATCATCCTGGATGTATAATGCATATTCATTCGCGTACTTCTTTTGAACGTTTGCAGGTAAGAACACTACGGTATCCTGCGAACCACTTGCCACACTTGGCAAAAATGTATGAAATGTATATTGACCTCCGAATTTTAATTTATGTTCGGGCGTTGCATAAAAATCAAAATCAGTCTTTGCATTCAAATCCTTTATGCCTGATGATAAATTCAATTTTAAATCATTTTGTGAACCATTGAAATCAAATGCATAATCATTATAAATAAGAGAAGTGTTTGCAAAAAGCTTTTTATTGAATACATGATTCCATCTTAATGTTGCAGTAGAGTTTCCCCATGGAATATCTGTTTTAAAAGAACGTTTTGCATTGTTGAAATCAAACTTGTCCCTTCCGAAATATCCGCTTAAATAGAGCCTGTCTTTTTCAGAAAATTTATAATTCACTTTTGCGTTCAGGTCATAGAAATAATAACCCGAACCATAAAAACTATTGTCTTTAGGAATGAATGGTTTTATTAAAAGATCGATATAAGTTCTGCGTGCCGAAATAAGATAAGATGCTTTATTTTTTTTGATCGGGCCCTGCACTGCAATCCTTGAAGAAATCAAACCAATGCCGGCATCTACTTGTGTTTTATTCATGTTGCCATCTTTCATCGCAATGTCAATCACTGAGGATAATCTTCCTCCGTATTGTGCGGGCATTCCTCCTTTTATCAACGACAAACTTTTTATTGCATCAGAATTAAATACAGAAAAGAATCCAAACAAATGACCCGTGTTGTAAACCACAGCTTCATCAAGCATGATAAGATTTTGATCAGGGCCTCCACCTCTTACATAAAAACCTGAATTCCCTTCACCCGCATTTCGAACGCCGGGCAACAATTGAAGCGATTTTAAAACATCCACTTCGCCAAAGAACGAAGGAAGAGATTTGATAGTGTTTATACTTAAATCAACTTTTCCCATTTGCGCACTCTTTACATTACTTTCTCTTTTTCGAGTTGTAACGGTGACATTACTCAAATAAGAAGATGAAGGATCAAGCAGTACATTAATAGTTTTGTTTTCTTCAAAATTTATCTTCATAATTTTTGAATCATAGCCAACGTATGAAATGATCAATTCATAATTTCCTTCTTGCAGTGTTAAAGAAAAAAAACCATATTGGTTTGAAGCAACACCTCTGCCCTCTTCTCTCACAGTAATATTTGCGCCGATCAAAGTTTCGCCTGTAAGTGAATCTTTGATGTATCCATTTAATGTAAATTTCTGCTGACCGTTTACATGATAAATCAACAAAAAAAATATTGCAATCAGCACCGATCTTTTTTTTGATATATACTTTATCACTTTAATCAAAATCATAGATTAGGTTAGCAGCAAATAAGTGTTTGTTTGTGAAAGCAGAATTTTTGTTGAATAGGTTTGTTGCAGTACAAGTGAGTGACACAACAAAAGCTTAATAGCAGCACTAAAGCTTGTTCAAAAAATTATTTACCTCTGTAATCAATCGAATCTTCGATGCTTCCGCATCCAATCATTCCGCCGGCATAGTGTGGATGTTTTTTCCCGAGATATGGATTCACTATCTCTTTTGTATTCGATACCCAGTAAGCTTCTTCAGAATCATTAAAAGCCATCGGGCATTTATCATGATAAATTATCTGCTGATCATAACGAACCGTACGCAAAAGATTATACAAATTTTCGCTCAGAGTATAAAAAGAGCGCCGCTTTTCTCCTATCGTATTTTCACCTGCAACACCTTTTGCTTCTGCAACAACACTTTCAGAAAAACTTTTTGCCGTTGCAATAATTGTTGTGTCAGCTTTTAAATTATCGTACGGAACCTGCTCTGCAAGTTCAATTAACTTTTTTGCATCGGCACTTGCTCTTGCAGTGTCCCAATCAACCAGCGCATTCTTTAATTCAAAATAACTGTTCAGCATATTGTTGAAAGGTGTGTTGAAAGTATCACTGTTCTTGCTTTGCGCAAGTGGCTGTTGTTTATTCGACGCGTCTTTTGGCTCGCCTTTTTTATAAAACAGAAGAAAGTAAACCGCAATCACCGCAACCGTTGCACCAATTATCGCTAATCCTTTTTTCATAAAAATATTTTGAGGGCAAATTTATTGGTTAACAATATGAGTTCATAAATTTTATATAACCGGTGATGTAAAATTTTTTTATGAGCCCGGCTTTATCGCATTATTCAGCATCTGTTGCGTCGCACTCTTGTACTTTTGATTCTCTATTGAATGAAGCCATAGTTCACCAAATTGTTGCGCATCTCAATTAAAATATTCTATAAAACGCCGCTTCAAATTAAATAGTCTATAAAACTTTAAAAGCGTAAAGATTCAGGAGAGGTAACTTTTTACCTTTGCATCAAAGCAATTCATGGATATCCGTATCAATATTAATTTTTTCTTCGAGGAAGTGATGTACACTGCGGATATTCTCATTTTAAATCTATCAACTGTTACCCAAAAATTTTTTTATGTAGTGCACATCTTCGATGAACAGTTGGTTGAACAATTTTCCCGCCGTTATATTTTTATTGCAAGAGAAAAAAAGTTTCTTCCGGTGAAAACAAAAACAAAAAAAGAAGATTTGCTTGTTTACTCAATTCAAAGTGCAATCATCAATCACAGAAATAATCCTTTCAGCAATGATGATATTACTTCTTTTATTAGCATTCGGAATGAGAACTTTTGCGGAAGTTGATTAAATGACTGCTGTAATTTTTGTGGTTTGATGCAGGGAATCAGGAGATAACAATCACCAAAAAAGTTCCAATGAAATTTATTACTATTCTTCATTTTTTACATTGCCTGTCGAAACCTTTTCTTTTTTTGTTTTTACCGTACCATTGCTTTTAAAATTTTTTAAACCACTCGCCATAAGTTTTCCCGCCTTTTTTACGCGACGCTTAAATTTCTTTTCACCAAGAACAGGCCGAAGATTAGAGAGCGCAGTTTCTAATTTCTTTTCAATTTGTTTTCGTGTTATCTTTTTTGATGCATCAGCAGAAGCTTTTTTGCTTTTTGAGTCTTCCATATAAAATGTTTACTCAAATTTAATAATTAGATAACAGGCTTGATGTTAAGTTTTTTTTCAAACCCATTATTCAAGCGCCCATTCAATTTGTTCTTCTGAAGCTTTTTCTTTTTTCTTATTCCTGAACATTATAAGAAAAGGTATCATCAACAAGAAAAATAAACCCAAATAAACAAATAAGTCTTTGTACGTAAGAAAAGTTGCTTGTTGTGAAACGGACCTTGAAATAATTGCAAATGAATCATGAACTGCAGTAAGAGAATCATAACCTTTGCTTCTTAATCCGTTTGTCAGCATTTGAATACGTTGTTGTGTTTGCGGATCAGTGAGTGTAATATTTTCTGCAAGATGATCATAATGTTTTACAGTTTCCCTGCTTATAAAAGTTGTGATCAAAGCAATACCGATCGATCCGCCTAACTGCCTTACCATATTGCTTAATGCGGTACCCTGCGGAATTTCTTTTCCTTGCAATTCAGAAAGAGAAATAGTTGTGAGTGGAATAAATATCAATCCCATCGCAAAACCGCGAACAATAAGCGGCCAAAAGAAATCGTGGCTCCCAACCTGAGTATTAAGCAAACCCATCATGTAACAAAAAATAAAAAACAGCACGAGACCTGCACCTGCGTATACTGCAGGATTGATATAATTTTTCTTTAGTAACGCACCAATCACAGGCATCATTACCGCGGTAGCTATGCTTCCCGGCAACATAAGTAACCCGGTCTCCATTGCAGTAAATCCTAAAAGATTTTGACAAAATATGGGTATTATCAATGTAGTTCCATACAAACCAAATCCTAAAATAAAATTAAAACCAGTTCCGGTTGTGAAAGCTTTATTTCCAAATAATCTAAGGTTTACTATCGGATGCTTCACAGCAAGTTCCCGCCACACAAATGCAACGCTTGCAACAGCAGCAATAACTGTGAGAAGTGTAATATATCTTGTTTCAAACCAATCTTCACTTTGTCCTTTTTCCAACACTACCTGAAGTGCACTTATGCCCATAACAAGCAGAGTAAATGCGAACCAGTCCATCTTTCCTGCCCGCATTTTTTCATGTGGTTCTTTTACATACGTGAGTGTAAGAATCGTTGCAAGAATTCCAAAAGGAATGTTGATATAAAATATCCATTGCCATGAAAAATTATCGGTGATCCATCCGCCAAGAGTTGGTCCGATTGCGGGGCCGATAATTACACCCATTCCGTAAATAGCATTGGCAAGACCAAGTTCTTCTCTCGGAAATGTTTCAACTAAAATTGCCTGTGCTGTAGAAAGGAGACCGCCGCCGCCAATGCCTTGTATAATGCGGAATACAACAAGCTCCCAAATATTCGTGGACATACCACAGAGAACAGACGCTATCGTAAAAAGTATTATTGATCCGGCAAAATAATATTTGCGTCCAAACTTCGCGCTCATCCATCCGGAGAGGGTTATCATTATTACATTTGAAACCGCATAACCGGTAATTACCCAACCAATTTCTTCAAAGGTGGCGCCGAGATTGCCCATCATATCATTGAGTGCAACGTTTACAATTGAAGTATCTATGAGTTGAAGCAACGCCGCAGAAACTACGGTAAAAATTACAATAATCTTATCCGTCGTAAATTTCGCCATTAAATTATTTTTATTTTAAATGAATTTTTGTTCATTTATTAAGCAAAAAATTATGCCTTTATTCCATCCCAGCACATATTAAACATTTGCTCAACCATAATTTTTGTAAGGGCCTTCCCGTTATAATGAGTATGTTTTACGACTTCATTAATGGTGCCAACCATATAAGTGAGTAATAAAAAAGTATCGAGGTCTTTAAGAAGATGCTCCTCTTTTCCTCGTTCAACCAATTTGTAAAGCGGTTGAAAGAGCTTTTTTGTTATCTCCTTATTGCTCTCGGTAATATAAGGGGAATGATAACATTGATCAAGGAATATTGCCTGTTCAAAATTGTCCCGCCTGTATTTAAGCAGATTAAGCCATATTGTTTTAAAGCCGATTTTAAAGGGACTGGCAGGATCATAATTTTTAAAATAAACTTCAGCTGAAGACTTTCTGCATGCGGCAAACAAAGCGTTTACCAATTCATCTTTGTTTTTAAAATAGATGTAAAGAGTTCCTGTTGCCAAACCCGCTTCCTTTGCAATTTCACTCATGGTAATACCGGCAAGACCTTTCTCTGTTACCAGGAGAAGTGTTGCCTTATAAATCTGTTCAACCTTTTTATCGTCTCTGGGTTTCACAACCGCAAATTTAAGTGAATATTTATTCATTTAAATAACGAATAATGTTTTTCACCGATTATAAGCCTCATTGATTAAAGTTTCAGCCGATTTTAATTTCTAACTGAATGGGATAGTAAAATGTCTTTTTGACACAAAGAAAAGTGTTGTTTAAAAAATAAATTTTATACTTTCATTTCATAGAAATTATTTTTTCTCATCTGGCTGGTGAGAACCCGTTTTGAGATCCAATGATGAGGTTGATTTTATTCGTCTGATTCGTACCCGCTCCCTTTCATAGCTAAAGCTGCAACACTAAAATGATTTATTTAGCTAACCTTTTATTTATTGCTTAGCAACGTGCTGCATAAAGTTCAGAACGTTGAGGAGCCGGAAGAACATCTTTGAAGAGTGACACAACGGAAATTGAATAAAATTGTAGCAGATCGTTATAAAAAAATTCTATTTCTTTGATACAAACTCCTTCGGTTGCTTATATAATTCTTCTTTAGGCAATGACCTGAAATATTCAAGCGTTTTTGCCAAACCTTCTGCCCGTGAAATTTTTGGCATCCATCCGAGCAACTGTTTTGCTTTTGTAATATCGGGTTGCCGTTGCTTCGGATCATCAACAGGCAAAGGTTTGTAAACAATTTTTACGTTGGCTTGGGTAAGTCTTAAAACTTCTTCTGCGAAGTCTTTCAAAGAAATTTCTGAAGGATTTCCAATGTTCACAGGCTTTGCATAGTCACTCATAAGCAAACGATAAATACCATCGATAAGATCATCAACAAAACAGAAAGAACGTGTTTGACTACCATCACCAAAAACAGTAAGATCCTCGCCACGCAATGCTTGCCCGATGAAAGCTGGTAACGCCCGCCCATCATTCAAACGCATACGCGGACCATAAGTATTGAAGATGCGAACGATACGTGTTTCTAATCCATGAAAAGTGTGATAAGCCATAGTGATGGCTTCCTGGAAACGTTTCGCTTCATCATACACACCACGCGGGCCAACAGGATTTACGTTACCCCAATACTCTTCACTCTGAGGGTGCACCAGCGGATCGCCATACACTTCACTTGTTGATGCTACAAGTATGCATGCTTTTTTTGAAAGCGCTAATCCAAGACAATTGTGCGTTCCAAGGGATCCGACCTTTAATGTTTGTATTGGAATCTTTAAATAATCGATTGGACTCGCCGGCGAAGCAAAATGCAAAATGTATTCAAGTGAGCCGGGAACATGAATAAATTTTGAAACATCGTGATGATAGAATTCAAAATCTTTTAATGGAAATAAATGTTCAATGTTTTTAAGATCACCTGTAATAAGATTATCCATGCCGATGACATGAAATCCTTCTCTGATAAACCGATCACAAAGGTGAGAGCCAAGAAAACCTGCTGCACCTGTAATCAGCACTCTTTTCTTCATCATAGTTTTGGGTTCGTTTTTTACTGGTTTACATATTCTAAAACAGATTGCGCAATATAAGATAATTGTTCTTCATCAAGCTCTGTATGCATCGGTAAAGAAATAACTCTTTCTGTCAACCAATCTGTAACCGGCAAATGATATTGGTTTGCATTAAACGAAGCAAACATTTTTTGCCGGTGACCCGGCACCGGATAATAGATCATTGAAGGAATATTTTTTGAAGCAAGTTGTTCATTCAAATCATTTCTGTCTGCACCTTCAAGTATTAAAGTGTATTGATGAAACACATGATTGCTGTAAGAAGCTCGATGCGGAGTTATAATGTGAGAACTTTCTGCAAACGCTTTGTCATAAAAATCCGCCGCCTTTATTCTTGCCGCGATATATTCATAAAGTTTTTTCAATTTAATATTTAATACCGCGGCTTGTAACGTATCCAATCTTGAATTACATCCGACAATATCATGATAATATCTTTTGCTTTGTCCGTGATTAGCGATCATTTTCAACTTCGCCGCAATTGCATCATCATTTGTAAACATTGCACCGCCATCACCATAACATCCTAAATTTTTCGAAGGAAAAAAAGAAGTTGTTCCAATAGTTCCGATTGTGCCCGATTTCTTTTTATCACCATTGCTAAAAAAATAGTCGCACCCAATTGCTTGCGCATTATCTTCAATTACAAATAAATTATGTTCAGCAGCCATCTTCATTATCTCTTCCATATTTGCTGCCTGTCCGTATAAATGAACAGGAACAATCGCTTTGGTTTTTGGTGTAATTGCTTTACGTAGTTCTTTTACATCAATACAAAAAGTTTTCGCATCCACATCAACAAACACAGGTTTCAACTGAAGGAGCGCCACCACTTCAGTAGTAGCAATAAATGTGAAAGAAGGTGTGATCACTTCATCACCGGGTTTCAGATCGAGTGCCATCAATGCAATTTGTAACGCATCAGTACCGTTGGCGCAAGGTATCACATGCTTAACATCAAGATAGTTTGCTAACGCTTCTGTAAACTGTTGAACAGGTTTGCCATTGATAAATGCCGAGCTTTCCAAAACTTCAATCAACGCGGCATCAATTTCCGGTTTTATTTTTTGATACTGCGTTTTCAAGTCAACCATCTGAATGGGTCGCATAGTCAGGTTTTTGTGCGCGGCAAAACTACTGGAAAAAGGTGTGCGAACAATTGTGTAATGAAGCGATAAAATATTTTCTATGTTACAAACAGTGGTGCATATGGCATCACCGGTTGTGTCACTCACTTCAGCGTTCGGAAATTATTTCATCTGAGCTTCCAGCTACGAGAAATCAAGCTCGCAGCCAATAGCTCAAAGCTTTGTTACAGTACAAGTGTGCGACGCAACGGAAGCATAATAGTTGCATTGCAGTTGGGCTCAAAATAAAAAAGAAAAAAATCAATACACTAAATCTTCAGTGTTTGATGATGGTCTCATGAACCAATAATAAATAAGGAAAAGCACTTGCAGTGAAACGAAAATAATTACTGTTTGATATGCGCCGGTATCGGGAGTTTGGATATGCCACTTTGCAAAAATTTTGTTGAGGCTGGTGCGGCCTATAACCCTTGCGATGAGTGATAATTTTACAAAAAAGCAGAGATAAAAAAGTATTATAAAAGAAAGAATGTTGTACAGCACATTCCAGAAACTTGTGCGGTAAGATTTTCTGAAATAAAGACGGTTGCAATACCATATCAATAGTGATGCAACCATTAACAGAATAGTGAATACAATTGATGCAACAGCATAAGTTGCTTCGGCCGAAACAAATACATCGCTCATTGACCAGTTTAATAAGTATTCAACGATGATGGAGATAACCAATGCAATGAGCAGGAATGGTATCCATTTGTAAGATGGTTTTTGCATGGGGATTATTTTTAAGTGAACGCAACTATTCAAATATAAGTTTTTCACTTAAAATTTTCACCTTAAAATTTTAGTCTCTGTGTAGAAATTACGCAATGCTCTTTTACTGCATCTCAAAAGGATGGCTTGTAAGTTGTTGAATAAAAAGTCCTAACTCTTGATAGCGTTTATACCGCTTTGCATGGATTGATACATTGTCAGGATTGGGGTGATATTCCGTATCAAATCCTTGCCCCATTGCATTCATTGCATCTTCTACTTTGTTGTAAATACCTGCTGCTGTTGCTGCAAACATCGCGGCACCTAATGCGCAAGTTTGTTCTGATTTATGAATACGAATAGGCATGTTCATTACATCAGCCATCATCTGCATGATGAAGGGAGATCTCTTTGCGACACCGCCTAAACCGATCAACCCCTTCACCGGTATTCCTTCATCATTAAAACGATCCACGATTTTTTTAGCACCAAAACAAGTGGCTTCTACTAACGCTCTGAACATTCTCGGTGCATCGGTGCCCAGCGTTAATCCCATAAAACTTCCGTTCAACACTTGATTCGCATCGGGAGTACGACGACCATTCATCCAATCCATTGCTAACTCCGAATTTTCTTCCACTGGCAACTCAGCTGCCAGTTTACTTAATTCGGAAATGATTTTATCAATTGTTTCCTCGATCCTGGCCGTGTCGCTCATTAAATTCCTCAAAGGCCATGCAAGAATATTTTTGAACCACGCATATGCGTCCCCAAATGCGGACTGGCCAGCTTCTAATCCAATCATCCCGGGAATAATGGATCCATCTACCTGGCCACAAATTCCCTTTACTAGTTTTCCTTTCATGTCAACCTCAGGTGCCACCAGCATATCGCATGTTGAGGTCCCCATCACTTTACTTAAATAGTACGGCTCAATTTGTCCGCCCACTGCACCCATGTGTCGTCGGTCGGGGGCGAGGCGATCTCGACCGCCGTCCACGCGCCGCCGTCGACGGAGACCTCGACCCCCTCGATGCCGACGTGCTGCGCCCACG
>Ga0207657_10004520_pt1 | contig 14695 bp, 12 predicted proteins | sample KBSC33metaG_FD_184316 | JGI IMG/M metagenome (GOLD analysis project Ga0207657, IMG submission 184316) | Corn rhizosphere microbial communities from Kellogg Biological Station, Michigan, USA - KBS C3-3 metaG (SPAdes) (version 2) | ecosystem: Host-associated > Plants > Roots > Rhizosphere > Soil ... | reverse complement strand
CAGCCGGCAGGACCTCCCGGTCGAACGCGAAGACCGTCTCCATGATCTTGCCTTCCACCGGCGCTCCGAGGCGTTTGGGGATTCGTTTCGTCAGGTAAAGGCGCAACGGCACTCCGGACGGAACGGTTAGAGTGACTTTCGGACTTTCGCTCTCAGCGGCGGCCTGGCTGGCCTGCAACGTCACGAGAAACAGAGCGGCTGCGGCGATACACATTGCGCATTACCACCTCAGGACCCGATCATAACACCGCCGCTTGGGAGCAACCTCCAGCCCGGCGGCCGTCAGTTGCCTTTGCCGCCGCTCGCGAGGTCGGCTTTCGATGCAGCCTCGTCTTTGTGTGGCGTGATCTTGTCGGGGTCGATGCGAACCATGATGTAGCGAATGTGATCGGGAATACTTGTGAACAGGTGGCCCGTCCCGGCTGGGATCACGATGACGTCGCCCGCTTTGAGCTGGTGCGAGACGCCATTGCGGATGGAAGCGCCGTTGCCGCCGGGGCCGTTCAACAGGCGCACCGCGCGATCGTCGTTCGAGCGCTTCTTCAGGTCCACGATATCGGGACCCGTCATCAGCGTGGCGGACCCGTCGATGATGTGATAAACCTCGCTCACCAAGTCATGCTCTGCCACCGACTGCGGCGTCGGCGCCGTGAGTTTACCGCGGTACACCACACCGATATCGACGTTGATCTTGCCGATATCCAGAGCGCGGACCTGCTGATCGGCCACCGCCGCCCCTTCGACGCGCTTCAGGTACGCCTGAATCTCATCGCTGCTGATATACGTGCTGGGGCACTGGTTGCAACTCGGCTTGGACTCCTGAGCGAAAAGCGGCAGCGCCAGGACGGTGGCCCCGAACAAAACTGTGGCTGTGAATTTATGTGAATTGCGCATGGGACTTATTCTACTTGCCACTCGGCCAGACGGCACCCTGGTCTTTCTTGGTCACCGGCGCGAGGCCTTTATACATGAAGCGCTGCACGGGCGCGTCAACGGTCCGTGGAGTCAAATAGTATACTGGGTTCGGCTGAAACCACCATGCAGGTCACTGTGCGTTTCGTGGCGATTGCCGCTCTGGCGTTAGGCGCGGCGGGCCTCTTCCTGGGACAGACTCAGGTGCCCGCGCCGCTGCCCGCACCCCTTCCAGCAAGTGATGAGATCTATGCCTGCCCGATGGATCCCGACGTTCGCAGCCATGCTCCCGGCACCTGTCCGCGCTGCGGCATGAAGCTGGCAGCGGGGATTCCCGACCCCGTGGAATACACGATGGACCTGAAGGTGATTCCTCCCGCGCCCAAGCCCATGCAGCCCACGCGCCTGCAGTTTCTGGTTCGCGATCCCTGGAAACAGCGCCCCGTCACGAATTTTCAACTGGTGCACGAGCGTTTGTTTCACATGTTCGTAGTGAGCCAGGACCTCAAATTCTTCATTCACGACCACCCCATCCTTGAAAAGGACGGCGTCTTTCACTACGATCTAAAGCTGCCCACTCCCGGCATGTACCGCATCCTCGGTGATTTTTATCCGGACGGCGCAACACCGCAGTTGATCGCCAAGACGGTGCTCGTGCCCGGTAAGCCGCCCGCCCCGGTCACCCTGGATCGCGATTATTCCGCTAAAGACGCCGGAAACATGCAGGTGGAACTGGTGACCGACCCGCCGCAGCCGATCGCGCACACCAAAACTTTGATGTTCTTCCGCGTGAAGCCGGGCGAAGGGCTGGAAAAATACCTTGGCGCCTGGGGCCACATGCTCGCCGCGAGCGACGATCTGATCGACCTGATCCATACTCACCCCTTCCTGGCGGATGGCCCCGAGATTCAGTTCAACATGATCTTTCCGCGGGCCCGCACGTATCGCGTGTGGGTGCAGTTCCAGCGTAACGGCGTAGTGAATACCGCTCACTTCGACGTGCCCGTCCAAGACCTTCAGTAAGGAACGGCGGCACGGGTCGCCGCCAACAAGCCCTCTTGATATACTTCCGCCATGCGTGGGCTGTACTTGATGATTGCCCTGCTCTCTTGGCGCGCCGCTGCGCAAACGCCGATCCAGAAGGGCGAGGCCGAGTATTCCGATGAAGCTCGTCTCGCTGGGCTGGAGGGCACGGTCCAGATCACCTTCACCGCCGCCGATGACGGAACGCCAAGTGATCTGCAAGTCGCGAAACCGCTCGGCCTAGGCCTTGACGAGAAGGCTCTCGAGGCTGCGAAGCAGTGGCATTTCAGAACGGGTGCAGACCAACCCTCACGTCTGTTGATCAGCGTGGAATTTCTTCTGCCCGACAAGCGGTCCCGCTGGCATTTGACGAGCGTATCCTTTGACCCACCGAAGGGAGCTTCGCGACCCCTTTTCTTGAGCGCCACGTATCCGCTCGGCTCGGGGCTAGCACTCGATGTGGAACCGTCGCCGATCGACGAGGCGAGAATCGTCGCTGCTGTGGGACGGCAGGCCTGGGCCATTGTATCCTTCGATGTCGACGAAAAGGGAATCCCGCGAGACTTCGAGGCGCTGGACGCCTCCGTGGACCTATGGAAGAACCAGGCCATTGCATTAGTGCGCCAATGGCGCTTCACGCCTGGCATGAAGGACGGCAAGCCCATCTCCGTTCGCTGCACACTCGAACTCATTTGGGGACAAAGAAATCTGTCGGCGGCGCAACTAGCGCAAGTGCCTCCGGCGGATGCGCAAGAACAATCGCCGCCACCTCAACCTCCGATTTTGCCGGTCGTGTTTCCTCCACCGGCGCCAGGAGTGGCACGAATCGTGCTTTCCCCAAGCGCACAATTCGACCACCTGATCAAAGGCGTGGCACCGAAATTTCCAGCAAGCGCGTCGCAAACTGGGATGGGAGGTGTCGTGGTTTTCGAAGTGCTGATTGGAACCGACGGCCACGTGAAACAAGCCGTCGCGATTAATAAGGATTCCGCGTTCGTCCCTGAAGCCATCCAAGCGTTGATGCAATGGGTGTACCGGCCCGAGATGCTTAATGGGCAAGCAGCTGAGGTCACTACCACCGTGCCCATTGAAGTTCCGTTGCGGAAAAACCTTCCGAAATAGCCGCCTCAGACCTGACGCGCCATAACGTCTTGGTAATACCGCTCATATTGCGGGATGATCCTCTCGCTGCAAAATACATCCAGTGCCCGTTGGCGGCCGGCGGCGGTGATGCGTTGATGCAGAGCGTCGTCTGTCAGAAGCTCCACCGCGCGCGCAGCTTGCGCGACAATGTCGCCGACCGGCTCCATGAAGCCGTTCTGGCCATTGAGGATCAACTCGGGCACGCCGCCAACGTATGTTGCGACGGGAGCTACACCGCAGGACATGGCTTCGAGAGCCACTAATCCAAACGACTCCATTTCGCTGGGCATAAGCAGCACATGCGCCAGCGGAATCAAACGTTCCACGTGATTCTGCTTGCCCAGAAATGACACGTGCGGTGTCAACTTCAATTGCCGGACCAGATGCTCGGCGGGTCCGCGATCCGGACCATCGCCCACCATCAGCAGATGCGCCGGTGTGTGTTTACGCACTTCGGCCAGGATGCGGATGCAATCCAGCACACGCTTCACGGGTCTGAAATTCGAAACGTGTATCAGCAGCTTCTCACCCTTGGGTGCATAAGCCGCCGCGCCGGTTTTTTCGGGATCGGGATGATACAGATCGCAGTTGATGAAGTTCGTGATGACGCGTATCTCGTTCGACACGCCAAACACCTCGACCGTATGCTTGCGCAAGTCCTCACTAATCGAAGTAATGCCGTCGGACTTTTCGATCGAAAACTTGGTGATGGGAAAGTAAGATGGATCGGCTCCCACCAGCGTGATATCGGTGCCGTGCAGCGTGGTGATAAATGGCAGCCGCCGTTTCGGAGCCATCATCTGCTGAGCCAGCATCGCCGAGATCGAATGAGGGATGGCGTAATGCACGTGCAGTAGATCGAGATCGTAAGCATCCGCCACATCCAGCATGCGCGATGCCAGCGCCAGACAATAGGGCGGGTACTGGAACAGCGGATAGTTGGACACCTCCACTTCGTGATAGTGAATGCGCGGAATGCCGGGGTCCAGTCGAATCGGATTCGAATAAGTAATGAAATGGACCTCGTGCCCGCGCGTCGCGAGCTCCAGGCCCAGTTCCGTCGCGACGATGCCGCTGCCGCCGTAAGTGGGATAGCAGGTGATTCCAATATTCACGGGAGTCTTCTACCAGAAGATCACATTCAAAATGATCACGAAGGCTCCAACGATACAAGCCAGCACGCCGGGGCGCTTGTACCAGGCGTCCTGCGCATCGATCACTCGGGGAGTCAGGCTATAGACCAGGCCGCGCAATTCCTCTTCCGGGCGCGCGCGCGTCGCCAAGCTCACCAGCAATGTAACTACGAAGCATGTGGACCACGCGAAGATCGCCATCCATAAATTCTGCGCCATGGTGGACGGAAACTGATGCACCACTGTGATCCAGCCGCCTTTGCCTTCGGCGATGGTCAACCCGTGGACCGCGGCTGCGGCTCCAGTGCCCGAAAGCAGCCCTACGAATGCGCCATGCCCCGTGGTCCGTTTCCAAAACATTCCCAACAGGAATGTTGCGAACAGCGGCGCATTCACGAAGGAGAAAACCAACTGCAACACGTCCATGATGTTGTTGTAGGCCTGAGCCATATAGGCGGCGCCGATCGAGAGCGCCACGCCCACCAGCGTCGTCCAGCGCGCGACCCGCAAATAATGATCGTCGGGCGCGTTCTTGCGGACGTAGCTCTGATACAGGTCGTAAGTGAACACTGTGTTGAATGCGGTCACATTGCCCGCCATGCCGCTCATGAACGAAGCCATCAGTGCGGTGAGTCCCAGGCCCAGCAGGCCTGATGGATAGAAGTGAACCATGGTTGTGGTGAGCGCCAGATCGTAATCGTATCCCGCGCCTTTGATCGGCAGCGAGTAGCCCACGTTCATTTTCGTGAGCGCCATGGCTGCGATTCCCGGCAGGATCACGATGAACGGCATCACCATTTTTGGAAACGCCGCGATCAGCGGTGTGCGCCGCGCGGCCGACATGGAATTGGCCGCCATCGCGCGCTGCACCACCAGAAAGTCGGTGCACCAATATCCAAAGGACAGCACGAAGCCGAGACCCGCGAGTAATCCAAAAGCTTCCACGCCCATCGGATTGTCCGCCGCCGAGCCGGTATATTTCCACGCGTGCACCATCACTGGCGGCAGGCGCGCGGACATTCCGGCCCAACCTCCGGCCTTGGTCACCGCCATGATCGCCAACGGCGAAAATCCGATGATGATAAGGAAGAATTGAAGGACCTCGTTGTAAATCGCGCTGGTCAACCCGCCGAGGAAAGTGTAGACCAGCACCACTGCCGCCGAGAGCAGCACGCTCTGTTCAAAGCTCCAGCCCAGCAGCAACTGAAATAGCTTCCCCAGCGCGTAAAGTGAGATGCCCGAAGAGAACACCGTCATCACCGCGAAGGACGCAGCATTCAACGCGCGGGTTTTTTCGTCGAAGCGCAGCTTGAGGAATTCCGGCACGCTGCGCGCGCGGCTCCCGTAATAAAACGGCATCATGAACACGCCGACGAACATCATCGCCGGGATCGCCCCGACCCAATAAAAGTGGACCGTCATCAATCCATACTTGGCGCCCGAGGCGCACATGCCCATGACTTCCTGCGCCCCGAGATTCGCCGCAAGAAACGCGAGGCTGGTGATCCACAGTGGAACCGAGCGATGCGAGGTGAGGAAGTCTTCGCTGGTGCGCACGCGGCGCCGCACCATCCAGCCGACCGCGACTACGAAAAGGAAATACGCGCTGAGAATCGCGTAGTCAAACGGCCCGAGTGTGATTGTCATGAGTTAGGACGAGCCGATATTGCAATCAGCGCGTCTGCTAATTCTATGTCAAAGCGATGTCCGTAAGCGTGGAGCCTAGGCCAGATCCGCGTCGCGAATCGGCAGCTTGCGCAGACGTTTGGCGGTGGCTGCGAAGATCGCGTTCGCGATGGCGGGCGCGACTGGCGGTGTGCTGGCTTCCCCGCTGCCGCCCGGCGCAGCGGCGCTGGGTACGATGTGGGTTTCGATTAGCGGCATTTCGTGAATGCGCAGCATGTCGTACTGGTGGAAGTTGCTCTGCACAGCCCGGCCCTTCTCGATGGTAATGGCGCCTTTGAGCGCCGCCGTCAGTCCGAACACCGCGCCGCCTTCGACCTGCTGCTGAAGGATCAGAGGATTCACCACCTGCCCGCAGTCGATGGCGCAAGTGAGTTTATGCACTTTCAGTTTGCCGTTGCTCACCGAGACTTCCGCGATCATCGCGGTGTAGCTCCCAATGTTGTTGATCAGCCCAATGCCCTGGAAATGGCCCGCAGGCGCTTTGCCCCAGTTGGCTTTCTCGGCGGCCAGATTCAGCGCGGCCAGCAGCCGCGGAGAATTCCTCAGCATCGCCCGGCGGTATTCGAGCGGATCTTTCTTGGCCGCATGCGCGAGCTCATCAATGAAGCTCTCCATAAAGAAGGTGTTCTGCGAGCAGCCAGGCGCGCGCCAGTAAGTGACCGGAATGCCCGCTTCACCTCCCTGATACGCGACCAGAAGATTGGGAATTTTGTACTCGATGTCTTCGAGACCCGCCACTGCGGTTCCTGGGAGTCCGTTGCGCGCGAACCCGAAAGGAGGCGTGGCAGCTTTCACTTCCATCGCCGCAGGCATGCCGCTCGCATCCAAACTGGCCGTGAATTTCACCATTGCGGCGGGACGATAGAGATCGTGCTGCATATCGTCTTCGCGAGTCCAGGTGAGCTTCACCGGCACCTTCACGGCTTTGGCGATCTCGACCACTTCGGCCACGTAATCGACGGACCCGCGGCGTCCAAACCCGCCGCCCATGAACTGCGAATGGATTTTCACTTGTTCCGGCTTGAGTCCGCTTACCTGCGCGGCGAGATCGCGCGAGGGCGTCTGCATCTGCGTCGGAGCCCACACGTCGCAGCCATCGGCGCGGACGTGCGCGGTGCAATTCATCGGCTCCATCGGCGCGTGCGATTGGAAGGGCGCTTCGTACACCGCTTCCATCTTGCTGCCGGCCGAGGCCAGCGCAGCAGCAGCGTCGCCTTCTTTGCGCGCTATTTTGTCGGCGGGCTTCGCGACCAGCTCGGAGAACATGCGCGTGATGGCGGCGGTGCTCTGGTTGGCGTTCGGACCCTCGTCCCACTTGATATCGAGTACTTTGCGACCCTGCATCGCGGACCAGGTGCTATCGGCAATCACTGCGACGCCATTCGAAATCTGGATGACGTCTTTGACACCCGGAACCAGCTTGGTTTTGGAAGCGTCGAAGCTGGCAACCTTGCCGCCGAATACGGGGCAGCGCGTCAACACGGCGTAAACCATGTCCGGCCGCTTCACATCGAGGCCGAAGTTCTGCTTCCCGGTCGATTTCGCGCGAGCGTCCAAACGTTTTACGGGCTTGCCGACGATCTTGAATTGCTTGGGGTCCTTGGGCTGCGCGGTGGCCGGGATAGGCAGTTTATCGGCGGCTTCGGCGAGCGCGCCGTAGCTCAGCTTGGCGTTCGTAGACGGGTTGATGACGAAACCATTTTCGGTGCGGAGCCTGGCGGCCGGAACGCTCCACTGCTGCGCGGCGGCTTCGACGAGCATGGCGCGCCCTTTGGCTCCCACCTGGCGCAGCGGAGTATATAAGGTCCGAATGCTCATGCTGCCGACCACGCCCTGGAAACCATAGAGCTCCGGATTCACAGGCGCGAATTCCGTGCGCACTTTGGTCCAATCGGCGTCGAGCTCTTCGGCGAGGATCTGCGAAAGCGACGTGAGCGGCCCCTGACCCATTTCGGCCTTGGGGATGATGAACGTGACCGTTTCATCCTTACTTATATGGATGAAGGCGGAGGGCTTGAAAACCGGCGGCGGCGGGAACTGCGCCTGCAGCAGATTCTTTTCCGGCAGCGCGAAGCCGAGCATCAACCCGGCGGCGCCGGCGCCTGTGGTCTTGAAGAAGTCGCGGCGATTCACTTTCATGATGGAAGTCATGCCTTGCCTCCTTGCGCTTTGGCGACGGTGGCAAGCTCGGCGGCCCTATGGATGGCGGTGCGAATATGCCCGTAGGTTCCGCAGCGGCAGATGTTGCCGCGCATGGCCTCGTCGATATCGGCATCGGTCGGCTGCGTCTTCTTCGAAAGCAGCGAGGCCGCGCTCATGATCTGACCGGACTGGCAGTAGCCGCACTGCGGAACATCGTGCTCCACCCAGGCCTGCTGGACAGGATGGCTGCCATCGGCGGAAAGGCCCTCGATGGTGGTGACGGTCTTGCCGGCGACGTTCTGAATGGGCGTAATGCAGGAGCGCACCGCGTCGCCATTAATGTGGACCGTGCAGGCGCCGCACAGCGCCATGCCGCAGCCGAACTTGGTGCCGGTCATGTTCAGGGTATCCCGCAGGACCCACAGCAGCGGCATTTCGGGAACCGCTTCGACGGTCTGCGGCTTCCCGTTTAAGGTGAATTTGATGGACGCCACGCGAACACCTCCTTGACTCTCACAGCATAACTCCGCGGACGGGCCGGTTGAAGGCGGCCGCGACTGCCGAAACGCCGCCGCCAGCCGGACCACGATTTTTTCTCCACAACCAAACGAACCCAAGCGGGTTTCGTTCGACCTGACTTGCAAGTTCCATTACCAGAGATCGCACGGACGAACGGTTGAGCAGTGTGGGAAATAAATCTAAGTGCTTGGGAAGTAAAGGAGAATATCGCTATTCGAGCGGTGACTCGGCGGATTCGGAGAAAATCACTCCCGGGCAAAGAACGCTACGGAGAGGTATGAACCATTAAAGCCACCCGCCAAACGAAAACGAGAGCCGCTGGAACGGCTACGTACCAAGGCATTGCGGATTTCATAACGGGACCCTCCAATCGGACCCTACGTTATCACAAACCTTCGACCGAGCGTCGCCAGCATGCCCAAGCCCACCAGCATCGCCGATCCAGTCTCAGGGACCGAACTCGCCGGGGCCGCATTGTTCGTCGGTCCTATCGTGAAAGTACCGCTGGCCTCCCACTCATCGTTCATCAATCCATCGGGCAGGAAACGCGGGCCGTCTTCCCAATAGCTCGTGATGTTGATGAAGCCCGAAAGATCCTGACTGGCTAGGACGTCCCCGGCGGGGTCGAAAAGCTCTATGCTGCCCAGGCCGCTGTCGAGTGACACCGACCAGAGATGGCTCGTCACCCCGTCGATCGTCGCGCTGTATATTTGCAGCGGCGCCCAGTGAAGCGAAGAGACGTTGATAAAAGTCGGCGGCGCATTGCCGAAGGCGATGTTTCCAGCGAAGGACACCGAATCGGTGGCATTCGAGCCGGACAGATTTATAAACCCGTTTCCGTCCATGAAGTTGTCGAGCGCAAACGAGCCGGAGCCGGTTACGGGGATCGTGCCCCCGAAAGCAGCTCCCGCGAACAAGGTAGCGAATACTACTTGTAGCTTCATGGCGTCATGACCTCCTGCAATCGCATCGTCCTAATGCCGTTCTGAATTCCGAACAAAGCCCGTACTAAGTATCCCCGATACCGCCCTACTGCCTGGACGGCACGATATTCATTTGGGCCAGTGATATTCTTTGGAGCCGCGCGAATCGATCACTAGCCAGCTTTTGAGGACTGCATCTCAATTCGGCGGCGACGATCAGCGCTGCTTTTCCCCTTTCCCCCTCCGCCCGCCCTGGTTCTCGGCCGCGGGTCTGCCCGGCGACTTAGCGGCTCCGCCTTCACCCACATATCGCTCCAGAGCCTCCGCTACCACTTCTGCCCATACTTGGTTTGCCAGTTTATCAGGCGAGTCAACTAGTTTGTTGCCCTACGGAGAGCTCTTTCGTCGGCACGAAGTTGGTTGCCCTTACGACGAAATGATCGGGGTCCGGTTGTTCGACTTTGCGATCCCAACAGAAGCTAACGTAGTAGTATTTTCCTTGAGCATCGGGCTTGGGGCGCTCCACGATGAGTTCAAATTGTTTGATCGGTTTCTTCCACGTATTAGCCGTGGTTAGAATGTAGTCCACCCACTGGACACCACCGTAGCTTTCCTTCCGCATCGCCGCAATCAGGGTTTTTCGCAAAGGTGGGTCGATGCACCACTGGGCAAAGTTTGAAAGATGGTGTGTTTCGGGCTTCTGGCTCGTCAAATCAGCTAGGTCGGTAATCCGTTCTCCGACGACCGGCGAATACTCGTGGCGCACGTGAAGAATCCTGCGTGCTGGAAATGTTTGTTGCCAATGGTGAGTCAATATCACCGTCCACTCGGGAAAAGACTCATCGAATAAACCGGAGCGCCTCAATTCGCTCTGCTGTTGTTTCGATAACTTCTCGAAGTCGCGCACTAAAGGTTCTTTGCCTGAAGAGTCGTCAAAGTGCCCAAACGAAACAATGTCTATGCCGAGTTGGCGAAGCCGTGCACTGAAGTCGACACCTCGCACCATGGCTTTTACTTCGCTTTGATACTTTATTTCCCGACCATCGACCCATACACGGAAGTTTTCAACCGGCCGGGGAAAATGCCGGGACCAAAAGCGCGATCAATGCGAGTGCCCAACGCATGTAATTTGTAGAATACAGGAAATCTTTCACTCGTAGAATCGCGAAACGCGCACGATCCGCGGTTACGAACACTCGGTGGAATGGTAGGGACGGGCAGATTCGAACTGCCGACCTGTGGCTTAGGAGGTGCCGTGAGCCGAGTCGGTCGAGAACTTTAGCCATCTGTGTCCATCGGCTTTCATCTGTGGGCCAAGCAAAAAAAGGTTGACCCGTAGGAGGGCATGTGGCGTAATAACTTTAAAATTTGGCCCACAGATAGAAAACCGATACACGCGGATAAGAAAATCGAAATCTTTCCTGGACTGGCGGCCCACCTCAGCCTTGGTCGCCTGTGCGGTCTGCGCTTGTGAGTGGGTGGTAGGGACGGGCAGATTCGAACTGCCGACCTGTCGCTTAGGAGGCGGCCGCTCTATCCATCTGAGCTACGTCCCCAAGATTCTAAGGTACTTCTGCTTCACAGAATACCCCAGCCGCATCAAAACTCTATCATAACTCGCTCGGGTTTGTGAACTGTATCAGAACTCCACGACGCCGCGTCGCATGCGAAGTGTCATCGAGACCGTGATGCCTTTCCGAGTATTGTTTCGTGAAGTGTATACTGCGAAAGGAGCCTTTGATTTATGAGTTTCTTCTCGAAGCAATTCATTGACGTTATTCATTGGACTGAGCCTGTCCCGGGCATTCTGGCGTATCGGTTTCCGATGGAGGACATGGAAATACAGAACGGTGGCCAACTCACGGTTCGGGAATCCCAGGCAGCAGTTTTTGTCAACGAAGGCCGCATTGCCGACGTGTTTGGCCCCGGCTTGTTCACCCTGAGCACTCAGGTTCTCCCGCTGCTGACGAACTTGATGAATTGGGACAAGGCGTTCAAGGCCCCCTTCAAGTCGGACGTATACTTCTTTTCCACACGCCGGCAAACCGACCAGCGCTGGGGTACCGCCACGCCTATTACGATTCGCGATAAAGAATTCGGCGCAGTGCGGATTCGCGCATACGGAATCTACTCCTATCACGTTGCCAACCCGCGGATTTTTTATCAAAAGGTTAGTGGAACCTCGGCTCTGTATCAGGTTGGGGAGCTGGACGGACAGCTTCGCAATACCATCGTTGGCACGATGACGAACACGTTTGGCAAGAGCAGCATCAACTTCATCGACATGGCAGGAAGCCAGGCCGAGCTCGGTAGCGCACTGCTGGACGCGCTGCGGCCCGTGTTTGGCGATCTGGGTCTGGAACTGGATACCTTCGTGGTAGAAAGTATTTCGCTCCCGGAGGAATTGCAGAAGCTGCTGGATCAACGCATTGGGATGAACATGATTGGCGATATGGGCCGCTATACGCAATTCCAAGTAGCGCAATCGATGCCCATTGCGGCCGCGAATGAAGGAGGCGGGGCGGCAAGTTCCGGCTTTGGTTTAGGCGCGGGACTCGCGATGGGCCAGCAGATGATGAACGCGATGAATCCCGGGTTTCATCAGCAGCCGCCTCCCGGGTTCGCACCGTCGGCCCCGCCCCCCAGCGCCGCTCCCGCTTCAGGCGCTCCGGCCGCCGGGGCCGCCGAGGGCAGTAAGTTCTGCATCAACTGCGGCAAACCAATGCCAAAGATCGCAAAGTTCTGTCCGGAGTGCGGAAGCGGCCAGTCGTAAGGCCGCAAACTTACCTATCGAACAGGCCCCCGATTAGCGAGCCTACGATCTCCCCGCCAATGTCCATGCCGCCTAGCGGATTTTGCGAGGCGCCGGTGATGTTCGATTCGCCTTCGATCCGATCGAAAACCGATTGGACCGCGATGCGGCCCGGCCCCGCCAGCCGGAGCCACAGATAAGTGTGGTTTGAATTCCACACGTTGAATAGCGCGGCGGGCCGCTCAAAATGCAACATCATTTGAACCGAAGGATCTTTGAAAACCAGCGCCGTAGGTTTCACCAGGATGGTCTGACCAGGAGCCAATTCACGAACGAAAACGTTTCCCGCAGCGTGCAGCAAAAGCAGACCCGGCGCCTGCGCGGAGCCGAAGCGGTCCATAACTTGGCCCAGCGGATAATGCGTTTCGGTGTCGTTGCCTCTTCGTGATCGGAACCAAATGTTGGTTTGAAACCAGTCGTAATGGATATTGCCGGTGGCCGCCAGGAAGAGGTGCTCGCGAACGTCAATGGATTGCCCCGGCTGCAGCGGCAGCGCAATCAACTCGCCCGGTCCATCCTGCGAAAAAGCGATATGTCCCGGACCCTGTGCCTGAGTCATGATAAGCGGCAGTCCACCCATCAGACGTTTCCATGCGCCTTTCAGAGGCATCGCCGAGATACTGACCTGCGGATCCTTCCACAGCAGCACATTGTGCGTGAAATAGACCGAATCTTCGGGCGCCAGTTTCATGTCGGCCACAGGAACGTACACCCCTTCGATCTGGCAGACGGATTTTCCAAAGTTCAACTGGGCCATATCCTTGCGGCCCGGAAGTTTGGCCCAGCCAGAGTTGGACGGCCGCGCATGCATCCCGGTCGCCGCTCCGCACTTTGGGCAGTTCGGCTGGCCAGCGTCAATGATCGCTGCACACCAGCTACATTTGCCTGCCGGGTGTGTTTCAGACAGGGGAATGCCTGTTCCGGCGTAGTTCGTCACCGGCACTTTATGCGGTGTTTTTGGAACCTCCTGATCTGGCGTCGCAGCGACCGGATACGCGGCGGATGGCGGCTGATTTTGAGCCGGCATCGGAGGAGGTGTCGCGGTAGAGGGTCCGGGCGTTCGCACTCGCGCGCCGCAACCCGTACAAAAGTTCACCGCCCCGGGAAGTTTAGATCCGCAATTTTCACAGAACATGTGCGCCTCTATTCGGTGTGATGATGCACATACATCGATTGAATGCCGACGCGCCCTGGCCCTGTCATCCGCGCCAGGTTTATGTTGGTGCCGCCGAAGAGACCGGTGCCCAAACGCTGCAACTCCACGTCCATCTGAACCGTCGAGTCTTTGTACAGAAAGGCGCCCGGCTCCAACATAATGCTCTCACCCGGCGCCAGCCTGCGCTCAAAAACGTTGCCATAGCCATGCAAGATCAACAACCCTGGTGCCCCGGTGGTAATGAAGCGGTCCATGTACATGCCCTGGCCTCCAAACAAAATATTGGTGAGCCCCTTCACGCGCACAAACGAATAGTTGATCTGATGTGAGGATAAGAGGAACGCATGTTCCCTCACATCCAATTCCATGCCGGGATGAAGCGGCAGCACCACTAATTCGCCGGATGCGTCGCGCGAAAAGGCGATGCGGCCCGGACCTGTCGCCACAGTGATCAGGAACGGCATTCCCCCGAAAACGCGCTTCATGCCGCCGGCGAGCGGCATCACGGATAACCGGACCTGCTCCTCTTTCCACAACATCACGTGGTGCTCAAAGAAGATTGCATCGCCCGCCCCAAGATTAATCTCGGCCGCCGGAACGATTTCGCCTTCCACCTGGCAGGTGCTGCTGCCGAAGTGGATCTCGGTCATGTCGCGGATCCGCGGCGCCTCGCGCCAGCCTGATTCACTTACCAGGTTTCTGATATCTAAAGGTGCTCCGCATGCCTGGCACGCCAGCGCGGTCTTCGCGTTCATGCTTTGACACCACTGGCATTGAATGCGCTCAAGCGCTTCGCCAGCGGGAATGGATGGGGTGGTCATGGGGTCTTGATCCTATGTCTTAGTTCGCGAGCAGAATTTGCCCATGTTCAGGAGGTCGCAACAGATATACGCCCAGCTTCTTGCCTCCAATCGGAATGAATGTCTACTAGTGGAAATCATAAGACACGCTGGAGTTGATTTACAATTTCCCAAAGATACGCCCGATCTCTGCAATCAGAGTTCGTTTGGCGGCCACCGCTTCAAGCCCTTGTGCGCAATGTCGCGGCGATAATGCATTCCGTCGAAATGAATCTTTTCGACCGCCGCGTAGGTGTTGCGAACAGCGGTGGCCAGATCGGGTCCCGAAGCGGTAATGCCGAGCACGCGTCCGCCTGCGGTTTCGAGGCCTTGCGGTCCCAATTTCGTGCCGGCCTGGAACACTTGAACGTTCCCTGCTCCGCTCGGGGTTTCGATTCCCGTAATCC
>Ga0207657_10004514_pt1 | contig 14700 bp, 10 predicted proteins | sample KBSC33metaG_FD_184316 | JGI IMG/M metagenome (GOLD analysis project Ga0207657, IMG submission 184316) | Corn rhizosphere microbial communities from Kellogg Biological Station, Michigan, USA - KBS C3-3 metaG (SPAdes) (version 2) | ecosystem: Host-associated > Plants > Roots > Rhizosphere > Soil ... | reverse complement strand
ATGCATACTCCTGACTCGCAAACGTAATCTCCGATCCCTCGCTACTGAAGTGCCAAGCTACCGAAGCCACAAGTTGCACGGCTTTCTCATATTCGTCTGCCGATAATGTGCCCTCACCCGGATTGTCAAAAATGATGCGCAGCTTGCGTTCGTCCTCTCGAGTGAATTCCCGCACTTTTGGCGACCCCGACTTGGCGGTCGCTTTCCAATCGATATGCCGCGCTGAGTCTTCGGGCATGTATTCGCGTATGCGATACAGGTTGTAACCTCGTCCGCGCAGAAATGTTTCGAACTCTCCCGTGATAAGCGGCAGAACCTCAAAAAGCTCGTTCGTAGGTTCGATGGATGGAAACACCACAATCTCTCGCGACAGCGGCACCCGTCTCATCTTTTGAAAGAGCGCGAAAGGAAAACGTGTCGCTAGCCCCAGCGCCTCCTGCTGATATCTCCCTCGTCGCTGAAACTGGAGAGAAAGTTCAGCACTCACCTCAGCGCTCGCAGCAAGATAAGGAAAATACGCTGGGCCGTTCAAAATGGTGGGATGACTTGGTGTGGCGGGAACGCGTCGCAAAGAACGATCCGGCAATCGAAACCATTGCCGCTGTTCCGGACGACCCGGCGGAAAAGCAAACACTTCCTTCTGCCAACGCCACCTATTTCGAGCTTTACTAAGCTTCAGCGGCACCACGCTGACGGAAAAAGAGGGCGTCCACCTGCGATGGTTGCGCAAAAGAATCCTGCCCGGGACCTCTCCTCCCGCAAAGACATGCTCGGGCAACCGCAACTCCAGCTCCAAATCACGCAGCACGATGCCAGATGCAAAACCCGAAATGAAGAGCGCCGCCAGCATGGCAGATACCACGATGTACAGCAGATTATTGCCGGTATTCAGAGCGGCGATTCCAATCACGAGAGAGAACAGAACGTAAGCGATGCCTGCCTTAGTGACGTTGTAATCCAGCGCTTCCCTTACGCGAGCTACTGCGACGCGCCGAGCAAGGTATGGAACCGTTGTGAGCCCAACGATAGTGGCCAGCAGGAGTGCCGCCGACGCCAGTATGAATGTCGCCCACAAATCACCGGACTCGCGTGACACAGTCGAAAACAGCGCGGCGGCGAATGCTAATACCAGCCCGGCAATTGCCAGCAAGAAGCGCAGCCACACTTCGGAAATATGGAGACGAAGCAGGCCAGCGGTCGACCCTCGCCGAGCTTCTGAGGAAGTCGAGTTAAGGACTTCAGACATACTCACTCGCAGCGTGCTAGCACCGAGGTTAACACCAGCCCGTACAAAGACGGTCTTGTTCAGTCTACGTCGTCAGTGTTGCGCCGATGCCTCCACCACACAACAAAGACAACCACCGCGGCGATGAACGCAATCAGTGCATCCGCCCTGCGGAGCAGAGAAACCAGGGCATTCCAGTGTTGTCCGAACAAGTAACCGACGACGCAGATTGTGCATACCCACAGGGTTGCGCCTAGAAAATTGAATACTGCAAATTTCTTCCAGTGCATCCGCAAGACACCGGCCAATGGCCCGGCGATCATCCGCAGCCCGAACACGAAACGCGCGAAGAAGATCGTAACTGTCCCATAACGCTCGAACGCCCGCTCCCCACGGCTAATCGTCCCTGGCGACATCCGGAGAAGGTGTTGATATTTGTGCAACAGTGCGCGTCCGCCGCGATAGCCAATAACAAAACCAATATTGTCGCCAAGTGTCGCTGCGAGAATGCCCGTAAGGATCAGAATGGGCAAGCGAAGCAGGTGCTCTGAATAGGCTAGAAAGCTGGCGAGCAAAAGGATGGTTTCGCCCGGCACGGGCAAACCCATGTTCTCCAGAAGCAAGGTGGCGGCCACAGCCCAATACCCGTGATGAATCAGAAAACCGCGCAGGAGGGCGACAACAGTTTCGGCCATCAGGGCTGCAACGCAGTCTTTCCTCGCAACGTGCTCATCGGATAGCTACAACGCTCCCCTGTCGTTTCCTTCAGCCTTGCTCTTCCTGGTCGCCTGCAGGAATGCGAGAACGGCTTGGTTAAACTCTCGGGGCACTTCCTCGTAAGGCAAGTGGCCGACACCTTCGAATGTAACCGTCCGCGCATTTCGAAAGCGACTCTGCAAAGCCTGAGCCGAAACTGGATCTACGGCGCGATCCAAACTTCCCCAAAGGATCAACGTAGGGAGATGCTCGATTCCTGGTAAACGCGTCTCCAACTCGCGGAGATCTTTACCCCAGCTGGAGAGAATACGAATCGGATATTCCATGGTTGCGTTGGTTTCAAATGGGCGTTTATAGCCTTCCAACGTCCCAGCTGAAATTCGGTTCGTGTCCCCATATAGACGTCGCAAGATCCACCCGTGAGCGAAAGTAGCTCGCGGAGCGATTGCGGGAAACAGTTTGGCAACCAGCCCCCTGCTCAGAAATGGCGCCAAACGCCGGCCATGGTTCGACCAGGGATTCACTGGCGCAACCAGGATCAAGCTTCTCACGCGGTCGTGCTGTTTCTCGGCGGCCTTAGCCGCAACCATCATCGCGACCGCGCCCCCGTGTGATGTGCCAAGCAGATCGAAGGATTCGATCCCTAGATGATCTGCGAACAATAAGACACGTTCAGCACACGCTTGAAGGCTGCATTCCAGATTCGCAGGGCACTCGGAGAATCCTGCTCCCAGCATGTCGGGAGCGTAAACCGTAGATTCTTTCGCCAGGACGGGAATGACGAAGCGCCAGGAAAAAGAGTAGCCGAGAAGTCCGTGCAGAAGCAGGAGCGGGGGGCCGGAACCGGCGCAAAGATAACGCATGCGCGCGCCTTGTACCTTGGCCCAACGCTCTTCGATGGGGAGATCGCGCCGGTGCGAAGACACGGACGCGACCTGAGAAACTTCGCCTAACATTTTTTCGCTTGCGGACAACTAATCCTGATCCGACGACCTTCTTACCTAATGATATCGCCTCTGTTGCTTCTGTGCAGGGGAGCTTCGGCTCCCCTATTTTTATTGGCTTGCTGAAGCCCCCTGTGTTCGCCCCCGTTTCTTGCCCATGAGCTTCTTCAATACTCTGATTCCTTTGTCCACGTGCGCTTCCTGCAGGAGAAAAGGTGGTAAGAACCGGATCACGGTGTCCTGCGTGCTGTTGAAGAGAATACCCTTCGACAATGCCTGTTCCACGATGGGCCGCGCTGGAGCGTCTAGTTGTAGACCTTGTATGAAGCCACGACCCCGCACTGATACCACACCTGCATATGCGGATCCCACTTCTCTCAACTGTTGGTTCAGGTAAGCGCCCACCCGGTTAACATTCTCGAGAAGTTGCTCTTCCTCAAGAACTGTCAGGTATTCAAGTGCGACGCGGCAAGCCAGTGGGCCTCCGCCGAAGGTTGTGCCATGTTGGCCTGCCGAAATTGCCGATGCGAATCTCTCAGAAGCCAGAAACGCTCCGAGGGGCAGACCAGCGGCCAGCGGTTTCGCAATAGCAACTATATCGGGAGTAACTCCAAACGATTGGAACGCGAATGTGGTACCGGTTCGCCCAAGCCCGCACTGAATTTCGTCGAAGATGAGAGCTGCTTCGTGGCGATCTGCTACCGCGCGACACTCCCGCAAGAATTCCGGTGAACATTCATGAATGCCACCTTCGCCGAAGATCGGCTCCAGAACTATGGCTGCAGTGTTATTGTCGACAGCGGCGCGCAGCGCCGTCGCATCATCACGCGGGACAAACTTCACGTCCTCAAGCAGGGGTTCGAAGCCCTTCCTGTATTTGTCCTGGCCAGTTAACGACATGGCTCCAAACGTTCGCCCATGGTAGGAACCTTCTAACGCCACCAACTGACACTTCGATTCTCCCCCTACTCGATGTCCAGCAAGACGGGCGAGTTTGATAGCACCTTCAATCGCTTCCGTGCCACTATTGGAGAAGAAAGCTCTGTGAAGTCCAGACAAACTGCATAGCTTCTCTGCCAACCTGCCTTGATATTCGTTGTAGTAGAGATTGGATACGTGAATCAGCTTGGCGGCCTGCTCGCGAATAATCTTCACAATCCTCGGATGAGCATGCCCCAGCGCGTTAACGCCTAGCCCAGCTACAAAGTCCAGGTATCGTCGGCCCTCGTGGTCGTACACGAAGACGCCCTTCCCCCTGGTTAATAGAAGCGGGTAGCGATTATAGGTTTGCAGCAGGAAGCGACGTTCGCGCTCGGCGATCTCTTCAAGTGTATGCATACGGGTCTAGATCGATTCTAGAACGCTCGGTGGCGCAAGGGAGCGGGTTCTTGCCGCTCCTGAGCTTTTGCCCGTAGAAGGTAGAAATACTAAAATACACATGCACCTTCCAAAAAACATAGTCTTAGCATTTATAATTGAGTATCGAAGCCGAAGTGCCACTAGCACAGTAGCTTAGCTAGCGTGGCGGTCGGTATGGACATGGCACCAGAGTTGCTTAACTCAAACCAGGTAGCGACGCGACCACCCCGGACCGTACCGCCACCGTACCGGCCCATGAACAAGGAATTTCAAATCACGTTCACTGCAGTTGTGCTGGTCATTGTGACCGCGGCTGCGGCGACTTTCGCCTGGATCAACTTCCAAAAAGAAAGCGAGTTCCAGGTCCCATCCGATGGCATTTGGTGGGTCGAAAAACATAGCAAACTGGTAGCGGATCACGTCGACGAGGACGGCCCAGGGGCCAAGGCGGGGGTTAAAGTTGGCGATGAACTGGCGGCGGTAAACCAAGCGGGCGTCAGGAGAATTCCTGAGCTTGTAAGGCAACAATATCGCACAGGCGTTTATTCAAAAGCTACCTACTCCCTGGTCCGCAACTCCATTCCGGTCGACACCCAATTAGTGCTGGTTCCGGCCGAACGTTCGCTGAATCCGGGCCTGCGCTTAATCGGCCTTATCTATCTCGGGATCGGGCTCTACGTATTGCTCCGGCGATGGACCGCGCCGAAATCAACCCACTTCTACCTCTTCTGCCTCGTCTCGTTCGTTTTCTATTCCTTCAAGTACACGGGCAAGCTTAACGAATTTGACTGGATTATTTACTGGGGCAACGTGGTCGCATGGCTGCTGCAACCCGCCCTCTTCCTGCATTTCGTTCTGACCTTCCCTGAGAAGCACGAGATCATGCGCAAGCACGGGTGGATCGCTTCCCTCGTGTACGTACCCGGTTCACTGCTGCTGGTATTACACGTGGCCAGTCTTCGGGTCATGGTGGCTACCGAGCGCCTGCGCTGGAATCTGGACCGCCTCCAGATGCTTTACCTTGCCGCCTACTTCGTCCTGGCAACCTGGATTCTGTGGCGCGGATACCTGCGCACGACCAAACCTGTCCTGCGGCAGCAACTCAAGTGGGTAAGTCGAGGGACGATCCTGGCGATTGCTCCTTTCAGCCTGTTCTATGTCGTCCCATTTCTCTGGGGAGCGGTCCCGAATCCGCTGATGCGCGTTTCGGTGTTGTCGCTGGTTTTTCTGCCGCTGACATTCGGCTACGCCATATTCCGGTATCGGCTGATGGATGTGGACCTGATCTTCAAGCGCGGCGTGGTCTACACCCTCGCTGCCGCTTCGATCGCCGCAATGTACTTCGCTGTGGTTGCCGGCGTCGCCGAAGTTGTACATCTGCGGATTCCCAGCAGTGGTCCGATTGGTCTCGTACTCGCGGTCGTCGTGACCGCTGTGTTGTTCGATCCACTTCGGAAATGGATTCAGGACCGCATTGATCGGTACTTCTATCGCACGCGTTACGATTTCCGCAAGACGCTCATTGAGTTCGGACGTGATCTGAGCGCGGAGACCGACCTCGACAAGATGCTGGGATCGGTGGTCGATCGACTTTCACGAACCCTGCTGGTCGATCGTATGGCGATTTTCCTGGCTAGCGGCGATAACGAATCCTCGACTTTCGTTCTCGCTAACTCCTTCGGTATGGCGCATACAGGAGGACTGGATCTCAGCTTTCTAAGCACGCCTCGGCCCGAAATGGAGGCCGGTCACCTGTTCTTCGACAACACTCACCAGGTGCCAAGAGAGAGTCCCAGTGCTCAGGAAGCGATCGCGCGTCTGGACTTGAACTACTACATTCCATGCAGGGCGCAACAGAAACCCATCGCATTTCTCGGCTTCGGCAAGACCGCCGAAGGGGATTTTCTTTCCAGCGAAGATGTGGAATTGGTTGAGACTTTGGCTGGCTATATTGGCATCGCTATCCAGAACGCGCGCTTGTATGCCTCCTTGGAAGAGAAGGTCTCCGAATACGAGCGTCTTAAGGACTTCAACGAAAATATTGTCGAGTCGATCAGCGTGGGCGTGATGGCAGTAGACCTCGCGGATCGCATTGAGTCCTGGAACTCGCAGATGGAAGTCATGTACGCCCTGCCCCGCTGGCAGGCGCTAACTCGCCCCCTAAGTGAAGTTTTTCCAGCTGCGTTCGTGGAAGAGTTTTATCGCGTCCGGCAGACCCCCGGCATTCACAATTTGTACAAGTTCCGCCTGGGGACACCGACGGGCGAGACGCGGGTTGTCAACGTGGCTATAGCGCCGCTAGTGACGCGAAAGTTCAATGTCATCGGCAGGCTAATCATTGTGGACGACATCACCGAACGAGTTGAGTTGGAATCGCAACTTTCGCAATCCGACAAACTCTCGTCTATCGGACTGCTCGCGGCGGGCGTCGCGCACGAAGTGAATACTCCTCTGGCGGTGATCTCTTCTTACGCACAGATGCTTTCCAAGCAACTCCAGGGCGACCCGACGCGCACTGCCTTGCTGGAGAAGATCACTCGTTCGACATTCCGTGCTTCGGAAATTGTAAATAACCTGCTGAACTTCTCCAGAACCAGCGGCACTGAGTTCACTGAGGTCGATGTGAACAAGATCGTGTCGGATACGCTGGCGCTGCTGGAGCACCAGTTCAAGACTTCTAAGATTAAGGTTCAGGACGAGCTTGCCGACCACCTTCCGCTCATTCAGGGCAATGCCGGCAAGCTGCAACAAGTTTTTCTGAATTTGTTTTTGAACGCTAAGGATGCAATGCCCCGCGGTGGGAGTCTGCGAGTTGCCACTTCCAATGGTAATGGCGTCAGTATCGTCATTGCAGACACTGGAAGCGGCATCGCGCAAGAGCATATCAGGCGCATCTACGATCCATTTTTCACTACCAAGACAACGCCGCGGGATGGCCAAAACCGGGGTACAGGCCTCGGTTTGAGCGTCACCTACGGCATCATCCAGGAGCACGCGGGGAAGATCAGAGTGGAGAGCCAGCCGGGCGAAGGCACTACGTTTTATCTGGATTTCCCGCTTACGAGGAAAGCCGTCAATGTCTGAACTTGCCGTAGTTCCACGCCGCAGCTTTGGAGAGGTCTCGTTCTCTTCGGTTGGATCCGTTCTGATCATCGACGATGAGGCCGAAATACGCGAATCCTTACGCACTTTGCTTGAACTGGAAGGCTATGAGGTCGACGTAGCCGGGAGTGCGGATGAAGGAGCCTCCCGTCTGGGCGAGCGCGCTTTTGACCTCGTTCTCCTGGATCTCGCCTTGCCCGATCGCAACGGACTCGATCTGCTCGCTGATCTGCGGGCGCAGGAGCCGCAGCAGGCGGTCATCATGATCACCGCCTACGGCACCGTCGAAAATGCCGTTCGCGCCATCCAGTCCGGCGCGGCAAACTTCATTCAGAAACCTTGGGACAACGAGAAATTACTGGCCGACGTTCGTGCTGCCGTTGCGCGCCACCGTGCGGAAGAAGAGAACGTCCAACTCAAACGCGCTCTCAAACAGCGCTACAACTTCGAAAACATCGTGGGCAAGAGTGAGCCCATGCTGAAGATCTTCGACTTGGTGGCCCAGGTGGCTTCCAGCCGATCTACCGTGCTGCTCCAAGGCGAGAGTGGAACCGGCAAAGAGCTCATTGCCAAAGCTATCCATCTGAACTCCACTCGTCGCGACAGGCCTTTTGTCCCCGTTAACACTGGCTCCATGCCTCCCGACTTGCTCGAATCCACACTATTCGGGCACGTAAAGGGTGCATTCACCAGCGCAATCGCCTCTAAGAAAGGCCTGTTCGAAGTCGCTGACCGCGGCACTCTGTTCCTGGATGAGATTGGAAACATGAGCATGGATACGCAGAGCAAGATTCTGCGTGTGCTGCAAGATCGCAAGTTCATGCATTTGGGAGGAGTGCAGGAGATTCAAGTCGACGTTCGTATCATCGCCGCCACTAACGTCGACCTCAAACAACTCGTGCACGAGGGCAGGTTCCGCGAGGATTTGTACTACCGGCTCAATGTTATCGCCATCGACTTGCCGGCATTACGCCAGCGCAAAGAGGATATCCCCATCCTTGTAGATCACTTCCTCCGAAAATACTCTGAGGAGAACGAACGGCCATTGCGGCGGATCAACACCGAAGCACTGCGCCCGCTCGTGAGCTACTCGTGGCCCGGCAACGTTCGTGAGCTCGAAAACGTTATCGAACGTGCTGTCGTGCTGTCTTCGGGAGTGGAGATCGGCCCCGAGCTCCTACCCGATCAGGTCGTAGATCGTAATCCGGTGTTCCCCATCCTTGAACAACGCGCCGACGCTTCCCTGTTCGACATCGTTGAGGAGTGCGAGCGCCGCATAATCACCGACATGCTGGAAAAGTGCAATGGCAACCAGACCGAGACCGCTGAACGGTTCAAGGTTCCATTGTCCACCCTGAACCAGAAAATCAAGCGACTCAATATCGAGATCAAGAGAAAAGGGAGAGAATAGGCCACTCTCCCTTTCATTCCGCCAAGACTCACCGCATCCTCGTCCCATACCAAGTTAGGAAATGAGAGCTGCGCACCTAAAGCTGAAACGTGCGATTAGCTCTGCTATATTGCCGATAGGACCGGTCTGGATCTCGCAAACAACCGCGCCGGCATCGAACGCATGGAACTGATCTCGCCCGCAGACTTTGCCAAAGACAAGGTGCTGGCTATTCAGGACTATGCGCTCCTGGCAAGTCGTTCCGTTGGAAATCTTTTCCGCACTCCTCGCTACCTGGCAGACACGATTCAACAGGCTGATCTGATAGGCGTGGGTTCTCTGCCCGTCGTCGTCCTGACAGGTTTCTTCACCGGCCTGGTTCTCGCTTTGCAATCCTCGAACACCTTGCAGCGGTTTGGTTCGCTTTCGCTTATTGGACAACTGGTTTCCACCTCTATGGTGCGTGAACTTGGCCCTGTGTTGACCAGTCTCATGGTTGCGGGGCGGAACTCATCGGGAATGGCAAGCGAACTTGGATCCATGGTCGTTACCGAGCAGATCGACGCCATGCGCGCGCTCGGTACGGATCCGCTCAAGAAACTGGTCACTCCGCGCGTGATCGCGACCGTTTTCATGCTGTTCTTCTTGACCATCATCTCCGATCTGGTCGGCTTGTCCGGGGGCGCATTCATCGCACAGTTCCTGCTCGGCCTTGACTCACACCAGTATTGGAGCAATGCCTACCAGACTCTGGTATTCGAGGATGTCTTCATGGGCTTGATGAAGCCCGTGATCTTCGGGTTCATCATCGCTACCGTTGGCTGCTATTACGGATTGTCGGCGAAAGGTGGTACCCAGGGCGTGGGCCGCGCTACTACACAAGCCGTGGTCGCCGCCTCCGTCCTGATCCTTGTTCTGGACGCGCTCGTCACGCGCCTGTTGATGGTTTTGATGGCATACCGGTAGATTATGTCGCTTCCCCCCTCCATTTCGATTGCGCCGGCCAGTGCCACAGCACAGCCAATGAATGAAGCCGTTGTTTTCGAGGATGTGGCTATCGGTTTCGAAGACAAGCAGGTTCTGAATGGCGTCTCTTTCCAGCTGCCTAGAGGCGAGACCAAGGCGGTTTTCGGAGCGGCTGGCTCAGGCAAGAGCACGTTGCTGAAGCTTGCGCTCGGACTATTGAAACCCGACCGTGGACAAATCTACACGCTGGGTCAGGATATTGTGCACATGAAGGAAGAGGACCTCTTCGCGCTCAGAAGCAGGGTCGGCATCGTCTTTCAAGAGAGCGCCTTGTTCGATTCCCTGACCGTGCGCGAGAACGTAGCCTTCCGCCTCTATGAGGAAGGAGATGTTCCCGAGTCTCAGATCGAAGAGCGCGTGCGGGAAGTCTTACGCTTTGTCGAACTCGAGCACACTTTGGACAAGTTTCCGGCGGAATTATCCGGTGGAATGCGCCGCCGCGTCGCTATCGCGCGCGCCGTCATCACGCAACCTGAAGTACTTTTGTATGATTCGCCAACCGGCGGCTTAGACCCGGTTACGTCCACAACCATTATCGAGTTGATCGTAAAGCAAAGAGATGTCTACAAGACCAGTGCGCTGCTCGTCACTCATCGCCTGCAGGACGCCTTCACCATGGCCACTCACTACTTTGACCGGCAGAGCAACCGCATGAAGCCTTTGCCCAAAGGGCAACGCGGCGAGGTTAGGATAACTTTCTTGATCCTGCGCGATGGAAAGGTAATCTTTGACGGCGACGCGCACGAGCTGAAAGAGACGAAGGACGAGTATATCCGTGAATTTATCTCGTAAGCTCAGTGTCAGGAGCTGGCTTTGGCTGCTTGCTCCTGCATCATCTTCCGCCGAGCCGCAACACGGTTTTCGAACCATTGCAGTCGATCACGGCCAAGCTTGCTGCGTGTAATCACTTTCTCCACATTCCCCAAAAACTCCGGGTTCTTCATCTTTTCGCGCATGTCGCTCAGAAACGGCTTGACCTTCGCGAAGGCAAAGAACATTTCGCCACTGAAGCTTAACTCCAGAAACATCGATTCGTTTAGGGTACCGTGCACCACCAGCATAGCCGCCATTTCCCAATACCCGACAACTTGGCGCATCCAGTGATTTTCCTGCGCCTTCGGATTCATCGCCAGCTTCATAAGATCGTCTGCGCTCTCCGGCCAGAAGTCGGCGAACCACCAACTTCTCGCCTTGCGCATCTCCGCTTCGCGGCGCAAATCGTACAGTTTGAGAATGAGTTCGGCGTCGGCAGCGGTAGGCTTATTTGGCATGAGGCTGATCCTCGGGAGGCGGAATTACGGGCACGGTTTCGGCAGGACGCTCGTAGTCGCACTCCTTGTTCGGACAGGCGATCACTGGCCCAGCTTTCAATGTCTTCTCTACCAGATATTCACTTCCGCAGGAAGGACACTTCTCTGCAATGGGTTTATTGGCAGAGGTGAACTTGCACTTCGGATAATTTGAGCAACCGAAGAATGTATTGCCCTTTCTTCGGGCTTTCTTTTCGACGACTTCCCCGTCCTCGCACAACGGGCATTTCACACCAATGAAGTTTTGCTTCACGTACTTGCAATCGGGGTAACCACTGCAAGATGTGAACTCGCCATAGCGGCCATGCCGAATTACCATATTCCGGTTGCACTTCGGACACAACTCTTCCAATGGAATATCCGGCACCTTGCGACCCTGGTCCAGACGCCGCGTAGTCTTGCAATCCGGATAACCCGTGCAGGCCATGAACTGCCCGAATCGTCCCCGTTTCAGGACCATGACTCGCCCGCAATTCTCGCAGTACTCTTCCTGCGAGGTCTCCTGCACGTCAGCCGAATCCAGATCGGGGAGATTGATCGGATTCTCTTTGGTGAATGTGCAGCTATTCGGGTCATCCTTGTCGTAAGAACTGCAAGCGTAGAAGGAGCCGTGCTTGCCCCACTTGATGATCAGGGGAGAACCGCAGCGTTCGCACTTCTCGTCCGTAGGCTTCTCCATACGCTTAATGTTTTCCATGTGCTTCTCAGCGTATTTGAGATCCTTAGCGAAACGCTTGTAGAACTCCGACATGGCGTCGGTCCACTTCTCTTTGCCTTCTTCAATCTCATCGAGTTCTTCCTCGAGCCGCGCCGTGTATTGCACGTCGAAGATGTCGCGGAAGTTCTCGACCAGCAGGTCTGTCACGACGAGACCAATTTCCGTTGGCGCAAATTTGCCGCCCAGCTTCTGAACGTACTGGCGCTCCTGAATTGTGCTCAGAATCGCGGAGTAAGTGGAAGGACGGCCAATGCCGCGCTCTTCCAGTTCCTTCACCAGCGACGCTTCGTTGTAGCGCGGCGGAGGCTCGGTGAAGTGCTGCTCGGGCTTCAATTCTCTGAGCGTAAGCTTCTGACCTGCCTCGAGCGGCGGTAGCTTGTGCTTCAGTTCTTCTGCTTCTTCGTCCTTACCTTCGTGGGACTCTTCATAGACTTTGAGGAAACCGTCAAACTTCAGAACAGAACCGGTGACCCGGAACCAGTAACTCTCGTTTCCTGACTTGGCGTCTATGTCGACCGTAGTCTGGTCAAAGACGGCAGGATTGATCTGTGAGGCAACGAAGCGTTGCCAGATCAGCTTGTAAACCTTGTATTCATCTTCTTTTAAATACTGCTTTATCTGCTCAGGATGCCGCATGGCCGAGGTGGGACGAATAGCTTCGTGCGCTTCCTGGGCTCCTTTCTTCGATTTGAACGTGTTCGGTGTTTCCGGCAGATAATTCGGACCGTACTCCTTGCCCACATACTCCCGGACTTCCGCAAGCGCGTCGTTAGACACGCGCGTGGAATCCGTACGCATATAAGTAATCAGGCCGACCAGTCCCTCATCGCCCAGTTCCACACCTTCATATAGCCGTTGCGCGATCATCATCGTGCGCTTCACGCTAAAGCGCAGTTTGCGCGAAGAATCCTGCTGCAGCTTGCTGGTGGTGAATGGCGGAGCAGCGTTGCGGCGACGCTCTTTCTTGTCGACGGTGCGAACAACCCAGTCTGCACTTTCGAGCGCCCCACGGATCTTTTCAGCTTCGTCCCCGTTGGGAACTTCGATCCTCTCCTCGCCCCTGCCTTGAAAGCGGGCGTCAAAAGCTGGAGGTTTCGTAGCGGCTAAATGGGCGTCGATCGTCCAGTATTCCTTCTTCTCGAAGGCTTTGATTTCGCGCTCACGTTCAACAATCAATCGCAGCGCTACGGTCTGAACGCGCCCAGCGGAGAGTCCACGACGAACCTTGTCCCACAGCAGCGGGGAGACCTGGTATCCAACCAGGCGGTCAAGCACGCGACGCGCCTGTTGAGCATCAACCAGGTTGCGATCGATCTGCCGGGGATGCTCGAACGCTTCTCGAACCGCGCGCTGCGTGATCTCATTGAACGTGACCCGCTGAATACGGAGCCCGTCTTGACCAGCTTTCTTCTTCTTTGCCTTCTTCTTGCCGCTTCCGTTGCCCGACAGCTCTTCCTCAAGGTGCGCAGCGATAGCTTCGCCTTCCCGGTCCGGGTCAGGCGCGAGATAAATCGCATCCGCCGCGTCTGCCAGCTTCTTCAGCTTGATCAGAACCTTTTCTTTTCCGGGGATGACGATGTATTCGGTATCGAATTCATTTTCGATGTCGACGCCCAGCGTGCTCTTGGGCAGGTCCTTCACGTGCCCAAGCGAAGCCTCCACGGTGAAGCCCTTGCCCAGATACTTCTGTATGGTCTTCGCCTTGGCTGGCGATTCGACGATGACTAAACCTTTTTGCAAATTCCCCTCTATATCTTGTTAATCGTTTTCGAAGCTAGCACGAATGGGAGGACGGCAACAAGCCGACGGCTAGAATGACTTGACGAAGTTCTTTCCTGGTAACTGTTTCACTTTGCCCGAAAGCTCCAGCTCAAAAAGAGCGGCAAATATCTCAGACGATGAGACTTCCGGTTCCAACTGCTCGATGATTTCGTCGATGTGGGTGGCTTCATCCGCCTTCAGAACGGCGAATATCTTTTTCTCGTACGGTCCCAGTTCGCTGTCTTCCCCAAATAATGATGCGGTTCCCCCCGGCTTCGATTCATCGCCAGCTGGAGCCAGGGCCAGACGAACCTCCTGCGGCAACTCTTCCCAGACGTCGTCCCAGGTAGCAACCAGCTTCGCTCCTTGCTTAATCAAGGTGTTTGGACCCCAGGAATTCTTCGTCGTTACATTACCCGGAACGGCATAGACATCGCGGCCTTGTTCCAGGGCACAGCGCGCCGTAATACGTGTTCCGCTGTATTCAGCCGCCTCCACCACCAGCACTCCAATGGAGAGGCCGCTGATGATGCGATTGCGGATCGGAAAATTCTGCGGCGCGGCAAAAGTACCCATGCAAAACTCCGAAATCAGCGCCCCTCCCCCGGCAAGAATCTGATCGGCAAGACGGCTGTTCTCCTTCGGATAAATGACATCCACTCCAGTTCCGAATACTGCGACGGTTTTTCCCTTCGCCGCCAGAGCCCCACGATGCCCGGCGGTGTCTACGCCCCGCGCCATTCCGCTAAAGATCACCAACGCTCGGCGTGCCAGGTCGCAGGCCAGACGCTCCGCCATGCCGCTGCCATAGGGCGTCGGATGCCGCGTTCCGATCACGGCAATTCCTGGTTGCGACAGCAGATCTATGGGTCCGCGAACGTACAAAAGAAGTGGAGGATCGTAGATCTCGCGCAACCGCGCAGGATAATTGGGGTCATCGAGCGCCACCACCTCCACGCCGGCCGCTCTGATCTTGACGCTCTCTTCCAGCGCAAGCTCCAGGGACTTCCCTGTACCCAGCGCCTGGGCCGAGACGGCTTGAATGCCGGTAGCCTCCAATTCGGTCAGAGACGCACGGAAAACGCTCTCGATGGTGCCAAAGTGCTCAACCAATCAGCGGGCGCGAGTAGGCCCTAACCCTTCCGTCA
>Ga0207657_10004513_pt1 | contig 14701 bp, 10 predicted proteins | sample KBSC33metaG_FD_184316 | JGI IMG/M metagenome (GOLD analysis project Ga0207657, IMG submission 184316) | Corn rhizosphere microbial communities from Kellogg Biological Station, Michigan, USA - KBS C3-3 metaG (SPAdes) (version 2) | ecosystem: Host-associated > Plants > Roots > Rhizosphere > Soil ... | reverse complement strand
CGGGTTTGGAAGGACTTCATGCAGAACGCGCTCGGCATCGCCCCGCCGCCACCACCGGTCGCCCCGACACCAATCGATGACAATGCGACCGATGGCGACGAGGACGGGACCGTGATCGATCCTGGTACGGGTCCGCTACCGGTCGAGGGCAATATCTCGGGCCTCGGCGTCAATCTTCAGGTCAAGCGCGACGGCACGCTGCGCCTCTCGCCCGCGCCGGAGCCGGGTGACCGCCCCCCGCGCCCGCCGAATGACGATGGCGGGCGATAGAGCCTAATTCCCTCTCCCGCTTGCGGGAGAGGAAGGGGCCCGCCGCCGAAGGCGGTGGGGAGGTGAGGGTCTTCTTTATTCTTTTTCGTCCTGACCGCTAGGAAGAAGAAAGAAGACCCTCACCCAAACCCTCTCCCGCACGCGGGAGAGGGCTTACTATGACGGTTTCCCTCTTTCCTCGCGCTCCCGCATCGCAGATGGAGCCACTATGCGCTTCTTCTCCGACAATGCCGCCCCGGCCTGCCCCGCGGTGATCGACGCGATCGCCGCCGCCAATGTCCTCGACACCGCTTATGACGGCGACGGTTGGTCGAAGCAGCTCAATGGGCGCTTCTCCGACTTGTTCGGGACGCAAGTGGAAGTGTTGTGGACGCCATCCGGCACATCGGCCAATTGCCTCGCGCTCGCGGCGCTGTGCCAGCCGCACGGCGCGGTCATCTGCCACCGCGAGGCGCATATCAACAATGACGAGGCGGGCGCCCCGGGCTTCTACCTCCACGGCGCCAAGTTGCTGCTCGCCGACGGACCAGGCGCGAAGGTCACGCCGGACGCGGTAAAAAGCGTGCTCGCCGGCATCCGCGACGACGTCCACCAGGTCCAGGCGCATGCGCTATCGATCACCAACGCGACCGAATACGGTCTGAGCTATGCGCCCGACGAAGTCGCCGCGCTGGGCGACCTCGCCAAGGCACGCGGACTGGGCTTCCATATGGACGGCGCGCGCTTCGCCAACGCCGTCGTGCATTCGGGCGCCGATCTCGCCGATTTGACCTGGCGCGCGGGCGTCGACGCGCTCAGCTTCGGCTTCATCAAGAATGGCGGGATGACCGCCGAGGCGCTGGTGTTCTTCAAGCCCGACCTGGCGGCAGCGACGCACTATCGCCGCAAGCGCGCGGGGTTGCTGGTATCGAAGGGGCGCTATCTCGCGGCGCAGATCCTGGCGATGCTGGACAATGACGTGTGGCTCGAGAATGCGCGTGCCGCCAATGCCGGCGCGGCTTTGCTTGCGCGCGCGGCAGGCGATCGGCTGGTCTATCCGGTCGAGGCGAACGAGGTGTTCCTGCGCGCGACTCCAGCGGAAGCGGCGAGCCTCAGGGCGCTGGGCTTCGACTTCTACGACTGGGCGCCGGGCGAAGTGCGGCTCGTCACCTGCTGGGATCAGGCCGAGGACGCGATCCGCCCGCTGGCGGATGCCATCGCGGCTTTGCCGTAAGGCCGTCATCCCAGCGAAAGCTGCGATTTCGCGCCGTATCGCGCCGCCGCCGGAGATCCCAGCTTTCGCTGGGATGACGAACAGGTCATAGACTCACCTTGTCATCGCACAAGCAAAAGCCGGGTTGTTGCGCCCGCGCACCGGAGTAGAGGCGGATCGTGCTCCAGCCGCCCCAAACCAAGCCTCTCTCGACCACGCTCGGCGTGCTGGTGCCGTTCGGGATCGTCACCCTGATCTGGGGATCGACCTGGCTGGTGATCCGCGATCAATTGGGCGTGGTGCCGCCGAGCTGGTCTGTGACCTATCGCTTCCTGGTCGCCAGCATCTGCATGGCCGGCTGGGCGCTGTGGAAGCGCGAAAGCTGGCGCCTTGGCGCGCGCGGCCTCGCCTTCGCGGCGGTGCTCGGCCTGATGCAATTCTGCCTCAACTTCAACTTCGTCTATCGCGCCGAACAGCACGTCACCTCGGGGCTGGTATCGGTCGTGTTCGCGATGCTGCTGATCCCCAACGCCTTGTTCGGGCGGATCTTCCTCGGTCAGAAGCTGGGGCGCCAGTTGGTGATCGGATCGGCAATTGCGATGGTAGGCGTGGTTCTGCTGTTCGTGCGCGAGGCACGGGTCGATCCGCACGGGCCGGGACAAGTGCTCGCGGGCATCGGGTTCACTTTGTGCGCGATCCTGTCCGCCTCGACCGCGAACGTGATGCAGGCGACCCCGACCGCGGCCCGTTACCCGATGGGCACCATGCTAGCGGTGGCGATGCTGGTAGGCGCAAGCATCGATGCGCTGTTCGCCTTCGCAACGGTCGGCCCGCCGGTGGTCGAGCATCGCGCGGCCTATTGGCTTGGCATCCTCTATCTCGGCGTCTTCGCCTCGGCACTCGCCTTTCCGCTCTATTTCGGCGTGTTGCGCGCGATCGGACCGGCCAAGGCGGCCTATTCGAGCGTGATCGTGCCGGTCATCGCGATGATGCTTTCGACCCTGTTCGAAGGTTATCGCTGGTCCGGACTCGCGATCGGGGGCGCCGCGCTGGCGGCGACCGGGCTGATCGTGGCATTGAGGGCACGCAGGCCCAACCGATAGTCGGCATAGACCGGCCGCCATCCCAGCACGCGCTTGGCTTTCAGGTTCGACACGCGCCGGTTCTCGGCATGGAAGGCACGCGCTTCGGGCGTCAGCGCGTCGAGCGGGATGATCGGCGGCGGATCGATGCCGAGCAAAGCCGCGGCGAATTCGATAACCGCATCCTGGCTCTCCGGCATGTCGTCGGACAGATTATAAGTACCAGACGGCGCGTCGAACCCGGCGATCACGCCGGCGGCGAGATCCTCGACATGCACGCGGCTGAACACTTGCCCGGCGATCCCGGTCCGATGCGCCCGTCCATTCCGCACGCGATCGAGCGGCGACCGGCCGGGACCGTATATTCCCGGCAGGCGAAACACGCGCGCGCCGAGCGACAGCCAGTCGGCATCCGCGCGGTTGCGCGCCTGGCGCCGCCCCAGAATCGGCGCGCTTTCGTCGACCCACGCCCCGCCGGCATCGCCATAGACGCCGGTCGAGGAGAGATAGCCGAGCCACTTGCCGCCATCCGCCAGCGCCGCGCCGTAGCGCGCGAGGACGGGATCGACCGCGTCGGGGGGCACCGAGGACAGGATATGCGTCGCGCGATCGATCGCCGCGATCACGCCGTCGCGATCGTCGAAATCGAGATTGCCCGCGCTGCCGGTCGCGGCGATCTCCCATCCGGCGAGCCGGTCCGCGACGACGCTCGCCGCATAGCCCAGGCCAAAGATCAGAAGGTTATTTCGCGCCATAACCGCCGAAATACGTCCCGAAGTAATCGCCCTTGTTCCAGCGCGGCCGCTCGTCGTTATCGGCGATCTCGCGCGCGATCGTGTAATTGACCGTCACGAACCGCACGCCCTGCGCCCAATCGATCGGCTGCGACAGGTCGTCCGACGGCTGATGATAGTGATTGGCCATGAAATCGCCCCAGGCGGCTTTGCCCGGCCCCTTCTCGCCCGGCCACAGGAAGACCGAGGGAATGCCTTTTTGCACGAAGCGGAAGTGGTCGGAGCGGACGAAGATACCCTGTTCCGGCATCGGATCGGGCGACATCGACACGCCGACCGATCCCGCCGCGCGCTCGACGATCGGGCCAAGCGTCGAACGCTGCGCCCCGAACACCACCATATCCTCGAACGGATAGGTGATCAGCGGCATGTCGAGATTGACGTCGGCGACGATCGACTTGAGCGGCACGGTCGGGTTGTTGGCGAAATAGTCGGAGCCGACCAGCCCCTTTTCCTCGGCCGTCACCGCCAGGAACAGGATTGTTCGCCGCGGCGGCTTGCCCGACGCGACGAACCGCTTCGCCTCCTCGATCAGGCTGGCGATGCCGATGGCATTGTCCTCGGCGCCGTTGTTGATCGTGTCGCCGCTCTTGTCCGGGGCGCCGACGCCGATATGGTCGAGATGCGCCGACAGGATGACGATCTCGTCCTGCAACTTGGGGTCGCTTCCCGGGAGGAGGCCGATCACGTTGGACGAAGGCAATGGACGCTTTTCGGTCTTGATCGCGACGGAAAGGCTGCCCTTCAGCGCCACTGGCCTGAACGCGGCATTGTCACTGTCTGCGGCCTTGCGCAGTTGATCCCAACCGATCGTGGCACCGGCGAACATCTTGGCCGCTGCGGCCATCGACACGACACCGAGCATCGGAACGCCATCCGTGCCGCCGGTGATTTTGCCGCTCGCCCAGGTCACTCGCTCGCGGTCCCAGACACGCGACACCGCGGCGAATGGAAGGTTGCCGCGCCCGGTGCGCGGGCTTTCGATCTGGATCGCGCCGATCGCACCATGCTCGGCGGCGATGCGTGCCTTGGTCGGCGCACCCGCGAAGAAGGCGCGCTCTTCGCCATCATAATTAGCCGGCGCGCCGCCGACGAACGCGACGATCTTTCCCTTCACGTCGACGCCGCGATAATCGTCGCGCTTATAGTCGGGGGCGACGATGCCGTACCCGACGAAGACGACTGGAGCGGTGAGGCTCGTCTCTTCCTTGGCTGGATTGGGGGATGGCACGAAATCCTCGCCGAATACCAGCGTCAGGGGCTGTCCACCCGGCGCGGTCCAGACAAAATTGCCCCGGTCGGCGGGCTTGTACGCAATCAAGGGTACCTTCTGCAGATACCCCCCGTCGTCGCCGCCTGGCCGCAAGCCAGCGGCGTAGAATTGCGCTGCGACATATTGGGCGGCGATCGCGAATTCCGGACTGCCCGCCTCGCGCCCGCGCATTGCGTCGGACGCAAGGAACAGGACGTGCGCCTTCATCGCGGCCTGATCGGCGGGAAGCGGCGCATTGACCCGCTCGTTGATCGACCGGACGCTTTCCTTTGTCGGGGCCGGCGGGCTGGAAATCTTCCCGGTCTGCGCCAGCGCAGTCCCGGCGGCGAGCGTCAAAGCGACCGCGCCGATCAGTCTCAACATGGCTTTCCTCTTGGCTGTCCCCCTCGCGCGGCGTAGCAGACCGAGAACGGTTGGCAATCGCGTCTTGTGCGAATGATACAGCCATGAAGCAGGACCGCACGGAAACACATGATCGACGTTCAATCCGCCCTTGCCGACCCGATTGTCACACGCCGCGAGGATTACAGCGCGCCCGATTGGCTGGTCCCCGACATCGCGCTCGATTTCGATCTCGATCCAGCGACGACGCGGGTCAAGGCGGCACTCGACGTGACACGCAATGGCGATCACGATCGTCCGCTGCGGCTCGACGGCGACGGGCAAGTGCCGCTGTCGGTCAGCGTCGACGGCAATTTGCACAACGACTGGCGGATGGACGGGTCGGACCTGGTCATCGACCTTCCCGCCGGAAAGCACCGCGTCGAAACCGAGGTGGAGATCCATCCCGATCGCAATACTCAATTGATGGGACTCTATTCTTCGGGCGGGAACCTCTGCACGCAATGCGAGGCGGAAGGGTTTCGCCGCATCACCTTCTTCCCCGACCGGCCCGACGTGCTCGCACGCTATTCGGTCAGGATGACGGCGAACAAGAAGCGCTTCCCGATCCTGCTCGCCAATGGCGATCCAATCGCCTCGGGCGATCTCGATGACGGCCGCCATTGGGCCGAATGGCGCGATCCCTTCCCCAAGCCGAGCTATCTGTTCGCGATGGTCGCCGGCAACCTCGCCGCCAATCGCGCGAGCTTCACGACCATGTCGGGGCGCAAGGTCGAACTCGGTATCTGGGTGCGCGAACGCGATCTGGCCAAGACCGAACATGCGCTCGACGCGCTGCAACTGGCGATGGCCTGGGACGAGAAGGTCTATGGCCGCGAATATGATCTCGACGTGTTCAACATCGTCGCGGTCGACGATTTCAATTTCGGCGCGATGGAGAATAAGGGGCTGAACATCTTCAACAGCCGCTACATCCTGGCTGACCCCGACACCGCGACCGATTACGATTACGACGCCATCGCCGCGGTCGTCGCGCATGAATATTTCCACAATTGGTCGGGCAATCGCGTCACCTGCCGCGACTGGTTCCAATTGAGCCTCAAGGAAGGCTTCACCGTCTTTCGCGACCAGAGCTTTTCTGCCGACCAGGGATCGGCGGCGGTCAAAAGGATCGAGGATGTACGCGGCCTGCGCGCCAGCCAGTTCCCCGAGGATAACGGCCCGCTAGCGCATCCGGTGCGCCCGGAAAGCTATATCGAAATCTCCAATTTCTACACCGCGACGATCTACAACAAGGGCGCCGAGCTGATCCGGATGATGGCGACGATCCTGGGCAAGGATCGCTTCCGCCGCGCCACCGATCTCTATTTCGACCGCTTCGACGGGACGGCCGCGACCTGCGAGGATTTCGTCCGCTGCATGGAAGAAGGCGGTGAGATCGACCTCACCCAGTTCCGCTTGTGGTATTCGCAGGCCGGGACGCCGCGCGTCTCCGCGGCGCTCGACCACGATGCCGACTCGGGACGTGCCATTTTGCGTCTCGCCCAGCGCACGCCGCCGACCCCGGGCCAATCGGTCAAGGAGCCGATGGTCCTGCCGCTCAAGCTCAAATTGTTCGGCAGCACGAGCGGTGCGGCGCTCGGCGAGGAGCAGCTCCATCTGCTCGACCAGCCGAGCAGCGAGATCGTGTTCGACGGCGTGCGCGAGGCGCCGGTGCTGTCGATCAATCGCGGCTTCTCCGCGCCCGTCATCATCGAAAGCGACCGCTCGGCGCAGGACCTCGCGTTCCTCTCGGCGCACGACGACGACCCGTTCGCGCGCTACGAAGCGATGCAGCAGTTGATGCTCGACACATTGGTGACCGCGACCCAGCTCGGCCGCGCCGATCATGGTCCGGTGATCGAGGCGGTGCGTCGCACGCTGGAAGACCCCGCGCTCGATCATGCCTTTGTCGCAGAGGCCGTGTTGCTCCCGTCGGACAGTTTCATCGGCGACCAGCTCGAACGGGTCGATCCCGAAGCAGTGTTCCGTGCCCGCGAGGCGCTTCGCCGCGACCTCGGTAAGACGCTCGCGCCGCTGTGGCGCCAGGCCTATGCCCAGGCCTCGACTGGTGCGCCATTCGTCTATTCGCCCGCGGCCAAGGCCGATCGGCGGATGCGCACCGTCGCGCTCGGCTATATCGCCACCTCGGGGGCCGACGATGCCGCCGATCTGGCGTTCGCGCAGTTCGAGACGGCGGACAATATGACCGACCGCCAGGGCGCGCTGACCACACTCGCCAACGGGACGTCGGACAAGCGGATCGCCGCGCTCGACATCTTCTACAATCGCTATTCGACCGATGCGCTGGTGCTCGACAAATGGTTCCAGACCCAGGCGCTGTCGTCGCGCGACGATACGCCGGCGATCGTCGAGGAACTGGCACGGCATCCCGATTTCACGCTCGCCAATCCCAACCGCGCGCGGTCGCTGGTCGGGGCGTTCAGCGTCAACCAGCGCGCGTTACACGCCGCGGGTGGCGCGGGCTATCGCTTCCTGGCCGACAATCTGATCGCGCTCGACCGGCTCAACCCGCAGACCGCCGCGAAATTGCTTCCGCCGCTGGGACGCTGGCGGCGGTTCGACGAGACGCGGGCGGCGCTGATGAAGGCGGAGCTCGAGCGGATTCTGGCGACGCCGGGACTGTCGAAGGATCTGTTCGAACAGGCGTCGAAGAGTCTGGAGGGGTAAGACTTCTCGTCGCCCCGGACTTGTTCCGGGGTCCAACCCTCCGCAACGGACGCCGGCCGTAGTGGCACGTTGGATGCCGGGACTAGCCCGGCATGACGATGAGGCTAAAACAACCGCCCGCCATTCGGCACGGGCTCGCTCGGCCCGATCAGCACGACTTTCCCCTCGGCATCGGGGAAACCGAGCGTCAGCACTTCGGAGCGCATCGGCCCGATCTGGCGCGGCGGGAAATTGACCACGGCAGCAACTTGGCGCCCAACCAGATCCTCCAGCGCATAATGTTCGGTGATCTGCGCCGACGAGCGCTTGACGCCGATCGGGTCGCCGAAATCGATCGTCAGCTTGAACGCAGGCTTGCGCGCTTCGGGAAAGGGGTCGGCAGCGGTGATCGTGCCGATGCGGATGTCGACCTCGAGAAAATCGTCGAATGCGATCGTTTCGGCGGCGGGCGCGGTAACGTCGTGCGTCACGTGCATCAGAAATTCACGTCGTGATAATGCGGTGACGCCGGAATCCCCTCCATCCGCTCGCTGAGCAGCGGGCGGAAGCTCGGGCGGCTCTTCATCCCGCCATACCAGCGCGCGGTCTGTTCGTGGTTCTTCCAGTCGATCCCGCCGAGATAGTCGGCGACCGAGATCTGCGCGGCAGCCGCCAGATCGGCGAGGCTCAGGGTCGCGCCGCCCATCCAGTTATGCCGGTCGAGCAGGTAATCGGTGTAATCGAGATACTCGACCGCCGACTTCATCGCCTCGCGCAGCACGCGCGCATCGGGGCTCGCTTTGGTCACGATCCGCTTGAGCACGCGCTCTCCCAACAACCGCTCGGTCACGTCGCGGAAGAAGAAGGTGTCGAACCACGTCGCCAGGCGACGGATCTCGGCACGCTGGATGGCGGTGCCGTTGATCATCTGCGCCTTGTCGACCGTCTCCTCGAAATATTCGCAGATGACGAGCGAATCGATCAGCCGGATGTCGCGCTGGGCATCGGTGATCACCGGGGTCTGGCCGGCCGGGTTCATGTCGATGAACTCGTCGCGCCGCTCCCACGGATTCTCGCGAACGAGCGTGTAACCGACCCCCTTTTCCCCGAGCAGCAGCCGGACCTTGCGCGAGAAGGGACAGAGCGGGAATTGAAGAAGTTGCCACATGCCATCGCTGTTAGAAGCTGGCGGCGGGCGGGGGAAGATGGCTTTGGTGAATGGCGCCGTTTATCCGATCCGCGCGCCCATTACCGCCATCGACCGGCAGTAAAGCTACCGGCTTGGCATCCCCGACGTTGCGGGCAGTCAGTTGGGGTTGGCCATTCCCAGCACCCGGCGAACGCGCTCGGTCGTCGCCTTTAGCTCGTCCGACATCGCCACTGCAGCGCCCGCGGTCCGGCCCGCCGCCACCACCGTCTGCTTGGCGTTACGGTGGATCTCGTTGCGATAATCGGGATTACGACGCGCCGCCATGCTGTCGAGCGTGTCGTTCGGACGAATGCTCGAATCGGGGGCGATCGCGGCCATCGGTCCGACTCGCGTCTGCATCACCGCGTCGGTCAGCGCGTCGATCAATCCAACGACGCCATTCTGCACCATCGGATTGTTGAGCGCATTGGCCGCGGCGCGCGCGTCCATCTGCGGCGCCAGCCCGGGCGGCGGTGCATCGCGGTCTTGCGCGAGCGCCGGGGTCGCCGCGAAAGCGAGGACGGGAAGCAGCATATAGTTACGCATGGCACATCATCCGAACAACGATCGGTGAGTCGCCTATAGCACCGATCACCGCTGCAACGCTACTCCGCGGCTTGCAGTTCCTCGCTATCGTCGAGCGCGTATGGCAGCCGCTCGAGCATTTCCTTGGGAATGACTTGCCAGAACTTGGCCCGGGCGCGGTCCCAATCGTCGAGAATCCCTTGCGACCAATTGCTGTCGGTCGCCGCGGCATGCGCGCTGATCAAGTCCTTGAGCACAGCCTCCCAATGCGCCGAGGCGAGCCGTTGCCAGACGATCGATTCGCCATTGGCGCGCCGTTCGAAGCTGGCGCCGGCGTCATAGACGAACGCCATCCCGCCGGTCATGCCGGCGCCGAAATTGGCCCCGACCGCGCCGAGCACGACGGCGATGCCGCCGGTCATATATTCGCAGCCATTGGCGCCGCAGCCCTCGACCACGACATTCGCTCCCGAATTGCGCACCGCGAAGCGCTCGCCGGCCTGACCCGCGGCGAACAAGCGTCCGCTGGTCGCGCCATAGAGCACGGTGTTGCCGATGATCGTATTCTCCTGGCTCGCCAGCGGCGAGGAGACGACCGGGCGGACGATGATCGTGCCGCCGGACAGCCCCTTGCCGACATAGTCGTTGGCGTCGCCGAACACTTCGAGCGTTATGCCCTTGCACAGGAACGCGCCCAGGCTCTGCCCGGCCGAGCCGCGCAGCCGCACGGTCACGTGCCCGTCGGCAAGCTTGTCCATGCCGAAGGTGCGCGTGATCTCGCTGGAGAGACGCGTCCCGACCGCGCGGTGCGTGTTGCGGACCGAATAGGTCAGCTGCATCTTCTCGCCGCGCGAGAAGACATGCGCCGCATCCTTGATCATCTGCGCGTCGAGGCTGTCGGGCACCTCGTTGCGCCAGGTCTGCAAGCTGAACCGGCGCTGGTCCTCATCGGCATCGACCTTGGCCAGGATCGGATTGAGATCGAGATCGTCGAGATGCTCGGCGCCCCGGCTGACCTGGCGGAGGAATTCGGTACGGCCGATGATCTCGTCGAGGCTGCGCACGCCGAGCCGGGCCAGGATGTCGCGCACTTCCTCGGCGATGAAGGTCATCAGGTTGATGACCTTTTCCGGCGAGCCGGTGAACTTGTCGCGCAGCTTGGCATCCTGCGTGCAGACGCCGACCGGGCAGGTGTTCGAATGGCATTGCCGCACCATGATGCAGCCCATCGCGACCAGGCTGAGCGTGCCGATGCCGAATTCCTCGGCCCCCAGGATCGCGGCGATGACGATGTCGCGCCCGGTCTTGAGCCCCCCGTCGGTCCTGAGCTTCACCCGGCCGCGCAGGCCGTTGAGCGTCAGCGTCTGGTTGACTTCCGACAGCCCCATTTCCCACGGCGTGCCCGCATATTTGATGCTGGTCTGGGGCGACGCGCCGGTGCCGCCGACATGGCCGGAGACCAGGATGACGTCGGCATGCGCCTTGGCGACGCCGGCCGCGACCGTGCCGATTCCCGCCGAGCTGACCAATTTCACGCACACCCGCGCGCGCGGATTGATCTGCTTCAAATCGTAGATCAGCTGCGCCAGATCCTCGATCGAATAGATGTCGTGATGCGGCGGCGGGCTGATCAACGTCACGCCGGGCGTGGCGTGGCGCAATTTGGCGATGAATTCGGTGACCTTGAAGCCGGGCAACTGCCCGCCTTCGCCGGGCTTGGCACCCTGCGCGACCTTGATCTCGATCTCGTCGCAGGCGTTGAGATATTCGGCGGTCACGCCGAACCGGCCAGAGGCGATCTGCTTGACCCCGGAATTGGCGTTGTCACCGTTTTCGTAGGGCTGGTAGCGGAGCTTGTCCTCGCCACCCTCTCCGGACACCGCCTTGGCGCCGATCCGGTTCATCGCGATCGCCAAGGTCTCATGCGCTTCGGGCGACAGCGCGCCCAAGCTCATCCCCGGCGTGACGAAGCGCTTGCGGATCTCGGTGATCGGCTCGACCTGGTCGACCGCGATCCCTTCGTCGGGGAAATTGAACTGGAGCAGGTCGCGCAGATAGACCGGCGGCAAATCGGCCACCCCGCGCGAGAATTTCTGATAGGTCGAATAGCTGTCGGTCGCGACCGCGGTCTGCAGCAAGTGCATGAGTTGCGCCGAATAAGCATGCGTCTCGCCGCCATAACGCTGGCGATAGAAGCCGCCGATCGGCAAGGTCGCCACACCGGTGTCGAATGCCTGTTGATGGCGGAGTTCGGCATTGAGGTGGAGCGAGGCATAGCCCTCGCCCGAAATCTTCGCCGGCATGCCGGGGAACAGATCGGCGACCAGGCTGCGCGACAGGCCGACGGCTTCGAAATTATAGCCGCCGCGATAGCTGGAGATCACTGCGATCCCCATCTTCGACATGATCTTGAGCAGCCCTTCCTCGACCGCCTTGCGATGATTGCCGAGGCATTTGTCGAGGCTGAGATCGCCGAACAGTCCGCGCGCATGGCGATCGGCGATCGCCGCTTCGGACAGATAGGCATAGACGGTGGTCGCGCCGACCCCGATCAGCACGGCATAATAATGCGTGTCGAGGCATTCGGCGGTCTCGATATTGACCGAGCAATAAGAGCGCAGGCCGCGCCGGACGAGGTGCGTGTGCACTGCCGCCGCCGCCAGCACGCCAGCGATCGCGACCTTGTCGGGGCCGATCGCGCGGTCGGACAGGAAGATCTCGCTCTTGCCCTCGCGCACGGCTTGCTCGGCCTGGTTGCGGATGCGCTGGATCGCGGTGCGGAGCGCGTCGGTGCCGCCGCCGGCGGCGAATGTGCAGTCGATCTCTGCCACCTGGCTGCCGAAATGCGCCTTGAGCTTGGCCCAGTCGGCACCGGTCAGCACCGGGCTTTCGAGCACCAGCACGCGATCCCGCCGCAGGCCGGTATCGAGGATATTGGCGAGATTGCCGAACCGCGTCTTGAGCGACATCACGTGACGCTCGCGCAGACTGTCGATCGGCGGATTGGTGACTTGCGAGAAATTCTGGCGGAAGAACTGGCTGATCAGTCGCGGCTTGTCCGAGATGACCGCGAGCGGCGTGTCGTCGCCCATCGACCCGATCGCCTCCTTGGCCCCCTCGACCATCGGCGACAGGATCAGCTCCATATCCTCCAGCGTCTGGCCGGCGGCGACCTGGCGGCGCAACAGTTCGGCGCGGTCGAAACGGGTGACGGTCTCGGCCTTCGGCGCCGGAAGTTCGTCGACGGTCAGGAATTCGCCGATCATGGTGGCATAATCATGCTCGTCGGCGATGCGGTCCTTGACCTCGCGGTCGTGGAGCAGGCGGCCTTCGTCGAGGTCGACCGCGATCATCTGGCCCGGTCCGAGCCGGCCCTTTTCGACGATCATCGTCTCGGGCACGACGACCATGCCCGCTTCCGACCCGACGATCAGGAGGCCGTCGGAGGTCTGGGTATAGCGTAGCGGCCGGAGCGCGTTGCGATCCATGCCGGCCACCGCCCAGCGGCCGTCGGTCATCGCCAGCGCGGCGGGGCCGTCCCAAGGCTCCATCACCGAGCCGAGATATTTGAACATGTCGAGATGCTTCTTGGGCATCTCGCCCTTCGGCCCCCAGGCTTCGGGCACCAGCATCAGCTTGGCGGTCGGCGCGTCGCGGCCCGAGCGGCAAATCGCCTCGAACACCGCGTCGAGCGCGGCGGTGTCCGACGCCCCCGCCGGGATCACAGGCTTGATGTCTTCCGACGCCTCGCCGAACGCGTTCGCCGCCATCTTGATCTCGTGGCTGAGCATCCAGTTCTTGTTGCCGCGGATCGTGTTGATCTCGCCATTATGCGCGAGGCAGCGGAACGGCTGCGCCAGCCACCATTGCGGGAAGGTGTTGGTCGAATAGCGCTGGTGGAAGATCGCGACGCGGCTCTCGAACCGCGGATCCTTGAGGTCGGGGTAGAAGACCGACAGGCTCTCTGCGAGGAACAACCCCTTATAGACGATCGAGCGGCAGCTCAGCGAGCAGATGTAGAAGCCGTTGATCTGCGCGGCGATGACGCGCTTTTCGATGCGGCGGCGGACCAGATAGAGCTCCTTTTCGAACTCTTCGGCCGATTGCGTGCCCGGCAAGGGGCCGGCGATCATGATCTGCTCGATTTCGGGCCGCGTCTCCTGCGCCTTGCGGCCGATCACCGACACGTCGACCGGCACCTGGCGCCAGCCATAGATCGAATAGCCGGCCTCGATGATCACGCTTTCGACGATCGTGCGGCACGATTCCTGCGCGCCGAGATCGGTGCGCGGCAGGAAGATCATGCCGACCGCGAGCTGGTTGTCGGCGACCTTGTGCCCCGACGCCTGGATCGCTTCGTCGAAGAACGCCATCGGCAAGTCGATGTGCAGGCCGGCGCCGTCGCCCGTCTTGCCGTCGGCATCGACAGCGCCGCGGTGCCACACCGCCTTCAACGCGTCGATCGCCGACTGCACGACGCGGCGCGACGGCTGGCCGTCGGTCGCGGCAACGAGCCCGACGCCGCAGGCATCGGATTCGAATTCGGGGCGGTACATTCCCTCGGCAGCGAGGCGGGCGCGTTGGTCGGTGGAATTGCTCACGACTTGCCTTCCTTCACAGCGGCGTCCTGCATCTTCTGCGCCATCGATTTGATGCGGTCCTGCAAGCCATCGAACGCCTTATCCATCATGGTACGTTGCGCGGCAGTGACGGCGGGATCGGCCATCACGGCGGGTACGCGTTCCATATAGATCTTGCCGGTAGGAGACGTGAAAAAGCGCTCCATGTCGGCCAGTTGGTCGAGCGTGAACTGACGCGCATAAGCGATCGCCATCGCGTCGAACAATGCCGGCATCGTCTCATGCGCGACTCGCAACGAGCGCTCGGTTTCACCGTCCAGGAATTGCAGCATCTGATCGCGCGTCGCCGGGTGCTGCTGAAACAAGGCGGCCATATCGGGCGACTGCGCCATGCTTTCGCGTAGGTTGGCCATCATCGGACGGATCATCGCGTCGATCATCGCATCGCGCTTTTCGGGCGGCAGAATCTCGTCAATCAGTTTGCGTGCTGCAGCCAGCCGCTCGGGCTCGACGGGCGCCGCGACCGGGGCTGCCGGGGGCGGCGCGCTCGCCTGTGCCATTGCCGAAAGCGGGATCATCGCCGCGGCCAGCACCAGGGTCTTCACGATCATGCTGCCTTCCTCTCGGTCGCCGCCTTCGCTCGCAAATACTTGTCCATATGCGCAGCAACGTCGCGGCCATCGCGCACCGCCCAGACCACCAGGCTCGCCCCGCGGACAATATCGCCGGCCGCGAACACGCCATC
>Ga0207657_10004512_pt1 | contig 14702 bp, 10 predicted proteins | sample KBSC33metaG_FD_184316 | JGI IMG/M metagenome (GOLD analysis project Ga0207657, IMG submission 184316) | Corn rhizosphere microbial communities from Kellogg Biological Station, Michigan, USA - KBS C3-3 metaG (SPAdes) (version 2) | ecosystem: Host-associated > Plants > Roots > Rhizosphere > Soil ... | reverse complement strand
GTGCAGGCTGCCGCCGATCCTGAAGCCGCGCGCCTGCGACATGTTGAACAGTTCCATGTTCACGCCCTGGCCGGCCAGCGCGGCGTCGCCGTGGATCAGCACGGCCATCGACTGCGTGTGCATGGTGTCGCGGCGGCGGGTCTGGCGCGCATGCACCGAGCCGGTGACCACCGGGTTGACGATCTCCAGGTGCGACGGGTTGAACGCCAGCGCCACGTGCACGCCGCCCTTGGGCGTCTTCACGTCGGCGGAAAAGCCCATGTGGTACTTCACGTCGCCGGAGTGCGCCGGGTCGTCGGGATGCTCGAACTTGCCCTCGAACTCGTCGAACAGGGTCTTCGGCGGCTTGCCCAGGATGTTGACCAGCACGTTGAGGCGGCCACGATGGGCCATGCCGATCACCAGCTCCTTGATGCCGTTGTCGCCGGCGGCGCGCACCACGTCGTCGATCATCGGGATCAGGCTGTCGCCGCCTTCCAGCGAGAAGCGCTTCTGGCCCACGTATTTCGTGTGGAGGTAGCGCTCCAGGCCCTCGGCGGCGGTGAGGCCGTCCAGCACGCGCTGCTTGCCGGCCTTGTCCAGGCCGCTCTGGCCGGCGGCCTGCTCGAGCCGGCTGTAGATCCAGTTGCGCTGCTCGTGGTTGCTGATGTGCATGAACTCGGCGCCGATCGTGCTGGCGTAGGTCTTCTGCAGGCGGCTCAGCAGCTCGCGCAGTTTCAGGCGCTGGCCGCCGCCGGCGTAGTTGCCGGTGTCGAATTCGGTGTCCAGGTCGGCGTCGGAGAGGCCGTGGAAGGCGAGGCCGAGATCCGGCGCCGGCATCTTCTCGGTCAGGCCGAGCGGGTCGAGCTCGGCGGCGAGGTGGCCGCGCGAACGGTAGGCGGTGAGCAGGCGCAGCACGCCGGCCTGCTTGCGCGCGTGCTCGTCGCTCATCGGCACGGCGGCGACGCCGTTGTGGCGCTGCTTCTGTGCGGCCTCGATGCGCGCAATGGCTGCGGTATGGGAGACGTCTCCCGACTCGCGGCCCTTGAAGGTTGCAAAGTAATTGGCCCATTCGGCAGGTACTGCCGAGGTATCGGCCAGCCAGGCGTCGTAGAGCGATTCGACGTAATCGGCGTTGCCGCCAGCGAGTTGGGAGGATTCGAAGAACTCGCGGATCAGGTTTGTAGTCACGTCACCACCGGCAGGGAAGGGATGCTTGCAGCGATCCGTGTGACCTTTGAAGTCGCGGTTTCCGGTCGGTTTTCAAGCCCGACAGGCCGTTTGTACGGATGGCTGGGGAGAATCCGGACAATTATAGCCTTTGCCTGCTGCGACGCGGCAACCCGCGACCCGGCTGGAATGCCCCTTTGGCCGGTCCATCCGACGATGGTCTAACGGGCATTTCGTCCCAGGCCGCGGGTTTCATGCGCTTTTGTCCTGACCGTGGGCAAATGGGTGGCGCGGATGCCGGGCCAGCCAGTGTTCAGCTGGTGTCGACTAAATGCCCAGCGCCTGCAGTTCGCTGGCCGGTTCGGCGCGCTCCCACACGTCGTCGAAGTGCTGCTGCAGCGGCGCCTGGCTGGCGCGGTCGTGGCGGGCGGCGCGGCCCTGGGCGCGATCCGCCTCGGGCAGGAACAGGTAACCGCCGGCGTCGTTGAGCAGGTAGGCCGAGATGTAGGCCAGGTCGGCCTCCTCCACCGGCGTGCGGATCTGGATCGCACTGGACAGGCGCTGCGCCAGCGCGACCAGCCGATGGTCGTTGCGCAGCGCGGCGGCCGGGTCGTGCAGCAGGATGCGGATCTGCGCGCCGCGGCCGGAGATCGCGATGCGCCGCAGTTCGGCCAGCTCTTCCGCGCTGGCGTAGCTGTCGTTGCCCAGCAGCGGCAGATAGATCGACAGCCGGTGCCGCGCGTCGCCCAGCAGTTGCCGGCGCGCTTCGGCCGTCTCGCCGCGCGTGCCGGCGGGCAGCACGCCGAGGTCGCGCAGCGGCTTCGTTTCGTCGGTATCCGCGAGCAGGCCCAGACGCATCGCCCGGTGCGGCAGGCCGGCGTCCTCGAACTCCTCGCCGTACGCGACGAAATCCTCGCGCTCGTAGAAGCCGATGGCGCTGACCTGGGCGTCCAGCGCCACTTCCGGCCAGCCCTGCGCGCGGGCGCGGGCGACCAGTTCGCGCAACAACGCCGCGCCGACGCCGCGACCGCGCCACTCCCGCAGCACGGCCATGCGGCCGATCTTGTGCGCCGGCGTGAGCCGGCCGCAACCGATCGGCCGGCCGGCGTCGTCGCGCGCCAGCACGTGCCAGCAATCCCCATCGAGCCCGTCGCGCTCGCGCTGCTCGGGCACGCCCTGTTCCTGGATGAACACGGTGCCGCGCAGGTCGAGCAGGGCGGTGCGCTGGTCCTCGCGTGACCAGTCGGCGATCTCGACGTGGAAGTCCTGCAGCTTCATCGGCGTCGGCGTGACTTGCGTGGCAGCAGATGGCCGTCGTTGACCAGGGCCAGCAGCAGGTCGCGTTCGACGGCATCGAGCTTGCGGTCGACGATGAGTGCGCGCTGCTCGCACAACTGCTGTGCCAGCGCGGGCGTGGCAGGGTAGGCGTGGCCGCTGGCGTACAGCGTGCAGGCGGACTTGCCGCGGCTCCACGCCAGCCGCGACCAGGGGTGGCGCAGCAACTGCGCGCCGGCGTCGAGCTGTTTGGCCAGCGCGGCCTCGCCCAGCGGTTTTTCCAGCGGCGCCGGTGTCTGCGCGTTGCGGTAGCGCGTGATGAAGCGGCCGAACCAGTCGTGCAGCATGTCGTCGCGCAGGGCGGCGGCGAACGGCAGCGCGTCCTTCAGGCGCTCGATCGCGGCGCGGTCGATCTCGCCGGTGGCGGTGGCCGGCTTCAGGTCCGGGTCGGCGTAGCGCAATTCTTCGGGCAGGTGCTCGGCGATGAAGTCGGCCAGGTCGCCGGTCAGCTCGGCCTGCGACGGCGCGCGCATGCCGATCGAGAACGTCATGCACGGCCCGCCGAACGCCACGCCATCGTGCGGCACGCCCGGCGGCAGGTACAGCATGTCGCCCGGTTCCAGCAGCCATTCGTGGGTCGGCTCGAAGTGCACCAACTGCTTGAGTTCGACGTCGTGGCGGAACGCCTTCGGCGCCAGCGGATCGTCGCTGATCGCCCAGTGGCGCTGGCCCAGCCCCTGCAGCAGGAACACGTCGTACTGGTCGACATGGGCGCCGACGCCGCCACCGGGCTCGGCGTAGGAGACCATCACGTCGTCCACGCGCCAGCTCGGCAGGAAGCCGAAGTGCTGCAGCAGGCCGGCGACGTCCGCGTCCCACTTGTCGACATCCTGCACCAGCAGGGTCCAGTGGCTGTCCGGGGTCTTGGCGAAGTCGGCTTCGCTCAGCGGGCCGGGGTTGACCTGCCAGCGGTCGCGCTTCTCGTCGTGCACGATCAGCCGCGCCAGCGCGGCCGGTTCGCAGGCCAGGCCGGCCAGGTCGTCCGGCTGCAGCGGCGGCTGGAAGTCGGGAAAGGCGTTGCGGATCAGCAGCGGCCGCTTCTGCCAGTAGTCGCGCAGGAAGCGGGCGGGCGGCATGCCCAGCGGCTGCCTGGCGGAGCCGCGGACTTCGATCGGAAAGGGGGCTGGTTTGGTCATCCGCGCATTGTAGCCGCGCCAGGTGGCGGCGGTGTCGACAGACGAGCCTTGCCGCGGTGGCCGGGCCGGGACGGTCGCCCGACGCCGGCAGCCGGAACATAAGGCGGCGGCATAAGCACATGCCGACAGATCCTTTCCCATGCGGCGCGTTAAAAAATAATTTGGACGTCAAGCCGTATAGACGTCCAAACGGAGATAACGTGAATTCTGTCGTTGCACCGGACCTTTCCGCGACTGCGCCCGGCGCGGAGAAGCTTGCCAGGCTGGCCCGGGACCTGGAGGGGTTGACCGCGGCGCAGCTGTACTGGGTCGCCGCCTGGAGTGCGGCGCAGGCCGGGCAGGCGCAGCGAAGCGGCCCGGTGGCCGCCGCGCCGGCGGGCAAGGTGGCCGAGCGTCTGAGCATCGTCTACGGCAGCCAGACCGGCAACGCGAAGCGCGTCGCCGCGCAACTGGCCAGTCGCAGCGAGGCGGCCGGCCTGCCGGTGCGGCTGCTGCGTGCCGATGCCTACCCGCAGCGCGATCTGGCGCAGGAGCGCCACCTGCTGCTGGTGATCAGCACCCAGGGCGATGGCGAGCCGCCGGACGATGCACGCGGCCTGTTCGAGTTCATCACCGGCAAGCGTGCGCCGAAGCTGCCGGCGTTGCAGTTTGCCGTGCTGGGCCTGGGCGATTCCAGCTATCCGCAGTTCTGCACGATCGGGCGCCGGCTCGATGCACGGCTGGCCGAACTGGGCGCCACCCGCTTCAGCGCATTCGGCGAAGCGGACGTGGAGATCGAGGCGGTCGCGACGCCGTGGACGGAGCAGGCGCTGGATCGGGTCCGCGAATTGTTGAAGCAGGTCGGCCCGCCGGCGCGGGCAACGCCGTTGCATGCCGTGCCGAGCCGCAGTGCGTATTCCCGCGAGCAGCCGTTCGCCGCCACCGTGCTGGCCAACCAACGCATCGTCGGGCGCGACAGCGGGCGCGACGTGCGCCACGTCGAGCTGTCGCTGGAAGGCTCCGGCCTGCATTACCAGCCCGGCGATGCGCTGGGCGTATGGCCGCGCAACCCGCCGGCGCTGGTCGGGCAGTGGCTGGAGGTCCTGCAGCTGGACGGCGCGCAGGAGGTGGCCTACCAGGGCCGCACGCTGCCGCTGCGGCAATGGCTGGATCGCGAGCGCGAGATCACCCGGCTGCATCGCGGCTTCATCGCCGCGTTGGCGGCCGCCGGTGGCCACGATGCGCTGGCCCGGCTGCTGCAGCCGGAACAGTCGACGCAGCTCGCCGCCATGCTGGCCGACGACCAGCCGATCGACCTGCTGCGCCGCTACCCGGCGACATGGCGGCCCGAGGCCTTGCTGGCCGCGCTGCGGCCGCTGGCGCCGCGGCTGTATTCGATTGCCTCCAGCCCGAAGGCGGTGGGCGAGGAAGTGCACCTGACCGTGGCCGTGGTCGCCTACGAGGCGCACGGCAGCGCACATTGGGGTGCGGCGTCGAGCTTGCTGGCCGCGACCGCCGAGGACGGCAGGTTGCCGGTCTTCATCGAGCCGAACGAACGCTTTCGCCTGCCCGCCGACGATTCGCGCGACATCATCATGATCGGCCCGGGTACCGGTGTGGCGCCGTTCCGCGCGTTCGTGCAGGAGCGTCGCGAGAGCGGCGCCGCGGGCCGCAACTGGCTGTTCTTCGGCAACCGCCATTTCGCCAGCGACTTCCTCTATCAGGTGGAGTGGCAGCAGGCGCTGCAGGACGGCTCGCTGCACCGGCTGGACCTGGCGTTCTCGAGGGACTTCGAGCAAAAAACCTACATACAGCAGCGCCTGCGCGAGCGGGGCGCCGAGCTGCACGCGTGGCTGGAAGGCGGCGCACACATCTATGTCTGCGGCGATTCAAAACACATGGCTCGCGATGTCCACGCCGCCCTGGTCGACGTGATCGCAGCCAACGGCGGCCACTCTCCCGAGGCGGCGCAAGCCTGGCTCGGCGAACTCCTGCAGCAGGGCCGCTACGCCCGCGACGTGTACTGACCTTCATTCCTGCGTTCATCCGTGAACGCGAGAGTCAAGAAGCGGCCATCCCTGGCCGCACTTTCAGAGAAAGCAATTATCCCCATGACCTCTCATCTCGAACACGTCAAGGCGGCCAGCCGCTTCCTGCGCGGCGGCATCGCCGAAGGCCTGGCCGATCCGGTCACCGGCGCGATCGGCGACGACGACACCAAGCTGCTGAAGTTCCACGGCAGCTACCAGCAGGACGACCGCGACCTGCGCGAGGAGCGCCGCCGACAGAAACTGGAGCCGGCCTACGCTTTCATGCTGCGCGCACGCCTGCCCGGCGGCGTGGTGACGCCGGCGCAGTGGCTGGTGTTCGACCGCATCGCCCGCGACTACGCCAGTGGTTCGCTGCGCATCACCACGCGGCAGACGTTCCAGTGGCACGGCATCATCAAGCGCAGGCTCAAACCCACCATCGCGGCGATCCATGAGGCGCTGGCCACGACCATCGCCGCCTGCGGCGACGTGGTGCGCAACGTGGTCAGCACGGCGAACCCGGTCGAATCGGCCGCGCATGCCGAGGCGTATGCCTGGGCCGCCCGCCTGTCCGCCGAGCTGGCGCCGAAGACCCGTGCCTACCATGAGATCTGGCTGGACGGCGAGAAGCTTGTCGCTGAGGACGTCGAACCGCTGTATGGCGCCACCTACCTGCCGCGCAAGTTCAAGATCGGCCTGGCGATCCCGCCGCTCAACGACATCGACGTGTTCGCGCAGGACCTGGGCCTGGTCGCGATCATCGAGCAGGGCGAACTGCGCGGTTTCAACATCGCCGTCGGCGGCGGCATGGGCGCCACCCACGGCGACCCCAGCACCTATCCGCGGCTGGCCAGCGTGATCGGCTTCGTGACGCCGGAGCAACTGTTCGGCGTGGCAGAGACGGTGATCGCCGTGCAGCGCGACTGGGGCGACCGCGCCGAACGCCAGCACGCGCGGCTGAAGTACACGCTCGATCGCCGCGGCCTGGACGTGTTCAAGGCCGAGCTGGAATCGCGCCTGGGCTACGCACTGGCGGCGCCGCGGAGGTATCGCTTCGAACACAACGGCGACCGCTACGGCTGGGTCGAGGGCCACGACCGTCGTTGGCATCTCACCCTGCATATCGAATCCGGCCGGCTCGCCGACGTGGGCGAGCGGCGCTGGCTCAGCGGCTTGCGCGAGCTGGCCGGGGTACATGCCGGCGACTTCCGCCTGACCTGCAACCAGAACGTGATCGTGGCGAACGTCGCCGCGCCCGATCGCGGGCGCATCGACGCGATCGTGCGCGAGTACGGCCTGGACGGCTACACGAGACAGAGCGCGATCCGCCGCCATGCGATCGCCTGCGTCGCGCTGCCTACCTGCGGCCTGGCGATGGCCGAAAGCGAGCGTTACCTGCCGTCATTGCTGCCGAAGCTCGAGGCGCGGCTCCAGCACCATGGCCTGGCTGACGCGCCGATGCTGCTGCGCCTATCCGGTTGCCCGAACGGCTGCTCGCGGCCGTACCTGGGCGAGATCGCCCTGGTCGGGCGCGGACCGGGTCGTTACGACCTGCGCCTCGGCGCGGACTTCAGCGGCCAGCGGCTGAATCAGGTGTATCGCGAGAACGTGGACGAGGCGGCGATCCTCGCCGCACTCGACCCGCTGTTCGCGCGATACGCCGCCGAACGTGCGGACGGCGAGGGCTTCGGCGATTTCCTGCTGCGCGCCGGCATCCTCGCGCCGCTGCCGTCGCGGCGCATTCCCGCCGAGCTGGTTGCATGAGCGCGGCGCTGCTCGAACAGGCGCCGCACGAGCCGCAGGCGCTGGCCGAGTTGAACGCCATGCTGGCCCGGTTCACCGCCGAACGCCGGGTGGCCTGGGCGCTGGAACATGTCGCCGGCGAGCACGTGCTGTCGTCCAGCTTCGGCGCGCAATCGGCGGTGTCGCTGCACCTGGTGACGCGCCAGCGGCCGTCATTGCCGGTGGTGTTGATCGACACCGGCTACCTGTTTCCCGAGACCTACCGCTTTGTCGACGAGTTGACCGAACGGCTCGCGCTGAACCTCAAGGTGTATCGCGCGCCGCTCAGCCCGGCCTGGATGGAAGCGCGCCATGGACGACTGTGGGAGCAGGGCGTGGCCGGGCTCGATCGCTATAACCGGTTGCGCAAGGTCGAGCCGATGCAGCGTGCGCTGGCCGAGCTGGATGCGGTGGGCTGGCTCGCCGGCCTGCGCCGCGGGCAGTCGCGCAGCCGTGCCGCGATCGGGTTCGCCGAGCACCGCGGCGGTCGCTGGAAGTTCCATCCGCTGGCCGACTGGAGCGATCGCGACGTCGGCCATTACCTCGCACGCCATGGCCTGCCGTACCACCCGCTGTGGCAGCAAGGCTACGTCTCGATCGGCGACAGCCACACCAGCCGGCGCTGGGAGCCGGGCATGGACGCCGAAGACACCCGCTTCTTCGGGCTCAAACGCGAATGCGGACTGCACAGCATCGCGTAGCCCGACGGCCATCGCGCCGCGATGGCTTTCTCCCCCGACCGGACTACCGACACCATGAGTCACACCGCACTTGCTCCGAACCATGACCTTGCCGCCGACGACGCCCTGATTGCTCCGCACGGCGGGGTGCTGAAGGAACTCTACCTGCCGCCCGCCGAAGCCGAGGCACTCAAGCTGCGCAGCGCCCGGCTGCCCGGCGTGGACCTCGATACGCGCCAGCTGTGCGACCTGGAGTTGCTGCTGAGCGGTGCGTTCTCGCCGCTGGAAGGTTTCCTCGGCCGCCGCGACTACGATCGCGTGGTGGAAGAACTGCGCCTCGCCGACGGCACACTGTGGCCGATCCCGATCACCCTGGACGTGGACGAGGATTTCGCCGCGCAGCTGTCCACCGGCAGCGAGGTCGCCCTGCGCGACAGCCAGGGCGTGCCGCTGGCGGTACTGGAAGTGCACGACGTCTATTGGCCGGACCGCCTGCACGAGGCGAAGCGCGTGTTCGGCAGCACCGACCGCCTGCACCCCGGCGTGGCCGAGCTGCTCGATCGCACCAAGCCGGTGGCGCTGGGCGGCCGCGTGCGCGGCATCCAGCGGCCGGCGCACTACGATTTCGGCGAGCTGCGCGATACGCCGCGCAGCCTGCGCGAATGGTTCGCGGCAAACGGCTGGAGCCGCATCGTGGCGTTCCAGACGCGCAACCCGATGCACCGCGCGCACCGCGAGCTGACCCAGCGCGCGGCGCAGCAGGTCGGCGCCAGGCTGCTGATCCAGCCCTCGGTCGGGCGCACCAAGCCGGGCGACGTCGACCACTACACCCGCGTGCGCTGCATCCGCGCGCTGCTGCCGCAGTACCCGGCCGACAGCGTGAAGCTGTCGCTGCTGCCGCTGGCGATGCGCATGGGCGGCCCGCGCGAGGCGCTGTGGCACGCGATCATCCGCAAGAACTACGGCGCCAGCCATTTCATCGTGGGCCGCGATCATGCCGGCCCCGGCAAGGATTCGCACGGCCAGCCGTTCTACGGCCCGTTCGAGGCGCAGCAGTTGCTGGAAAGGCACCAGGACGAGCTGGGCATCCGGATCGTGCCATTCCCGGCGATGGTGTACGCGGCGAACCGCGACGCCTATCTGCCGTCGACCGAGGTGACCGCGGAAGACGAGGTGCGCGACATCTCCGGCACCCAACTGCGCCGGCATCTGCACGAGGGCAGCGAGATCCCGGCCTGGTACAGCTTCCCCGACGTGGTGAAGATCCTGCGCGAGCGCCACCCGGTGCACGCGCCACGCGGCTTCGCGCTGTTCTTCACCGGACTGTCCGGCGCCGGCAAGTCGACCATCGCGCAGGCGGTGATCGCGCAGCTGCTGGAACACACCAGCCGCCCGGTGACCGTGCTGGACGGCGACGAAGTGCGCAAGCACCTGTCGCGCGGACTCGGCTTTTCGCGCGAGGACCGCGCCGCCAACGTCACCCGCATCGGCTACGTCGCCAGCGAGATCGTGCGCCACGGCGGCATCGCGGTGTGCGCGCCGATCGCGCCGTACGCCGACGCCCGCGCGGAGTCCCGCGCGCTGGTCGAGGCGCATGGCGACTTCATCGAAGTCCACGTCGCCACCTCGCTCGAAGTGTGCGAGGCGCGCGACCGCAAGGGGCTCTACGCGCAGGCGCGCGCCGGCAAGATCGCCCGCTTCACCGGCATCAGCGATCCGTACGAGGTGCCCGAGCAGCCGGAACTTCGCATCGACGGCGATGCCGCCGAGCCGGTCGTGCTGGCTCGGCAGGTGCTGGCGCTATTGCGTAACCGCGGCCTGATCGATGGCTGAGACGGCGGCGCGGCGGTCAGGTTGCGTGACGACCGGGCGCTCCCGCCAGTGCGGCACCGCCGACCACTCGACCGGCGCCGTGTCGGCGGCGAGCGCGCGCACCACGTCGCGGCGGTCCAGGTGCGGCGCGAACTGCGCGATGAACTCCAGCACGTACTCGCGCAGCACGCTTTCCCGGCGCAGCACGATCCAGGTCGTGCATTGCGGAAACAGGTGGTCGGCCGCCAGCGCCTGCAGGTCGGTATCGCCGTCCAGCATCGCCATCTCGGCCAGCACGCCGATGCCGAGGCCGGTGCGCACGTAGGTCTTGATCAGGTCGGCGTCGCCGGCCGTCATCGCGATCTGCGGGCGCAGGCCGGCCGCCTCGAACGCGCGGCGCAGCGACGAGTCGGCCTTCAGCGAGGAGTCGTAGCTGACCAGCGGCAGCGTGGCCAGTTCGTCGAGCGAGGGCGGCTGTCCCTTCGCCGCCAGCGGATGCCCTTGCGGCGTCACGATCACCCGGTGCCAGCGATAAGCCGGCAGCGCGATGCCGACGGACGGCGGCGCACCGGCGCTGCTGATCACCGCAAGGTCGACACGGCCGGCCTCCAACTGCGCCAGCACTTCGCCGTCGCGGCCCGGCTGCAGGTGCACGCTGACCTGCGGGTAGCTCTGGCTCAGCGCGCCGATCGCGGCGGGCAGGGCGAAGCGCGCCTGGGTGTGGGTGGTGGCGATGCGCAGCTCGCCGCGCGCCTCGTTGCGCAGGTTGGCGGCGATCGAGCGGATGTTGGCCGCCTCGGCGAGGATCGTGCGGGCGCGTTCCAGCACGTGCCGGCCGGCGTGGGTCACCGCGTCGAGGCTCTTGCCCTTGCGCACGAACAGCTGGAAGCCCAGCTCGTCCTCAAGCTGGCGCAGCTGCTTGCTCAGGCCGGGCTGGGTGGCGTGGACGCGCTCGGCGGCCAGCGTGATGTTGAGGCCGGAGTCGGCGATGGCAATCAGGTAGCGCAACTGGATCAAGGTCATGGCGATGGTCTCGTGGGCAGTCGGGATCGCGGGATCGGGGCGCGGACGGAACACGGATACATCGCATGGAATGCACCGGCATCGTGCATGGTGCATGGGCGCAGGCGGCCATCTGGACGCTGTGGACGGATTCCTTGTGGCCTGGATGTGCATGCATGATCAGACGTCTATACGTCCATTTGATCGAATGGTCAAGCGTGGCGTCGTCCGGCATGGGTTATGCCGGCACGGCATATGCACGGCCATACAAGTCATTTGTCGCGCCGGCATTGGCTGCGTAGCGTGGTTTCATCTCCCCCGTACGCGAAACGGCTTCGCCCGAATGAAGCTCTATCCGTTGTTTGCCGACCTGTCCCGCCGCGCCGTGCTGGTGGTGGGCGGCGGCGCGGTGGCCGAGCGGAAAGTGGCGGCCTTGCTTGGTGCGCAGGCGCAGGTCACGGTGAACGCGCCCACGCTCACGCCGCAGCTGCAGCGCTGGGCGGCGGCGGGGCGCATCGCGCATCGCCGCGATGCGTTCCAGGAGGCCTGGCTGGAGCGGGTCTGGCTGGTGGTGGCGGCGACTTCCGACGCCGAATTGAACCGACTGATCGCCACGTTTGCCGAGCTGCGGCGGATCTTCGTCAACGTGGTCGACGATGCGGCCCTGTCGAGCTTCCACGTGCCGGCGGTGGTGGACCGCGCGCCGCTGACCATTGCGATCTCCAGCGGCGGCGAGGCGCCGATGCTGGCGCGCCTGCTGCGCGAACGATTGGAGACGCTGCTGGACCATTCGCTGGGCGCGCTGGCCACGCTGGCGGCGCGCCTGCGCCGGCGCATCCGCCTGCGCCATCCGGACCTCGCGGCACGGCGGCGCTTCTATGAGAGCCTGTTCGCCGGTCCGGTGGCGACCTTGCTGCGCCAGGGCCGGCCGGATGAGGCGCGGCAGGTGGCGGAACACGCGCTGGCCGCGGCGCCGGCGGTATCGGCAGGCTCGGTGGTACTGGTGGGTGCCGGCCCCGGCGATCCGGGCCTGCTGACCTTGCGTGCGCTGCGCGCGCTGAACGAGGCCGACGTGATCCTGCACGACCGGCTGGTCAGCGCCGGGGTGCTGGAACTGGCGCGGCGCGACGCCGAACGCATCGAGGTCGGCAAGCAGGCCGGCCACCACCACACCACCCAGGACGGCATCCATGCGCTTTTGTTGCAGCATGCGCGGGCAGGGCGGCGGGTGGTGCGGCTGAAAGGCGGCGACCCGTTCGTGTTCGGCCGTGGCGGCGAGGAACTGGAGTTCCTGCGCACCCATGGCATTCCCTACGAAGTGGTGCCCGGCATCACCGCGGCGGTGGCCTGCGCGGCCTATGCCGGCGTGCCGCTGACCCATCGCGACCACGCGCAGTCGGTGCGTTTCGTCACCGCGCACTGCCAGTCCTCGCGCGACACCCTGGACTGGGCGGCGCTGGCGCAGGAGCGGCAGACTCTGGCGGTCTACATGGGTGTCGCCGAGCTGGGCATGCTGCAGGCGCAGTTGATCGGGCACGGCCGGGCGGCGTCGACGCCGTTCGCGCTGGTCGAGAACGGCTCGTGCGCGGAGCAGCGGGTGATCACCGGCTGCCTGGCCAACCTGGCCGAGCGCGCGGCGTTCCACGCGGTGCGCTCCCCGGCGCTGCTGATCCTGGGCGAGGTGGCGGCGCTGGCACCGTCGCTGGCCTGGTTCGGAGAGCCGCCACTGGGGGCCACGCTGCACGACATCCGTGCCCCGCAGGCGGAAAATCCGGCCGCTGCCGACGTGCTGACGGCGGTCCACCGCGCCTGACGAAAATCTTTACCTGGGCGGGCGCATGATCGCGCGACGGTTTTTCCCCCACGCCTGCCGGAGCGCCTCATGATCCACGACAGCATTCTCGACACCATCGGCAACACGCCGATCATCAAGCTTCACCGCCTCGCCCCGAAGCACGTCGAACTCTACGTGAAGGTGGAGGCGTTCAACCCGGCCGGTTCGGTGAAGGACCGGCTCGCCCTGGCGATCATCCTGGACGCCGAGCAGCGCGGCACGCTGAAGCCCGGCCAGACCGTGATCGAGGCTACCTCGGGCAACACCGGCGTAGCGCTGGCCGCGGTCTGCGCGGCGCGCGGCTACCCGTTCGTGGCGGTGATGTCGGATACGTTCTCGCTCGAGCGGCGCAAGCTGATCCGCGCCTACGGCGGCAAGGTGCTGCTGACGCCGGGCGCCGCACGCGGCAGCGGCATGGTGGCGAAGGCGGTGGAGCTGGCGCAGAAGCACGGCTGGTTCTTCACCAACCAGTTCGAGAACCCCGCCAATCCGGCGTATCACCGGCAGACCACCGCGCCGGAAATCCTGCGCGACTTCGCCGGCCGCCGGCTGGATTACTTCGTCACCGGCTGGGGCACCGGCGGCACGCTGACCGGTGTCGGCGAGGTGCTCAAGGTGGCGCGTCCGGAAGTGCAGATCATCGCCAGCGAGCCCACCGGGGCGGCGCTGCTCTCCGGCAAGGAATGGCAGCCGCACAAGATCCAGGGCTGGACCCCGGATTTCGTGCCGGCCGTGCTCAACCGCGAGGTGGTCGATCGGATCGTGTTGATTGACGACGTACTGGCCCGCGACACCTCGCGCGAGCTGGCGCAGCAGGAAGGCATCTTCACTGGCATCTCCTCCGGCGCCACCCTGGCTGCCGCCGTGCAGGTGGCGGCCGATGCGCCGCCGGGCTCGGTGCTGCTGGCGATGCTGCCGGACACCGGCGAGCGCTACCTGTCGACCTTCCTGTTCGAGGGCGTCAACGAGGGCTCGGACGAAGTCTGAGCGTGGTCACGGGCCGGTCGCCGCAGGCGGCGGCCGGTCACGACTGTTTCGCGCGTTGGCGGGCGGTTCCGGATGCGCGTTTCGCCGCACCCGCTTCCCATTCCGCGATCAGCTTCTTGCCCACGCTGGCCAGCGCCTGGATCGCCGGCAGCAGTTCGCGGCCGAGCGGCGTGAGTGCGTACTCGGCCGACGGCGGCGAGGTAGCCAGCACGCGCCGCGTCACCAGCCCGCGCGATTCCAGCTCGCGCAGCCGCGCGCTCAGCACGCGCGCGGAGATGCGCGGGATGTCGTGGCGCAACTCGCCGAAACGGCGCGGTTCGGCGCTCAGGAACCAGACCACGTTCGGCGCCCACGCGCCGCGCAGCAGCGCCAGGCTTTCGGTGAGCGGGCAGGCCGGCGGTGCAGCGACCTTGCTCCTGCGTACGGGCAGGCCCATCGGAATTCCATCGGGAGGGTTCGGTAACCGGGCGGATACTACATTTTTCCGCTAACCGATGGTTAGGTGGTATCCATAAGTAACCATGATGGCTAGCATGCCACCATCGTTGCGGTGCACGCAGGCAGTCGCCTTGCGTGGCCGCGGCGGTGGTTCTTCCCCCGTCCCCATCACGGAGAAACGCATGAAACTCTATTACTCGTCGGGCGCCTGCTCGCTGTCGCCGCACATCGTGGCGCTGGAAGCCGGTATCGCGCTGCCGCTGGAAAAGGTCGACGGCAAGGCCAAGCGCACCGAGGGCGGTGCGGATTTCTGGCAGATCAACCCGAAGGGCTACGTGCCGGCGCTGGCGCTGGACAACGGCGAACTGCTGACCGAAGGCCCGGCGATCGTGCAGTACCTGGCCGACCTCAAGCCTGAAAGCAACCTGGCACCGGCCAACGGCACGCTGGCGCGCTACCGCCTGCAGGAAATGCTGGGCTACATCAACTCCGAGATCCACAAGACCTACAGCCCGCTGTTCAAGCCGGACACGCCGGA
>Ga0207657_10004511_pt1 | contig 14702 bp, 8 predicted proteins | sample KBSC33metaG_FD_184316 | JGI IMG/M metagenome (GOLD analysis project Ga0207657, IMG submission 184316) | Corn rhizosphere microbial communities from Kellogg Biological Station, Michigan, USA - KBS C3-3 metaG (SPAdes) (version 2) | ecosystem: Host-associated > Plants > Roots > Rhizosphere > Soil ... | reverse complement strand
ATCAGCGTGAACAGCTCGGCGGTGCACTCCTCGTTCAGCTCTTCGTCCGCGACTACTGCGGCGGCGAATGCACTCAGCGCCGCACCACTTCTCCCGCGCCCCGCCGCCTCGATGCAACGGTGAACCGCGCGGCCCCACGCCACTCCGCGTCCGGAGGCGCGCGGCAGATCGTACGCACGCGCCGTCTCGCGTGCATCACGTGCCGATTCCGTAACCGTACGACGTATGAGCGACGACGCAGCTGCCGTCATCACGCGTCCATTCGCGGCGGTGATCGCATCGAGCACCTCGGATAGAGACCGTTTCGAAGTCTGCCGGCCGGGTGCGGGTGTGACCTGCATCTCAGCCTCTCCACCGACGGCGCTCAGCACCGCTGCGAACGGTGCCCACGCCGACATATCCGGCTTGTCGCCGGTAGAGGTTTTCAGCGGAGGATATTTGCAGCGCGCAATCACCAGTTCCCTGGCCGCACGCGTGGCGGCAACGTAGCGAAGCCGCTCCTTCTCTGCTTCGGCGAAGCCATGCTCCTCAGCCGCCATCGCTGCCCAACCCGTGGGCCGCGCAATGGTCTTCCTCTCGTTCTCCAGAACGATCCCGCTGGTAACGGGCCCGGAGGCGTCACGTGTGATGTGCACCTTGGGTGGATGCTCCCCGTCCGGGATCGGTGCTGCAAGTATCACTACCTTCGCTTCCAGTCCTTTCGCCTTGTGCAGGTTCATCACGCGAACCGCATCGGATCCCCCACCCATTAGCGTCGCGTCGTCGGAATCCTGGCCCAGCAGGAGCTCGATGCGATCGATGGCATCCGCAGTTCCCGACGCCCCGGTCAATGATGTTTCACGAAGCATTTCGATGACACGCATCAGTGCACCGGCGCGAACATCACCCAGCGTCTGGCTCGCGGCGAAGTACAGAAGACCCGTGTCATCCAGTATCCGTTCCAGTAGCACGTCCGCCGACTGCCGCTGCGATGCCGTCCACCATTCGTGCAACTGGCGCAGTGCTCGCACGACGATCCCTTCGCCGGTGCCCGGGGAGCTCGTTACCCGGAAGCGAATTCCATCGGCGTGGGCGTCGTAGAGATCCGCCGGTCCGCAGCCGAAGAACAATCCCTCCAGCGCGGCGGCCACGGCAATGGCATTGTCAGGATCGGCGATTGCGTGCAACACCAGCAGCAGCTCGGACAACTCCAGCTCGCGCGGGATCTTCGCTCCGGCAGTCGTGACCGGGATATTGCGTTCGGCGAGCGCACGCGCATAGCTGGCGACGGGATCGCGTTTCGCGGTCAGTATGAGAAAGTCTCCGGGCTCACATTCACCACTCGCCACCCGCTGCGCGATCCACGATGCCACCAGCGCACAGTCCGCGTCGACGATCGAGCCGATGTCGCGCTTCGCCGGCGTGACCGTGTACGCCTTCACCCCGTCCGTCGCACCGCCGTCATGCGTCGCGTGCATCGGCGTGAACGCGGCCTGGACATCCGACGCGGTCGCACCGAACACGTCCTGAAAGTAGCGATCGACGAACTCGGCGATCGGCGTCACCGAGCGGAAGTTGCGCGTCAGCGCGAGCACGACACCGTGCGCCGCCACGCGCTCCTTCGCGAATTCGTACACCTGAATATCCGCGCGGCGGAACCGATAGATGCTCTGCTTGGGGTCGCCGACAAGAAATATTGCACCTGCACGCGGCTTCACGTTGCGCCAGTCGTTCCCCTCCGACGACTCGGATGCGAGCAGAAAGCACACTTCGGCCTGCACAGGATCAGTATCCTGAAATTCATCAACGAGCAGCCGCCTGTAGCGCATCCCAAGCGCATCACGTACGCGAGGATGCTCGCGCAACAGCGTTGCCGAGAGCATCAGCAGGTCCTCGAAGCCGAGCTGGCCCGTCTCGTGCCGCTCGCGCGCGAAGTCCTGGGACGCACGCTTGAGGAAGCGCATCACAGGTGGATAACGGAACTCGTACCAGCAACCGAGAACCTCCGCTATCTCACCCCCGAGCAACCGGACGAAATCAGCCCCCAGGTTCTTCGCCGCGCTTCTCGTCGTATTGTCGCTGCCCCAGCGGTTCAGCGTGACAGCGCAGGAAGTCGCTGTGATCTGCTCCAGTGTTGCGCAGAATGTTGCGGCGTCGCTCCAGTCACCGCTTCGACGGGCGTATTCGAGGCGATTGACCAGCATCATCAACTCATCGCGCCCGCCCTCCGGCTCCATCTTCGGCATCATCTCACGCGCGCGCGCGAGCAGCGCCTCGAGCTTGCCCCGGCATGCCGTCGTCTCGGGCAATACCGTTTCCACGAGTGGAAAGTCCACGTCCATGTACTGCAGCACGCGCGTGAAACTCCTGTACAGCGCCTGCGGATCGACGCCCACGCCGGCAAGACCGGCCAGCATCGCGTCGCCGTTGGACTTGCAGCGCTCCAGCCACCGGTTCCAGAACCTTCTGCACAGCTCCTCCCAACCGTTCTCGCTCACCTCGGCAAAGTTGGGGTCGAGAGAAATTTCGAGCGGATGTTCCCGCAGAATTCGCGCGCAGAACGAGTGGATCGTGCCCAGAAATGCACGATCGATATCACGCAGCGCGCGCTCGCAACGCAGCCACGGTTCGCTGCCCGCTTCCGATTCCGCGCGGTGCTTCTCCAGTTCGTTCTGAAACCGCTCGCTCAGTTCGTTGGCTGCCTTCCTCGTGAATGTCACCGCCGCGATGCTCTCGACGGGCTCGCCCCGCATGACTAGCGAGCACATCCGGCCTACCAGAGACGTCGTCTTCCCCGAGCCGGCACCGGCCTCCACGAGCATGTTGCAGTCGAGATCGGTGCGAATCCGCTCGCGGGCAACAGCATCGCCCTCCCACGCCGCATGGTCGTTTCCGGCATCCGTTGCGGCGCTCATTCACTCTCCCCGATGCCACGCCGTTCCCGCATTCCCCGGAACGCGTCGAGCCCCGAATTGGCTTTCGCCCATTCCGCACGTGGCGACTCCCTTACCATCCCGTAGTTGTCCTCGCGCGTCCGACAGATCGTTCGCGCGTCGCAGTATCTGCAATCGTTCTTGTCGGTAGTCGGAATGAACTCTCCGTCGCGAACGTGCTCCAGCAACTGCGTCACGACCGGCCGCGCACCAGCGAGCTCCGTGGAGTCGTATGCTATGGTCTCGTTGTGGCCTCTCGCGGTGGGAAACCGGTACTCGAACCGTGAAACGTCGCCGCCAAGCAGATCCTGCAATGCACCCGCATAGATCCCCGGCTGCAACTGCCTGCCGCCGTTGAACCGGCCCATCTTCGATACGCTCCTGAAGCGATCCGGCTTGCCGGCCTTGTAATCGACGACCCGGAATGACCCGTCCGTCAGCGCGTCGATTCGATCGACGCGGCCGCGCACGGGAAGTGAGCTGCCGTCGGTGAGCGTGTAGTGCACGTTCTGGCCGTCCTCTCCGAATGCATATTCGAGATGCCGCCACGTGGCGGTGTCTCCGTCCGCACGCGCGTCGCTTTCCATCCGATGGAACGAAGCCGCGGCGCGCCTCAGCTCATCGATCTCCTGCGCCAGAACCAGCCCGCCGGGCGGCGGTACGTCGACTTGCCATTGTGCGATGATCTCATCAACGATCGCGTCCATCTCTCTGGATGCCGCAGGCGTTGCGATGGCCTCCATGCGATCGGCGAAGCGAACGCCGAATTGCTCGAAGACCTGGTGCAGGAGCGCACCTCGCTGCCTCGAATCGAGCCACGCTTCCGGATCGTACTCCGGATCTTCCGGAGCACGCAGCCACAGTCCGTAACGATAGAACCACGCCAGCGGACACTTTGCGAGCAGCTCGAGCGACGAAGCTGAGATCGGCCTGTCCAGACGATCTCGCGGATCCAGTTCTCCCGCGGCACGCCTCACCAATCCGTTGAACTGCGTCAGCTCCGCGCGTCTCATCTCGACCGCCGCGCGCATTCCGCTGTCGAGACCCTTGAAGTACGCTCGCACCAGCGACTCGCCATCCAGCAGCATCGTTCCGTCACTCAGAGCTCCGAACCATACATCTCTCGCATCGAGCGACTCGGAGCCGCCGCTTGTATCTGAAGGTACCGCGCAGGCCGGCGCTCCCAGTCGCGCCCGCAACTCTGCGTACGACAGATTGCTTTCACAGTCGAGCGTACGCCTGAGTTGCAGCAGCTCGGGTGCAGGCCTCGCCTCGCCGGCATCGACCGATCGCGCGGCGGCGTACGACAGCGTGATGCGTCCACGTGCAGACGCCAGTGCGCTCGCGATCTGCTCGGCACGATCCTGGCGCCGCTGAGCGCTCGTCGACAGCGCGTCGTGCTGGAGCGCCGCGCGTACCGAGTCGCCGATCAACGGATCCTGGCGCGACGAACCGGCGGTCGCATCGGCATCCAATCCTACCAGAAATACCCGAGCGCGACCCGTCGTTCCAGCGTGTGCCACGTCGGTCAGGTGCACCATGCCGCCGCTTGCGGCCCACGGCTTCGCTTCGCTCGTCATGAGCGGCCACGCGCGCATGTCGCTCAACGCGTCGCGCAGTGTCGCTAGTGCAGCGCCGAACGTCGTCTCCGCGTCATCGACCTCGACGAGATCGCGCAAGCGATTGCAGACACGCTCACGCGTCTGAGACTCGGCTGGCCCGTGTACGTACGCGAGGGAGATCCATCCGAGAGTGGCCGTCGCGAGCTTCGATACCGATGACCTGATTACCGTGTCATCGCCGCGCTCCGGAACGGGAGGTGTCGATGCGAGCAGTTCCTGCAGCACGGTTCGCAGCGCATCGGCGCACGTGGCTTCGAATGCCACGCGCACGCGGAATTCATCCTCCGACTCGTCGTCGTAACGGCGGAAATGCGACTCCGCATCCCGCTCGTTCAGGTGATCCACGGCGTTCGTGTAGCGCCCGCGTCCCCATCCGATGTGCAGTTTGCGAAGCTTGCGCGCAAGCAGCACCGGCTGCACCTCGACGTTCGCGCCGATCTCACCGGCTTCCAGCGCCTCGCGCAGCACGTCCGCTGGCAGACCGTCGCCAAGCCACGTGAAACAACGTTCCAGTATACGCCCGAAACGAGTACGCGCGAGCGGGACACCGCGCGTCATCGTTCCGCCAACGCCGGTCTGCTGGCACAGCACATCCAGCGACACTCCGTACGTATCAACATTTGTTGATACGATCTCCACGTCGTCCCAGCGCAGCCCTTCCGCGACCACCCTGCGGAACACCTCGCGCAATTCGTCGGCTGGCGACGTGGCCACGAACATGTCTACATGTGTGGCATTCACGCCTTCCTTATCGCAATCCAGGCGCTGCGCTCCAAACGACACCAGGCGCTCGAGAAACGCGCCCGGCAGCCCGCGCTCCGCAATCGACGGCGCGAGCAGCAGCCGTCCGCCCAGGCAGTACGGCGCCTGGTCGTCGAAATTCGCGAGCGCTGCTTCGAATACGCCGGCAGGATCGGCGGTGCGATGCTTCTGCAGCAACGCCTCGTATTCCCCGAGAACCGCCGCGACCCCGCGGGCGGGTGATCCCGTCGCCGTCACAGCGTGCAACGCGTCCGGTGTGATGCCGCCGACGCGCAACTCCAGCACCGAGTCCAGCAGCGCCTGCCGGAATCCGACGCTCCGACCGAGCCGCGCGAATTCCCGGCTGACCAGATCACGCTCGATTACACCCTCCAGTGCCCGATTCACGAGGACACGAATGCTGATGTCGCTGCCGATGCGGATCCCAGCCGCGTGAAGAGGCACGAACGCAACCTCGTCGGCGAGTCGTCGCAGGCTCGTCGCCGTCCATCCGATCCAGCCGCCGGTCCGTTGCGCGAGTGCGGCGAGCAGCTCCCGCCCGTAATACACGTCAGGCCCGATCAGCCGCTTGGGTTCGTACGGATATGCTTCGGTCTCCAGTCGCAGCGATCGCAGCAACGCCGATTCCTGCAACTCTCCTCGTCCTGGCTTCATCGCGTTCGTGCTTCCCGGAGATTCGTCCATGCCGCCAATGTACCGCGAAACTGCCGCTCCAGTTACTTCTCGACCGGTCTGATGAATCCGCCAACCCCGTGCTAGCTTCCGTGATGGAGCACGGACAGCACGTTCTATCGACCCGGACCTTCATCTCCCGACCGCGCAGCGAGGTATTCGCGTTCTTCTCCAACGCCGAAAACCTCGAACAGATCACGCCACCGCAACTCCACTTCGCGATGATCACTCCAACGCCGATACGGATGCACGCCGGCGCGATCATCGAGTATCACCTGCGGCTGTTCGCAGTTCCCATCTACTGGAAAACGCGAATCATCGAGTGGAACCCTGACAGCAGCTTCGTCGATGAACAGCTCGCGGGCCCGTACGCCGAGTGGATCCACACCCACTCGTTTCGTGAGGTGGACGGAGGTACGGAGATGACGGACGTTGTCCGCTACCGTCTACCGCTCTACCCGTTCGGTGAACTCGCGCACCCGCTCGTCGCGATGCAACTGAATCACATCTTCGCCTTCCGCGCGCATGCCATCGCGAAACTCCTCGGCGCACCCGGCGTACTGGCCATTCGGTAGTCATGCGACTCTGGTCTCTTCACCCGGAATATCTCGATCAGAAGGGACTTGTTGCGCTGTGGCGCGAGGGACTGCTCGCACAGGCTGTGATCAATGGGAGAACGCGCGGCTACACCAGGCATCCCCAGCTGAGCCGTTTCCTCGAAGTGGAGAATCCGGGCGCGCAGATCGCTGCATATCTGCGCGCCGTGCACGCCGAAGCCACACGCCGGAACTACAACTTCGACTCATCAAAGCTCGGCGCGCCCGAGGAAGCCAAGCAGTTGCTGGTGACGCGCGGTCAGCTGGACTACGAGTGGTTGCACCTGTGCCGCAAGCTCGCGACACGCGCTCCCTCCTGGCGCGAAGAGCTCGGCAACGTGCAGAACCCGCGCCCGCATCCCATGTTCGATGTGATCGACGGAGGGGTAGCCGCGTGGGAAATCGTGACGACCACGATGCGCTGAATCCGGCCGCGCGTGAATGCGCGCCCCACCGGCGCTACTCACACTCGATTCTCACTGCTTCCACCCCGCCCCTCTCACCGCCCTTCCCGGCTTCGCGTTCGTCACCGCACCATTGCTCACGACGGCGGTCCCGTTCACGAATACATCCTGTATTCCCTCAGACAACTGGTGCGGCCTGTCGTACGTCGCACGGTCGATCACCGTCTTCGGATCGAGCACCACGACATCCGCGAAGAAACCAGTGCGAAGCTGTCCGCGCTCGCGCAGTCCAAGCCTGTCAGCCGGCAACGACGTCATCTTCCGAACCGCATCCTCCAGCGTGAGCAGCTTCTGCTCGCGAACGTATCGCCCGAGTATGCGCGGGAAGCTCCCGTACGCACGCGGATGCGTGAGTCCCTTGAGCGAGTCCGCAGGATTCCATGCTTCGGCATCGGTACCGAACATCATCCACGGCTTCTGCATCTGCATCGCAACGTTGGATTCGTTCATCGAGAACGTCACGCGACCCGGCGTATCTCCCGCGAGCGTTATCTCTACCACTGCATGCTGCCAGGTCGTGCCCATCGACTTCGCGATCTCCGACAGTCGCTTACCCTCGTACTTCTTGAATTGGGGCTTCGTGAAGCCGACCACCATTATCTGATCCGGTGCGATCCCCTGGCAATCGGCGGTGACGCCAAGCGACGCGTCGGCCATTTCGCGCTCGATGCGCGCACTCTTCGTCGAATCACGCAGATTCTCCAGCAGCTTTCCATTTGCTGATACATACGGCGGAATGCAGGAAGCCAATCCGTTGGACGATGCAGGATACGGATACATCGTCGCTGTCACGTCCTGTCCGGCCGCGCGCGCCGAATCGATCTTCGCAAGCAGCGCAGGTTCCTTGAACCAGTTCCTGGGCCCTGCCGCCTTGAGATGATAGAGAATCACTGGTACCCCACCCTCACGCCCGATCCGCATCGCTTCATCGGTCGCTTCAAGGAGCGAGTCATCCTCCGAGCGCATGTGCGTGATGTAGGTTCCGTGAAACGGCGACATCGCGCGCGCGATCTCTATCAGCTCCGGCGTGCCCGCGTATGAGCCCGGCGGATAGATCAGCGCGCTCGCAACCCCGAACGCGCCGTCGCGCATCGCGTCGCGAACAACTCTGCGCATCGTATCGAGCTGCGCCGCGGACGGCGCTCCAGGCGCCGCTCCCATCGCGTACGTGCGCACGGTCGCCGCGCCGAGATACGAACCTACGTTCACCGCAACGCCGTGACGCTCCATCGCATCGAGCCACGCGCCGAACCCGTGCTCGCCCGTGAATCCGTGCATCGCGCGTATCATCGCGGTATCCGATGGCGACGCCGCTGCGGAATCCAACGCCAGTATCTTTTCGTTCGCCGGCGCCGGCGTGCTGCCTTCGCCGAGTATTTCGGATGTGACGCCCTGCGTGATCTTGCTGATCGCACGGCCGTCCCCGTTCACGAATGCGTCGGCAGACTGGCCCTGCATGTCGATGAAGCCGGGCGTGACCACGAGGCCCTTCGCGTCGATGCGACGCGTCGCCTTCGCGGAGTCGAGCGCGTGTGGCGGCGCCACGGCGGCGATCCGGTCACCGCGAATTGCTACGTCGGCGTAGTACCACGGATTACCGGTCCCATCCACTACTCGGCCGTTGGCTATTATGACGTCGAACGGGCCGGAGAAATCGGTAGGCGTGGAAGTGCTGCCCGTACCGGCCCGGGTGCAACCGCCAAGGAGAACGATTGTCACCAGCCACGCGGCACCACACCGAACTTTGTGCATTTCACACCCCGAAGAATGACGCGCAAAACATAGACGTCGCTTCGTCCACTGTGCAAGATGCAAGCGGGGATTGACGACCGTCATCCCCGCGAAAGCGTGCCAGGAAACGTCATTCCCGCTTGCGCGGGAATGACGAGTTCCAACGAGCCAGTTTCAGCTTGTGAAACCTACTTCGCCCCGCCTCCGTAGATACCATTGAAGAGAAAGCGGAACGTTCCGTGCGGCTGCGCACGGAAGGTGATCTCCGGGCCGAACATGAAGAGCTGTCCCTGTCCAACCTTCGCTTCCGCAATCGCGACTGCGCCATCCAGATAATTCTGGCCCCATGCCCAACCGCTGCGAAGCGGGTGATCCGAATCGAACCACGCCACCGGATGAACGCCCTTGAGAGCGGCATCGGGGGCCAGACGGAACGCAGGACTGTTGTCGAAGAAGACATCCATGCGCGACGGAGCACCCACGGCAATGCCAAGGTTGTTGTTCACAGCCACGCTGAGAACCGAGCCCGGCACGTAGAACTTGTCGCCCGGCAGCGGACGCGTCTTCCCGTTCGGCGATTGCTCGACGAGCGCGTTGCCCACGGGCAGGCCAATCATCGACGCCAGCGACGTCGATCCGCCGATCGTGAGCACGTTACCGCCCTGCTCCATGAACTTCTTGAGCATCGGCGCGCTCTTCTCGGCAGTAAGTCGCCCAGTCATGTGTTGATATTCCTGCGGAATGTCGCTTTCGCGCGACGCACCACCGAATCCGCGCGCAGCTGCATCACTCAGCGCGCCGGATGGAAGAATCAACGCGTCGAACTTCCCATCGAGCTTGCCGCCGTCGATGTCCTGCGGATACACCAGCGTGTACGGAAACTCGAACTGCTCCAGCATCCAGCGAATCTGACCCGACGGCATCGATCCACCGTACGTATCCCACAGCGCAAGCCGCTCCTGCTTGAGCCTGGTGTCGTTTGCGGTCGCGCGCGTGCTCGTCCCCTGGAAGCTCACGCCGAGTTCCTTCGCGGCTTTCGTGATCACAGGCATGGCCGCCGATCCCGCAGAGACGTAGAACGTTCCGGCAGGATACGTCTTCCCGTGAGCACTCACCGGCTCCTTGAGCCAGTACACGTCAGCGTGATTCCTGAGCAGACGATTCACTACGGTGAATGCGTCGTTCTCTGCATGCGAGAACAGGAATCCCGCTGCTCCACCTGCATCCGCCACGGTGCCAGCCGGTGGACTTGCAAGTCCGTTCACCGTCTCGAACGGTCCATTGAACGCATCCAGGATACGATCGAAATGCACGCCCATCATGTAGGCGAGCGTGTAGCCGGTGTTGTCGTACGGCCGCGTCGGCGGACCGCCGGGATACGGAAAGTCGTTCGGATAATCCTGCGGCTCGAACATGTCCATCACGTACGGACGGAATGCCTGCGCCGTCTTCACGACGAACGATCCGGCGGGATACTGCTTTCCATTCACGGTGAACGCCGCCGTCGCCCGCTGAACCGTAATGCCATTGTGCCGCAGCGTGTTGACGAACTTCACCGCCGTGAGAAAGTCTGGCTGATCAGTACTGATTATGTAGCCACGTGGATCACGCTTTGCCGGATCGTGCAGCACACTGGCGTAATACTTGTCATCCACGCCACGCGAACGGCCGGCCGCCGCGCGCGCGCCGCGTGCTCCGCTCTGATCCGCCGCAACGGCGGAATCCACTGCAGCGATCCGGTCTCCGGAGATCGTCCACGTGTCGCGATTCCCCTTGTCGATCGAGTTGCGTCCCATCGCGTACAGGTCGTACAAAAACTCATCCTTCTGCCGCGACGCGAGATCCAGCACCGCGTAGTTCGCAGTGACTTCGTAGTCGATCGACTGCTTGAAGTGCCATTCCTGCGGCGCAATCGGATACGGCACGTCGCCACGCGGAAGTTGCATCTCCGGTACGAACGGAATCTTCTCCGGCGTCGGATTGCCGATCGCTTCGGTCAGCAAGCCGATCATGTTGTGGAAGTACGGCGTCGTACGCAGTCCGCCGTTCCACCACGTCGAATAGTTCGCCGCGGAGCGCGTTACGACTCCTGGCTTGTGCTCTCGATTGAACCTGTCGTGCATCGCCGCGCCGATGAGGTCCAGGTCGGTCGCGATCATCGGGTCGTAGTTGTAGTTGAACGGATCTCTGAACGGCGGTGAGAACATCACGGCGCCAGCAGGACCGGTCTGATGATGGTTGTAAACGATCTGCGGAAACCACTCCCAGTACAGCACGTGGTTGATGTTCTTCGTCTCGGCCTGGTTCGACATGTAGAAGTCACGGTTGTTGTCGTGTCCCGTGTACTTCTGCCATAGACGCGGTACATTCTCGTTGCGCTTCAGCGTGTCGGCATCCTTCATGTACCAGTTCGACACCAGCTGCATTCCGTCGGGATTGGCGTGCACCGCGAGAATTATGCAGTCGTTGAGGATGCGCTTCGTCTCTGGATCGTTGCGACTCAACAGGTCGTATACCGTCTGCATCAACTGGTGCGCACCGAGCACCTCGCTCGCGTGCAAGCCGCCGTCGATCCAGACTACGGCCTTCCCTTCCTCCGCCAGCGCGCGTGCCTGCGCGTCCGTCAGCCCCTCCGCGTGCGCGAGCCGCGCGGAGATTTCCTTGTAGCGATCCAGATGCTTCATGTTCTCCGGCGACGATATGATCGCCATGAGCTGAGTGCGTCCCTCTTCCGTCTTCCCGATATCCACCAGCTTCATCCGATCGGATTCGCCAGCCAGCTTGTGCCAGTACGCCGAGAACTGATCGTAATTTGCGAGCCAGTAATCGTCACCGATGTTGTGGCCAAACTGCTGTTTTGGCGTCGTGATCGATGCGTTTATCGATGTGTCCGCGGACTGCTGCGCTCGCGCGAGGGACGGGATTACGACTGTACCGGCTGGCGCCAGTACGATTGCGGCGCCCAGCAACGCTCGGCGCAGGGACTGCCTGGATATCTTCATCATCAGGTAGGCGGGATGGGAAGGTGACGAGAGCGCGCGAGGCGCCCTGCCGAAAATACGCGGTGGAGGGGCCGAGTGATGAAATTCAGTATCCGCGAATCCAACAGGAGCTATCATGCGAGCCGATCGAGCAGCGGGGACGTTCGACGTAAAAGTTGCCCCACTCACGAGTTACAACTCCGATGACGCGTCCATGGGACGAATGTCCATCGACAAGCAATTTCACGGAGCACTCGAGGCGACCAGCAAGGGAGAGATGCTCAGTTCCATGGACCGTGCTCTTGGCTCCGGCGCATACGTTGCCATCGAACGCGTGACGGGCACTCTTGCGGGCCGCCAGGGCGCCTTTGCCCTCTACCACATCGGCACGATGGACCGCGGTAAACCGCAACTGTCGGTCAAGGTAGTACCCGACTCAGGCACCGGTCAGCTGGCCGGCCTCACAGGTACGATGACGATCGACATCGATGCCGGAAATCACTCCTACGGCTTCGACTATTCGCTTCCTGAACTGGACGAATGATTGCCGGGAGCGTTCCATGTAGCACCGGTGAGCTTCGCCCGGCATCTGGTCTCAGGTTCCGAAATCGGCTGCGACTTCGTGTGTAGCTGACAACTCCGCGTCAGCGCGTGTGTCGAAACCCCTGGCACAACACCGCGGACGCACCTTCGGCCTGACAGTGACTGCGGGATGCGGATGTCTCACGCGTCCCGTACGAGCCAGAGTAGGACGACGCTCCGCTTGCGTACAGGTGCTTGTCGGCGGTCCCCCATCTGGCACGCGTTCCGCGCACGTCGATGTGCGCAAATGGCCCACTGGGTCCCATCTCTCGATACAGCCCGAGGCCGCCCGCAAGCTCCGGGTGAGCTAGTTCTACGCGATCGACCGCTGCTTCGATCACGCGTACGTCGCCCGCATCCACGCGGCCGTCATGATTGAGGTCGTCCATACGGCCATCCCCGTCGGAATCGATTATCATGTCGACAGCATCGCCATACTGATGCCGGCTCTCGCGTGCGCGGCCGCTCGCATCGCCGAGCGCAAAATTGTATGACGGTGTCCGGAATCCGGATAGCACTCGCACATGCTCAGTTGAAACGCCGTGCATCTCCAGATCGGCGAGCACCAGCTCCACCTTGTCGAGCAACGCCTCACGCAGCACGATGTACTTCGGAAACGGCGCACCATCGTGCGTAACGAAATCGCCGAGTGTGAAGTGATCCGATACCGGGGTGCTGGCATTCTCCGCCGTCACTTCGACGAAGCCGGCTGGATTCTCATACGCATCCGATTGCACCGCGTGTATCTCCGCGGGCCAGAAGCCCATGCGGTAGTCGTCGATGAACTCACCACGCTTCGCCGCGAAAGGGATGACCCCGATGAACGCAAACGGATGTCCGCCAACCCCGTTCGGAATCGTGTACACTCCGCTCGGTGCACTCCCCGCTGCGAGGAGATGGATGCGGAGGCGCCCACTCGCGCCGGTGCTGGTGTCGCCGCGCTCCGCGAGCGGCACCACGGACAACCCGTCTGGCGCGGCTGGGGACTCGGCTCGTGAGTCGTCGCGTGGAAGTCGCGCCGCAACTGCAGTGCTTTTACTCTTTGCCGCGGTGGCCTTCCGACCGTCTCCACGCGCGAATGCGGGGATCGCAACGGCACCAAGCAACAGGCACAACGCAGCGGCCCCCATCGCGTGAACGCGGGGAATGGGCGACATGCCCCGAGTATCGGCAGCTGATCGCTATCCGCTACCCCCGGATTTGCCGTAGCGGCTCACACGCTGAGGGAAAACGCCTGCCGAACGGCGCGGAGCACCCCCCGGGTGACCTCGTCGGCGCGCTCCGTGCCATCGCGCAGCACGTCGCGCAGGAATGAACGGTCGCCCGCGAGCGCCGCTCGCCGCTCCCGCATAGGCGCGACCACCTGTTCCAGCAGGTCCACGAGACGCCTCTTGAGTTCCGCGTCGCCCAGTCCGCCGTGCCGATAGCGGAGCTTGAGCTCCGCGACCGCCGCCGCGTCCGGGTCGAAGGCGTCGAGGTACGCAAAGACGACGTTCCCCTCGACGCAGCCGGGATCGCTCGCCCGCAGGTGTCCCGGGTCCGTGTACATCGCCCGCACGAGCTGGCGAATCTCGTCTGCCGTGGCATTCATCGGGACGGCGTTGCCAAGCGACTTGCTCGCCTTGCGGCCATCGACACCCGGTAATCGTGGCGTCGCAGAGAGGAGCGCGCGGCACTCCGGAACGATTGGCTCTCCGGCCAGCCGATTCACCCGGCGAACGATCTCGTTCGTCTGTTCGATCATCGGTAGCTGATCGTCGCCTACCGGAACGAGCGTGGCCCGGAACCCGGTGATGTCCGCAGCTTGGCTCACCGGATAGCACAGGAAGCCGGCCGGAATGTCGCGGGCGAAGCCGCGCAGCTCGATTTCGGCCTTCACAGTGGGGTTCCGCTCCAGCCGCGCAACCGTGACCAGGTTGAGGTACAGCACCGTCAGCTCGGAGAGCGCCGGAAGCCGTGACTGTACGGCGATCGTAGTGAGCGCCGGGTCGATTCCGGCGGCGAGATAGTCGAGCGCGACTGCCTCGACTTGCGTCGCGACGTACGCCGGTCCGCCGGCTGCCGCCCTGTTGCTCGCGTCGGTCAGGGCCTGAAGATCGGCGATGAGCAATGTCTGGACACAACGACCCTGGAGTGCGACGCGCGTCGAGAGCGATCCGGCGTAGTGGCCCAGGTGGAGGGGGCCCGTCGGGCGGTCCCCCGTAAGGATCACGTCCCCGGGGAGGGCTGCATCACGGGGTTGGGTCGGCGCGGTGGCGCCAGCTTCGGCGGGGGAAGACATGGACAACTGAACAGCATAACGTCGCGTCGGCGAGCCGGAAAGGCTGACGATCTCGCTCGGCACGCACAGCCGCTGTTTGGCTGGGGTCTAGCGTCCGTG
>Ga0207657_10004509_pt1 | contig 14703 bp, 13 predicted proteins | sample KBSC33metaG_FD_184316 | JGI IMG/M metagenome (GOLD analysis project Ga0207657, IMG submission 184316) | Corn rhizosphere microbial communities from Kellogg Biological Station, Michigan, USA - KBS C3-3 metaG (SPAdes) (version 2) | ecosystem: Host-associated > Plants > Roots > Rhizosphere > Soil ... | reverse complement strand
GCTCATGCGCGACTACCGCCGGTCCCATACCGGGATCGGCCTCGGTGACTACCTGATTGCCGCGACCGCACTCACCGAGGGACTGGAGCTCGCCACACTGAATATCCGTCACTATCCCATGTTCGACGGACTTGCCCGCCCCTTCCCGGCCTGAAGGCGCAGCCACCCAGACGGTTTGGGTCGCCATTCCAGGGGCAGTTCACGGTGAATCTTCAACCGTGAAATGAGGGAAATTAGCCATGTATATCGGAATCGGAACAGTTGTTGTCATCGTCATCATCGTTATTATCGTCCTGGCCCTGCGGAGGTAATGGTCCGCCACGGCTGCCTGGGGTCAGGTGACGGCGATAATCGCGGTGATCCCGCCAAGGTACAACCCAGCCGAACAGCCCACGAACGGCGCTGACCAGCCGCGGGGGCGCAGCACGGCGACCAGGCTGAGCGCCGCGCCGGCGAGTGCGGCGAGCATGGCCGCCAGCGCGGGAGAGGTCAGCCGCCAGCTGGTGAATACCATGCCGAAGGCGACGAGCGGCATGGACTGAAGGACCAGGGCGCCGGTGATGTTGCCCAGGGCAAGGGTGTCCTTGCTCTGGCGAATCCAGATCACGCTGTTGAGCGTCTCCGGGAGTTCGGTGGCCAGCGGCGCGATCACCAGCGTGAGTATCAGCGGATCGATTCCGAGCCCGTGCGCCAGCTGCTCGATGCTGCTCACGAACAGCTCCGCCCCGCCGATGAGCATGCCGATGCTGACCAGGACCTGCGCCACGATCTGGAAATTGTTCGGCGGATCGTTCTTCGTGGTGTCGAAGTACAAGCTGCCCGGCTCCTCGGCCCCGCCCTCCTGCCGGCCCTGGACGATCGTCTTCCAGGTGACAGCCGCGTACGTGACTACCAGCAGCGCCGCGCCGGCCAGGCGCAGCGGGCGGCCGCCCACGAGCCCGATGCTGGTGGCAAGCAGCAGGGCACCCAGAACGACGTACAGGTCCCTGGCTATCGCGTTGCGGTCGGGCTGCAGCCGCGCACTTGTCCGCCGGCGACGGTAGATGAGCGCGGAGACGCCGCACACCGCCATGGCCAGGGTGGCAAGCAGGAACGGCGCCCCGACGATGGCGCCGATCGCGACCGGGCCCGCCTGCTTGCCCTCGGTGATGATCGCGATGACCGGGATCAGGGACTCTGGCATCGCGGTGGCCACGGCCGCCAGCACGCTGCCCACGGCGCCGTGACCGAGGCCGAGGCGCAGGCCGGCCCATTCGACGGCGTTGGTGAACACCGCCGCGCCGGCCACCATCACGGCGAAGCTGACCACGAGCAGCACACCGGCAACCATGAATCTCCGATCCCGCGCCCCGCGACGAGCCGGCGCCTGTACAGACTAGCGGCACGGCCCCCCACGCAAGTCCCGGCCGAACAGGCTAGCTTCCCGCGTCCGCTCAACCTTATTCTCGACCTGATGGCCGAGCTGATCGTTGACGACTGGGACCTGGTAGTCCGTCTTACCCTGGGCGAGAAGATCTGGGGTTTCCACGGTGACATCCGGGTCCGCCTCCCTTCCATCGTCTCCGTGGCGCCCGATCCCAAGCCGTGGCTGGGCCTGCGCGGGTGGCGGATGGCGGGGATCAGCTTTACGGGGTTCGCGGTGCTGGGCACCCGCCGGCACGGTGATGGCTACGACTTCTGCGTCCTGCACCGCGACCGGCCGGCGGTCCGGGTCGACCTGTCGACGGGACGTTTCAGCCGCCTTATCGTCAGCGTGCCCGAGGGCGGCGACCCGCAGGCGGAGGCGGCGAGGATCGCGGCCGCGGCGGGAATCATGCCCTCCCCGTCGGCCAGCTAGCGTCGCGGCCAGGTCTGACGGCAGGACCTGGGAGATTACCGACGTTGACGATGCGGAACGCCTCCGGGGACGGCGATGCTGAGCCTGCCGCGGGAACTCCAGCCCGCTGCCGAAGGAGCCATCATGTCCAACCACTTCAGCGCCGCCAATCTCAGATTCCCCGGCAACGACCGGCGCCTGGACCTCACCGACGTGTTCGCGTTCGCCTCATCGCAGGACCCTGACAGCACGGTGCTGATCATCGACTCGAATCCGACGAGCGCCCCGCCGCCGATCCAGGCGCAGGCCCGGGGGCCGGAGTTCTACCCCGGCGCGGTCTACCGGATCAACGTCGACACCGACGGCGACGCGCACGCCGACGTGGCGTTCACGTTCGTGTTCTCCGAGTACGACAACGGCGGGCAGACCGGGACGGCCTGGTACGCCACCGGCGCCGGGGCCCGCCAGCCAGGGCCGGCCGGGGAGGTGCTCGCCGAGTCGATCCCGGTCAGCTTCGACGGCATGGCCCGGCCCGCGCAGGTTCCTGGGTCCAGCCGGATCCGGCTGTCCGCCGGGCTGCGCAGCGACCCCTTCTTCGCGGACGTCGAGGGCACGCTGCACGGCTTCCAGTGGACCGGACACGACGACTTCGCCGGCAACAACGTGGATTCCATCGCGCTGGAAGTGCCCAGCGACGTGTTCGGCGCCGATCCGGTGATCGGAGTCTGGGCCACGATCAGCCAGTACCGCGACGACGGGACCCTGGAGCAACTGGACCGCGGCGGGAATCCGACCATCAACCCGTTCATCAACCCCGACGACGAGAAGGACCTGTTCAACTCCCGGCAGCCCGCCGACGACCTGGCCAACTACCTGGGCCCCTGGTCCAAGGTCCTGGGCAACGGGGGCTATCCGGCCGAGGAGGCCAGGGCGGCCGCGCTGCAGGTACTGCCCGACATCCTCCGCTACGACCGCTCCCAGCCCGCCGCCTACCCGAACGGCCGCAAGCTCACCGATGACATCTACAGCTACCGCTTCGCCTGGCTGAGCAACGGCAAGATCCCTCCGCAGGGCCTCAAGCCGCATGACGACCTGCTGGCCCATTTCCCTTACCTGGGCCCGCCCAACCCCTGACCTCCGCACGACAGCTGTTCCGCCGGCGAGTCGTAAATTGCCGCTTCTTGTTCATCTTGTTGCCATTTTGCTCGTTAGCATGGACCCGGCATTGTGCTGAACATTGCCGAGCTGTCCATGCCCTTCGAGGAAATGTTCACCGTCCTGGACGGAGAGGTGCGGGTGACGTTCCGCGGCCAGACCATCGTCGCTCAGGCCGGCCAGACCATCAACGTCCCGGCCAATGCGCCGCACGCATTCACCAACGCCGGAGAGGCGCCCGCGCGTTTGCTGTGCCTGTGCGCGCCGGCCGGACAGGAAGAGTTCTTCACCCTGGTCGGCCAGCCGGTCGCCACCCGGACCGAGCCGCCGCCACCGCTGGACGCCGAGGCGCAGGGCGCGTTCGTCGCGAAGTCCAGGGCGCTCGCCCCCAGCTACAAGACCGAGTTGCTGCCGCCGCCCGGCCGCGACTAGCGGAATCGGGCTGGATTCTGCGCGGCGGACTCAGCAAGCTAGGTGTGAGGCTGGGCGACAACCGAGGAGGAGTCCGCGTGGAAGCGATCGAACGTCCCCTGCTCCTGTTGGGCCGACTGGAGCTAGATGCCGGGCTGCGCGCCCTGCGCCCGGGCCCGGCGGCGTCCGATCTCGTGGTGACGGCCACGGTCGAGGTACCGGTGTCGGACTCTGAGCCGCAGTATGCCTGGGAGGTGGCCTGGACCGACGCCGGCCGGGAGGCCGAAGCGCTCGGCGCCGGTCAGCGTACCGCCCAGGCGCTTGCGGCAGGATCCGGAGCCGCGCCGGCGGATGGCAGCAGGGTAGTGGTCGCCGCGCACGGCGAGGTCCTGCTGGCGCGGTGGCTGCCGCCCGGTACCGCCGGCTCGGTCCGGGTAGGGCCGCTGCCGCACCTGCGCGAGGTGGCCGCGGCCGCGGCGCGACGTCCCGCCTACGTCGTGGTGCTGGCGGACCGGGACGACGCCGTCGTCGTTGCTCACGTCGCCGGTGACCTGCGTCAGGCCAGGCGTTACGACGTCGGCGCCCGGCCGGGCCAGCACCCGGGTCCGCATCCGGACCGGCCGCCCGCACAGCACCACGGGGAGCGGCACCTGACCGGCAGCGAACCGCTCAGCGGCGGCGAGCGGAACGCCGCGTTCACCGCCGGCCGGGTCGCCGAGGCGGCGGCCAGCGTGGGCGCGCACATCGTTCTCGGGGCGGGCGACCAGCACATTCTCGATGCCGTCGCCAAGCACCTGCCCGGCCCGTTCGGCCCGATCACGACCATCGCCTCCGGCCCGGTGCCCGAGGACGGCGACGAGTCGCTCCGCGCCCAGATCGCCGCGGCGCTGGACGAGATCACCGGGGAGGCCATCAGCGCCGTCGGGGACCTGGTCGCCTCCGCCGCGACGGCCCCGGAACCCGGCGCGGTCCGCGGGATCGAGGCCGTCGCCAGGCAGCTGGCCGAGCAGCAGGTTGGCGTGCTCCTCGTGACCTCCGACATAAGTCAGGACGACGGGCGGGACTACCGGCTCGGGAGCTCGCCGACCCAGTTCGGGGTCGGCGACGAGGGTACAGGGGACGCGGGTGCCGAGATCCCGGTGCCGCTGGAGGACGGGCTGGTCTGGGCCGCGCTGCACCAGGACGCGATCGTCGTGCAGCTACCGGACCGCTCCGGCCCGCTCGACGGCCATCCGGCGGCGGCGCTGCTGCGCCGTGGAGCCGCTTCCTGAGGTTGGCGGCCAGGGCCGGAGGAGCCCGTGCCGGGCAGACAAGGGTTCGGGCCAGGGTGTTCACGGGCTCGATGGCACGGCCCCGGGCGCGATCGTGGATGACACCAGCAACGCATCATCCCGGCGGGCAGCACGTGGGCCCGCATCCGCGCACGGCAGGAGGTCCCCCGTGAACACGACAGGCCAGCAGGCCGACGCCAAACCGACGATCGTGCTGGTACACGGCGCGTTCGCCGACGCATCCAGCTGGAACGGCGTCATCGAGCGGTTGCAGCGGCAGGGCTACACCGTGATCGCCCCGGCCAACCCGCTGCGCGGCGTGACCGCCGATTCGGCCTACACCGCCAGCCTGCTCAGCCAGATCGACGGCCCGGTGCTGCTGGCCGGGCACTCCTACGGCGGCGCGGTCATCAGCAACGCCGCGACCGGCGCCGCGAACGTTGTCGGCCTGGTCTTCGTCGCCGCCTTCGCCCCCGATGAAGGCGAACGCCTGGGCGAGGTCACGCCCGAGTCCAAGGACAGCATCTTGAACACGGCCCTGGTCCAGTACAACTATCCCACCGGGCGGGACGGCGAGACGGCGGTCGAGTTCGGGATCAACCCGGCGCTGCTCCCGGAGGCCTTCGCCGCCGACCTGCCCCCGGAGACCACCGCGCTGATGGCCGCGACCCAGCGTCCCGTCGCCGCCGCGGCGTTCAGCGATGCCTCCGGACCGCCTGCCTGGAGGAAGCTGCCGTCCTGGGCGGTCGTCGCCACCGGCGACAAGGCCGCGGGAGCCGACCTCGTCCGTTCGATGGCCCGGCGGGCTGGGGCCGACATCGTCGAGGTCGAGGGCTCGCACGTGATCATGATTTCCCAGCCGCAGGCGGTCACCGACCACATCGTGAAAGCCGCCCAGGCGACCGTGGGTTCAGGCCGGTAGACGACGGTGACGGCGGAAACGGATGCTCCGTTCGGCGTGCTGAAACAGATCGACGCGGGCGTGCTGAGCGTCGGGTACGCCGAAGCCGGTCCTGAAGACGGCCAGGCGGTCATTCTCCTGCACGGCTGGCCCTACGACATCCACAGCTACGCTGAGGTCACCCCGCTGCTGGCAGCGGCGGGGTACCGGGTGATCGTTCCGTACCTGCGCGGGTACGGCACGACCCGCTTCCTCTCCGACGCGACGTTGCGGAATGGCCAGCAATCGGTCCTCGGGGTCGACGTCATCGCGCTCATGGACGCTGTGGGTATCGCCGACGCAGTCATCGGCGGGTTCGACTGGGGGGCGCGGACGGCTAACGTCGTGGCCGCCCTCTGGCCCGAACGGTGCCGTGCCATCGTGTCGGTCAGCGGGTACCTGATCGGCAATCAGGAAACCGGCCAGGCGCCCCTGCCCCCGCCAGCCGAACTCTCGTGGTGGTATCAGTTCTATTTCGCCACCGAACGGGGCCGGGCGGGCTACGACAGATACCGGCGCGAGTTCGCGCGGCTCATCTGGCACACGGCCTCGCCCGAGTGGAACTTCGACGATGCGACGTTCAACCGGAGCGCCACGGCCTTTGACAACGGGGATCACGTCGCCATCGTGATCCACAACTACCGCTGGCGGATCGGCCTGGCCGAGGGCGAGGCACAATACGACGACCTCGAAAAGCAGCTGGCCGGGAGCCCGGTCATCTCCGTGCCGACGATCACCCTCGAAGGTGATGCCAACGGCGCACCCCATCCGGAACCCGGCGCCTACGCGGCGAAGTTCGCGGGCACGTACGCGCACCGGACCATCTCGGGCGGCGTCGGGCACAACCTGCCGCAAGAAGCCCCGCAAGCATTCGCCCAAGCCATCATCGACGTCGCCGACCAGCGTTAGGAGAGAAATGCCGCAAGACACCATCCGCCCGTTCAAGGTCGGGTTCCCTGAGACGGAACTCGCCGATCTGCGCAGCCGCGTGAACGCGACCAGGTGGCCCGAGGTCGAGACGGTCACCGACGACTCGCAGGGCGCGCCGCTGGCGATGATGCAGGATCTCGCGCGGTACTGGGCGACCGACTACGACTGGCGCAAGTGCGAGGCGAAGCTGAACGACCTGCCGCACTTCATAACCGAGATCGACGGGCTCGACATCCACTTCATTCACGTCCGCTCCCGGCACGAGGACGCGCTGCCGCTGATCGTCACGCACGGCTGGCCCGGCTCGGTCATCGAGCAGCTGAAGATCATCGAGCCGCTCACCAACCCCGAGGCGCACGGCGGGAGCGGCGCGGAAGCGTTCCACCTGGTGATTCCCTCGCTGCCGGGGCACGGATTCTCCGCCAAGCCGACCGCCACCGGCTGGGATCCCGCCCGCATCGCCCGGGCCTGGGTCGTGCTGATGAAGCGCCTCGGCTACACCCGGTTCGTGGCCCAGGGCGGCGACTGGGGCGCGGCCGTCACGCAGGCGATGGGGATACAGGCCGCGCCGGAACTGCTCGGCATTCACTCCAACATGCCGGGAACCGCTCCAGCCGACATCAACAAGGCGGTCCAGCGCGGCGACCCGCCGCCACCGGATCTGTCAGCCGAGGAAGCACGCGCGTTCGAGCAGCTGAGCACCTTCTTCGCCAAGCACCTGGCCTACGCGCAGATCATGTCGACGCGCCCGCAGACGCTGTACGGGCTGGCGGACTCACCCGTCGACCTGGCCGCGTTCATGCTCGACCACGGCGACGGCACCGGGCAGCCCGGGCTCGTGAAAAAGGCCCTGAGCGGACAGCTGCAGAGCGCCCTCACCCGAGACGACATCCTCGACAACGTCACGCTGTACTGGCTGACCAACACCGGGATTTCCGCGGCCCGCCTGTACTGGGAGAACAAGGCGGACTTCTTCGACGCCAAGCCGATCACGATTCCGTACGCCATCAGCGTCTTCCCCGACGAGCTCTATCAGGCCCCGCGGAGCTGGGCCGAGCGGGCGTACCCGCATAACCTCATCCACTACAACCGGCTCGACCGAGGCGGCCACTTCGCGGCGTGGGAACAGCCGGACCTGTTCACCGCGGAAATGCGGGCCGGGTTCCGGTCACTGCGCTAGAAGCCGGCCCTGGCGTCGCGATGGTGAGAAAATCGGCTGGTGCAGATCGGGATACTGGGATCTTTCGAGGTTCGCGCGGACGACGGCGCCCTAGCCGACGTGCCGGGTGCCCGGTTGCGCGCTCTGCTGATCGCGCTTGCCCTCGAACCAGGGCGCGTCGTCTCGAAGGCGACGCTCATCGACTGGATCTGGGGTGAGCAGCCGCCTGCCGACACGGCGAATGCCTTGCAGCGCCTGGTTTCCCGGCTGCGCAAGGCGCTGCCGGAGGGGTTGATCGAGGGCCAGCCGGGCGGCTACCGGTTGACGGTGGAACCCGACGCCGTCGACGCCCTCCGGTTCGAGCGCCTGGTCGCTCAGGCTCGCGACGCGGAGGGTCCGCGGCGGGTACAGCTGTTGCGCGAGGCCCTCGCCTTGTGGCGTGGTGCGGCCATGGCCGATGTCGGCCTGGAGGATAGCGAAGCGCTGGACGCCGCGGTCACCCGGCTCGAACGGCTGCGCCTGGCCGCGCTGGAGGATCGGTTCGATGCCGAGGTAGGTCTCGGCCCGGCGGGCGAGCTGATCGCGGAGCTGACCGATCTGGTGGCCGCGCATCCGATGCGGGAACGGCTGGCCGCCGCTTTGATGCGTGCCCTCGCGGCGGCCGGACGCGACACCGAGGCGCTGCTCGTGTACGAACGCACCAGGGAAACCCTGGCCGACCAGCTGGGCGCCGACCCCTCGCCTGAGTTGTCCGCCTTGCACGTCGCGCTGCTGCGGGGCGAGCTGGGTCGGCGGGAGGACACGCGGAAGACCAACGTGCGGGCCGAGCTGACGAGTTTCGTCGGCCGGGAGGCCGATGTGGCCGCGGTCCGCGCGCTGATCGGGGAGGGTCGGCTGACCACCCTGATCGGGCCGGGCGGCTCGGGTAAGACCAGGCTGGCCACGGAGACGGCGCGCACGCTGCTCGGCGACCTGCCGGACGGGGTGTGGCTGGTGGAGCTCGCCGCCATCGGCGCCGACGGTGACGTGGCCCAGGCCGCGCTGGCCGCGCTCGGGCTCCGCGATGCCCTGCTCGGCTCGGCACCGAGCGCGGATCCGGCGGACGGGCTCATCGCCGCGATCCGCGAGCGGGAAGCGCTGCTGATCCTGGACAACTGTGAGCACGTGATCGAGTCGGCGGCGGCGTTCGCCGACCGGGTGCTCGGCGAGTGCCGGCGGCTGCGGATCCTGGCGACCAGCCGGGAACCGCTCGGCATCACCGGTGAGGCGCTCTGGGCGACCGAACCGCTGGCCCTGCCCAACGCTGGGCCCAGCGCTGGGTCCGGCGCCAGCTCCGGGGAGATCGAATCCTCGCCGGCCGTCCGGCTGCTGCGCGACCGGGCTGGCGCCGTACGCAAGGATCTGGGCGGCGATGCCCGCACCTTGTCGGCGATGGTACGCATCTGCCGGGCGCTGGACGGGATGCCGCTGGCGATCGAACTGGCCGCGGCCCGGCTGCGCACCATGACCATCGAGCAGCTCGCCAACCGGCTCGATGACCGGTTCCGCCTGCTGACCAGCGGCAGCCGTACCGCACTGCCGCGGCACAGGACGCTGCGCGCCGTGGTCGACTGGAGCTGGGACTTGCTGACCGATGCCGAGCGGATGGTGCTGCGCAGGCTGTCGGTGTTCTCGGGCGGGGCGAGCCTGGAGGCGGCCGAGCGGGTCTGCGCCGCCCCTGCGGTCGAGCAGGACGAGGTGCTCGAGTTGCTCACCTCGCTGGCCGAGAAGTCGCTGCTTGTCACCGAGGGCGACAGCGCACCAGGCGACGGGGCGCTGCGCTATCGGATGCTCGGCACGATCAAGGAGTACGCCGCGGACCGGCTCGCCGAAGCGGGGGAATCGGACCTGGCCCGGCAGGCACATCTCGGCTACTTCACCGAGCTCGCCGAGTCCGCGGAGCCACACCTGCGCCGCGCCGAGCAGCTGGTCTGGCTGGCCAGGCTCGAGGCTGATCACGACAACATCAGTGCCGCGATGCGTGGCGCGATCGCGGCCGGACAGGCGCAGGCCGCGATGCGGCTCGCGGCGGCCGCCGGCTGGTACTGGTGGCTCGGCGGGCGCCGGTCCGAAGGCTTCGAGCTGATGGTCGCGGCCACCAACACCCCCGGCGACGTGACCGATGAGGTCCGGGCCATGGTGTACGCGCTGGTGGTGAACTTCGTGACCTCCGGGCGAGGCGATGGCCACGAGGCCGCGGAGTGGATTCACCAGGCGTACCGGTTCAGCCAGCGCAGCCGGCCCGGCAACCCGCTGCTGGGATTGGTTATCCCGCTCGAACGCATGCTGCAGGCGCCGGGTGCGTCGGTGTCCGCGTGGGAGTCAGTCCTGGACAACGAGGACCCCTGGGTACGCGCCCTGGCCCGGCTGCAACTCGGCAAGATGCAGAGCATGCTCGGCCAGGGCGGCCCGGAGGCGGAGGCCAATCTGGAGCTGGCGCTCGCCGAGTTCCGGGCGCTCGGCGAGCGGTTCGGGATTTCGTTCGCGCTGTCCGAGCTGGCGGAGCAGATCGCCAAGCGCGGCGACTTCGCCGGCGCGTGCGAACTCTACGAACAGGCGGTCACGGTCGTCACCGAGGTCGGTGCCACCGAGGATGTCATCCGGATGCGGACCCGCCTGGCCCTGCTGTACTGGCTGAAGGGCGATCGGGACGCTAGCGCGGCCGCCATGGCCGAGGCCGAGCGGAGCGCCGACGGTGTCACCTGGCCGTATGCGCTGGTCGAGCTGGCGCTGGCCAAGGCGGAGCTCGCTCGCTGGGACGGCAACGCCGAGGAGGCCCGCCGTCAACTCGGCGTCGCGACCACCCTCCTGGGCGACGACGCGCAGCTGGCGAATATCCGCGCGGAACTTCACGACCTGCTCGGATATCTGGCCGACGATCTCAGACAAGCCCGTACCCACCGCGTCGCGGCCTGGCAGGCGGCGTCCGAGGCGGGGCTCGCACCCGTGATCGCCAGGATGCTCGTCGGGTTCGCGGACCTGGCCCTTCGCTACGACCAGTACGAGCAGGCGGCGCGGCTGCTCGCGGCCAGCGTCGGGGTACGCGGGCTGCCGGATCTCTCCCAGCCGGACGCGGTCAGGATCGAGCAGGCGGCACGGCGTCACCTCGGCGAGGCACGGTTCGCCGAGGTGACGCGGGAAGGCACGCAGACGAGCTGGTCTCAGCTGGTCGAGGTCACCCTCGCTTCGTGAGGATCAGCTTGCGGCTCGTTGAATGATGATGTCGCCGTGCCGCGTGCGGGCGTGAACCATGACCGTGGCGCCCGACGCGTCAGGGCTTTCCGGCGACGGCGACGGAACGGAGTCGCGTACCGCCCCCCGCTCGCTGTTGACGTCGGTGTAGGCGGCGATGCCGTCGCTGATGCCGACCTCGATGTTGCCCGAGCCGTTCATCAGCTTCGCCTGACCGTGTGTCATCCGGCCGATCCGGATGGCGCCGCTGGCTGTCGTGGCGGTGACGCTGCCGTCGGCTTGGTCGATGTCGAAACCGCCGCTGCTGCTGCTGAGCTCCAGATCCGCCGCGGCGTGACCGATCCAGGCCTGCCCGCCGGAGCCCGTGATCGCGACCGGGCCGTCCACCTCGCCGATCCGCACCGCGAACGCTCCGCCGTCGATGTCGGCGCGCCCGGCGATGTGGGCGATCTCCACCTCACCGGCCGAGATGTTCGCCCGCAGCGCCTCGATGCGGTCCAGCTGGACCCGTCCCGACGCCATGTGCAGCACGCACGGGCCGACTGGGCCGTCAACCTGAACGCTCGAGTGCGCCAGGTACGCGGCCAGGCCAGAGCCGACGGGCAGGTCGATGGTGATGGCGACCGAGCCGCTCTTGTCCCCGGGGGTGGTCGTTTTGACCGTTAGCTGACCGCCGGCGAGGTCGACCTTGGTCTGGCCAGCCACCTTGACGTCCTTCCGGCTCGCCGGGTTGCGGGGTTCGACCAGCACCACGGTGTCGGTCCGGTCGCTCGCGGTGACCCGCACCTGCGCACCGGCGACTTCCACGGTGGCGGTGACGGGACCCGGTGTGGCGAAGGTAGGCATGACTGGTCACGCCCGCTTCGTGAATGTGGCGAGCGACCACAGGTAGCCGACCAGGGCGATCCCGGCGCACCACGCGACGGCGGTGATCGCCTTGCTCGCCGACGGTTCCCCGGTCAGCAGTCCGCGCAGGGTTTCGATGATCGGGGTGAAGGGCTGGTACTCCGCGAACTGCCGTACCCCGGCCGCCATCGTGTCGGCCGGCACGATCGCGCTGCTCAGGAACGGCAGCAGGATCAGCGGCACGGCGGCCATGCCCGCCGATTCCGGGGTTTTCGCCGCCAACCCCAGCGCGACGGTGATCCAGCTGGTCGCGAACGAGACCAGCACGATGAGGCCGATCGCGCCGAGCCATTCGGGGAAACTCGCATGCGCGCGGAATCCCATCGCGAACGCCACCCCGATGATGGCCGCGATGGCGACCAGGCTGCGGAGCATGGTCTCGACGACATGCGCGCTCAGTACGGCACTGCGGGAGATATCCATCACCTTGAACCGGTTGATGATCCCCTTCGTCATATCGGAGTTCACGGCCACCGCGGTCCCGCTCAACCCGTAGCAGATCGTCAAGATGATGATGCCCGGCGTCAGGTAATCGACGTATTTGACACCGACGTCGAAGGCGCCGCCGATCACGTAGACGAACATCAGCAGGAGCACGATCGGGAACAGGATCGCGTTGAACACGGTGACCGGGTTCCGGACGGTGTGCTTGAAGTTACGACGCAGCATGATCGTCGAATCGGTGCTCATCGTGCGTTCTCCTCTGTGCTTGCGTGGCCGGTCAGGGCCAGGAAGACGTCGTCGAGGTCCGGGGTGTGGACCGAGAAGTCCTCGACCTCGATCGAATGTTCATCGAGCTGGTTGAGCAGGGACCGTACGGATTTCGCCCCGCCATCGCTGGGGACCCGCACGGTCAGGTCGTCCTCGTCGTCGCGGGCGGAGCCGGGCAGGAGCCGCATCGCGGTCTCGACGTCGGGGTCGCCGGCGAACCGGAGCCGGACGTGGCTGCCGGGGATCTGGCGCTTGAGCTCGCCGGGGGTGCCCTGGGCGACCAGATGGCCCTGGTCGAGCACTGCGATCCGGTCCGCCAGCCGGTCGGCCTCGTCGAGGTACTGGGTGGTCAGGAAGATGGTCACGCCGTCGGCCACCAGCTGGCGGATGATGTCCCACATCGTGCGGCGGCTGCGCGGGTCCAGTCCGGTCGTCGGCTCGTCCAGGAAGATGATCTCGGGCCGGTCGACCAGCGTCATGGCCAGGTCCAGCTTCCGGCGCATGCCCCCGGAATAGGTCGATGCCAGCTTGTGGGCCGATTCGGTCAGGTCGAATCGCTCCAGTAGGTCCGTGACCACTCGCTTGGCTTCGCCGGAGCCCAGCCGCTTGAGGTCCGCCATCAGCTGGAGGTTCTCCTGGCCGGTCAGCAGTTCGTCCACCGCGGCGAACTGGCCGGTGACCCCGATGGCCGCGCGCACGGCCTTGGTCTCGGTCGCCACATCGTGCCCGGCGACGAGCGCCGTTCCGCCGTCGGCCTTGATCAGCGTGGTCAGCACGTTGACCGTCGTCGTCTTGCCCGCCCCGTTGGGGCCGAGCAGGGAAAAGACCGTGCCCGTTTCGACATCGAGATCGATGCCGTCGAGAACGACCTTGTCCTTGTAAGCCTTCCGCAGCCCTGAAGCCGCTATCGCTGAATTTCTCATGGGTCCAGATTCCGGGCCCGGACCGCCATGCGCCTGACACGCCCCTGACACGGGCGCTGTCATGGCGTCCTACCTGACCGGCAGCATGTGAGCAGGCCGGCGGCTGCCGGATACTCGAGGGATGGAGCACCTTGCCGAGCGGCTGGCCGAGATCCCCGGAGTGGTGGCGGTGACCCTGGGGGGTTCGCGGGCGACGGGCACGGCGGTCGAGGGGTCTGACTGGGATTTCGGCCTGTATTACCGGGGCGGGCTTGATCCGGCGGACATCACCGCGCTGGGCTGGCCGGGCCGGGTCTTCGCGCCCGGCGAGTGGGGCAGCATCGTGAACGGCGGGGCGTGGCTGACAGTCGACGGTGCCAAGGTCGACCTGATCTACCGGGATCTGGACGAGGTCCTGCGCTGGACCGCGGCCGCCGGGGACGGGCGGTTCGAGATCCGCCGCGAGGTCGGTTACGTGGCCGGGATCGCCACGTACATCCTGGCCGGGGAGCTGGCCCTGGGCCGGGTGCTGGCCGGTGACCTGCCGCGCCCGGCGTTCCCGCCCCGGCTGCTCCAGACCGCGCCCGAGGCCTGGTTCCGGCTCGCGGCCGGGGCATTGTCCTTCGCCGGCGTCTACGCCGGCCGCCAGGACCGGGTGGCGTGCCTGGCGAACCTGTGCCAGGCGGTGCTGGCCACCGGCCAGGGCCGGCTGGCGGCTGCGGGCGAGTGGGTGCTCAACGAGAAACGGCTGACCGAACGGGCCGGGCTGGACGCCATCCAGGACCGGCTCGCGCAGCCCGGGCCAGACCTGGACACGCTCGTCTCCGACGTCCGGGCCCGTCTCGGCCTGGACGATCCCGTCTGGGCGGTCAGGCCGGCCGGCTGAACGGCACGGTTACCGTGATGGTGTCGGGGAACCAGTGGGCTCCGCCCGCGTGCCGCGGCGCCCCGCACACCGTCTGCAGGTACCTCATCGGCGGGCCGAACCCGTCCAGCGTGTCACCGACCGGGAACCCGTAGCTGTCCCGTATGACGTACGAGAGGGTTCCGGCGTACCGTCCGTTCTCGCGGGTGCCGCCCCCGGTTACGGTCAAGCCCTGCGTGCCGCGAAATCCCCAGTACAGGTCGCTGCTCGTGGACTCGAATGCCACCGCCGGCAGCTGCGCGGCGGACAGCCGCACCCGGGTCCTGCCCGCCTTCAGCTGGCCGAGGATCGCTTTGGTCACGTCGGCGTTCAGCGCCCGGAAGGCACCACTGGCCAGCGCCTTCTT
>Ga0207657_10004506_pt1 | contig 14713 bp, 22 predicted proteins | sample KBSC33metaG_FD_184316 | JGI IMG/M metagenome (GOLD analysis project Ga0207657, IMG submission 184316) | Corn rhizosphere microbial communities from Kellogg Biological Station, Michigan, USA - KBS C3-3 metaG (SPAdes) (version 2) | ecosystem: Host-associated > Plants > Roots > Rhizosphere > Soil ... | reverse complement strand
GACACCAGTTCATCAGTGGTCATTTGGGACATGTATTGTTTCAGTATCTCGATATCTTCCTGTTGGTAGGTTGGCTTTTGGGTTTGGTTCATGGGTCAAGTCCTCTTGTTGCTCTGTACTCAACGGGTGATCCGGTCTAGGGTGAACATTTGGCTTTGCAAAATGGCGATCATGAGTGTCAATTGCTCGGGACTCAGAGAATCCGCCCAGTCTTGAAGTTCTTTTGGTGTTTCCGTTTGCTTATCCATGGGGTAATTTCCTCCCAGATTGCTTGTTTTGCTTGAGCTTCTGCATTTCTTTGTTGAAAATTCGGCCCCGTTGCTGGGGGATTGGCCCATACTTGGGTTTGAAGTAGCCGTCTGGCATCTGGTAAATGCGGTTGATCTGAGCCTTGACCGTGTACAGGCCATAGTCTCTAATGCAGACTTGCAGGAGCCATTCCTCAACACCCCAACTGATGGCCTTTTTTAGGATTTCATCCGTGTATAATTCAAGCCGGGGAATGCCTTTACCAGTGGTGGCGCTCTTTAATTTATTTAAATTAGTAAGATTTGAATAAGAACTACTATCTTCTGGGGATTTAAATTGATTACTAGCTTTTGAATTTAAATTATTTAAAGGGCTTGAGGACGGGATTACACCCGAACCCATCCGGGCCCATGCCGGGGGTTCAGTCCCGTTTTTTTGCGCGTCAATAAGCGCGGCGATTTTCTGCCGTGAATCCATGACAATTTCCCTCTATGTCGTCTCTAACTGGGTTGGTTTTACTAAATCTGGATCAGTCCGCGCCGCCAGCACCGAACGAAAAGCCGTTCCTTTGGCGTGAGGTTGGAAGGCAATTTATCAGTCAGCTTGTGGATGTATTTGAACGTCTCTGCAAGGTCAGTAGCGAATAAAGCGCCGGCTAATTCGCTCACTTGGCTTTGCAAGTCACGTTTCCCGAACCGATCCAAGAAGGGGATAAACTCCCCAGCCCGGATTGCTTTGAGTAAATCAACTCGTGATACCATAAGCTTGAATCCTTTCTTTATGCTTTAAGCGGCTATGGTCTGGGTTCTGAAGCCTTCGTGAGTACCAATCACGGGGGCTTCCTCGTTCAACCCCGGCACTTGTCCGGTTTCAATGAGCCAGCAAATATACTCATCTGCTCCACCGGCAAACCATTCATCATCCGGTTGCCAGTTATGGGCAAGCTGATAGATATCCGGCTCAGGCTCATTTAAATGAGCGTCCATTAAGTGTTCCATTGTCGTCCTGCTTTGTTCCTGCTGTTCACTCAACCCGCTTGGTTGATGAATTTATAATACACTAGTGTCATTTTAAATGTCAACACGAGTGTCATTAATTTTTCTATTACCTCTTATCACTAGTGTCATTGCTGAATGCACACCTGTGTAATAGAATGGTGGTATGACAAAACGAACCAGAGTTGAAATACTTACCCTTGAAGAATTAGCCGTTGCTCTTGGCAAAAAGTACGGAACGGTTAGAAACAATCTTGCCGAGATGATTAAAAACGGCGAAGAGCTTGCGTTTGGCAAGTATCACCTATTTGGTCAACCCAACCGTAATTGGTATGCCTACGATAGTGAAAAATACGAAATCAAGTTGATTGGTGCAGTGACCCAAACAGGCAAGCCAACTCACAAAAGCCTTAGCCATCCCATGGACAACCAAGAGCATCCAGCCAATGAGCCTGAACAGTAAAATTCAAAGAATCGTCCATGAGCTTCGAGAAGCGTTAAAAAGCCTCTATGGGGATCGGTTATCCCAACTTGTCCTTTTTGGTTCACAAGCGCGGGGGGAGGCTGGCCCCTATTCGGATATTGATATTCTGGTTGTATTCAAAAGCCCGGTTAATCTGGAAACAGAAAAAGAGCATGTGATAGACATTACTTCTGTTCTCTCACTGGAAAATGACACAGTGATTTCCTGTCTTTATATGCCGGAAGAGCGTTTTCTTTATGAGGATAGCCCCTTGCTTAGGAATATCCGCAATGAAGGGGTAATCCTATGAAGGAAGAACAAGCGGCGCTAATCAAAAAGGCATCAGACAGCATAGAAGCCGCCAGGATGATGAAAGCTCAAGCCTTTCATGACTTCTCTGTTTCCCGTTCGTATTACGCCATGTTCTATCTGGCTGAGGCTTTTCTACTATCCAAGGAACTGAGCTTTTCCAAACATTCCGCAGTCATTGCCGCTTTTGGTCAGCACTTTGTTAAAACTAACCTCGTGCCTCAAAAGTTTCACCGCTACTTGCTGGACTCCCAGGAAGATCGGCTTTCTGGTGACTATGACTTTCGTTCCCGGATTACTGAGGCGGATGCAGGAAAGCAGATTTTAAGGGCGGAAGAGTTCCTTGCTTTCACCCGGCAGTTTGAAGGACTCTAAGCAGGAACCTGATAAAACCTGAGATTAAAACCGCAATCCATGCGGGTTATGGAACCTCACAAAACCTAACATTCAAACGTTAACAAAAGCTAACAGCTAAACGCAATTCACAATCACCCATCAGACCAAGCAAGGCAAGGTTTACAGGCCGTTTTCAAAGTCGAGAAAAGACGAGAATTGACGAGAAAATCAGCGGCTTTGAAACTTGCGGCACCTGGCGCAATGAAACGACAAATATTCAAATCCGGTTGGATGGCTACTCCCACAAAGAGAAGCGCCGGAATCCTGGAAGTCAAAAGGAGACAAAAGAAGTCAAAAACACAGCCTGAAAAAGTTGAAAACTCTAGGGACAAACAGGGTAAAAGTCCCACCGTCACAATTAAGAATATGAGTCAGTTTCCAGGTTGGCACTGTGACGAATCGAGACGATCCGGGACGGAAAACAGCCCCTCCCCCATAGGAAATCTCTGGTTTGATTTAGCCCAAGACCGGATGGGTAGCTTTCGTTTTACACCCGCAACTTTGAAAGTAAAAAGTTCACCCCAGTCCCAAAAATGGAAACGTTCCACTTTATCCAGCCTTTAGACAGTAGAGAAGGAAAGACAGGTTATTTAAAGCGCAGTCTCTTCCTGCTCAACATCTTCCAATGGCTCTATGTTCTGATAGCTTGCCGCCGGTTGGCTTTGCTTCCGAAAGCCCCCAAGCCATTGACCCAATCGAGCCAGTGGGCCGGGCTTACGTTCACCAACATCAAGAGCGCCATAACGCTTAAGCCGTTCCATCATGACCATGGATGTTTTCAGGGTTGATATTTCATCATCCTTAGACCATACAAGCTTTTTATATAAATCCTCTTGCTTGTCAAAAGCGTGTTTTAAGTCGTCAATGCGCTGTAATGCAGCTTCAAGCTTCAATTCCAATTCAGTTGTATAGGGATCACGATCCCCCTCCCCAAGATCATGATCCCGTTGTGAAGGGGTAACAACGTCAGGTTGCAAACCGTTCACAAGCCCGTCATGATCCACATCGCGATCCTGTTGCAATGCCGTTGCGATCTGCTCAATATTTTCAGGGGTTAGTATATAGGCTGAAACCTGCTTACCTTTATGGCTTACAGTAGTCTCCTCAAAAGAAAACCTTTCGGCATAGCGTTCTACAGTCGGCCTTGTTCGGCCAATCAAAGCGGCTAACTGATTCTTGCGGTATGCAACCCCATCACGAAGGGTTAACGATCCCGTTGTCATGTGACCACTCTCTCTATCCATTCTCGTCATAAAGGGGTAACGATCCCCGTTTAAACGGGATCATAACAGGGTTGTGACGATTGAAAAAGATGGCATTAGAATCAGGTGTAAAATAATACAGTCAGACATTGAAGGGGAAAGCATGCAGATAATCACCTATAACAACCTTGAGAAACCCGCCAATTCAGACTGTCCAATCAAACCAAGAGGTGGCTACAGGCCAGGATCAGGTAGGAAGAAAGCAGAGAATCCGGAAAAGAACCGAGTAAGGCTTAGTACAACCATAAGCCCAGAGACGGAAGCATTCCTAAAGCATGCTGGAAAACAGCCTTGGTTAAATCAGGGAAGAGTTGTCGATCTACTGTTATCGCTCGCTAAAGAGTCTCCCCGCTTTCGGCATGTGTTCAATAGCAATCCATAACTTGATTGACGTGGCATGTTTTTCTAACTTCTCGCCCATAGATTCTAAATACGCCATGCAAATGGCTAAAAGTTGCTTGTTACCGTTCACTTTAATTTATATAATAAGAGCAGTTACCAACTTTGAAGGGGAATTTCATATGAGTCGAGGCGGCTACCGGGGAGGAGTAAAACCAACACTCCCAGAAAGCCTAAAGAGACAATCGCTTTCTTGCCGGGTGAGTCCAGAAATAAAGGAATGGTTAGAAGTTCAAAGAGATTCAAGCAATAAAAGCCTAGGAGAGATTGTTGATCAGGCTGTATACAAAATGATTGACAAGAGTGAGGCTAAATAAGCCTAAATGAGCAACGAGCAAACCCCAATGACTGAAACAAAACCAAGCCTGACTGAAAAGGCCCCGACAGTGATTGAGCCTTGGGTTTTGGAAACCAGGGATAAAGCACTGGCAAACCAAAGGCACCCGGTAAAGATTGCAGTTCTAAGGGATGAAGCCGGGAAGGATACTTTTAAGGCTGTGGGCGATACTCCAGGAGAAGCCATAGCGCGACGTTATGAAACAACCGGATATCTTGATCCGGATGCTGCATTAAGGTTGATGGATCAAGTTGCCAATGCACAGCCAAGACCGGATAAAGCAGACATTGAACGGATGAATAGCGCCACCGCCATCATGAACGGTATTGCTCCAGAGAACCCGCTGGAGGGTTTGTTAGCGGCTCAAATGACTGCTACCCATAACATGGCTATGGAGTTTTGTAGACGGGCCATGAGAGAAGGTCAGACAGTGGATGGAATTGAGCGCAACACGAACAGCGCGGCCAGAATGATGAAAGTCTTTACAGGTCAAGTAGATGCCCTGCACAAGCTCAAGAACAAAGGACAGCAGAAAATCACAGTCCAGCATGTCCAGGTGAACCAGGGCGGGCAAGCCATTATTGGAGACGTGAACCGGGGGGAGGGTAACGGGGGATGACTCATAAAAACAGCAATCAACCCTATACAACCCGGACAGAAAAACCAAAAAAGACCAAAAACAACCAAAAATTTCCACCGATGGGACAGCTAAAAAACGGCAACCCGGCAGGCAACCCGAACAATGCGCCCAGATGTGGAGCAAAACGACGCAGGAATCCGGAAGCCTGCAAGGCCCCGGCCATGGCGAACGGACGCTGTAGGCTTCACGGTGGCCTATCAACAGGCCCAAAAACAACGGAAGGATTGGCACGTTCCCAGCGGGGAAACTGGAAGCATGGGGAATTTTCCAAGGGATACAAGGCAGACTATCGGGCATTCAAGAAAGGCTTACAACTTTTTTTGCATCCGGAGACGGTGGAAAATTGGAGCCTGGAAGAACTTAAAGAGCAACACCAGGTACTTAAGCGAATCAATGCCAGAATAGCCGATGAACGGGAACAGTGTTTAAAACGAAAAGCTCTCGATATTAAATCAATGCAAGCATAGAGCTTAGGCTTGCAGCCACGAGAACAAGCGTTTTTAATTTCACTCATACTATCAACCCTAAAAAGCCATACGCTGACCCTCTGCCTATCCTGGTGGAGGGTTTTCCCTTTTTACGCCCAGCCTCCCCGGCACATTGAAACCAGATCGAAACAGGATCATGATCCCATTACGATCCTCTATTTTTTGTATTTTTGTTATAAATTTTATTTATAGTATTTATAAACATTAATAAAATGCTTAAACTTCACTTAACAAAATTGGTCAAACATGACTAGTTGAAATTGGTATAGGCAATTGCGTGAAGGTATACCAATAGCCCTACAACACCAGTGTTACCAGGATGTATCGGATTGGGTACTTAGAAGCGTTGACACTGACAATAATCCGGGGGTTATTGATCTTATAGGGTCAAGAAGCTCTCTAAATCACTATTTGCACTAGGTTCGCAAGAATGTTACTATTTAACTCGGTCAAATATAGAATAGCTTTCTTGACAGTTTACAGAAGCAAAAAACGGGTTTTCTTAGGAGATGGTAGTTTTCATGTGACTGAGTTCAAGTATGGTTTAAGCTGAACCATAAAAAGCAATAGATATGTGTGAAATGGGCAGGAAAATATAGGACTTTTGTATTAGGATTGACTCCTAATCAGGCGCTAGAGGATATATAATATTCTCATGCTGGCGTTTGACTAGGCGTAAAGCCTGTATAAGAATTATTTAAAAGCATTTTTTAGGTGGCATTAGCCACCTTTTTTATTTTCTTATTTTTTATTATATCTTATGCATTTTTCTGACTACGACACAAACCATCGGTTTTTTATGCTTGCCATTCTCTGAAAAATTTTTTATGATTCGGGAATAACCCATTGCTTTTAAATTTAATATTTTCTTATACAGGAAAAAACAATAATGACCAAAACACTACCCAAAGTGGTTGAGGCGCTTGGCGTTATTCCACTTGTATCATTAACCGCAGCAGCGACAGCTCTTGGCGTTACTCCGAAATCCTTGCGGGATTGGATTAATGCAGGGGAACCCACGATTAAAATTAAAGCCGTCCGGGTTGGCCGTCGCTGGAAAATCCCATTTGATGAACTTGAACGCCTGTTGAACGAGGGGACGACTTCACCAGCAGCATAACGGAAATGCTGAGAGAGTAAGCGTTTTTTTGTTCGGCAAGGATAGAGAGTCCATCATGCCCATTTTTCAGGGCAGTGATGCCCTTATAGTTACGAGTTTCAGAATAAATCCCCAGTTTGGCCTTATGTATCGCGTATCCAGCGCGGTGATTTCTGGCGTTTCCAATTGCGCCATTGGGGACAGCTTTTTAGGGAGTACACATTTTATGAGTAAGCTAATCATTGAGCGGTTGAAACACCGCGAACGATACGGGATTTTAGACATGAGCGCCATTGAGGATGAAAGGCTCTCCTTGAAAGGGCGTGGACTCCTCATCTATCTGGTATCACGTCCACAGCCTTGGAATATTTCCATTGAATCCATTGCTGCCCAACTTAAAGATGGCCGGGATTCGGTACAAAGCGCGTTTAAAGAACTGGAAACCCTTGGATACTTAGAGCAATGCCGGTCGAAAGGAACCAACGGCCAGCCCGTAGAAACCACATGGACGGTTTACGAAGTTTCCCAAAAAGCAGCACCCCCCATGAAATCCAAAAAGCAATCTGGGAAGTATCAACCGGAAAATCCGGTTGATAGTGAAACCATTACTATCACAGGGAAACAAGCTCCAATTTCAAAAGTGGTTTCTATTTCAGCCTATCAACCGGAAAACCCGGATGATGGCGAAACCCGCTCTATGACATATCAACCGGAAAATCCGGATAATATACCCTATCAACCGGAAAATCCGGATAATAGAAAAACGGCTGCATGCCGCTCTACACAAGGGGTTTCCTATCAACCGGAAAATCCGGTTGCATTAACTAATAACTATAGAAATAAAAAAGAACATTCTTCTGCACCGGACAAGCCGGCGCTGGGGAAAAAATCTTCTTCTAAAAAATCTCCAACACAATCATCAGGTCAGGATGTTCCAGGTGAAGTCTATGCCCTGATGGATTATCTGAAAGCCGCCAAGAAAGCCCAAGGGGTGACGGATATTGCCTTTGATGGCAGATGGAGAGGCGTAAGTAAAACAGCGGGAAAAGCAATGCTGGAAAGCGGTTTATCCGTTGAGAGCGTGAAGGATGCCATTGATTGGCTAGTCAATAGCCCGTTTTATGGCCCTGGTATTCTGTCATTGTATGACGTTAAACAAAAGCTGCACGTTTATCAAACCCAATCGAAGGCGGTACAAAGCAGACCACAAGTGCAAGCAACTGGAACCTATGGCGCAAATGATCTTGATAGTGATGAAATCGACCGGGCGTTAGCCCAAATGCTTAAAAACGTGGAGGGTGCGCTGTAATGACCTCCCTAACTGTACGCGATATTTCTGAGCAGCTTGCTCGACGTTCTGAGGAAATTTGCTGCCACTTGTTGCCAAACGGCAAGAAAAACGGGCGGGAATACCTAGTCGGAAGCGTTGACGGTGAAAAAGGCTCATCCCTGAAAATCCATCTGGAAGGCGCAAAAGCTGGAGTCTGGTCTGACTTTGCTACCGGCCATGGCGGTGATCTCATTGATTTATGGCGTGAAGTGCGCGGTATATCAATGCATCAAGCCATACAAGAGGCGAAAGAATATCTAGGGATTAGAGAGCCGGAGTTTTTCCAACGGCCTGAGCGTACATTTAAGCCAGCCGTAAAGCCTTCAAATGCTGGAGCCTCATCAGTCGCCAACTATTTGACCCAAGAGCGCAAGCTGGAAACTGAAACGGTAAAGGCTTTCGGAGTTGAGAGTAAGCAAAAGGTTGTTTTCCAACGGGATAATATAACCTCTGACGCGTATTATTTGCCTTATATGCGTGGTGGAAGCCTGATTCATTGGAAAATGATTGGCCTACAGCGCACCGAAAAGGGGAAAAAACTGGTTACTGTTTCACCTGGAACAGAGCCTTGTTTGTTTGGCTGGCAGGTGATACCTGAAAATGCCCGCACAGTAGTCATTGTTGAGGGTGAAGTTGATGCAATGACCGGGTATCAATACGGCTGGCCTTGCTTGTCTGTGCCGTTTGGCGGTGGTGTAGGTGCTAAACAGCAATGGATTGAGCATGAGTATGATTACCTGGAGCGATTCGAGGAAATCTATTTATGCCTGGATCAGGACGCAGAAGGCAAACTTGCCACTGAGGAAATTTCAAAACGCTTGGGCGCGGAACGCTGCAAAGTGGTGACGCTTCCCAGGAAAGACCTCAATCAATGCCTCCAGGATGGTATCAGCAAGCAAGAAATTGATCGTTGTTTCCAGGCGGCAAAAGCGTTAGACCCAATGGAACTAAAGACGGTAGCGGATTTTAGAACGAAAATCTTGGAGCGGTTTTATCCACTAGATGGTTCTATGCCGGGTTATGCGTTGCCCTGGGAGAAGAGTCATAAAAATATTAGGCTCCGTTCGGGTGAATTGTCGCTATGGTCTGGGATCAATGGACATGGAAAAAGCCAGATTTTAGGTCACTGCATGCTGGAAGTGATGAAGGCCGGTGGCAAAGTTTGCATTGCCTCAATGGAATTAGTGCCTGAAATATTGTCCCAACGTATGGTTCGCCAAGCTACTGGCATGAGACAGCCAAGCCCCGGATATATCCACACTGCAATTGATTGGCTGGTTGAGGATCGCTTGTGGCTCTTTAACGTCACCGGAACCGCAGCATGGGAACGCATCATTGACGTGTTCAAGTATGCCAGAAAGCGGTATATGGTGGACACTTTCGTTATTGATAGCCTGATGAAATGCGGGATTGCGGAAGATGATTATCACACTCAGAAAAAGTTTTTAGATGCCTTGTGTGATTTTAAGACCGAATACGAATGTTCGGTGCATGTCGTAATGCATATGCGTAAGGCTCAGGATGAATCCAAGCCACTTGGGAAGCTGGATATCAAAGGCACAGGCGCATTATCAGACTTGGCAGACAATACTTTTAACATATGGCGCAATAAGCCGAAGGAACAGATCATTGAAAAGCTTGAAAAGATTGCCGATCTTGACGAGAAGCAGCAAAAACAGCTTGATAAAGCGCTGGAAATGTATGACGCCATTCTGACCTGTGACAAGCAGCGGAATGGGGAATGGGAAGGCCGGATATCCCTATGGTTTGACCGTGAAAGCTTGCAGTATATGGAGCGACCAACGGACAAGCCTAAGCGCTATGTTCATTACTCTGGGGAGCCCGTGTTTAGTATTGCATCGGCTCCACCGCCAGAAGAGGAACAGCCGTTTGAAATGCTCTTAACTGATGATGACCTGATGGAGGTGCCAGCATGAGCGCGATCCAGGTTGTCCAGGACATGCTAACCGCTGGTGTTCAATGGTCACTCATTGGGAACGCCGTCAAGCTGAGTAGTGGTCGCTCTGTTCCTTCCCATGTCGTCCAGGCTCTCAACAAAAACAAGGCTGAGGTGTTGCGCCTGGTGCGTAAAAATCCAAGCCCTGATCAACTGGCAATGCTGGCCGAGCTGGAGCAAATGAACCAGCAATGGGATCGAATCCTTGAACGGGAAAAGCAGGGATTCCCCGGGCAGACGGAACAGGAAGTCTTGGACGAGTGCGCCCAGGTCATCAATTCAGCAACAGACCTTTATGAGGCAATCAGGGAAGAGAATCCCGCATTAACTGATGGGGTGCGCTGCCTGTATGTCTGAGATTGACGCCTTATCCCAGGAGTTGATTATTGCCCGACAAAACCAAGCGGATGCCCTGATGATGGTTGAGTTGTCTGGGTCTATCATGGGCCGGGTAGCTTCAGCCCTCCAACAGGCTCCCAATTTTGAAAAGCTCCAAACTTTGGGCCGGTTTATTGATAAATCCATTGAACTATCCGGGCTTATGCTGGAGGAGATAGACAGCAAAGCCGTTTGATCCATTTTATTGAAGTGAGGTATACCCAAAAGAAAATGAAAGAAAGTGTTTTTTGTACCGAACTAGTAAAATCATTGCGTCAGGCTGGATGTTATGCCCACAAACTACCGGATAGTCCGGCCAGTTATGGCGGCGCTAGAATGAGGTTCAGCGCAGGCAAACAATACGATATCATTGCAGTATATAAGGGGTTGCCGATCGCTATAGAGGGGAAACTTTACCGACAATTTAAAGGCTTTGGCTTGTCTCAGTTAAGGGATGAGCAGATAGAAGCATTAAATACATTTTGGGAAGCAGGAGGAAAGGCATATGTTGCCTTGAATATCCGTATCAGTCCAAGCAAAGAAAAGAACCAAAAGCGAGAGAATAGACTATTACTGTTTGAATGGCCTTTACGCTTCCATTCCAAGTCTGAGATCATCGACTATCCTTATGTAGAAGGGTCAAAAGGCTTGTTCAGCTTGGATTCATGGCTGAGTGGCTTAACTGTTGCGGCATGATTCAAGCATCCAAAATAGTCTTAAATACCAATATAGTGATAATTTAAGAGGTTTTAAATTGTAACTATGCAAATAGATAACAAAACTGTGTTAGACTATCCTCAATCAGATAGCTTGAAAGAGGGTAGATCGGATATGAAATTGATTGGCTATGTACGGGTGTCAACCGCAGCCCAAGAGGATAATACATCCCTTGATGAGCAAGAGCGCAGACTGAAAGCCTATTGTGAGGCTTACGGTCATAAACTGGTTAAGGTATACCGGGAAGTTGCCAGCGCAAAGAACACCATTGCAAGGCCGGTGTTTAATGAAGCCCTGGCAGAACTTGCGAAAGCTGACGGTATTGTGTCAACCAAACTAGACCGGGTAGCCCGTTCAACCCGTGACGTGCTGACTCTGATTGAAGATACCCTTCAACCATCAAACAAGGCGCTTATTTTGCTTGATCAGAACATCGACACGTCCAGCCCCTACGGGATGATGGTTTTAACAATGATGGCGGCAGTTGCCCAGCTTGAACGGGATGTAATCCGGGAACGTACCCAGACCGGCAGAAAAGCCAAGAAGGAAAAGGGCGGCTATGCTTTCGGCTCTCCAAAGTTTGGGAAAATGGCCGTGGACGGTGAACTGGTGGAAAACAAGGAGGAAGCCGCTGTATTACAGTTGATGAAAAACCATAGACGGGCAGGCAAGGGATTAACTCAGATTGCCAATATGCTGAATGAGCAAGGATACAGAACAAAACGAGGCGGCAAGTGGACACCTGTCCAAGTAGGCGAAGCCGTTGGAACATATAAAAGAGGCAGAACCAAGAAACAGAAAGCTTGAATCTGAGATTCAAACCTATAGATCGCTGTCTGAGTTATTGGACAGCGATTTTTTGAAAGAAAAAGGAGAGAAAAAGAAAGAATTTTAAGCTTGTTTATTCACCTTCAGAGATAAGGCGGTTAGTTTTTGGGCTGGACAGAATGGCACCCGGCAGGCCGGAAAGATTGAAGGACGATTGAACAAACTGGAATTGGTCGGGTATTCATGACCCCATTTCCCCCTTGGGATTCAAGCGTTAGGGACGTTACTAGTCTCTTACCCCGCGCGAAAAAACAAAAAAGGCTATTCCTCAACAGCCAAGCGGGTTATGGATTTTAACAAGCCGGTAGCCTATCATCAAGAATAGGCGGAAACGCTTTAGCCTCAAGTATTCCCCTGGTATCTGGAATCAAACTCATGAGGGGCATTAAAAAGCAAGTCGGAACGCTTTGAGTCAAGAGCGTTTTAAGGTTTTAGCGGTTGAATGAATGACCAGTATCCACCGGGAGTTTTCGGACTTTATAAAAAGCCCCAAAAGAAAACCGCCCAACTTGGGGCGGTAGGAAATTAGTGGGTTTGGTGTCACGGAAAACGCAATTTGTCACTTGTACTATTACGTTTCACCTAAGTTTTGTTTCCGTCTGGCCTCCTTTCTGCCTTGATGATTGATTAACCTGTTAAAAAAACTTGCGTCTGCTAGGAAAAAGAAGCCGCCCAAGCCCACTAGAACCCGGGCGGTGTGAAATAGCAGGAAATAAAAACTCTTTAGGCTTGACCGTTCAGCCTCTTTAATGCAGCCTCGGCATCCGCTCGACTGGCCCGTTTAACATTGGAGGACTTCACAGAAGGCGTTTTACCGCCGTGTTTGCTCTTGCGCTTGCGGGTCTGTATCTTAATGGGCTGGCCTTTGCCACAATAAAAGAACTCCCCGGCTTGCAGGGCTTTAATGTCCTTGTCCTCAATGGTCACTTCAGCTTGTTCCAGGTAAGGCATCAGGGCATCACAATCCTGGGTCGATTTAACACCGCCAAACCACCAGCGGTTAGCTTGGGAAATAATGTCCTTGTTGACGCTAGCGCATCTCTGAGTTGCCAAAAGCATATTAATGCCCCGCTTCCGTCCTCGTGTGGCTATGTTTTCAAAGACTGAAAGACATGTTTCCCCGTCCACTTTAGTCAATCCGGTGGCTTTCTGAGGAGCAAAGACACGGGCTTCTTCCACAATGAATTTCACCGGGCGGCGCAGTTCTTCACTGTCTTGGGCAGAAAACAGGCTTCCGGCAATCCTGGCAAACAGTTCTTGTTGGTTTTTCTGGGTACGGCCTGACAGATCCCAGATAATGGAAACCCCAAGGGTTAGAACCGTTTCAACGATTTCATCAATATCTGCTTGGGTTGCCTCATCCAGATCCAAAGTGACGGTTTTATGCTGGCCGCCAACGATCCAGATCGTGGGGGCGTTCTCGTCTTTCTTGGCTAGCTTGTTGTAATAGGCCGCCAGCGTGTGGTTTTCCCCTTCCGGGTCAATGATAAACAGCAAACCGCCGGACTCAATGACTTCTTCAGAGATAACGCCAGCAAGATAGGACTTACCAAAGCCGGAGGATGCCAAGATAACATCCCTGTCCCCGTCATCCTCCCATTCTCGGGCGTCGATATAAAAGGGCTTGTTGGCTTCTGTTCCAATGACTTCCCCAATACTGAGAAGGTATTTCACAACCGGCGTTTGATAATGCACCGGCTGAGATTGTACCGGCTTGGGTGGGGCTGGCTTCTGTCTCGGTTTAAAAAACTGGATGACTGGAAACCTGAACATTAGCGGCGGATCTCCTTAATCATTGCAAGCGTAACCAGACCCATGAAAAGGACAGTAGCCGCAAATATACAGGTCATCAGGAGCAAGACCGTATAACGAAACTCATTGTCTGAGATGACCACATTCCGGCCAGTTGAAACCTTGTCGGAAAGAATCTCTTGCAGAAAGCTCATTGCGCTGTCCTCACCGTTGCATGGGATGGCGCTTGGCTCAATTGCTTTGGTTCGGATGGCTTGGGGGCTAACCGGGAATAGTAGAGGAGTTTGCAGGCGTGGGGCGTTTTGGAGCCGTTTTGGCAGGTTTTAGCCATCTCTGCTAATATTTCCCCGGCTTGCTCGTCCCCGTCCTGGTTCAGGAAAGCTTGGGCTTCACTGAAATTGGGCTGATTAAAGAGGGGATAGGCGAAATAGCTACCCGCTGCAATGATCCCGGCCATGGCGATCGTTAGAACCAAGTTCATCAGGTTCATGATGAAATCAATTACTTGCTCTAACCAGCTTTTACGGGGTGCGGCCATGGCGGGTACTGGCTCAGTCTCCACCGGCTTGTCTACTTCCTTGGCTACCCATGTCTCTTTTTCTTTATCTGCCATTGATATAGTCCCTCAATTTATTCTGTAACTGCTTGTACTTCTTTATCTTGGCTTCCAGTGCGTCTATTTTTCTTTGTAGCCACTGCATTAGGCCGTCTGTTGGTATGGCGTAATGGACTTGTCCTTTTTCCACATACCTGACAGAGGGCAACCGCTTGTCATGGATGGCCTCATACAAGGCTGAAAGTCTCATTAGGGTCATCTCTTGGGCGTCATAGACTGAGATATGTTCTCTCTTCCTGGCTGACATTTGCTTTCCTCGGATTCTCTAATTTATTCCGGTGAGCGTTACGGATGCCGTTCCGGTTACCGGAATCAAGCACCGTCTGAGTTTTCAGGTTTTAAAAATGTGTCCCCGCTTTTTTCTCTTCATCTGCTATCCGGCAAACCTCAGTCATGAATGACACCAGTTCATCAGTGGTCATTTGGGACATGTATTGTTTCAGTATCTCGATATCTTCCTGTTGGTAGGTTGGCTTTTGGGTTTGGTTCATGGGTCAA
>Ga0207657_10004505_pt1 | contig 14716 bp, 12 predicted proteins | sample KBSC33metaG_FD_184316 | JGI IMG/M metagenome (GOLD analysis project Ga0207657, IMG submission 184316) | Corn rhizosphere microbial communities from Kellogg Biological Station, Michigan, USA - KBS C3-3 metaG (SPAdes) (version 2) | ecosystem: Host-associated > Plants > Roots > Rhizosphere > Soil ... | reverse complement strand
CACCACGGCACGATCGGAATACCCAGTTCTTCGTAGACCGTGCGATGGCCGGCGAGCCGCTTCGTGCGGATGGCAGCGAGCGCCCGGCCTACTCCGTGGTCGCCGGGCAGGTGGGTCCACGACCCGGCGGGCCGCCCGCGGCGGCGCAGCCGGACGCTTCGGACCCGTCGGCGCCCGGGACATCGCCGCAGGGGCAAGAGGCTCCCGGCGCCCCCGCGCGTCGTCCGGCCCGCGCGCCGAGGGTTCGAGTCGTGGACTCGACGCTGCGCTGGCACGGCGGGCGCCGGGTGGAGCTCGCGTTGAGCTGCTTCGGTGCCGGGCGCTGCCGGGGGGTCGTCACGATCCGCGCCAAGCGGCTGGCGTTGCGCCGGCGCTTCGACGTCCGCGGCGGTGAAACGCACGTGTATCGCCTGTCCGCCTCCCCCGCCACCCTCGGCCGCCTGCGCCGCATGCGGCACCCGGACGTGCGAGCGAGCATCTGCCGGAAGGCGGGCTCGTGTCAGGTGCCGCAGATGCTTCGCGTGGTCCTCACGCGCCAGCGGGTCAGGGCTTCTTCGGAGCCTTCACCCGCACGAGGGTGAGGCTCCACTCGCCGGTCGCCTGCTGGCTTCCGGCCTCGAACGTGAACGGGGTGTTGAACCCGTCGGGGCCCGGGCCGCTTGCCGACCCCTGACCATGCAGTGACACCTTCGTGCCGATCTTCGCGTCGTCGAGCGCCTTGGCGCTCTTCGCGCTGATCGCGGGCCCGACCGGGAAGATCGCGTAGATCGAGTCGCTGGGGCACGGCTCGAACGGGTCGTCGTGGAAGATGACGCCGCTCAGCTCGGCGTCCTCGCCGTTGGGCCGGTAGACGCCGCCCTTGCCGAGCACCCCGAGATACAGCGAGCTGGCCGCCGACTTCAGCGTCTTGGCGCCGCAGCCGCCGGTGTCGGCCTTCGGGTAGTTCGCCGGGAGGCAGTCGTCCTGGTAGCTCTTCGGGCCCGGCGAGGTGTCGTAGGTCTCGTCGAACCGGCGCGAGACCGGGCCGCTGAACGTCAGCGGCGAAACGAAGCGGACGATCCCCCTGTCGTACTTCAGCGCCGAGACCTCGCCCTTGTCGAACGTGAGATCGAAGTCCGCGGCGCCCTTGTCGTGCACGTGGTACGTCCAGCACTCGTCCTGTACGTCGGGGCCGGTGGTCTGGTAGCTGGCCAGGTAGTTGACGTGCTGGCGGAAGTGTCCGCCGACCACCTTGAACCGGCCGATGTTCTCCCCCGGATCGAATATCGACGCCGGTGCGCACGCCGGCACGGCGGCGCCCAGCACGATCGCGGCGCACGCAACGGCGCGCAGGCACCTGCTCGGATGCACGGACATTCTTCGACCCCCCGACGTGGAGTCCCTGGCGCGGATGGGAGGCCGGGCATGCCCGGGCCGAAGCAGGAACGGTGAGCGGCCGAACCTACCGGTCCGAGCCCGCGACGCATAGGCTCGGGGCATGGAGGAGATCTTCCAGCCGGGCGACCTGGTCACCGTGGCGACCGGCGGCCCGCTGATCGACGCGATCGTGGTGAGCCGGCCGAGCCCGCAGAAGGCGATGGTGGCGCTGGTCGACGCGGTCAAGGGCCCCGTGCTGCGGTCGGTCGCCGTCGACACGCTGGCCGAGCGTGAGGCCGAGGGTCCCCACGACGCTGCGCTGCACAGCCTCATCCGCCGCAGCCCCCAGGCGTTCGGCGGCCGGCCCGGTGGAGGCGGAGGGGCGATCCGTGGGGGTCGCGGCTACGGCCGCGCGGCGATGCACCGCCGCGAAGGGAAGTAGCGGGGACTCAAGCGCCCCGGCGAAATGTCGAATAGTGGGGTATGCCTGTAGGGCACCCCGACGCGCGCGAGATCTGCTGCACGATGACCAGCGTCCTCGTGCGGATCGTGCGCTCGAGCCATGGCGAGAGCGGCGTCGACGCCATGCTCGCCGCGGCGGGCAGCGGGCACGACGCGGCGTTCCTGGACTGCACCGACAACTGGGTCTCGCTCAGCGAGGTGCTGGCGCTGCTGCAGGCCGGCATCGACGTGACCGGGGATGCGATGCTCGCGCGGCGCGTCGGCGAGCAGGCGGTACGCCAGCACGCCGGCACCCAGGTCGCGACGCTGCTACGCTCGCTCGGCTCGCCGGAGGCGATCCTCGGCGGCATCACGGTGACCGCCGCGAAGTTCAGCGCGGTCAGCGACATGGAGGCCATCGAGGCCGGTCCGGGTGGAGCGGTCGTGCGCGCCGTCGCGCGTCCCGGCTTCCGGCGCGAGCGGCTGCTGTGCGACTGGACGGCCGGCCTGCTGTCGCAACCCTGCGCGCTCTTCGGCCTGCCGCCGGCACGGGTCGAGGAAACCCACTGCCAGGCGCGCGGCGACGCCGAGTGCCGCTTCGTCGTCTCGTGGGACAAGGAGCTCGCCGAGGCAGCGGCCGATCCGGAGCAGCGCCTGACCGCGCTCGAGGGTCAGGTCGTCGCGATGTCCGAACGGCTCGAGAACGCCTACGCGACCGCCAGCGACCTCGTGTCGCCGGACGACCTCGACACCGTGCTCGCGCGCATCGTCGAGCGCGCCGCCAACGCGGTCCGCACGCCGAGCTACGTGCTCGCCGTCCAGGTCGACCCGGGCGAGGCGCCGCGCGTGTTCAGCGACGGCGTCGCCGGCGACGTGGCGGCCGAGATCGCCAAGGCCGTCACCGGCGACGGCGAGCCGCCCGCCGACGCGCTGTGCGTCCCGGTCGCCTCGAGCCGCCGCGACTACGGCGTCCTGGTCGCCATGCACCCTGCGGGCCAGCGCTTCTTCCCCCAGGAGGCGCGGCTCCTCGCGCTGTACGCCAAGCACGCCGCGGCCGTCCTCGACACGACGCTCGCCCTGCGCGAGTCCGCTCGCCGCCACGACCACGTCAGCGCGCTGCTCGCGCTGTCGCAGTCGCTCGCTCGCGCGAGGACCACGCACGAGGTGGCAGCCCATCTGACCGAGGCGGTCGTCGGGATCATCGACTGCGACCGCAGCGCGATGTGGCTGTGGGACGCCGACTCGGAGCGCCTGCGGATCCAGGGCGTGACCGGCATCGACTGGGACAGCCGTCCGAACGAGATCCGGCGCGAGGCCACCCCGCGGCTGGACGAGATGGTCGCCAATCCGCGCCCGCTGTTCGTCGAGCCCGGCGGCGACGACGCGTTCCTCGACGAGATCATGACCGACGGGCGGCTCGTCGCGCTGGCGGTCGTCCCGATCGTCGCTCGCGAGATCCTCGTCGGCCTGCTGACGGTCGGCGTCGAGCATCACGCCGAGCGGCTGCGCTGCTCGCCTGAGCTGGTCGAGAAGCTCTCGGGTGTCGCCGCGCTGGCCGCGCCCGCCCTCCAGAACGGCCAGCTCATCGACGAGCTCGGCCATCAGGTGGTCCACGACGGCCTGACCGGCGTGCTCAACCGCACGGGCTTCGGCCGGATGATCGAGAACGTTCTCTACGACGAGCTGGACCACGAGCGCCGCGCCGGCCTGCTCTACGTCGACCTCGACGGCTTCAAGCGCCTCAACGACGAGCACGGCCACAACGTCGGCGACGAGCTCCTGCGGCGCGTGGCCGAGCGGCTGCGCGACACGCTGCGCGACGACGACACCGTCGCCCGCCTCGGCGGCGACGAGTTCGCGATCGTCCTGCCGCGCGTCTCCCGCCGTGACGAGGTCACGGCGGCGGCCCGCCGCGTGCGCGCGTCGTTCGCCGAGCCGTTCGCGGTCGACGGCATCCAGCTGAAGCTCTCGGCGAGCGTCGGCGAGGCGGTCTCGCCCGATGACGGACGGACGGTCGACGCGCTCGTCCAGCACGCCGATCGCGGCATGTACGCCGAGAAGGCCGACCGGATCCGTTAGCCCGCGGCCGAGGCGCCCGCGCCGCGCAGCTGCTCGAACAGGGCCGTCCAGCGGTCCTCGTCGCGGTCCTCGGGGACCGTGATCGCCACACGCGTGCAGACGTCGCCGTAGCGCCGGTCGAGTTCGGCGATCGCCTCTTCCGGCGTGCCGATCACGGCGAAGGTGTGGAGCATCTCGTCGTCGATGAGCTCGGGCATGCGGTCCCACTCGCCGCGCTTGGTCATGGCGTTGAGCTCGTCCTGCAGGTCGCCCCAGCCGTGGAGCTCGAGCACCGGGCGGTAGGCGGGCGTCGAGCCGTAGAACGCGATCTGCTGCTTGACGCCGGCGGCGCCCGCGGCGATCTCCTCCTCGCTGTCTCGCGCGACGACGAACGCGGGCGCGCTTATCCCGAAGCCCTCCATCGTCCTGCCGGTCCGCGTCCGCCCCTCCTCGAGGGCGGGCAGCGTGACCTCGCGGAGGTAGCGCTCGGTCGAGAAGCCGTGGCAGAGCATCCCGTCGGCCACCTCGCCCGCGGTCCGGGTCATCAGCGGGCCGACCGCCGCCAGCCAGATCGGCGGGTTGCCGTGCGGGTTCGGGCCCGGGTCGAAGAACGGCGTCATCAGCGTGTGCGTGTAGAAGTCGCCACGGAAGTCGAGCGGCGCGCCGGTCCCCCAGGTGTCCCAGATCGCGCGGATCGCCAGGACGAACTCGCGCATGCGCGCCGCGGGCTTCGACCACTCCATCGAGTAGCGCTTGGTGATGTGCGGCTTGATCTGCGAGCCGAGGCCGAGGTGGAAGCGCCCGCCCGACAGCGCGTGGACGTCGTTGGCCTGCAGCGCGACGGTCATCGGGTTGCGGGCGAACGCCACGACGATCGCCGTGCCCAGCTCGATTCCGTCGGTCCGCTCGGCGGCGACCGCGCAGCCCAGGAACGGATCGATCTGCGTCTCGGCGGCCCACCAGCCGTCGTAGCCGGCGGACTCGGCGTGGCGGGCCGCGCTCGCCGCGGCGTCGATCGTGCTCGAGTAGCCGGTGACGTCGACCTTCATGACTGCGGCGTGTTGAAGTTCGCGTGCGAGACGATCTGCCAGCCCGCGCCCGTCCGCTGGAAGGTGGAGATCCGCGGTGCGAAGCCCGCCTTGTAGGGCTTGCCGTCGACGATCTGGTTCGAGGCGACCTCGTACGTGGCGACGACGACGTCGCCGGACTGGGTGGCTCTCAGCCCACGGACGCGGTAGCTGCGAATGATCGGGAGCACCTTCAGGTAGCTGTCCCTGCTCTCCCGCGAGCCGTCGGCGCGCTGGATCTGGAAGCCGGGGGAGAGGAAGGCGCCCAGCCGCGCGGGGTCGCGCTGCTTGACCAGCTGCAGGAAGCGGTGGACGAGCGCGCTGCCGAGGGTCTTGGGCGAGGCCGCGGCCGTGGACGGCGCGATCGAGACGAGGAGGGCCGCGACGATGGCGACACGGGCGGGGCGACGGAGCATGGGCCAACCCTACGCCCGCAGGTATCGTCGCGCCCATGGAGATCGCCGGGCGCGAGGTCGCGATCAGCAGCCCGGAGAAGGAGTTCTTCGCGGAGCGCGGCGAGACGAAGCTCGACCTCGTTGAGTTCTACCTCGCGATCGCCGAGCCGTTCATGGCGGCCAACGGCGGGCGGCCGGTGCTCATGCAGCGCTTCCCCAACGGCGCGGGCGGCAAGGGCTTCTTCCAGAAGCGGGTGCCCGACAACGCGCCCGACTGGCTGGAGACCACGACGGTCATGACCGTCAACGGCACGCCGTCCAACGCGCTCGTGCTCGCCGACATGGCGCACGTCGCGTGGGCGGTGAACCTCGCGTGCCTGGGCTTCCACGTCTGGCCGTTCCTGGCGAGCGACCCCGAGCACTGCGACGAGCTGCGCCTCGATCTCGACCCGCAGCCGGGGACCGGCTGGCCCGAGGTCTGCGCGGCGGCGGGCGAGCTGAAGGTCCTGCTCGACGAGCTCGGGATCGCCGCCTACCCGAAGACGACCGGCAACCGCGGCCTGCACGTCTACGTCCGGCTCGAGCCGCGCTGGGACTCCTACGAGGTGCGCTTCGCCGCGGTGGCCGCGGCGCGCGAGCTCGAGCGCCGCCACCCCGAGACGATCACCGCGCAATGGTGGAAGGAGGAGCGCGGCGAGCGGGTCTTCGTCGACTACAACCAGAACGCTCCGCACAAGACGGTCTTCGGCGCGTGGTCGGTGCGCGCGCGCAAGGGAGCGCAGGTCTCGACGCCCCTCACCTGGGACGAGCTGGCCGGCATCGACGATCCCGCCGGCCTGACGATGGCGACGGTTCCGGCACGGGTCGCGGAGCGCGGCGATCCGTGGACGGGGATGAACGACGCGCCGCAGTCGCTCGAGCCGCTGCTCGAGATGCACCGGCGCGACCGCGAGAGCGGGCTGCTCGACGCGCCCTGGCCGCCGGTCTACCCGAAGCAGCCCGATGAGCCGCCGCGGGTGGCTCCGAGCCGCGCCAAGCAGGACTCGTGACGGACCCGCGGCCTCGCGCGTAGTTGCCGCATGAACATCCTTGGCAGGGCTTTGGTGCTCGCGCTCGTCGCCGCGGCTCCCGCGGCCGCGGACGACCAGCGGACGATCACGGTCTCGGGCGCGTCGAGCCTGACGATCGCCAACGACACGGCGGGGTTCGTGACGGGGGTCACGGCGCGGCGCTCGTCACCCGGCGCCGCGCTGCGGTCGGCGTCGGCGGCGACGAGCCGCGTGCTGCACGCGCTCGAGGCCGCCGGCGTCGCCGCCGGGGACCTGCGCACCGACGACGTCGCCGTCCATGCGGTTCGCCGCCACCACCTCGTGCTCTACGTCGCGTCGGAGGCCGTCCACGTCGTGGTGCGCAACGTGACGAGCACCGGCGCCGTGATCGACGCCGCGGTGCGCGCGGGGGCCACGCGGATGAGCGGGCTGACGTTCTGGCGCTCGCGCTCGGCCGACGTCTATCGCCAGGCGCTGGTCGCCGCGCTGCGCAACGCGCGCGCGAAGGCGCAGGCACTCGCGCAGGACTCGAACGCGACGCTCGGCGAGGTCGTGAGCATCGACGAGTCGGGCGTCGAGAGCTATCCGCTCGACAGTGCCGGCGCCGGAACGGCGGCGCCCGCCCCGAAGGTCCCGACGCGTCCCGGCCGCACGAAGGTCACCGCGACGCTGACCGCCGTGTACGCGCTCACGTCCGCCGCCTGACCGGCCTGCGGTTCGGGACCGATTTACCGGATAGCTGAATGTTCGATTGACCCCCGGTGGGGCCGGCGCAATGCTGGCTGGCACGCCTTCGGCTCCGAGCGCCAGGCGGCCTGTCCTTGTCTCCGCTGTCCGTGTCCCCCGTCGCGCGCGCACTCGTCTGCGTCGTCGCGGCGTGGGCTTGCGTCGGCGTCGGACAGGCGGCAGCGAGCACGCTGTCATGGGGCGCCCCGGCCGGCATCGACGACTACCGGCCGCCATCGGGCGCCTACCAGACCGATGGCGTGTCCTGTCCGTCGGTGTCCTTCTGTGCCGTCACCGATCTCTCAGGCGACGTGTACACCTCGGACCGTCCGTCGGATCCAGACTCGAGGTGGAGTTACCAACAGGTCGATCCGGGAGTCCTGCTCCGGGACATCTCCTGCCCGAGCTCCTCGTTCTGCGCCGCCGCTGGAACCGACGGCCAGGTCTTCACCAGCGCGGATCCCGCAGCCGGCGACTGGACTTCGGCCGCGTTGCCGTCGGCCCGAGCGGTCGCGTGCCCGAGTGCGTCCCTTTGCGTCGCGACATCTGGCCTCGACGTCTACGTGTCGACGAACCCGATCGGGGGTGCGGCCACGTGGAGCACGGCGACCGTTGCGACCCTCGGTATCCAGAGGCTCTCGTGTCCCTCAGTGCACCTCTGCGTCGGCGTCGAGTACGGGGGCGCCGTCGTCACGAGCACCGATCCGGCGGGCGGGGCGGCAGCCTGGAGCGAGGCCCCGGTCGCAGGGCTGGGACACGGTTTCGATGTGTCTTGTGCCTCCGGCTCGTTCTGTGTGGTGACTGACGACGCGGGGCACTACGCCACATCCACGAACCCCATCGGAGGTAGCGGTGCGTGGACGACCAGCAGCTTCGGGCACTTCGGGAGCTTCCACATCTCGTGCGTGGCGGTCTCATCGTGCGTGGCCATCAACGGCGACGTGCTGACCTCCGCGAGTCCAGCCGGTGGGACTGGCACGTGGACCTTCGATCACGTCTCCAACGACGGAATCGCATCGGTGTCGTGCCCGACCGCGGCGTTCTGCCTGGCCACCGACGACAGCGCAGCGGCGGGCAAGGTGCTGCTGGCGTCGAACCCGGCCGGTGGCGCCGGAGGGTGGATCGAGAAGAGCTTCGGAGACACCGGGTACTACTCGCTCTTCGCGGCCGCCTGCCCGGCCGACAACACGTGTCTCGTGGGCGACGAGAGCGCCGGCGCGCTGTCCTCGACCGACCCCACCGGCGGCCTGTCGGCCTGGTCGCTCGGCGACCTGACGAGCGCCGGCGTCGGGAGCATCCTGGCGATCTCGTGCTCGGACTCGTCCTTCTGCGCGCTGACTGACGACAGCGGTCACGTCGCGATCTCCGGCCGCCCGACATCCGGCACGTGGCAGGTCTCGACCATCGATCCCGGTCATGCCCTGTACGGCATCTCCTGTCCGAACGCCGCGCTCTGCATCGCGGTCGACGACGCCGGCCGCGTGCTGAGCTCGACGCATCCGAGCGACGGCGCCGGCGCGTGGGTCACGGCCGCCGTTGACGGGACAACGGCGCTGCTCGGCGTCTCATGTCCCACGCCGGGGCTCTGCGTCGCGGTGGACAACGGCGGCCAGGTTGCGGTCTCCACGGCGCCGACCGGTGGCGCAAGCGCGTGGACGATCACACGCCTCCCGGGTGCAGCTGCCCTCACGGCGGTGTCGTGTCCGTCCGCGGTCCTCTGCGTTGCGGTGGACTCGTCCGGTGGGGTGTTCAGCTCGACGAACCCCGACTGGGCATCGCCCTCATGGGAGTACGGCTCGATCCCCGGTGCGGTCTGGACCGGCGTCAGCTGCCCGTCCCCGTCGCTGTGCGTTGGCGTCACGCTGGGCGGGCGGATCATGTCCAACGCCTCGCCGTCCACAGACCCGGGGTACTGGAGCGAGGACGAGAACAGCCCGGGAGACCCTCTGGAGGCGGTCGACTGCACGGGCACGCCGCTCTGCGTCGTCGTGGACGGGTTTGGCTACGTCCGCGCGGCGAAGGGCGTGAGCCTGCCCTACAACACGGCGGCGCCCGTGATCTCCGGAACGGCCGCGCCCGGAGAGACCGTCGAGTGCCTCGCGGGCAAGTGGTCCGGCGACGGCGTGACCCTCACCTATCAGTGGCGTCTCGAGGATGGCCGACTCGTCGGTGGCGACAAACCCACCTTGGCAATCGGCTCGTATCAGGCGGACGCCCGGCTGAGCTGCAGCGTCACGGCGAAGAACGGCTCCGGGTCCGCAACGGCCACCTCCGGGAATGAGATGGTGTCGGGCGCCCTCCGCCGCCCGACCATCGACAAGGTCGTGATCGCAGGACAGCGCATCGTGGGACAGCCGCTCACGTGTTACTCGTCGATCGGCTACGGCGATTCGGTCACGCACCAGTGGTTCCGCGACGGGGTCGCCATCGGGCCGCCGAGCGCGAATGAGACGTACACGCCGGTCGTGGCCGACGAGGGCCACCAGCTGACCTGCACGCTGTCCGCCACCAACCGGAACGGCACGACGAGCGCCACCAGCGACGCGATCATCGTCACAGAGGCCCCAGCCGCGTTCGTGCCTCTCACCGGTCTCGTGACGGCTGCAAAGGTGAAGCTGGCCACGCTGCTGGTTCGCGGCCTGCCCGTCTGGGTCCAGTGCTCGGATGGATGCACGGTGCGCGTGCGGCTCACGATCGCCTCCACGGCAGCGAGCCACCTGGGTATCAAGGCCCATGGAGGGCCGGTCCTGGTCGCGAGCGCAGCGGTCAAGCTCAATGCGGCGGGAAAGCGCCTTCTGAGATTGCACTTGTTCCGTGGGGCCGCCGGGCGCATCGCGCACCATCGCCCGGCCAAGGTGACGCTCGCGCTCAGGCCTTCCGAGGTGGATGGCTGGCCCATCAAGGGCGCGACGGTCCTGACGATCCTCCGCTGACGTCGCAAGTTCCGCCGAGCTGAGACGTTCACGAAGCGTGAGCGCTCGAACCACCCTGCTCGCCCTCGTCTGCGCGCTGTGCGCCGCCGCGCCCGCAGCAGCCGAGACGGCGACGTTCGCCAACGGCGACGGCCTGACCGTCACCAAGACCACGCAGCTCGACCCGCGGCTCTACGAGCTCACGGTCACCACGTCCGCGCTGCCCAGCCCCGCGCACGTGCGCGTCCTGCTGCCGACCGGCTATGACGCGAACCCGGGCAAGCGCTACCCGGTCTTCTACCTGCTACACGGCACGAGCGGTTACGCCTCGGACTGGACCGGCCCCGGCGACGCGGAGAAGACCGTCGGCGACCGCCAGATGATCGTCGTCATGCCCGACATCGACCTCAACGGCGACGGCGGCGGCTGGTGCACGAACTGGCCCGATGGCTCCTACAAGTGGGAGACGTTCCACATCGACCAGCTGATCCCGTGGATCGACTCGAACCTGCGCACGCTGACCGACCGCGGGCACCGCGCGATCGCCGGGCTCTCGCAGGGCGGCTTCTGCTCGCTGAGCTACGCGGCGCGCCACCCCGACCTCTTCGGCATCGCGCTCGGGTACTCCGGCGCGCCCGAGATCTACTACGACCCGCAGATCCGTGCGGGCGCCAAGCTGATCATCAACGCGACCGAGGTCGGGCTCGACCAGAAGGCGCCCGACTCGATGTTCGGCAACATCTTCACCGACGGGGTCAACTGGGCCGCGCACGACACGGCGACGCTCGCCGAGAACCTGCGCGCCACCCACATGTACATGTACTGGGGCAACGGCTTCCCCGGCCCGTACGACTCGGGCGCGCCCAACGGCGGCGCCAACCTCATCGAGGGCGCGGTCGACCAGGACAACCAGGCCTTCCAGAAGCGGCTGAACTCGCTGAACATCCCGGCCTACTACGACTACTACGGCAACGGCACGCACTCGTTCGCCTACTGGGCGCAGGACCTGCGCGACTCGATCGACTTCATCGCCAACGACTTCGCCGACAACGAGGCCGATCCGACCACGTGGACCTACACGAGCGGCGACGACTCCTACTCGGTCTACGGCTTCGAGGTGGCGATGCACCGCGCCGTCCGCGAGTTCTCGACGCTGAAGCACGCGGGCCCACAGAGCTTCACGCTGTCGGGCAGCGGCTCGGCGACCGTGACGACGCCGGCGACGTTCACGCCGGGCGCGCACTACGCGGTCACGCTGGCCGGCGCCAACGTGCCCAAGAACACCGTCGACGCAGTCGCCGACGGTGCAGGCCGGCTGAAGATCGAGGTGCCGCTCGGACCGGACAACGCGGTCCAGCAGGACACCATCCCGACCGACCCGACGACCACGGCCTACGACACGGTGGTTACGATCGCGGCCTCGTGAAGGCCGTCGTCTGCCAGCAGGCCGAGCTCTCGGTCCAGGACCTGCCCGAGCCCACGCCGGCCAAGGGCCAGGTGCGGCTCGAGGTATTGCGCTGCGGGATCTGCGGCTCGGACCTGCACGCCCGCCACGGCCTCGACGAGTGGGCCGACCTCTCGCAGTCGCTGGGCTACGACCGCTTCGGCCGCTCGAGCCAGCCCGTCGTCTTCGGCCACGAGTACTCCGGCGCCGTCGCCGAGTACGGCCCCGGCTGCAAGAAGGACGTGCCGACCGGAGCCCCGGTCGTCGCGCTGCCGCTGATCCGCAACGGGAGCGTGATCGACACGGTCGGGCTCTCGCAGCACGCGCCCGGTGCGTACGCCGAGCAGCTGCTCGTGCAGGAGTCGCTGATGCTCGCGGTGCCCAACGGGCTGCCGCCCGACGTCGCGGCGCTGACCGAGCCGATGGCCGTCGCCTACCACGCGGTGCGCCGCGGCGACGTCGGCAGGCGCCAGGTGGCGATCGTGATCGGCTGCGGGCCGGTCGGCCTCGGCGTGATCCTCATGCTCAAGGCGCAGGGCGTGCGCACCGTCGTCGCGAGCGACTACTCGCCGGGCCGTCGCGCGCTCGCCCAGGCCTGCGGCGCCGACGTGGTCGTCGACCCGGCGGCGGAGTCGCCGTACGCCGTCGGCGCCGACAAGCACCTGACCGACGCGCCGAGCGCGTTCGAGCTCGCGGTCGGCACGAAGGAGAAGCTCGCGCGGCTGCCGGTCGGCTGGTGGCACGTCTGGCGGCTGGCCGAGCGGCTCGGCGCCGGCCCGAAGCACCCGGTGGTCTTCGAGTGCGTCGGCGTCCCCGGCGTGATCGAGTCGATCGTGCAGGGCGCGCCGATGTTCAGCCGCGTGGTCGTCGTCGGCGTATGCGTCGGCGAGGATCGCTTCCGCCCGGCGATGGCGATCAACAAGGAGATCGACCTGCGGTTCGTCCTCGGCTACACGCCGCTCGAGTTCCGCGACACGCTGCACATGCTCGCCGAGGGCAAGGTGGATCCGCGGCCGCTCATGACGGGGACCGTCGGGCTCGACGGCGTGGCCGGCGCGTTCGAAGCGCTCTCAGATCCGGAGCGCCACGCGAAGATCCTGATCGACCCGAAGTCTCAGGCGAACGCGTAGTCGCTCAGCGGGAAGCGCGCGCTGCGCCACATGACCTCGAACGTCGTCGACGCGCGGAACGGCACGTCGCCGTGGGCGTCGAAGTAGTACGAGTTCGCGCTCGCGCAGCTCCCGACGAAGAACACCTGGCGGTGGCGGCGGCTGAGCATCTCGGCGAGGTAGCGGTCGTTGGCCTCGCGCGTGACCTCGACGCGCCTGGCGCCGACCTTGCGCGCCTGCTTGAGCAGTCGCACGATGTGGCGCGACTGGTTCTCGATCAGCGTGAAGTACGACGCGCCGTTGTAGCCGTAGGGCCCGAGGATCATGTACATGTTCGGGAAGTCCGGGACGGTCACGCCCTGGTAGGCCTGGAAGCGGTTCTCGGTCCAGAACCGCTCGAGGTCGGCGCCGCCCTGGCCGGTCACCCGGTACGGCGGCATGTTGCCGGTCTCGAAGACCTTGAACCCCGTCGCCAGGATCAGCACGTCGAACGGCCCGCGCGCGCCGTCGGCGGTGATGATCGCGTCCGGGGCGATCGTCCCGATCGGCGAGGTCTCCAGCGCGACGTTCGGCCGGTTGAACGCGCGCAGGTAGTCATTGGAGAAGCCGGGGCGCTTGCAGCCGAGGTCGTAGCGCGGCGTGAGCTTGTCGCGCATCTCGGGGTCGGAGACCTGGTCGCGCAGGTGCTTGAGCGCGATGCCCTTCGACCAGCGCGCCATCGGGAACGTCGACGCATAGTGCGCTGCGACCGGGAACGTCATCTCGACGAACGTCTGCGAGATCGCGCGCGCGGCCCAGCGCGCGCCCGGCACGTAGCGCAGCCCGGCGCGCAGACCGCGCGGCAGCGGCCCGTCGAGCTTGGGCAGGCACCAGATCGGCGTGCGCTGGAAGACCGTCAGCTGCTCGACGAGCGGCGCGATCGTCGGGACGACCTGGACCGCGGACGCGCCGGTGCCGATGAGCGCCACGCGCTTGCCGCGGAGGTCGAGCGAGTGGTCCCAGCGGGCGGTGTGGATCGTCGTTCCGGCGAACGACTCGAGCCCGGGGATGTCGGGCGGCTTGGGCTTGGTCAGCACGCCGGTCGCGCCGATGATGTGGCGCGCGACGATCTCGTCGCCGTCGGCGGTGCCGAGACGCCAGGCATGCTCGTCCTCGTCCCAGGTCGCGCTGTCGACGAGCGTGTTGAGCCGCAGGTGGGGCCGCAGCCCGAAGTGGTCGACGCAGTCCTCGGCGTAGGCCTTGAGCTCCTGGCCGGGTGCGTACACGCGCGACCAGTCGGGCCGCTGTCGGTAGGAGAACTGGTAGCTGAACGACGGGATGTCGACGCCGATGCCCGGATACGTGTTCCAGTGCCAGGCGCCGCCGACCCCGTCGCCGTCCTCGATCAGGACGAAGTCGTCGAAGCCCGCGCGCTTGATCGCGATGGCTGCGCCGATGCCCGAGAACCCGGCCCCGACGATGGCGACTTCGACCCGTGAGGTCACGCCCACATCATCGGGCATCCGGGTCTTCGGCGTCCTACGACCTCACGCGATGCCGTGCTCCCGCGCCCACAGCGCGGCCTGGGTGCGGTCGGTGACGCCGATGCTCTGGAACACGCTCGTGAGGTGCGCCTTGACCGTCTTCTCGCTGATCTCCAGGCGCCGCGCGATCAGCTTGTTCGGCAGCCCGGCGGCCACGAGCGCCAGCACCTCGCGCTCCCGCGCGGTGAGCTCGGCCGACGGCCGCGTCGAGCGGCGCTCGGCCAGCAGCGCGTGGGCGGCACGCGGCGCCAGCGGCGCCTCGCCGCGCGAGGCCGCGCGCACTCCGCGCGCGATCTCGTCGGGCTCGGCGTCCTTGAGCAGGTAGCCGACGGCGCCGACGTCGAGCGCCGCGAGGATCCGCTCGCGGTCCGAGAAGCTCGTGAGGACGACGACGCGCGTGTCGAGCCCGCGCTCGGCGATCGCGCGCGTGGCGGCGATCCCGTCCATCCGCGGCATCTCGAGGTCCATGAGCACGACGTCGGGGTCGTCACGCGACGCGAGGGCGACCGCCTCGGATCCGTCGCGGGCCTGGCCGACGACCTCGATGTCGCTCTCGCTCCCGAGCAGCTGGGCGAGGCCGTCGCGCACGACGGCGTGGTCGTCGGCGAGCAGAACGCGGATCATCGCAACTGCACC
>Ga0207657_10004504_pt1 | contig 14718 bp, 11 predicted proteins | sample KBSC33metaG_FD_184316 | JGI IMG/M metagenome (GOLD analysis project Ga0207657, IMG submission 184316) | Corn rhizosphere microbial communities from Kellogg Biological Station, Michigan, USA - KBS C3-3 metaG (SPAdes) (version 2) | ecosystem: Host-associated > Plants > Roots > Rhizosphere > Soil ... | reverse complement strand
CAACGTTCGCCTTGGCCGCGACGCGCGCGCGCGTCGCATCGGGGACGCGCTCGGCAAGGCCGGAATCCCCGAGGCGTTCGAAGGCGCGCTCGCTTACGTCACCCGTGCGCGCCTGGTCTCGCGAACGCACTTCGCGCGCTTCCTGATCAAAGCGGGGCACGCGCGCGACATGAAGGACGTCTTTCGGCGTTACCTGAGCAAGGGCAACCCCGGGTACGTGGCGCATGCGTGGCCGACCCTCGGCGAGGCCGTGACGTGGATTCACGGCGCGGGCGGGCAGGCCGTCATCGCGCATCCCGGCCGCTACAAGATCGACCGCAGCGCGCGCCGCGAGCTGTTCGGCGAGTTTCGCGACCTGGGCGGAGACGCGATCGAGGTCATCTCCCCGTCCCACGATGCCGCGCAGTACCGCGAGTTCGCCAACCTGGCGCGGACGCACGGATTGCGCGGATCGTGCGGCACCGATTTCCACGGAGAAGGCGAGAGCCACGTCGATTTCGGCGACTTGCCGCCGCTGCCGCCGGGCGTGGAACCCGTGTGGCGCGACTGGTAAGCGCGAAGCGGACGGCGGCGGGGAACGTTACCCGGTGACCGAGCGCCGCACCGTCTTCTTCATCTCGGATCGCACGGGCATCACCGCGGAGATGCTCGGAAACAGCCTGCTCACGCAGTTCGAGGACCTGCACTTCCACCGTGTGACGATCCCGTTCGTCGATTCGACGGAGAAGGTCGCCGACGCGGTGCGCCAGGTCAACGCGACGGCGACGGCCGAAGGCCGGCGGCCGATCGTCGTCAGCTCCGTGGTCGACGAGACGATGAGCGAGACGATTCGTCGCGAGACGAATGCGCTCACGCTCGACATGTTTCAGATCTTCATCCAGCCGCTGGAAGCGGAGCTCGGCCACAAGAGCTCGCATGCGGCCGGACGCTCGCACGGCGTCGCGAACAGCCACGAATACTTCGCGCGAATGGAGGCGATCAACTTCGCGCAGGCGTACGACGACGGCGCGCTAACGCGCGACCTCGACAAGGCCCAGGTGATCCTGATCGGCGTCTCGCGTTGCGGCAAGACACCGACGTCGCTCTATCTCGCGTTGCAATTCGGAGTGCGCGCGGCCAACTTTCCGCTGACGCCCGACGACTTCGCCGATCGCAGGCTACCGGCTTCGCTGCTGCCCTTTCGTGAGCGACTCTACGGGCTCACGATCCAGCCCGACCGCCTGCACGAGATCCGCGAGGAGCGGCGTCCGGGCAGCCGCTACGCGCAACTCGACAATTGCCGGCACGAGGTGCGAGAGGCGGAGCACCTTATGCACGAGTACAACGTCCCGATGCTCGACACGACCTCGAAGTCGATCGAGGAGATCTCGACCACGATCCTGCATCGCGCGAAGCTGGAGCGACATATCTACTAGCGTTCGACGACAGACCCGTGGGGGATCCGTGGAACGTTTCGCCGCGGCCTGCCGCATCGTTGGGCGGATCAGCGACGCCGATCTCGGGCGGCTGGCGCGGCTACGCGCTGGCGCCGTGCCTCGAAAAGCACGACCGCCGTCGCCGCGCCGGCGTTCAGCGATTCGCTGCCGCTTGCCATCGGGATCGTAATGCGCGCATCCGCCGCGTGCTGCAGCACCGGCGAAACACCGCGGCCCTCGCTGCCGATCGCCAACGCGATGCGCCCGCGGAAGTCCGCGTCGTAGAGCGATGGCGCGCCGTCGACGACGGTCGCGAATACGCGGCCGCGCGCGGCGCGAAACGACGTCGCCCACGCGACGAGGTCGACGTCCTCGACGACGTTCGTCAGGAAGTGCGCGCCCTGCGCCGCTCGCAAGACCTTCGGCGCCCAGGCGAACGCGCTATGCCGCGACAGCAGCACCTGCTCGATGCCGGCCGCGGCGGCGGTGCGGATGATCGATCCGGCATTGCCGGGATCCTGGATATCGTCGACCAGCAGGCAGAATTCGGCGGCCGGCGAGATCGCGAACTTCGGCGTCGTGACGACGGCCAGCACGCCGACGTCGGCGGGCAATGTCGCAAGCTCCGCGAAACGCGCGCGCGTGACGATGAACGTGCGGTTCTCCGAAACGCGCTCCAGCAGCGACTTCACGTCGTCCCGCTCGCGCGCATCGTCGAGCACGACAAGCGTCTCGGGCGTGCCCATCCGATCGACATACACCTCGACGAGATGCGCGCCCTCGAGCACGCACCGCCCCGATTTGCGGCGGTCGCGCGACGACGCGATCAACCGCGCGACTTCGCGCAGGCGTTCGTTGTGCCTACTCTCGATGCGGAGCATGCGAAAAGCAGGGTGTGACCCTACTTCTCGTTCTTCTTCCTGGGCGCAGGCTTTTGCGCCGGCGGCTTCACGCCCGCACCGCCGGTCTCGATCTGGAAGAAGACCTCGTCGTTGCGAATCATGCCGAGGTCGGCACGCGCGCGCTCCTCGATCGCCTCGAAGCCGGCCTTGAGATCGCGCACGTCGGCGTCGAGCGCGTCGTTGCGCGCCTTGAGCTTCGCGTTAACGTCGCGTTGCGCGGCGAGCTGCCGCTCGTATTCACGCACCTGCAGCCAGCCGCCCTTGCCGAGCCACATCGGATACTGCAGCGCGACGATCAACGCGACGAACGTGAGGGCGAGCCAGCGCATGTCATCGGCTTCGTTTCAGCGGAGATTGAAAAAGGCGTCGCGGCCCGGATAGGACGCGGCGTCGCCGAGATCCTCCTCGATCCGCAGCAACTGGTTGTATTTCGCCATCCGGTCCGAGCGCGAGAGCGATCCGGTCTTGATCTGCCCTGCGTTCGTGCCGACGGCGAGGTCGGCGATCAGCGAATCCTCCGTCTCGCCGGAACGATGCGAGATCACCGCCGTGTACGACGCGCGGTTCGCCATCGTGATCGCGGCGAACGTTTCGGACAGCGTACCGATCTGGTTGATCTTGACGAGGATCGAGTTGGCGATGCCCTTCGCGATCCCTTGCTTGAGAATCCTCGTGTTCGTCACGAACACGTCGTCGCCGACGAGTTGCACGCGCTTGCCGAGCCGATCGGTGAGGAGCTTCCAGCCATCCCAGTCGTCCTCGGCCATGCCGTCCTCGATGCTGATGATCGGATAGCGATCGCACCATCCGGCGAGGAGATCGGTGAATTGCGCTGCGGTGAGCGAGCGATTCTCGGAGTCGAAGCGATACAGTCCCTCGCGGTGGAACTCGCTCGCGGCGCAATCGAGCGCGAGCATGATGTCCTCGCCCGCGCGATAGCCGGCCTTGTCGATCGCCTCGACGAGCAGCGCCAGTGCCGCCTCGTTCGACGCCAGGTCGGGAGCGAATCCGCCCTCGTCGCCGACCGTTGTCGGCATCCCGCGCTCGTCGATCAGCTTCTTGAGCGTCTGGAACACCTCGGCGCCGTAGCGCAACGCCTCGCGAAACGTCGGCGCACCGAGCGGCACGAGCATGAACTCCTGCAAGTCGATGCGGTTGTTCGCGTGCGCCCCGCCGTTGATGACGTTCATCAGCGGGACCGGCAGCGACATCTGGCCCGCGCCGCCGAAATAGCGGTAGAGCGGCAGCGAGCATTCCTCGGCCGCGGCTTTCGCGACGGCGCACGAGACGGCGAGGATGGCGTTCGCGCCGAGCCGCGACTTGTTCTCCGTGCCGTCGAGGTCGATCACCGTGTGGTCGATCAAGCCCTGCTCGGTCGCATCGAGGCCGAGCAGCGCTTCGCAGATCTCGGTGTTGACGTTCTCCACCGCCTTCGTGACGCCTTTGCCGAGATAGCGCGCCTTGTCGCCGTCGCGCAGTTCGATCGCCTCGCGCGAGCCGGTCGAAGCGCCCGACGGCACGGCCGCGCGTCCCGAAACGCCGGACTCGAGCACCACGTCCGCCTCGACGGTGGGATTGCCGCGCGAATCGAGGATTTCGCGCGCGATGACGTCGACGATCGCGGTCATGGTCGGGAGTCGGTTGACAGTTGTCAGTCGAAGCCCGCCGCTGCCGGCGCGCGGAAATTCTCGGCGAAGCCGGCGGTCTTCACGACCGTATCGAGCTCCTTCAACGTTTCCAGCAGCCCGCGCATGCGCGACAGCGGCCACGCGTTCGGGCCGTCGGAAAGTGCTTGATCGGGATCGGGATGCGTCTCCATGAAGAGACCCGCGATGCCGGCCGCGACCGCCGCGCGCGCGAGTACGGGCACGAACTCGCGTTCGCCGCCGGACGACGTTCCGCGGCCACCGGGCAGTTGCACCGAATGCGTCGCATCGAAAACGACCGGGCAGCCCGTGTCGCGCATGATCGCGAGCGCGCGCATGTCCGAGACGAGATTGTGATACCCGAACGAAGCGCCGCGCTCGCAGACGAGGATGTTGTCCATGCCGCTCGCGGCCTTCGCCTTCGCGACGACCTGCTTCATGTCGTCGGGCGCGAGGAACTGGCCCTTCTTGATGTTGACGGGCTTGCCGGTCCGCGCGACTGCCTGGATGAAATCGGTCTGGCGACAGAGAAACGCGGGCGTCTGCAGCGCGTCGACGACCGACGCGGCGATTTCGATTTCGTCCACCGTGTGGACATCGGTGAGCACCGGTACGGCGACGTGTTGGCGCACGTCGGCGAGGATGCGCAGCCCCTCCTCCATCCCCGGTCCGCGATACGACGTATGCGAGCTGCGGTTCGCCTTGTCGTACGACGACTTGAAGACGAACGGAATCTCGAGGTCGGCGCAAATGGCCTTCAACTCGCCCGCCACGTCCATTTGCAGCTGACGCGATTCGACGACGCACGGACCGGCGATCAGAAAGACCGGACGCGCAAGCCCGACGTCGTAGCCGCAGAGGTTCACGGTGCAGCGGCGCATGGCCGCCCCAGGACGTCCATGCGAGCGTGGGGGACCTTCATCCTAGGCGGACGCGACGAGGCGCGGCATGCTTCCGGTCACGTGCTCGGCGTGCGCGAGGCGCTTCTGACGCTCGATCGCGGCGCGCACGAAGCTCACGAAGAGCGGGTGCCCGCGACGCGGATTCGACGTGAATTCCGGGTGGAACTGGCAGCCGAAGAACCATGGATGCCGAGGCAGCTCGATCATCTCGCAAAGATCGCCCGCGGTTTCGCTTTTTGCCCACGCGCCCACGGTGAGGCCCGCGGCCTCGAGGCGCGGCAGGTAATGATTGTTCACTTCATAGCGGTGCCGGTGCCGCTCGGAAACGGCGCTGGTGCCGTAGATGCGATGCGCGAGCGTTCCCGGCACGATGTCGCACGGTTGTGCGCCGAGCCGCATCGTCCCTCCGAGATCGGAGCTCGCATCGCGTCGCTCGACGCTGCCGTCGCGGTTCTGCCATTCGGTGATCAGCGCGACCACCGGATGCGGGGTGTCGGGATCGAACTCGGTGCTGTTGGCGTCCGGCAGTTGCGCGAGATGCCGCGCAAACTCGATCACCGCGAGCTGCATGCCGAGGCAAATGCCGAGATACGGGATGCCGTGCTCGCGCGCGTGACGGATGGCGGCGATCTTGCCTTCGACGCCGCGCTTGCCGAACCCGCCCGGCACCAGGATCGCGTCCATCTTCTCGAGCGCCGCGGTGCCGTCGCGCTCGACGGTCTCCGAATCGACGTAATGGATCTGCACGCGCGAGCGCGTGTGGATGCCCGCGTGCGTGAGCGCCTCGGACAGCGACTTGTACGACTCGGTGAGGTCGACGTACTTGCCGACCATCGCGACGTGCACGATCCGCTCGGGATGCTCGAGCGCGTCGACCAGCGCTTCCCACGTCGAAAGGTCGGCAGGCGGCGGTTCGATGCCGAGCTTCCTGCAGACGATGACGTCGAGGCCTTCGCGGTGCAACGCCAGCGGAATCTTGTAGATCGAGTCGGTGTCGAGCGCGGGGATCACCGCTTCCGGCGCAACGTTGGTGAAGAGCGCGATCTTGCGCCGGTCGCCCTCGGGGATCGGCCGATCCGCGCGACACAGCACGACGTCCGGTTGGATGCCGATCTCGCGCAGCTCCTTCACCGAGTGCTGCGTCGGCTTCGTCTTCATTTCGCCCGCCGTCGGGATGTACGGTACGAGCGTCAGATGGATGTAGCAGACGTTGTCGCGGCCGAGCGTGATGCCCATCTGCCGGATCGCTTCGAGAAACGGCAGCGACTCGATGTCGCCGACCGTGCCGCCGACCTCCACGACGGCGACTTCGGCATCGCCGGCGCCACTTCGGATCCAGCCCTTGATCTCGTCGGTGATGTGCGGAATCACCTGCACGGTGCCGCCGAGATAGTCGCCGCGGCGCTCCTTGCGGATCACGCTCTCGTAGATCTGGCCGGTGGTGAAATTGTTGCGCCTGGTCGTCCGCACGTCGGTGAAGCGCTCGTAATGACCGAGGTCGAGGTCGGTCTCGGCGCCGTCGTCGGTGACGAACACTTCGCCGTGCTGGAACGGCGACATCGTCCCCGGGTCGACGTTGATGTACGGATCGAGCTTGAGATTGGTGACGCGGACGCCGCGTGAGGTGAGGATCGCGGCGAGCGACGCGGCGGCGATGCCCTTCCCCAACGAGGAAACGACGCCGCCCGTCACGAACACGAACTTGGTCATCGGCTGGCCAGTTCCGGGAAATTCACATTTTACCGGAAGCGACCTCGAGCGAACAGACCGATACCGCCGCTACGCGTTCGCGACGTGCCGTGGGTGATGCGCTTACAACGCGCCGTTGCGTTTCGCGGTTATCCGTGGCCCGCCGCGGGAGACGCGCGCAGTGCGAGCCCGCGTGCCATCCGCGCGCGGGTTGCCTCGCGACCCACGAGTTCGAGGACCGCGTCGATCGCGGGCGTCCGCAGCGTCCCGGCGACGAGCGCGCGCAGCGGCATCATGACCTGCGGCGCTTTGAGCCCGTGGTGGCTCGCCGTCGCCTTGATCGTCGTGCCGATCGCGCTGCGTTCCCACGCGATCGACGCGAACGCGTCGTGCAACGCAGTCAGCGCCACGCGACTCGCGTCGTTCAATTGCTCGCCGAGCATCGCCGGGTCGACGATCGGCGCGCGATAGAGATATTCCGCCGCCTCGGCCATTTCGACGAGCGTCGCTGCGCGCTCGCGAAGCAGCGCCGCAACCGCATCGACCGCCGGCCCTTGCGCGGGATCGAGGCCAGAGGCGCGGAGGAACGGCGCCAGGCGCCGTCCCAACTCGGCGATTTCGAGCCGCTTCAAGTGCTCGTGGTTGAGCCAGCGCAGCTTCTCGGGATCGAAGCGCGCGGGCGACGGGGTGAGCCCCGAAAGATCGAACCACTGCACGAACGCGTCGACGTCGAATACTTCCGCGTCGCCGTGCGCCCAGCCGAGGCGCGCGAGGTAGTTGACGATCGCCTCCGGCACGTAGCCGTCGTCGCGATACTGCAGCACGCCGCGCGCGCCATGCCGCTTGGCCAGGCGCTCGCCCGTCGGGGTCAGCACCGTCGGCAGATGCGCGTAGACCGGCGGCGTCGCGCCGAGCGCATGCATGATGTTGATCTGCCGCGGCGTGTTGTTGACGTGGTCGTCGCCGCGAATCACGTGCGTGATGCGCATGTCGACGTCGTCGACGACGACGCAGAAGTTGTAGGTCGGCGTGTGATCGGCGCGCGCGATCACGAGATCGTCGAGCTCGGCATTCGCGATCTCGATCCGGCCCTTGACCGCATCGTCCCAGGCGACGACGCCGCCGTCGGGATTGCGAAAGCGATACACGGGTGCGACGCCCGGTGGCGGCGTCCTGCCTTGCGCGTTCTCGGGACGCCAACGGCCGTCGTAGCGCGGCTTCTCGCCGCGCGCCATCTGTTCGGCACGTAACGCGTCGAGCTCGGCGGGCGTCGTGTAGCAGCGATAGGCGAGCCCCCGCGCGAGCAAAGCGTCGAGGACCGCGCGATAGCGATCCATCCGCTGCATCTGGTGATACGGGCCTTCGTCGTAGCCAAGCCCGAGCCACTGCATCGCATCGACGATCGCCTGCGTCGCCTCCGGCGTCGAGCGCTCCAGATCGGTGTCCTCGATGCGCAGGATGAACGTGCCGCCGTGATGCCGCGCGAACGCCCACGGGAAGAGCGCCGAACGTATGTTGCCCAGATGCAGGAAGCCCGTGGGACTGGGGGCGAAGCGGGTTCTGACGGACATGACGATCAGGAGCGAGGGTTCCAACGCATATCCAACGTCGTCGGCGTCGCCGGATTCGGCGGCTCGTCACGCAGCTCGATGCGTCCCCCCGCATGACCGTGCGGCGTGAAGCGCGCGATACGGCGCGCCTCGGCCTCCTGCGCGTTCACCGGGAACGTGTCGTAGCTGCGGCCGCCAGGATGGGCGACATGATACGTACAGCCGCCGATCGCGCGCAGCGCGTTGCGATCGACGATCGTGAAGCGCAGCGGGGCCTGCACGCCGATCGTCGGATGCAGCGAAGATGGCGGATTCCACGCCTTGAACCGAACGCCGGCGACGAACTCGCCGGCGACGCCCGTCGGCGTCATCGGCATGTGCCGGTCATTGCAGGTGACCGCGTGGCGCTGCGGCACGAAGCCCGTCGCCCTGACCTGCAGCCGCTCGACCGACGAATCGACGTAGCGCGACGTGCCGCCGCGATGGATTTCCTCGCCGAGCACGTGCCATGGCTCGATCGCCTCGCGCAGCTCGAGCGTCAGGCCGTCGTAATCCACGCTGCCATAGCGGGGAAAGCGGAATTCGATGAACGCGTCGAACCACGCCGGCGAGAAGTCGTAGCCATGCGCGCGCAGGTCCGCGAGCACCTCGCGCAAGTCGGCGACGACGAAATGCGGCAGCATCCAGCGGTCGTGCAGCGCCGTGCCCCACGGAATCAGTGGCGCGTGGTACGGCGTGCGCCAGAAGCGCGCGACGAGCGCGCGCAGCAGAAGCATCTGCACCGCGGCCATGCGGGCATGCGGAGGCATCTCGAACGCGCGGAATTCCAGCAGGCCCAGGCGCCCGGTCGGCGTATCGGGTGAATGGAGCTTGTCGATCGAGAACTCGGCGCGGTGCGTGTTGCCCGTCAGATCGGTGAGCAGATGGCGCAGCAGGCGGTCGACCGTTTTCGCGTGCGCCTCGAAGCGCTCGTCGCGATGCGCGCTCTCGAACGCCTCCGGATGCCACGCGGGCAGGCCGTCGAGTTGCTGGAGCGCGATGCCGAGTTCGTAGAGGCGGTCGTCGCGCGCCTCGTCGACGCGCGGCGCCTGGCTGGTGGGACCGACGAAATGCCCGGAGAACAGGTACGAAAGCGCCGGGTGGTTCTGCCAATAAGCAACGAGGCTTTGCAGCAGATCCGGACGGCGCAGCAGCGGGCTCTCCTGCGCAGTCGCGCCCCCGAGCGTGACGTGGTTGCCGCCCCCGGTGCCCACGTGCCGGCCGTCCAGCATGAACTTCTCGGTGGTGAGCCGCGCATGCCGCGCTTCCTCGTAGAGCGCGCCCGTCGTGTCGACGAGCTCGCGCCACGTCGTCGCCGGCGGCACGTTGACTTCGAGCACGCCGGGATCCGGCGTCACGAACAGCGTGCGCATGCGGGGATCGCGCGGCGGCGGATAGCCCTCGATGCGAAGGGCGCGTCCCAGGCTCGACGCCGTCGCTTCGAGCGTCGCGATCAACGCGCAGTAATCGTCGACACGGTCGATCGGTGGCACGAAGACCGCGACGTGCCCATGGCGCACCTCGACGGCGAGCGCGGTTCGCACCGGCAGTTCCTCGGGAATCGACGCGAGCGGCAGGCGCAGGCCGACCGGAGAGTCGCCGGCGATCGCCCGCAATCGGCCGTCCTGCGGCGTCGGCCATGCACAGCTTGCCCAGCGCGCATGGCCGTCGGCGCTTTCGCGCGCGCGAAGCGGCAGGACGAAGCCGGCCGGCGAAATGCCGCTGCCGCGCACTTCGTCGACACCGATGATGTTGTGCGCGTCGACGCGCAATCGTTCGGCGAGCGTGACGAGGACGTTCTGCGCATCGTCGAGTGTCGCCGATCCGGCCCGCGCCGCATCGGCAAGCAGCGCTTCGTCGCGCCACAGCGGCGCACCGTCGCTGCGCCAGAACAGGCCGAGCGCCCAGCGCGGCAACGGCTCGCCCGGATACCACTTCCCCTGCCCTTCGTGCAGCAGGCCTTGCGGCGCGAAGCGCCGTTTCAACCTTCGGAGCAGCAAGCGCCCGCGTTCGACCTTGGCGTCGGACAGCGCAGCGGTATTCCACTCCGGCTTGTCGACGTCGTCGACCGCGACGAACGTCGGTTCGCCGCCTTGCGTCAGCCGAACGTCGGCGGCGCGCAAATCGGCGTCGACTCGCTCGCCAAGCGCGTCGATGGCCTGCCATTGCTCATCGCTGTAGGGACGCGTCACGCGCGCGACCTCGTCGCGGCGCGCGACGCGCATCGTGAAATCGAACTCGACGTTCGCGATGTCGGCGAGGCCGGTGATCGGCGCGGCACTGCCCGGGCTCGCGGTGCACGCGAGCGGCAGATGGCCTTCGCCGGCGAGCAACCCCGACGTCGGATCGAGGCCGATCCACCCGGCGCCCGGCACGTACGCTTCCGCCCACGCGTGCAGGTCGGTGAAGTCGCGCTCGAGCATCGGCCCGCCGTCGACCGGCGGCACGTCGGGCACGAGCTGAATCAGATAGCCCGACGCGAAGCGCGCCGCGATCCCGAGACGGCGCAGGATCTGCACGAGCAGCCACGCCGAGTCGCGGCACGACCCGCGGGCGAGCGCGAGCGTCTCGTCGGGAGTCTGCACGCCGGGCTCCATGCGCAGCACATACGCAACGTCGTCCTTCAGCGCCTGATTGACGCGAACCAACGCGTCGACGGTGGACGAATCCGGCAATGCGGCGCGAAAGCGCGCGGCCCATGCCTCGATCGCCTCGCCGTCTTCGCTGCGCTCGAGGAACGGCGCGAGCTCCTTGGCGAGCGCCGGCGCGTAGACGAACGGGAACGCCTCGGCGTACGGCTCGACGAAGAAATCGAACGGGTTGAAGACGGCGAGCTCGGCGACGAGGTCGACCGTGACGTCGAGCTTCGCGGTGCGCTCGGGAAAGACGACGCGCGCGACGTAGTTGCCGTAAGGGTCCTGCTGCCAGTTGAGAAAGTGGTTCCGCGGCTCGATCGCCAGGGAATACGCGAGGATCGGCGTGCGGCAGTGCGGCGCCGGCCGCAGCCGGATCTCGTGCGGCGACAGCGCCACGTCGCGGTCGTAGCGGTACGTCGTGCGGTGGGAGAGGGAGAGGCGGAGGGGCAAGTCAGAGCCAATCCGGATCCGGCAACTGCGCGAACACGCGGCGCAACCCCTCGCCCCACTGATGATGAATCAGCTGGAAATACGGGTCGAACTCCTGGATGCGCCGCTGCAGCCGGAGCTTGAGACTGCCCGTCTCGTAGACCAAAAGGTCGATCGGCAGGCCCACCGAGATGTTGGAGCGCATCGTCGAGTCGAACGACACGATCACGCACTTCGTCGCATCGAGCAGCGAGGTGCCGCGGTGAACGACGCGGTCGATCACCGGCTTGCCGTATTTCGATTCGCCGATCTGGAAGTAGCAGGTGTCGGGCGTCGCCTCGATGAAGTTGCCTTCGCTGTAGACCTCGAACAGCCGCGACGCTTCCCCCTGGATCTGTCCGCCGACGATGAAGTTCGCAGAAGCGTCGATGTTGTTCTGGACCATGTACGGGCCGTCGCGGGCGCGCACCTCGCGCAGCGCGTCGCCGAGCAGTCGCGCCACCTCGAACATCGACCTCGCGGTCCACAGGTTGACGTCGGCATCCCCGCTACGCGCCTGCTGCTCGAGGATGTTGATCGCGTTCTGGGTGACCGAGAGATTGCCGGACGAGAGCATGACGATCACGCGATCGGCGTCGCGGGCGAACACGCGCATCTTGGAGAAGCGGGCGACGTGGTCCACGCCGGCGTTCGTGCGCGAATCCGACGCGAAGATCATCCCGGCGTCGAGCGACATGGCAACGCAATAAGTCATGAGAAGGCGGTTGAACTATCGGCGGCAAAGGAATGAGTTTAAAGGAGGCCATGCAAGAACACGCCGACGCTCGATTCAACCGGGCACGAGGAACACCCTGCTCACTTCGGCGCCGAGCCCTGCGATATGTTCCAGGAACGCGGTGAGGTACTCGTGCAGTCCGAACGCGATGATCTCGTCGGTGCGCGCGTAGGCGAGACGCGCATGGATCTCGCCCGCCATGCGCTCGACGTCGCGGCTCTGGTCGTCGCAGAGCTTGGCGAGCGTCTCGTGGATGAACCACATGCAGCTTCGCAGCGACCGCGGCATGTCGTCGCGCAGGATCAGCAGCTCGGCGATGCGCCGCGGCGCGATCACGTCGCTGTAGATCTTGCGGTACGACTCGAACGCGGAGAGCGACTGCAGCAGCGACGCCCACTGGTAATAGTCGACCGCCCCCCCGACGTCGGCCACCGACGGCAACAGGATGTGGTACTTGGTATCGACGATGCGCGCGGTGTTGTCGGCGCGTTCCATGTGCGTGCCGAGCCGGATGAAATGGTAGGCCTCGTCGCGCAGCATCGTCCCGAAGGTGACGCCGCGGAACAGGTGCGAGCGCATCTTCACCCAGTCGAGGAAGTCCGACACGCCGCGCGCCTGGATGTCGGCGTAGCAGAAGCCGCGCATCGCGATCCACGTCGCGTTCAGGTCCTCGTACATCTCGGAGGTGATCGCGCCGCGCACGGTGCGCGCCGATTCCCGCGCCGCGTCCAGGCATGAATAGATCGACGACGGGTTCGCCGGGTCGAGGATCATGAACCGCAACGCCTGCTCGGCGGCGAGCGTGTCGTAACGCTCGTAATAGGCGCTCGCGAGGCCGAGCGTGATCAGCGGCACCGACCACGGATGCGCCCACGCGTGCCCCGTCTGCCCCACTTCGTAGGGCAGCAGCGACGTGCGGTACGTCACGTCGAGAAGGCGGGCGGTGTTTTCCGCGCGCTCGACGTGCCGGGCGATCCAGAAAAGCTCGTTCGCGTGCCGGCTCAGCACGGCGTCTCCGCCGCCAGCACCCACGTATCCTTCGTGCCCCCGCCCTGCGACGAGTTGACCACGAGCGAGCCCTCGCGCAGCGCGACGCGCGTCAGTCCGCCGGGAACGAGCGTGATGTCGCGGCCCGCAAGCACGTAGGGTCGCAGGTCGATGTGGCGCGCGACCAGCCGGTCGCCGTCGAATGTCGGCGACGTCGACAATGCCAGCGTCGGCTGCGCGATGTAGTGCTCGGGCGCGGCGAGGATGCGCGCGCGGAAATCGTCGAGCTCGGCGCGGCTCGCGGTGGGTCCGACCAGCATGCCGTACCCGCCCGACCCGTGCACTTCCTTGACCACCAGCTCGTCGAGTCGCGCGAGCGCCTCCGCGCGATCGTCCGCTCGCGCGAGATCGAGCGTGGGTACGCTTTCGAGCCGCGGCTCCTCCGCGAGATAGAAGCGAATGATGTCCGGCACGTACGGATAGATCGACTTGTCGTCGGCGACGCCGGCGCCGATCGCGTTGGCGAGCGTCACGCGTCCCGCGCGGTAGGCTCCGAAAAGTCCGGGCACCCCGAGCATCGAGTCGGCGCGAAACGCGCTCGGGTCGAGGTACTCGTCGTCGACGCGCCGGTAGATGACGTGCACGCGCTGCGGTCCGCGGGTCGTACGCATATAGACGGTATCGTCCTGGACGACGAGGTCCTGTCCCTCGACCAGCTCGACTCCCATCTGCTGGGCGAGGAACGCGTGCTCGAAATACGCCGAGTTAAAGGTGCCCGGCGTCATCACGGCAACGGTGGGCCGGTCGAGGCCGGGTGGCGCGACCGCGTGCAGGGTATCGAGCAGCGCGTCGGGGTAATGCTGGATCGGCCGCACCGATTGCGCCGCGAAAAGCTCCGGGAAGAGCCGCATCGTCATCTTGCGGTTCTCGAGCATGTACGACACGCCGGACGGAACGCGCAGGTTGTCTTCGAGCACGCAGTACTGCCCGGTCGGCAGGCGCACGACGTCGATCCCGGCGACGTGCGCGTAGACGCCGCGGGGCACCTCGACGCCGACCATTTCAGGACGAAACCGGGTATTGCCGAGCACGTGTTCGGCCGGCACGATGCCGGCGCGCAGGATCGCCTGCTCGTGATAGATGTCGTGCAGGAACAGGTTGAGCGCGTGCACGCGCTGCGCGAGTCCCGCCTCGAGCGCCTGCCATTCGTGCGCGGGAATGATGCGCGGCACGAGGTCGAACGGAATCAGGCGTTCGGTTCCCATGCCTTCGCCGTAGACCGCGAACGTGATGCCGACCCGATGGAACAGGCGTTCGGCTGCCTCGCGCTTTTGCGCGATGCGTTCCGGGGCGGTCGATTCCAGCCACTCGGCGAAGCGCGCGTAATGCGGGCGAATCGTGCCGTCCGCGGCGCGCATCTCGTCGTACGGACATGACGACAGCGCGGATACAACAAGCGAAGAGGTCAGCGCATGCAAGAGGCGAGCCAGGGAGGAAAAGCGTGTCGAAACAAGACGGGACGGGGGACCGACCCCGCCGGGCACCGCGTACAAGGGCTTCAGATGCAGGCGTTTGCGCCGCGACGAGGCGTTTTTGTCTTAGACATCCATTGACGAAATGCGTCCTGACGTTTGAACTACCCTGCGGGGTATGGTTAAATCGCGGCTCCTGTCTGGGTTCGCGGGGCGGTTAGCTCAGCGGTAGAGCACTGCCTTCACACGGCAGGGGTCACTGGTTCGAACCCAGTA
>Ga0207657_10004503_pt1 | contig 14718 bp, 14 predicted proteins | sample KBSC33metaG_FD_184316 | JGI IMG/M metagenome (GOLD analysis project Ga0207657, IMG submission 184316) | Corn rhizosphere microbial communities from Kellogg Biological Station, Michigan, USA - KBS C3-3 metaG (SPAdes) (version 2) | ecosystem: Host-associated > Plants > Roots > Rhizosphere > Soil ... | reverse complement strand
GGTCGGCAAGCTCGGTGACCGGCCAGGTCGCCTGCTTCCCCTTCAGCACGTCGAAGCGGATGTCGACCTCGCCCGCGATCTCGACGCCGGTGAAGCAGATCTCGCCGTCGCCCATCGACGCGTGCATGTCGCCGACGGCGAACATCCCGCCCGGCTGGCGCACGGGGAAGTAGATGCGCGCGCCCTTGCCGTGGAAGTGGTCGTCGAGGTTGCCGCCGTGCTGTCCGGCGAGCCCGTTCGAGAGCTCGTCGCCACCGGTCGCGACGCCGACGACGCCGACCATCGGCTTCGCCGGGAAGCGGACGCGGTCGTTCATGCGGATCTCGCCGTCGCGCACGTCGAAGAGCCGCGTGAGCGGCGCCTGCACCTGGTCGATCAGCTGGCCGAACCCGGGGATGAGCGTCGCGACGCCCCACTCGATGGGTCGCACGTCGAGGATCTCCGCGACGAGCGAGTCGCCCGGCTCTGCGCCGCGCACCGCGACCGGGCCTGTGGCGCTGTTGATGCGCGAGAGGTCGATCTCCGTCACGAGATCGGCCTCGCTCCGGATCTGCCCCGTGAAGCAGTCGTTCGTCTCGAAGGTGACCGTGTCGCCGGGCTCGACCTCCAGCACGGGCTGGAGGCCGGGCCCGAACGACCAGATCACCTGGTCACGCGACAGGAAATGCGTCTGCGGCATCCGCTGGCGTCATCGTCTCATCTTCGACGTAGACGCGGTCGAGGTCCTCGAGGCGGTTCGGCCGCATCGTCACGACGGCGACCGTGACGATGATCCCGATGACCGTGTAGCCGATCGCCACCCAGTTCGCGTACTTGAACGGGTAGGGCGGCGGCACCTTGTAGAACTGGTAGTAGAGCGGGAAGAAGAAGAGCACGATCCCACCGATCGGCGCGACGACGTGCAGGAACGGATTGAACTCCTTCCGGCGCGTCGTGAGGTAGTACCGCACGCAGCCCGCGCACACGAGCATGTACACGAGCACGACGAGCGGGACGGCGAGCGTCGCGATGACACCGAAGCCGACGCCGGGATTCCACTTCCAGCCGACGAGCAGCGAGATCACGAGCGAGGTTGCCGTCAGCCAGATGATCGCAGCGCTCGGCGTCTTGAACTTTGCGTGCGTTCGCCCGAGCGTGTGCGGCGCGAGCCCATTGCGCGCGAGCGAGTAGAACACGCGCGTTGCCGCGTTCATCGCTGCGTTCGAGTTCGCCGCGATCGAGTTGCAGATCGCGAGGAAGACGACCACCCACCCGGTGCCCCAGAAGACCTTGCCGAGGTTCCGCCACGGGTCTGCGCCGGTCGCCTGGTCGACGAAGTTGTTGAAGCCGGCGCCGAACACCCACGCGTACGAGCAGAGCACGTAGAAGAGGCCGATCGCGAGCGCCGAGCCGACGACCGCGCGCGGCACCGTCCGCCGGGGGTTCTTTGCTTCCTCCCCGAGCGGCGCCGCCGCCTCGAAGCCGATGAAGGCGAGAATCGCGAACACCATCCCCTTGAAGACGCCGCTCCAGTCGCCGACGGCGTGGTTCGGGTTGAACGGCTGCGCGTTGAGGTCGCCCGTGTTCGAGAAGAGGATCCAGAGCGCGAGCGCGGCGAAGATCCCGATCTCGAAGGCTCCGAGGATCACGCCGGCCGTCGTCGAGAGCCGCACGTCGCGGTACGTGAGCAGGAAGACGATCGCCGCCATCAGCAGGACCCACACGACCCACTGGCCGCTCCAGTGCCAGCCGATGCTGGTGTTGAAGACGTCGTGCATCGCCCAGCCGAACTCGAGGTAGAGGAACGGCGCGACGAGCGGCTGGAAACCGACGAAGAGCCATGCGGTGAGGAGGCCGGCCCACGGGCCGAGCGACCGCGCCGAGTACGTGTAGAGCCCGCCGGCACTCGGCAGGTGCTTCGCCAGCTGCCCGATCGCCGTCGCGGCACAGAGGCACGCGATCAGCGCGAGCCCGACCGAGAGCGGCAGGGCCTGCCGTGCATCCGGCACCGAGATGTAGATCGAGTACGCGACGGCCGCTGCCGGCGCCATGTGCGTGATCGACTGGAAGAGCACCTGCGGCAGCCCGATCGAGTGCTCGCGCAGATGATCGAAACGGCGTGCACCTGCCTCCATCACCCGTCTCCTTCATTGAGGAAAGCCGACGGGCGATTTGATCAAATGCCAGGTGGCGAATGCAACCTGCGGGAACCGCAGGGTTTCCTCAGGGAATCAACTCCACGGCGGCGGGTTGTGCACCCAGCGTCCGGCGACCATCGTCGCGACGACCGCGACCTGGGCAAGCTCCTCGGGCTCGCACGCGAACGGGTCGCGGTCGAGGACGACGAGATCCGCGAGCCGCCCCGGGACGAGTGTGCCGCGCGTTCGCTCGTCGTGCGAGAGCCACGCCGGGGCGACGCACGTCGAGTGCAGAGCCTGGTCGAGCGTCAGCGCTTCCTCGGGGCGCCAGGGCGGCCGGTCGTCGAGCGTGCGCCGGACCCCGGCGACGACGCCCCGCCAGGGGTCGAGCTCCTCGACGGGCGCGTCCGAGCCGTTCGCGACGAGTGCCCCCGAGTCGACGAGCGAGCGGAACGCGTAGGCGCCGTCGAGCTTGTCGCTCCAGAAGCGCTCGGCGAGATCGCGGTCGGAAGGCGCATGGCTGAACTGCGCCGAGATCGCGACGCCGAGCTCGGCGAAGCGGGGGACGTCCTCCGGCGCAAGGCACTGCGCGTGCTCGATGCGCTGCCGGAGCCCCGCGCGCTGCCAGACGCCGCGCGTGCGCTCGAACGCGTCGAGCGCCTCGCGGTTCGCGCGGTCGCCGATCGCGTGTACGCCAACCGGCCAGCCGGCGGCCGCGGCCTCGGTGACGATCTCTGCAAGGTGGTCGCCGCTCGTGATCTGGACGCCGCTGCCGTCGAGCATCCACGAGGTCTGCGAGCCGAGTGTTCCATCCATGAACACCTTCAGGTAGCCGAGGCGCAGGAGCGGCGAGCCGACGCCGCTTCGCAGAGCGAGCGCGCGCAGCTCCGGTAGCCGCTCGTACGGCACCGACTGCCACACGCGCAGCGAAAGGCCGCGCTGCTCGTCGAGCCGCTGCCAGAGCCCGGCGGCACCGAGCCAGCCGTCCTTGTCATGCACGCACGTGACACCGCGGGCGTTTGCAAGCTTCACGCCCGCCCGCATCGCCGTGACGTAGTCGTCCACGGGCACGTGCATGTAGCGCTCCTTGAATCGCCAGGCGGCTTCCTCGCGCAAGATCCCGGTCGGCTCGCCGCGCGCGTCGCGCTCGACGACACCGCCGTCGACGTCGAGGTCGCCGCCCGCGAACGCGAGCCCAGCCGAGTTGAGCCAGAACGAGTGGTAGTCCTTCGAGATCATCACGGTCGGCCGGTCGCCGGTGATCGCATCGAGGTCGGCGCGCGTGGGGGAGCGGCCGTCCGTCCAGTCGGCGTCGCGCCAGCCGTAGCCGCGCAGCCAGATCCCGGGCGCCTCCGCGCCGCGGATGCGGGCGAGTGCCTCGTCGAGCGACGTGCAGCCGTCGAGCTTCACCTCGTGCTGTGCGAGCGCCCAGGTCGGGAAGTGCACGTGCGAGTCGGTGAACCCGGGCAGCACGCAGCGGCCGCCGAGATCGACGGTCTCGGGGCTTGCGAGCGCGGTCTCGTGCACGCCGACGCCGCCCGCAATGCGATCGCCCGCGATTGCGAGCGCACGCGACTCCGGCAGCGACGGGTCGAGCGTGCGGATGACGCCGTTCTCGAGGATCACCGGGCGATCGTACGGTGAGGGCAGCCGCGCGTGCGGCTGCCCTCACCCCTGGTGCTAGTGCCCGTGCGCCGCCTGCACGAGGTCGGGAACGAGTGCCGCGGCGTTCGGCGTGCCGAGGCCCGTCACTGCGTCCCAGCCCTGCGTCGACGGATACCCGGCAACCGACGGGTCCGCCTGGTTCGTGTTGTTCGAGGCGACGTCGAAGAAGTCCGCCGCGTAGCGCGCCGGATCTGCGCCGATCTTGTACAGCGCCGGGTTGATCAGCCCGAGGCCGCCGCCGTTGATCTGGTCGGCGATCGCGACGAGGCCGGCCCACTGCGGCGTCGAGAGCGACGTGCCGCCGATCGAATACCAGCCGGTCGACGCTGCGTTGACGTTCGAGCCGTTGCCGTCTGGCGGCAGCGACAGGTAGACGAGTGCGCCCGTGGCGGAGCTCGCCTGGAACGCGACGTCGGGAACGCCGCGCGTCGTGCCGGTGAACGAGCTACCGGCCGGCAGGATGTTCTGGTACGACGGCTTCGCAAACACGTGGCTGTAGCCGCCGCCAGAGAACGTCCACGCGACCTCCGTGTAGATACCGCCCGGGTTGAACGCGTTGCCGCACTTCGCACCGACACCCGGTGTGACCTTCTTCGTTCGCGGCTGATTGGCCGTCGCGGCGGGATCGGTGCAGAGATACGTGCCGCCGATCCCGGTCACGAGCGGATCGGACGCGGGCCACTCGACCGACGGGAACGGGATGAGCGAGCCGCCCTGGCCGACCGGCGACTTCATCGCGTTCGCCGTGCCGCCGTCACCTGATGCGCCGAGCACGGTGACGCCGTTGGCCGCCGCGTTCTTGAACGCGTAGCGCAGGTTCTCGAGCGACTGGGTGCCGTTGAACGCGTCCTCTGCAGAGGCGAAGCTCTGCGAGATGACCTGCGCGAGGTGGTTGCTCACGACGTAGTCCTCGGCCTTCATCATCTGCGGGAAGCCCTGCACGCCGAGCGTCTCCGCCGTGTTCGTGTGCACGAGCAGGATGTTCGCGCCCGGTGCGATTGCATGTGCGGTCTCGACGTCGAGCGCGACTTCGAGCGCCCAGGCGCTCTTGTCCTCTTGCAGGGTGCCGTTGCCGGGCTGCGCCTTCGTCGCGGGCGAGCCGTTGATGCTCAACTCGCTGAACCTCGGCATGCCGGCGGTGCAGGTCACGCCCTCTTCACCGCACATCGGCGCCAGGCCGAACGCCTGGTCGAAGACGTGCAGGTCGTGGGCCATCGTGTCGCTGCCGTACGAGTCGACGATCGCGATCGTGATCCCGCGGCCGTCCTTCCCCGCGCTGTGCAGCGGGCCGACGTTGTACGCCGACTGGATCGCCTGCGGCGTGAAGCAGCTGAGGCCGACGGCCGCGCACTGGGCCGCCGTCGGCGGTGTCGTGCCGGCCGAGACGAACTGATAGTCCGTCACCGTCGGGTGCGGCAGCGGCAGCGCCGTCCGGCGTGCCGACGACGACGAGAACGCGGCCAGCGCTGCGATCGAGCCCGCAAGTGCGAGCACGACCGTGACGACGGCCGCACGCCTGTGCTTGGTCATACGAGACTTCCCCCTCCTGTCGATTTCTCCCCTCGTGCGACCGAGGGATGGTGCTGCCGGGGCCTCGAGATGTCAAACTGGAAGGTGCAGATGTTCGATCACGTGGGCCTGAACGTCCGGGATTACGCGGCCAGCCGCGCGTTCTACGAGCGGACGCTCGCACCGCTCGGCTACGGGATCGTGATGGCCTTCGACGAATGGAAGGCGGCCGGGTTCGGCGCCGAAGGCAAGCCGCAGCTCTGGATCACCGAGCGTGAGCCGTTCGGCACGGGCACGCACATCGCATTCACGTGCGCCGACCGCGCGACGGTCGACGCATTCCACGAGGCCGCCCTCGACGCCGGCGGTCTCGACAACGGCGCGCCGGGGGTGCGGGAGGAGTATCACCCGACGTACTACGGCGCCTTCGTGCACGACCTCGACGGGAACAACCTCGAGGCCGTCTGCCACGCTGCGGTTTCCTCCTAGACTTCGCCCGGATGGCCTGGGATCAACTGACCCCCGAGCAGCGGGAGATCCGCGATCTCGTCCGCACGCTTGCGCGCGAGCGGATCGGGCCGCGCGCCGCGGAGATCGACGAGTCGCACGAGTTCCCGTGGGACGTCGTCGAGCTCTATCGCGAGAACGACATCTTCGGGCTCTTCTTCGACGAGGAGCACGGTGGGCTCGGCACCGGCACGCTGCTCGCGCTCGTCGCGATCGAGGAGGTCTCGAAGGTCTGCGCGACGAGCGGGCTCATCCTCGCGGTGCAGGAGCTGGGCTCGCTCGGGCTCAAGCTCGCAGGGAGCGACGAGCAGAAGGCGCAGTACCTGCCGAGGCTCGCGAGCGGGGAGTGGCTGTGCGCGTACGCGCTCACGGAATCGGGGTCCGGCTCCGACTCGGCGGCGATGCGCACGACCGCGCGCCGCGACGGCGACGACTACGTGCTGAACGGGTCGAAGCGCTTCATCACGAATGCCGGCGTTGCAAATCTCTACACGGTGTTCGCGAAGACGGATCCGGAGGCGGGGCACTCCGGCATCTCCGCGTTCGTCGTCGAGGCGGAGTCGCCGGGCTTCGAGGTCGCGCGGCTCGAGCCGAAGATGGGCATCAGCGGCTCGACCACCGGCGAGCTTACGTTCGACGATGTGCGCGTTCCTGCCGCGAACCTTCTCGGCGGCGAAGGCGAAGGCTTCCGGATCGCGATGCGCATCCTCGACCGTTCGCGCCCGGGCGTGGCGGCACAGGCGCTCGGCATCGCGCAGGGCGCGACCGACTACGCGCTCGACTACGCGAAGACGCGCGAGACGATGGGGAAGCCGATCGCGCAGCACCAACTCATCCAGGCGAAGCTCGCCGACATGGAGACCGAGTGCGAGGCAGCGCGCGGACTGCTCTACCGCTTCGGCCAGATGGTCGACGACGGCGTTGACGGCGCCGAGCTGACGAAGGCGTCGGCGATGGCGAAGCTGAAATGCGGCGACGTCGCGATGGCCGTGTCGACCGACGCTGTGCAGATCCTCGGCGGCTACGGCTACATCAAGGAGTACCCCGTCGAGCGCTTCATGCGCGACGCGAAGATCACGCAGATCTACGAGGGCACCCAGGAGATCCAGCGCCTCGTGATCGCACGCGAGATGGTGAAGGAGAGCAGGGCCTTCCTGCTCGCCGGCGTCTCCTAGCTCTTCACCTCGTCGACCTTCTCCTCGGCCTTCTCGCCCAGCTCGACGATGTCGCCCTTCGTGAAGAGCACGTTCTTGAGCGCCGTGCGCCACTTCTCGTTCCGGCGCAGCAGGAACTCGAGGCTCATCGCGAAGTGCTTGAACTCCTCCTGCTGGGCGTTCTCCATGATCGCCCGCGCCTCGGCGTTCTTCTCGACGGAGATCCGCTGCTCGTACCAGCCGATCGCCTCGCTTTCTTCCTGCAGCGAGGTGATCATGCGTGCGAACGTGCGCACGTCGTCGCTGAGCTCCTCCGGCGGCTCGTGGTACTGATCGGTCGGCATGGACGAGAGAGTTGCACAACACGACTGGTGGCACGTGATCGACCTGCCGGGCGGCGAGAGCACGCCGGGCGGCTGGGACTTGCGGCAGACATCAGACGAGCTTCCGTGGCCCGACGTGACGGGCAAGCGCTGCCTCGACGTCGGCACTGCCGACGGCTTCTGGGCGTTCGAGCTCGAGCGCCGCGGCGCGGCCGAGGTCGTGGCGACCGACGTGCCGTCGTTCTTCCAGTCGAGGGCGCAGCAGCGGTTCGAGCTCGCCCGCGAGCTGCGCGGCTCGAGCGTCGCCTACGAGGCGCGGAGCGTGTTTGATCTCGCGGGTGAGTACGACGTCGTCGTCATGGGCTTCGTCCTGCAGATGGTCACCGACCCGATCGGGGCGCTCGAGGCGATCAGGCGCGTCTGCCGCGGGCACCTGCTCCTGCTCGACACCGTGAGTGCGCCGCTCTCGCTCCTCCGCTCGCCGCTCGCCCGGCTCGACGCGCGCCGCGACGGCCGGGAGTGGTTCGTCTTCAATCGCGCGGGCCTCCGGAAGGCCGTCGAGATCGCGGGCTGGACGGTCGAGGTGCAGACCGGCGTTCTCCGCGACCATCCGGGGCCGCTGCCCGAGGCCCAGGCGGCCCACCGCACCTGGAAGTGGCGCGTCGGCGCCCGCGGCAGGTCGTGCGGCCTCCGTGCTATTGTTTGAGTACGCAAGTATCGTCGCGAAAGGAATCTGAGCCATGCGCTTCGACGGCATCCACCACATCACGTGCATCACGGGCGATGCGCCGCGGAACGTCGACTTCTACACCGGCACCCTCGGCCTGCGGCTCGTGAAGAAGACGGTCAATCAGGACGATCCGACCGTCTACCACCTCTTCTACGCCGACGAGAAGGGGAGCCCCGGCGCCGACCTGACGTTCTTCGAGTATCCGGGCGCCGTGCCCGGCCGCCCGGGCGCGGGGATGGTCTACTCGATCGTCTGGCGCGTCGGCTCCGCCGAGGCACTCGACTTCTGGGCCGAGCGGCTTGGCGTCGAGCGCGCGGGCGACACCGTCGTCTTCACGGATCCTGAGGGACTCCAGCACGAGCTCGTGCTCACGCACGTCCCCGACGAGCCGCTCATCGCCGACCACCCCGAGATCCCGCGCGAGCTCGCGCTCCAGGGCTTCGAGGGCGCGCGGGCGTACGCACGCGATGTCGACGTTGCCACCGCGCCGTTCCTCGAGCAGCTCGGGTTCGAGCGCGACGGCAACGACTGGCGCACGCGCGGCGACTCGCGCGAGGGTTGGATCGAGTACAACGACGCGCCCGAGGACTCCGGCATTCCCGGCGCCGGCACAGTGCACCACATCGCATGGGCGTCGACGATGGACGATCACGAGGCGTGGCAGAAGCGCGTCGCCGACGCAGGCGGCCGTCCGACGCCGATCATCGACCGCTTCTGGTTCCGCTCGATCTACTTCCGCGAGCCGAGCGGCGTCCTTTTCGAGATCGCGACGCTCGGTCCGGGCTTCGCGACCGATGAAGACCCCGCGCACCTCGGCGAGAAGCTGATCCTGCCGCCGGCGTTCGAGCATCTGCGCGCGGAGGTCGAGCCGATCCTCACACCGCTGCCGAACCCGCGCGAGCACGACCCGGTTGCCTGACGCCCTGACTGCGCTGGAGCGCCCGGCGAGCGGCGAGCCGCAGGGTGCGCTCGTCCTGCTCCACGGTCGTGGTGCCGACGAGCACGACCTCTTTCCGCTGCTCGACGCGCTCGACCCGGAGCGCCGGCTGCACGGATACACGCCGCGCGCGCCGCTCTCGCTGCCGCCGGGCGGTGCGCACTGGTACCACGTGCCGCGCGTCGGCTATCCCGACCCGGAGACATTCGCGCTTGGGTACGCCGCGTTGACCGGCTGGTTCGACGCGCTGCCGTTCCCCGCCGACCGCGTCGTGCTCGGCGGCTTCTCGCAGGGAGCCGTGCTGAGCTATGCGCTCGGGCTCGGGCGGGGCCGCCCGCGCACGAGGGCGCTACTCGCGCTCAGCGGCTTCATCCCGACGGTCGAGGGCTGGGAGCCCGACCTCGAGTCGCCGTTCCCGCCGATCGCGATCGCCCACGGCACCTACGACCCCGTGATCCCGGTCGAGTTCGGCCGCAACGCGCGCGCGCGGCTCGAGGCCGCCGGCGCCGACGTGCTCTACCTCGAGTCGCCGATGGAGCACTCGATCGACCCGCAGGCGATCGTTCAGCTGCGCGCACTCGTCGCCGAATCGGAATAGGCTCCACCCTTCGGTTTCGGAGGAGGAGGACTAGAGATGAGAAGGATCGCCATCGCACTCGTCGGGGCGGCCGTCGCGGTCGCCGTTCTCGCGGCGGGCGCCTCGGGCCGGGCTGCGGCGACATTCAAGTGGTGCACGGATCCCACGTTCCCGCCGATGGAGTACACGACGACGAGCGGCAAGATCGTCGGCTTCGACGCCGACATGGCCGTCGCGCTCGCGAAGACGTGGGGCGGAACCGCTGTCGCGTCGAAGACCGCATTCCCGGGTCTCATCCCGGCGCTGAACGCGAAGAAATGCGACGCCGTGATCAGCGGCATCTTCATCACGCCCGACCGGACGAAGCAGGCGGGAGTCGTGTCGTACATGCACACGCACCGCGTGCTGATCGTCAAGGCGGGTAATCCAAAGAGCATCCACAGCCCGAACCAGCTCAAGGGCCTCGTCGTCGCTGTCCAGACCGGGACGAAGTACGAGGAGTACCTGAAGGCGTTGAAGGCGAAGATCGGCTTCACGCTCCAGAGCTATCCGGGCGACAACGACGCGGTCGCGCAGGTGCTGCTCGGTCGTGCTGACGCCGTCCTGACGCAGGACACCTCGTTCGCGTTCCAGGCGAAGGCGCATCCGGGCAAGATCGCAGTCGGCTTCACGTTCGCGGCCAGCGACCAGTTCGGCATCTACTACCGCAAGGCGGACGCAGCCGCCCTCGGGCAGCAGATCAAGGACGGCGTTGCACGGTTGCGTGTGATCGGAACCCTCGCCAAGCTCGCGGCGAAGTACAAGATCCCGGTCAATACCGTCAAGTAGTGGTCGCGAGCTTCGACTCGCATCTCTTCTGGTCGGCGCTCACCTCCGGTCCCTACTGGAGGGGAGCGCTGACCGCGCTCGAGCTCACCGCCGTTTCACTCGGCACTGCGCTCCTGATCGGCTTCTTCGTCGCGCTCGGCGCACTGAGCCGGCGGCGGTCGGCCCGCTCTGCGTCGTGGATCTACAACTGGCTCTTTCGCGCGACGCCGACGCTGCTCCAGCTCTATTTCGTCTGGGACGTGCTCCCGACGTTGTGGAGCGGCTTCGCGCAGTCGTGGTTCACGCCGTTCATGGCTGCGTGGATCGCGCTGTCGCTCAACGAAGCCGCGTATCTGTCGGAGATCATTCGCTCCGGTCTCATGTCCGTCGACCCGGGGCAGGAACTCGCGGGGCGCGCGCTCGGGATGTCCGACCGAAGGATCCTGCAGCGGATCATCGTGCCGCAGGCGATCCGCATTGCCATCCCGCCGATCGGGAACGAGTTCATCACGCTGCTCAAGCTGACGTCGCTCGCGTCGATCATCTCGCTGCACGAGCTCCTGACCGCCGCGAACCAGCTCACCGCTGCACGATTCCAGTACACCGAGCCGTTGCTCGCAGCGCTCGTGTACTACCTCGTGATCGTCTCGATCCTGATGGTCGTGCAGGCGCGTCTCGAACGCCGTTTCACCTGGACGTCGCGTCGCGGCCGCGGTCTCGCCGCCCGCACGATCCCCGCCATCTCCCACGATGCCCGGTGAGCGTCCTTCGCGCCTACGACCTGACGAAGTGGTACGGCGACCTCGAGGTGCTGCGCGGGGTCACGTTCGAGGTCGAGCCGGGCGAGGTGAAGGTGATCATCGGGCCGTCGGGCTCCGGCAAGTCGACGCTGCTCCGGTGTCTCGCACGGCTCGAAGAGCCGGACCGCGGCGAGGTGTCGCTCGAGGGGCGGCAGCCGGGCCCGGGCGAGGTGGGGATGGTCTTCCAGCGCTTCAATCTCTTCCAGAACATGACGGCGCTCCAGAACGTCATGTGCGGGCTCGTCGAGGTGCAGCGTCAACCGAAGGAGGCCGCGCGCGCCGCGGCGCTCGAGTTCCTCGACCGCGTCGGGGTCGCCGACAAGGCGTCGCAATATCCCGACGAGCTCTCGGGCGGCCAGCAGCAGCGGGTCGCGATCGCACGCGCGCTCGTCATGAAACCGAAGGCGATGCTCTTCGACGAGCCGACCTCGGCGCTCGACGTCGAGCTCGTGCGGGAGGTGCTCGACGTGATGGAGTCGCTCGCTCGCGAGAAGACGACGATGGTCGTCGTCACGCACGAGATGCGCTTCGCACAGAACGTCGCGAGCTCGGTGCTGATGATGGACGAGGGCCGGATCGTCGAAGAGGCGCCGCCCGACGCGTTCTTCTCCGCGCCGAAGGAGGACCGCACACGGCGTTTCCTCGCGCTCGTCGAATGACGCCGCTACCGCTTCGTCACGGATGGAGCGACGACGTGTCCACGACCTCGAAGTCGGAGCCGTGGATCCTGCCGATCGAGTGAAGGTCGTCGTTCGACCACTTCGGATTCGGCGCGCCGCTCACGTACCAGTTCGAGCCGTTGTCGGCGAGGATCATCCCGTACGTCTTCAGCGCCTGGAGGACGATGCGCGTCTGCTTCGGGAAGCCGGAGAGGTCGACGTTCGCCTTCAACCGGACGCGCAGGCCCATCGGCGGCAGCGCGGGATCGTCGGACGACGACGCGTAGTGGCGCGCGGGATAGACGTACGCCTTTCGCGTGCGTGACGCGGTGAAGCGGAGCGCGTGGTCGATCCTGCCGCGCGCAACCTCGTCGTAGCGCGCGAGGCCGGGGAAGATCGGGAGGCCCGCCGCATCGGCCGACGTCCAGCCGGCCGGGCGCAGCTTGTTCGAGCGCAGATCCCACACCGCGCCGGAGCCGGCATGCCAGCCCCCCGACTTCGGGTACAGCGCGAAGACCTCGTAGAGCTTGCAGGCGTCCTTGTCGAGCAGCAGCGCGTGCCGGTCGCCGTCGGACTGCCGCCCGCCTTCGATGTGCACGGTGGCCGGGATCGGGTAGCGCACGCGGTCGGACTCGTCGGCGTAGTCGAACGAGACCTTCGCGCGCGGCGTCTTCTTCGAGACGACGTCGAACGGGATGCCGATCGGCTGCCCGTCGTAGAGGCCGGAGCCGAAATCCGGATGCAGTCCGACCCCGCCGCCGATCGACTGGATCATCTGCGCGGAGTTCGACGCTACGGGCAGAGCGTCGACGCGCTCGTTCCACGCGTTCGTCGCGGGGAAGATCGGGCACTTCGGTGCGGTCGGCACTCGAAGTGCGTGCGCCGAGGCAACGCCGATGAGCATCGCGCCGGCGGCAAGCGCGAGGACTCGCTTCATGGCACCAGCGTGCCCGAAGCGGCGGCCGTTGGGCATCCCCCTATTGCGTAGAGCGCAGCGAGACGGTCACATCCGTGCCCTCGCCCTCGCGGCTCGTGAGCGTGATCGTGCCACCGTGCTGCTCGATCAGCGCGCGCGAGATCGCAAGTCCGAGCCCCGTGCCCGGAATCGCGTGCTGGGTCGCAGTCGAGGCACGGAAGAAGCGCGAGAAGATCTGCCCGTGCTCCTCGCGCGGGATGCCGATTCCGGTGTCGGCGACCGTGAGCCTCAGGCCGTCGCCGTCACCCTCGACGCGCACGGTCACGTTGCCGCCTTCGTTCGTGAACTTCACGGCGTTCGAGATGAGGTTGTCGATCACCTGTGCGATGCGGTCGGCATCGGCGATCACCGTCGCCGGGTGGTCCGTGACGAGCTCGAGCGCGACGCCCTTTTCCGTTGCGGCCGGCCTGGCCGACTCGATCGAGCGCGACGCGAGCGCCTGCACGTCGACCGGCCCGAGCGACAGCTCGATCCGCTTCGCCTCGATCTGCGCCATCAGCAGCAGATCCTCGACGAGCGCATGCAGGCGGGTGGTGCTGCGGCGGATCACCTCGAGGTACTGGCGGCCCGAGGCGCCGAGCTCCGCTTCCTCGTCCTGCATCATCTCGAGGAAGCCCGAGATCGACGTCAGCGGCGTACGCAGCTCGTGCGAGACGGTCGCAACGAACGCATCGCGCATCCGGTCGAGCTCGCGATCGGCCGTCACCTCGCGCAGCGTCCAGATGCGGCCGCGAAAACCGCCGCTGACCTCGGGGACGGGTGCCGTGTACCCGCGGAAGACGCGACCGGTGCCTGCGATCTCGAACTCGTCCGTCGACGCGGCTCCGGGCTCGTGTGCGAGCTCGAGCATCCGGGCGCGGTAGCGCTCGGGCTCCGTGATCGAGTCGGCGAGCGCTAGAAGCCGCTCCGGCACCGTTCCGTTCAGAGGCATGCCGAGCTCCGTGACCAGCCGTCGCAGGGGGCGGTTCGAGATGAGGATGGTGCCCTCCGGGTCGGTGAGGCAGATGCCGTCGAGCGTCGAGTCGATCAGGGCGGACTGCAGCAACGCCAGGCTGCGGTGCGCTTCCTCGCTCGCTCTCAGCCGCCTGCCCACGAGGGCAGAGCCGGCCCCGAGGACGACGAGCGATCCCGTCCGTACGCCGATCTGCGTTGCGTCGAGGGTCACCGAGTCGTAGTGGGTCGCGATCAGGTACAGCAAGGTCGCAAACGCGCCGACACCGACCCCGACGACCACCCCTACGTCGAAGCCGATGAGCGCCACCCAGGGGGCGAAGGTGACGATCCCGAGTTTCGACGACCACGAGAAGGCGAGCATCACTCCCCAGGTCGCGGCCATCCCCGCCACGGCAACGGTTGTGACGAAGTAGCGGCGGCGGGCAAACGTCACGACGCCGCGCAGTCTAGTGCGACGGCTAGACGCCGAAGACACTGCGGAGCGCGTCGCCGATCATGCTGCGGGCCGGAGCTCCGTCGCATCCGCCGCGTCATCCTCACTCGGCCGTGCTGCACCGGTGCCGGTGAGCACGTGGACGAAGACGAACGCCGCGGCAAGCAGCGCGAGGAAGAGCGGAGTTCGCAGGTACTGGAGGACGACGATCGCGCCGGGCAGGCGCAGCGCCTTCGCGCCGACGATGTCCTCCGGCTTCGGGCGCCAGACGTCCGGCGCCGTGCGATTGTCGCCGCGCACGATGAAGCCGTGCTGCGCGTCGCCGCCGATGATGCGGTGGATGACCTGCGCTCCCGCCATCGGGTCGCCCTTCGGGACGCGGTAGGCGATGAGCTGGCCCGCGTGGTAGCTCCTCTGCTTCTCGACGAGCACGAGATCGCCCGTGTGATACCGCGGCTCCATGCTCTGCCCTGAAACGAGGACGTACGCGGCGTTGCCGCCGAGCGACTGCGGGCGCAGGTACTGCATCCAGAAGAGACACGCGATGATCACGATCGCGATCCCGGCCAC
>Ga0207657_10004502_pt1 | contig 14719 bp, 9 predicted proteins | sample KBSC33metaG_FD_184316 | JGI IMG/M metagenome (GOLD analysis project Ga0207657, IMG submission 184316) | Corn rhizosphere microbial communities from Kellogg Biological Station, Michigan, USA - KBS C3-3 metaG (SPAdes) (version 2) | ecosystem: Host-associated > Plants > Roots > Rhizosphere > Soil ... | reverse complement strand
CCTCGACAAGGGCCTGCAGGTCATCGAGGCCTTCGACCAGGAGCGCTCCCGGCTGACGATCGCCGAGGTGGCCGAACGCACGGGCCTCACGCGCGCGGCGGCGCGGCGCTACCTGCTTACCCTGACGGCACTGGGCTATATGCGGCACGAGAACAAGCAGTTCAGCCTGACGCCCAAGGTCTTGCGGCTCGGGCAGTCCTACCTGCATTCCGCGCGGCTGCCGCGCATCGCCCAGCCATTGCTGTACCGGCTCGCGTACGCGCTCGGCGAGGCGGCGTCCGTCGGGGTCCTGGACCACGACGACCTCGTGTGCGTGGCGGCCGTCAGCGCCGGCCAGCTGATCTCGGCGACGCTGCAGCCCGGCACGCGGGTGCCCGCGTACTGCACGGCGAACGGCCGCATGCTGCTCGCCAGCCTGGCCCCTGGCCAGACCGAGCGCTTCCTCGCGCGCGCCGTGCCGGAACCCATCACGTCGCACACGATCGTCGACCGCGCACGCCTGGCGCAGGAGATCGCGCGGGCGCGTGAACGCGGCTATGCCGTCGTCGACCAGGAACTGGAACTGGGCCTGCGCACGATCGCCGTACCCGTCAAGAATTTCCGCGGCGACGTCGTGGCGGCGATGAACATCAGCGTGCACGCGGGCCGCATGAGCGTCGAACAGATGATCGAGCGCTGCCTGCCAGCGCTGATCAAGTACCAGGTCGAGCTGAACGCGCTGCTGTAGCGCGCGGCGCCAGCTGCGGTGCAGGTCGAGGGCACGCACGCTCGTCATCGGTGGGATCCGGGTCCATGGCATGCTCGACCTCGCGCATCTGACCGACCACCGAACCGCCTGCGAACCGGCGGCAAGCCGGTCGCGGACGGGCGCAGCGGTTGTCGACCGGAGGTCAGAGGAAGATTTTTTGCAGCAGGCGTAACAGTACGGCGCGCTCCTCCTGGGTCAGCATGGCGGTCGCCTCGTCTTCGAGCTGAGCGGCCGTCTTGTCGGCCCTGGCGCACAGTGCACGGCCCTCGTCGGTCAATACGACGACCTGGGAACGCTTGTCGGATGGATTGCGCCGGCGCTCCAGCAGGCCGCGCACATCCAACCGTTCGAGCAGGGGCCCGAGGTTCGGCGGCGCGACGTTGATCGCCTGCGCCAGCCTCTTCGGGGTGATGCCGGGGTTGGTGTTGACCAGTGTAAGAGTCGTGTAATCCACCGGGCGCAGGGCGTATTTTTTCATGCGCTCGTTGAACAGCGCCGCGATGACGAGGAACGCGCGGCGGCAGTTGTAGCCCACCAGTTCGAGCAACACGTCCTGATCGAGCGGCGCTTCGTCCGGGACGGCGACACGGGGGAGGCGCTTGCGGGTGGTTTTGGTCGACATCGGACCGGCGCCATTACGGCCAGTGAGCCGGTCTCGGGTGGCCGATGGCCGCGCCGCAACAGCCGGCACGCCGCGCCGCAGCGGCGCTTTCCCCGAATATCGAATGCACGAACATGCGCACGCACAGCGCACATCGGCTGTCCGGATCGCCGTCGAATGCGGGATCGGCGGCCAGGCGGTTCGCCAGTTCATCGGTATCCGTGTCGTGCCCGATCATGCGTGTCCCGCCATCGGCCGAGGTATCGAAGACCATCGATTTCGGGGCGCCATCCTCCGCTGTCCATGGATTCCATTCCGGCGCGGCGTTCCGGGTTCCGCGTCCCGGGGCGCCATTGCGCGCGAACTGTGTCCAATAGTCCGCCATGGCGTTCGACACTTCGCGGCGTCCCGGCAGGTTCTTCCGGGTGTTGCTGCGGAACGGGTCGAATTCGCCTTCCAGGTCGCGGAACACGAAGCTCATTTCGAGCACGTGTGATGCGCCCAGCAGCAGGCGCGGCCGGATCACGGGTAGCGGTGGCTGCTCGTCCCAGTCGAAGCGATAGACCCAGACCGCGGGGTGGCCGGATGCAACCATGTTCGCGGCGACGGCATCGACGCAGGCGGCCTTCCACAGCGAGGACAGATAGGCCGCATCGCGGTTGTACTGCGCGACATTCCGGATGATGGGGATCTTACCGAACAGCAGCTTCACGTAGGATGGATTTTGCGATAGGAACAGCTTGTATTCGTCACGGTTGGCGCCGACGATGAGGGGCACGGCATGGTAGCGCTTGCGGTCCGCGAACAGGTCGAGCAGCGGTGTGTCCGGCAGGACTGTGCCGTCGCGCAGCAGGAATGGCGTGGGATAGAAACCGAGTGCGCCGGGCGTGATGACCGACAGCAGTGCGGCTGGCGTCTTGCCGCGCACGTAAGCGGCAAGCGCGCGCGGCGTCAGTTTGGCGACGACATGTTTTGCGTCTTCGCGATCGCGGGCGATGCCGTCGGCTACGAGCCATCGGATGAGCAGTTCGCGTGAACTGTGCTCGTGTCCCGGCTCGGCATCGTCGGCGTAGTGGCGAGCCTGCGCCAGCGTGCTCGTGAGCGTGATCGGAGATTGCGCGATCGCCTTGTGGAACAGGCCCTTGGCCAGCGGGCTGGCAAGCAGCGAATAGACGTTCAGGCCGCCGGCCGATTCGCCCCAGATCGTGACGTTGCCCGGGTCGCCCCCGAAGGACGCGATGTTGCGTTGTACCCACTTCAGGGCCGCAATCAGGTCGAGCGTCCCAAAGTTGCCGGAACGATCTTCCGGCGTGTCGTCATCCTCCGCCAGTTCCGGCAGGCTGAACCAGCCGAGTATGCCGAGCCGGTAGTTCACCGAGACCACGATGACCCGGTCATGTCCGGTGAGGTTGCGCACCATGCCGTAGGTGGCCGAGGTGCCGGAGGTGTTCGCGCCGCCGTGTATCCACACCATCACGGGCAGACGCTCGGCGCCAAGTGGCACCTGTGCCGGATCGAAGCGCGGCGCGAAGACGTTCAGCGTCAGGCAGTCTTCGGAGCCGGCGGGCTGGCCCCATTCGCTTTCGGGGGCCTCGATGGTGATGCCGGCGAGCTGGCAGGCCGGGGGGCCGAACTCGAGCGCCTGCAGGACAACGTCCCAGCGCAGGGGCGGGCGCGGGGCCTTCCAGCGCAGATTGCCCACGGGCGGCTGCGCATACGGGATGCCCAACCAGGCATGCGTGTCGTGCTGGTCGGCAAAGCCGAGCACTTTACCGCAGTCCAGGTCACGCAGCGAGGCCGGATCGCCGGTCCTCGACGCCGGTTGCGGCTTCGTCTGGCGCCGGTGCCGGAAGTAGAGCCCGGCAAGCCCGGCCGAGACCGCCACGAGTGCGGGCCAAATGGTTTGCATGGTCGATCCTCCCTGTCCGGTCACGCGGTGGCGCGCAAGGTCTGCTCTTCCTCGGCCCGCGCCTCCTGCGGAAGCAGGAAATGTGCAAGCGCAGGCAACAGTACGAGAGCGCCCGCCATATTCCACAAGAACATGAATGCCAGCAGGACGCCCATATCCGCTTGGAACTTAATTGACGAGAATATCCAGGTCGCCACGGCAATCGCCAGCGTTACGCCGGTGAGGATCACGACACGGCCCGTGAATTGCAGTGCGTGGTGGTAGGCGTCCGACAGGCTCATGCCGGCACGCATGCGGGCGAGCACGACCGACAGCACGTACAGCGCGTAGTCGACGCCGATGCCTACGCCGAGGGCGATGACGGGCAGTGTCGCCACCTTCACCCCCATGCCGAGCACGACCATCAGCACCTCGCACAGCACCGAGGTCAATACCAGCGGCAGTACGGCGACGATCACGGCGCGCCACGAGCGGAAGGTCACGTAGCACAGCAGGATCACGGCGCCATAGACCCAGTAGAGCATCTCGCGCATGGCCTTCCTGACGACGATGTTGGTGGCCGCCTCGATGCCGGCGCTGCCGGCGGCGAGCTGGAACCGCATCTTGTCGGTGTCGTGCGTGGCGGCGAAGCGTTCGACCGCGTCGACCACGCGCGTCAGGGTCTCGGCCTTGTGATCCTTCAGGTAGACGTACAGCGAGAGCAGCGAGCAGCTCTGGTTGAACAGTTCGCGTGGCGCGCGGGTCTGGACCGCGCCCAGCGCGCCTTCGTTCGGGATCAGGTCGTACCACTTGAAGTTGCCTTCGTTGTACCCGGTGGTGGACAGCTTGGACAGGGCCGCCATCGAATTGGTCGATTCCACGCCCGGCAACTGCTCGAGCTGCCAGGCCAGGTCGTCGACGCTGGCGAGCGTGTCGTACCGGGTGCACTTGTCGTCGGGCGTCTTGACCATCACCACGAAGATGTCCGAGCTGGCCGCGTAGTTGCCGACCAGGTAGGCGTTGTCGCGGTTGTAGCGCGAATCGGGACGCAGCTCCGGCGCGCCCGGGTCGAGGTCGCCGACCTTCAGGTGCAGGCTGACCAGGAAGCCGAGGACGCCGATCGCCAGGCTCGCCAGCACCGTGGCCATCGCCCAGCGGCGCCGGGTGAACCGGTCGAGGAGGGCCCATAGCCGGTGCTTGCCGCCGTTGTCGTTTTGCAGGCTGCGCGCGGCCGCCTTGCGGCTTACGCCGGTGTAGGACAGGAGGATGGGCAGCAGCACGAGGTTGGTGAGGATCAGCACCGCGACGCCGATGCTGGCGATGACCGCCAGGTCCTGGATGACCTTGATCCGGATGATCGTCAGCACGAGGAAGCCGACGGCGTCGCACAGCAGCGCCGTCAGGCCGGCGACGAACAGACGGCGGAAGGTATAGCGGGCGGCGACCACCTGATGGGTCCCGCGGCCGATGTCCTGCATGATGCCGTTCATCTTCTGGGCGCCATGGCTCATGCCGATCGCGAATACGAGGAAGGGCACGAGGACCGAGTACGGATCGAGTTCGTAGCCGGCGCTTGCGAGCAGGCCGAACTGCCACAGCACGGCCACCAGGGAACAGACCACCACCAGTGCAGTGCTGCGCCAGCAGCGCGTGTACCAGAACAGGACGGCACTGGCGATCCCGATCGCCAGCACGAAGAACAGCAGCACCTGGCGCAAACCTTCGATCAGGTCGCCCACGATCTTGGCGAAGCCGGTGATGTGGATCTTCACGCCCTGCGCCTCGTATTTCGCGCGCACCTTCTCGATCTGCGTGGAGAACTCGCGGTAGTCGAGCGGCTTGCCGGTTTTCGGATTGGTGTCGAGCAGCGGCACGAACACGATGCTCGACCTGAAGTTGGCGGCCACGATCTGGCCGATCTCGCCGGACCGCGCGATGTTGGCGCGCAGTTGCGCCAGGCTGGCGGCGGAGCCGTCGTAACCATCCGGGATCACGGTGCCGCCATCGAGACCGTCCTCGGTGACGGCGGCCCAGCGCGTGTTGGCGGTCCACAGGGACTTCATGAACGGCCGGTCGACGCCGGGCAGCAGGTACACCTCATCGTTCAGGTCCCGCAGCACGCCGAGGTAGTGCTGGTCGAAGATGGTGCCGGCCGGGGCTTCGACGGCGATACGGATCGCGTTGCCCTGGCCGGTCAGGTCCGTCTTGTTGGCCAGGTAGTTGGCGACGTACGGATGCGAGGTCGGGATCATCTTCTCGAAGCTCGCGTTCAGCTTGATCCGTGTCGCCTGCCAGCCGAGCATGAGCGTGACCAGGAGGCACAACAGCACGACCAGCGGGCGGTGATTGAACAGGGCGCGCTCGGCCAGGTTGCCGGATTTCGTATCGAAATCCTCCAGGCGGCGCACGACGGGTTGTTGGTCCAGATCGCTATCTGCTTTCATTGTTGCTTGCTCCGGCCTTATTCATTGGGGAAGCGCCGCCAGGCGCTTGATGCCGCGCAGGCCGGCAACGACGAGGCCGTTGTCCCGCGCCTGCGCCACCGCGGCCAGCGGCAGCGGATCGTTTTTTTGCGCCGCGAAACTGCGCCCGTGATCGCGACTGACCAGCAGGTCGCCGCTCTGGCTCACGAGGACCAGTGCGCCATCGGCCAACTCGGTCCCGGCGGCGATGGCGGCCTGGGTGCCTGTCTCGATCCTGTGCCAGCTGCGGCCGTCGTCATCCGAGCGGAAGGCATTGCCGCGCAGGCCGAAGGCGACCAGGGCACCGCCACGCGCGGCCAGCAGGCCGAACCACGTGCCCTTGTAGGGCGATTCCAGCGGCGTGAAGCTGTTCCCCTGGTCGGTCGAGCGCAGCAGCACCCCCTGTTCGCCCGCGACGTAGAGTGCGGCGCCGGCCGCGCGGATGCTGTACAGGTGCAAGCCCTTCGGATTGGCGACATGTGCCTGCCATGGCTGCCACGTCGTGCCGCCGTCGCTGGTCTTGAACATGAGGTTGTAGGCGCCGACGATGTAACCGGTCCGCGCGTTTTCGAAGTACAGGTCGAAGAAGGGTTTGTCGGGGCCGTCGTCGACCAGGCTCCGGGCATCCGCGATGGCCTTGGCATCACCGTCCTGCCGGGCCGCCTGCAGGACGAGCTCGGCCGCTCGAATGCCGTCGAGTTGCTTGACCCAGGTCTGGCCACCGTCTTCCGTCTTGAGCACCACGCCCAGGTGACCGACCGCCCAGCCCGATTTCGCGTCGACGAACTGCACCGCGGTCAGGCTGGTCCTGACCGGTACCTGCGCCTGCTTCCAGCTCCTGCCGTCGTCGTCGGACAGCAGGATCGTGCCGCGTTCGCCCACCGCCACCAGGCGGCTGCCGGCGCGGGCGAGCGCCAGCGTCACCGCGGCGAGCGCCTTGGGTGAGCCCAGCGCCGGCTGTTCCAGCACGGCCGGTGCCGCCGGCCAGGCCGCCGGCGCCGCGGCCCACAGGGCGCAGGCGAGCGCCCGCGCCAATCGAATCATTCGATACATAGCGACGTCCTCATGTGGGAACCGGATTACCGGGAACCCTGGTTGGCGAGTTCTTCCGGGCTGAAGTAGCTGAGCGGCAGGCGCGGAATCGGCTTGTACTGCACCGGCGTCTCGTTCGACGACGCGTTCAGCAGGTACGCTCCGGTCTGGACGTTGTAGGTGCCCCACATGACATTCCCTACCACGGCCGGAATATCCGGTGCGAGCAGGGTCAGGGTGTAGTTGCTGCGCCAGATTTCACCCTGGGCGTCATAGCCGTCGATCAGGATGATCTGCCAGCTGTCCTCGTCGACGTAATAGCGGCGCCTGGCGACGACGTGGCGCTTGCCGGGCGCGACGGTCGCCTCGACTTCCCACACACGGTGCAATTCCCAGCGCACGAGATCGGGGTTGAGGAACTGCGGGCCGACGAGGTCGGCGATTTTGGCGGAGGCCGCGCGGTTGTTGTTATACGGGATGACCATCTCCTTCTTCCCGACCAGCTTGAGCTCGTGATGGTCGATCGGGCCGAACATCATGAAGGCCTCGTCGAAGAAGCCGATGCCCGAGGTCACCGAGTCCGGCGTGTCGTAGGCGATCGACGGGCCGCGGCGAACCCGGCGCTGGCCCACCAGGTATTGCCACAGTCCGCGTGCGTGCTTGTCGTCGATGCCGTCGTGCGCGAGGATGCCTTCGCCCGCCTTGGACGCGGGGGCGCGCGTGATCAGGCGGCCGTACTGGTAGTAGCCTTCGAACTTGTCCAGGCCGGCATCCTTGAAATAGTAGGGCCGCATGATCGTCTGTTCGGCCTCGGTCGCCATCGACCGCTTGCCGTCCGGCGTGACGACCCAGGTGCGCAGCGGGAAGGTGACCGTCTCGCCGGTCCATGCAAGGCGGTGGTTCCACAGGACTTCGTAGCCCGACTTCGGGATGGGGAACGGAATCCCGCCGTAGGCATTCTCGACGCCCTGGCCGTTGTCGACGACCTTGGCGCGTGTCGCGTTCCTGAAGGTGTTCTCATACACCCACTCGGGGGCGCCGGCGGTCCGGTGGGTCGGGTACACATCGACGCGATAGGCCGGGTACTTCTTCAGCATCGCGATCGTGCCCGCCGACAGCTTGCCGGCATACTGGTCCACGTTCTTGCCGGTGATCGAGAACAGCGGCTTTTCGCCGGCGAACGGGTCGGCGCGGACATCGCCCGGCCTGTAGCCCGGCTGTACCTTGGTGTACGCACCTTCCCATGCGGGAATCGTACCTTCCTTGTTGCCCGCTTTTTCCGCGCCCATCGGGGTCAGCGTCGACTTCAGTCTGGCCGCTTCGTCGGCCGGTACGGCGGCCATGGCGTTGGCGCCGGTCGTCAAGGCGATGGCGGCGATGGCGAGTTTGAGGTTCGTCTTCATGTATGGTTCCTTAGAACGAGCGTTTGATGTTGAAGGAGATGAAGTCGCGGTCCTTGAGCGCCTGCGCATAGCTCATCATCGGGGTGTCGGTGACCGGATTGTTCTTCAGGAAGGTGCCGGCCGTGCCGAGGAAGCGGTTGTAGGACAGGCCGAACTTCCAGTCCTGTTGCCAGGTGCCGTTGATGCCGATCGACGCGTCGCCGCCATGGGAGCTTCCGCCGTTGAACTGCGCGACGGCCGAGGAGCGGCCATCGATGTTGTAGCCCAGGCCGAGCGGGATCGTGATGTCCAGGCCGTTGATCACCTGGTAGTAGGCCGGCTCGAAGATCATGCGCAGCGCGGTGGCGTCGCGCGTCGTGTTCGGGTCGAGCGAGCCCTTGCTCGTCACGCTGGTGGTGCGGTTCCAGGCGATCTCGCCGAGGAAGGTGCCGCCCTGGAACAACTGGTTGGTCGGCAGCACGTAGATCGCCGACAGGTTGGCGTGCGCCGTGTTCCCCACGGCGTAGGCCGGGTTGTTGCGGTTATTGGCGGGCACGGCCGGGCCTTGCGTACCGAGGAAAGTCGGGGTCGGGTCGGACACGAGAGGCGTGTTGCGGCGTACGGACACCTCGGCCGCGACGTTGAAGCCGCCCAGCACCGTGCTCGCGCTCGCGCCATAGGTCTTGATGCCTTCGGCGTACACGGCCTGCCAGGTGGCGGGAGCGCCCGGCGGGAAGGCAGGCGTGAAACCGAGGTAGAAGTTCGGTGTCTTGTCGTGGTAGCGCGCCGCGTAGAAGCCGTATTCGACGTCGGAACCGGTCGGCGTCCACTTCAGCTGCAGGCCGCCCTGGCCCGAGTTCTTCGCCTTCATGTCGGGGATCACGGCGAACGCCGGCGCCGGCACGGTGGCCGGGGCCACCAGGAAGGCGGAGCTGCCGGCCCCGGCCACGTCGAACGAGCTCAGGTAGCTGCCGGCGCCCGGAATGAGCGAAGGCCGCCACTCGAACTGGTAATAGCCGCCGATCGAGAGGTTGGACAGGATCTGCAGGGAGCCGGATACCTGGCCCACCGGACGGAGGATTTCCTTGAACTGCGATCCGGGCACCGACAACAGCTTGACGAGGTCGACCGGTCCCTGCGCGTTGGCGATGCCGTTCGCGCCGAAGAACAGCGTCTCGCCATATTGCAGCGTGTGCCGGCCCAGGCGCACGGTGCCCGGCAGGCCGCCCAGGCTGCCCTTGGCGTAGACGAAGGCGTCGAGCACTTCGGCGTCGCGGCCATGCAGGCGGCGGGTGCCGGGCGTGAACGCATTGGTCGGCCAGCCGCTGCGGACGGCGGCGTTGGTGGCCGGCGACTGGTTCTGGTTGGAGCGGTTGTACGCCTTGTCGTACCAGGCGGCGGCGCTGATGCGTGCGCCGTACGCGGGGGTGCTGACGTCCAGTTCGGTCAGCCAGTCGACGCGGTTGGATACGAGCCCCTTGTGCCGGAAGTTCATGTCGCCATCGTCCATGTTGGCACCAGTAAAGTCGGTGGGGCCGGCCGGCACGTAGCCGCCGGACAGCAGGCGCGGGTCCGCATCCTTCAGGCGGTAGGCAGTGCTGTATTTGAACGTGTTGTTCCAGCTGATCTTGAGATCCTGATTGCCGGTGTCGAATTCGGTCGCGTGGACGGCCCGTAACGGCAACGCGGATGCGATGGCGGCTGCAATCAATGCCGGGGGGCATGATCTGGGGAACTTCATGTTTGTCTCCTTCGTTGAGGACTTGTCAGGCCGGTGCACGGCCCGGCTTTTTATTGGTGATATCGACGGCGCTGCCGGATCAGATGTAGGTCGACGCGAGTCCTCCATCGACGGGAAGATTGACCCCGCTGATCCAGCGCGCCGCATCGGAACAAAGGAAGGCGACCACGGATGCCACTTCGTCGGCATAGGCGGGGCGCTTCATGCGGTGTGCGTCCTTCTCGACGCGCTCGTTGCCCAGCATGGCGACGAAGTCACCGAGGATCGGCGTGAACACGGGCCCCGGCGCCACGCAGTTCATGCGCACCGACTTTTCCAGGAACCACTTTTGGGATTGCGCGAAGGACCACACGATCAGCGCTTCCTTGAAGTACTGGTAGCAGGTTTCCTGTGGCACCGGATGCTCGTTGAGCCAGAGGCGGCCGGCCTCGAAGCCTTCGACGGCGGCGAGCTCTTTGTGCAGCTCCAGGCGCATCGGCCACTCGGCACCCAGGATCGAGGCGATGTTGACGATGGAGGAACCTGCCGGCATGCGCGCCAGGACCTTCTCCGTCAGGTGGCGCAGGCCGAGGTAGTTCACGCGGCCGACGAGATCGCGGTCGGCCGTGCCGGGTACGCCCGCGATATTGCACAGCGCATCGACGCGGTCCGGGAGTTGCGCGCCGGCGGCGTCGATGCTTGCAGGATCGGACAGGTCGACTTGTACGAAACCGTCGAGCGTCAGGCCCGGCTCGTGCCGGTCCATGCCGATCACTTTTGCGCCGTGGAAGCGGGCCAGGCGTGCGGTCTCCGCGCCGATGCCGGAAGCGCAACCGGTCACGACGATGTGCTTGTTTTGCAGTTGCATCTTGTGTCTCCGTTTTTATCGATGGATGAACCGGTGGGTCAGAACGGATAGCGTGGCGCTTCGCTCTTGATGGTGATCCACTGCCACTGGGTGAATTCATCCCAGTCGGCGGGACCGCCGTGACGGCCGCCGTTGCCCGAGGCGCCGCCGCCGCCGAAGGGGGCGTGCGCTTCGGCCACCACGGTCTGGTCGTTGATGTGCGCATGGCCCGCCGGCACCCGGTCGATGATGCGCATCGCGCGCGCGATGGACGGCGAGATGACGCCGAGGGCGAGCACGCCGTCGGCCTGCGACGCCAGTGCGATTGCTTCTTCGTCCGTGTCGAATATCGTGATCGAGGCGACCGGGCCGAAGATCTCTTCCTCGAACGCGCGCATGCCCGGTTGCACCCCGGTCAGGACGGTCGGTTGGTAGAACAGGTTGTCGTAGCTGCCGCCCGCTTCGAGCCGGGCGCCGGCGGCGAGCGTGTCCTGCACGATGGCGTGCACGCGTTCGAGCTGCCTGCCGTTGATCAGCGGTCCGAGTGCGACCTGGCCGGTGGCCGGATCGCCCACCGGCAGGCGTTGCGCCTTCGTCACCAGGCGCTCGATGACGGCATCGGCGATCTTGCGCTGAACGAGGATGCGGCCCGACGCCATGCAGATCTGGCCCTGGTGCAGGTAAGCGCCCCAGGCGACGTTGGCCGCGGCGATGTCGGGATCGGCATCGTCGAGCACGACCAGCGAATTCTTGCCGCCGAGTTCGAGCGAGGTCTTTTTCAGGTGCTTCCCGGCCAGTTCGCCGATACGGCGGCCGACCTGCGTCGAGCCGGTAAAGGCCACCATGCCGATGTGCGGATCGGTGCAGATCGCCTCGCCGGCCTCGGCGCCGCCCGGCAGCACGTGCAGCAGGCCTTGCGGCAGGCCGGCTTCCTCGAAGAGGCGGGCGATGATGAAACCTCCCGAGACCGGCGTCTGCGGATCGGGCTTGTGGACGACCGCGTTGCCGGTGGCGAGCGCCGGCGCGATCGAGCGGATCGACAGGACCAGGGGGAAGTTGAACGGGGAGATCACGCCCACCACGCCGTGCGGCATGCGGCGCGCGATGCTCATCTGGTCGGCTGCGCCGGCCAGCAGGTGACCGCGCGGCTGGGTCAGCATCGCGGCCGCCTCGTGCAGATGGGCCGCCGCCTCGCGCAGTTCCACGTCCGCCTTCGGCACGATGCCGCCGGTCTCGCGCACGATCCAGGCGCACAGTTCCTCCTTGTGCAGCTCGATCAGCGCGGCGGCCTTGCGGAAAATTCCGGCGCGCGCCTTGTAGTCCATGGCGGCCCATGCCGGTTGTGCGGCGCGTGCGGCCCGCGCGGCGCCGGCGACGTCTGCCGCGTTCGCCATGCCGGTGGTGCCGAGCGGTCGGCCGGTGGCCGGTTCGACGAATGCGCGGCTGCCGCCCTGCGCCGCAGTCCAGCCGCCGTTGAAGATCCTGCCGTGCCAGATGGCGTCGTGCATGAAAGGCAGGGATTCGGTTGCTCCCATTTGCAGTCTCCTTGTCGTTGTACATCGGTTGAGTGGTTTTGTGATGACTCATAACAATTTGCGTGCCACGTCGCCGCGATGGACGTATGGTGCGGTGCGGCATCGGCGAGGCTGGCGCTGCGTCAGAGGAGAGAGCGGATGGCGAACGCTGTATTTACGGTGCGGTGCCGCATGGCGGCGGGCATCGCGCGGATGCATGAAATGATTAATTCGAGGAAACCCGATGATCCATTTGATCAACGCCGCACCGCGGGGTCGCCCCGCCGGCCGGTACGGGGAGCACCTGCAACGACATGCATGCAGCTTGCTGATTCGCCTTCATCGCCGCCGGGCAGTTGCTGCATTGCGGCAAGAAAATCCTGTTAGCCGTTCTTGATGAAATGATTTCGTGGAGAAATTGCGATGTATGATTCGAGCAACGACGATCCTGATCCAGAGATGAGCAAGCGCAGCCACATATCCCTCGCAGATGTCTCGAACGCCACCGGCAAGATGCTGAACCGTGGCGACAGCGAACACTTCAATGCTGGTGCGCCACCGACGTTGGACGACCTCACGCAGTCGCTGTACTTTTCTCCCGGCGATGGCCGCATCTGGCTCAATGGCCAGCGAATGCAGCTTCTGCATACATCGTCATTGGGCGCATTGCGCCGTGAACTGCTCGAAAGCCTTGGCCCGGAAAAGGCGCGCGGGCTGCTCACGCGCGTGGGCTATGCCGCCGGCGCGCGCGATGCGCAATTGATGCGCGAGCGCTGGCCCGGCGCCGACCCGGCGTCCGTGTTCCTCGCGGGCGCGCGCATGCACGCGCTCGAGGGAGCGGTCAAGGTCGAACCCGTGCACTTCAAGTTCGACGTCGACCGCGGCACGTATTACGGCGAATTCCTTTGGCATCATTCCAGCGAGGACGAGATGCACATCGCCGATTTCGGCATCGGCACCGAACCAGCCTGCTGGATGCAGACCGGTTATGCGATCGGTTACGTGAGTACGCTGATGGGCGGTTTGATGATCTTCCGCGAAGTCGAGTGCATGTCGATGGGGCATCCGCAGTGCCGCCTGGTCGGCAAGCCGGCAGCGGAATGGGACAACGTCGAGGATGACCTGCGTTACCTGAACGCCGAGGCTTTCGTGAGCACGCAAGCCTATGGCTGGCATGCGCCCGACGAGCGGGCCGTCGTCGCGGCGTCGGACGAAGCGGGCGACGTCGCTGCCGGCGATGACGACAAGCAGATGGTCGGTGTTTCCTCTGCGTTCAACGCCGCCTGTCACATGCTGCGGCGCGTCGCACCGACCGCTGCAACGGTGCTGTTCACGGGCGAGTCAGGGGTCGGCAAGGAGTTGTTCGCCTATATGCTGCATCAGATCAGCACGCGCAGGGGCAAGCCCTTCGTCGCCGTCAATTGCGCGGCGATTCCCGAGACCTTGATCGAATCGGAGCTGTTCGGCGTCGAGCGGGGCGCCTTCACCGGCGCGACCGTCTCGCGGCCGGGACGCTTCGAACGCGCGCATGGCGGCACGCTCTTTCTCGACGAGATCGGCACGCTGAGCCTGGTGGCGCAGGGCAAGCTGCTGCGTGCCTTGCAGGAGGGCGAAATCGAGCGTGTCGGGGGCAGTCGCAGCGTCAAGGTCGACGTGCGGGTCGTCGCGGCGACCAATGTCAACCTGCGCGAGGAGATCCGCGCGGGACGGTTCCGCGAAGACCTGTTTTTCCGACTCAACGTGTTTCCGGTTCACCTGCCGCCGCTGCGCGACCGGCGTGAGGATATTCCGTTGCTGATGAGTTATTTCATGCGCCGCTACGGACAAAAGCACGGGCGGCATGTGACCGGCTTCACCGCGCGCGCGGCCGATGCTCTGCTGAACTACGATTTTCCCGGGAATATCCGCGAATTACAGAACCTCGTCGAGCGCGGCGTGATCTATGCGAACGACGACGGTCCGATTGACCTGCCTCACCTGTTCACGAGCGGCGAATTAACGCATACCTCGTATTTTTCGCTGGCGCAGACCGGCAGGCTGACGAACCGGTCCACCGACACCGCTCCGGCGGCGCACGATGCGGGCGAATTGCTGGATCTGTTGCCATCCATGATGAAAGGCGGAGCGGGCAGCGGCTGGTCGCTCGACAATCTCGAAAACAGGCTGATCCTCGACGCAGTCAAGCGTGCCGACGGCAATCTCGCCGCAGCCGCGCGCATGCTTGGCATCACGCGGCCGCAGCTGTCCTACCGCATGAAGAAAATTCAGGGATCGGCGTGATGCAAGCACGCGCTCGTTCGATCGGAACGTCGGGCACGAGCACCAGGCCATCCTGCAGCCGCTGGAAAAGCGCGAAGACAAGCTCACGCGATTGCACGCCAACACCATCGTCGAGGCGGACGAGACGTTTCGCCTGGAGTCGCAGGAAGGCTCACGTCACCTGAGCCGCAAGCCGAGAAAGCGCGGCGGCGTGGCGAAGCGGCGCGGCATCAACAGGGAACACGACTGCCTGCTCGTCGCGCGTG
>Ga0207657_10004501_pt1 | contig 14719 bp, 15 predicted proteins | sample KBSC33metaG_FD_184316 | JGI IMG/M metagenome (GOLD analysis project Ga0207657, IMG submission 184316) | Corn rhizosphere microbial communities from Kellogg Biological Station, Michigan, USA - KBS C3-3 metaG (SPAdes) (version 2) | ecosystem: Host-associated > Plants > Roots > Rhizosphere > Soil ... | reverse complement strand
ACCCATATACGGAAAATGATTTCTTTTATTTTTTGGTCTCCTTATGACATGCAGTATAATAGCTTGCTCTACTGTAGTCGCAGAGGGGCATAAGAAATTAGATTTACTGAAGATGTTTGAATTAACATCGGGTCTCCCTAAGTAGTGATGATATTGAAAAATTATATGAGCAGCACATTCATAAATTATGATTCACGTTTAGATCACTTCTTCATCATTCAACTCATTCCTCTTCCTTATTGAACATTTGTTCATAATGTGAAGAGGGCAGAAAAATCCCTCCGCTTTCATCATAAAAAGTTTTGTCGGTAATGTACACACCTTTTTGAGTTTTAGTCCACGTAGCGGCGGCTCGTGGGTGATATGTCATCATCATATCCCAGTTTTTGTAGTACTGATGTCCATTTGTTTCCTGTAAGCCAATACCGATGTTCGCGAAAGGCGCCAGCCTCGCAGCAACGCATTTATTCCAATCCACAAGGATGGGATTCACTGTTAAGTCAGCACAAAAACATGGAATCTTCTTTTCGTAGGCAAGCTGCGTAATTTTCATTGTCATGCTTAACGTTTTGGCTATCGCTTTTACGGCGATTGCTGTATAACCTTGTTCAATACGTTTTGCTGCATCTTCAACCGTGTGTGCACTCTCATCAGCCGCGATCGTGACACCTATATCACCGACATACATTTCATTTCTTTCTCCGAACGGTTCTTCTATTACAGCGATTTGGTCAAAGGCTCCGATTTTTTTTGCATGATCCAGAAAACGCAGAAGCGTATCCTTTTCATCATATCTTTCATTCGCATCAAAGTAATAGGGAATTTTTCCGTTTTTAGTATAAGGTGTTTCATAGTGCCCGATAGCTGAATGAACTGCAGACAAAAACTCCATATCCTTTTCGAGCATTTCTTTTTGTGTGCCGGGTGCGCCTGTCTTCAACTTCAAAATAAAATATCCCTCATCGGCTGCAGCTTTAAGTTTTTCAATTTTTGTTCCTACGCCAAATGAAGGCATGCTTGCAACTTTATCATGTCTCCATGATAATCCGGGTTTATAAGCTTCAGGAATCAGATCATCAAAGTTGTTGATGTTATTTTCATGTGCATAGAGTAACCATGCAGCATTATCGACGCAGACAAGTGAGTTTAAAGCAAATGTTTTCCTCAGGTCAGGGTTCTCAGTTATTTTTTTGCCATAAGCATAAACTTCCGGCAGGAGATCATCGAGCAGTTGGAGCGGACTGGTAAAAGAATTTCCTTTCATCATTTGTAACGCTCGTTCGGTCATTGCATACATCAATGCATTGCCACCGCTTACTGAATGTGCGGCAAACACTTTTGAATCAGACCAAAGAATTCCCTGCGTTCCAAGACCAATAGAACTAAAACCGGATTCGCTTTCAAACCGGGCTGCTATCTGCCACGCCTCTGTTATAACGCTGCCTTTAAAGTGATAAGGAAAAAGAGGTTCTCTTTCAAAATTTGAATCGACATTTCTAATCTTGATTGTCGCCGGTTTTTTCATGTTACTATTAAATTGGAAAGAGTTTAATGAAGACGCAAACATACCTATGCCCATTAACGTTCCTGTTCGATTAACAAAATCTCTTCTGCTGATTTCTTTATTTCTCTTTTGAAGATCACTCATTCTGTTACAGAAATATTATTGAGGAATATTGTTTAAAGTGTACCATGCCTCCGAAGACCACAACGATTGTCCGCCTGCACTTTGCAAATATTCAGGTATTCGTAAATAAACAACATGTTCTTTTTTCAACCCAGGGATTTCTAAAAAAACACGTTTGCGATCTTCTGAAATAGTAACATGTGTGACTCTTAATTTTTCCAGGTCCATCTTTGGCCCGCCATAATCCGGTGTGGGATGGTACCACCACTGTTGTATTAGAAAGTCAGATGCCGGTATATTTCTATTTGCTTTAAGTGCATCTGTAAATTCTATTTCAAAGCCTTTTGGTTTCGCACGAACGGCAAGCATTTCAAAAGTGATCTTTCCATTGTATTTTATTCGCTGGAGACCGTATTGCTTTTCTTTCCAGCTCCAACCGCCTACCATACCTATTCCACCAATATACAACGCACCGTCTGGACCCCAGCACAAACGGTTTACACCGGCTTCTAATCCCTGGCTAAAGCGAAATACCGCACCCTGGTATTCCCCATTCACTTTTTCCAGGAAGTCTCTTTTTATCCCCCCGTGTGTTACATCTCCGTGAAGCATTTGTCCTTTGTAAGGACCATCCTGCATTAATACCGGTTGAGAGGGAGAGTTTGCGATTTCATCTTCTGGCAGGTAAATGGCAGGTTGTGTTATTGGTGGAGGAGAAGAAACTGAATCAGGAAGAATGCCCCAAGGCATGCCGAAATAATCTCCCCTTCTGACATGAATTAATTTATTACAAGGAATCCATTCTCCCTGGTTTTCGGTCTCAAATATTTCGCCATCTGAACCTAAGCCAATTCCGTTTGGCTGGCGCAAGCCATAATTGATCCATTCATAACTTCCATCCATACCGATCTTAATTGTTTTACCACGATCTGGTTTTTGTTTTTCATTTGACATTAACCGCATAGCTAATGAAAGATTAGCATAGAAATATCCGTCTTTGTACACAAGCCCAAAAGCAAATTCATGAAAATCACCACTCACTCCCCATGCATTGCAGATGGTGCGGTATTCATCAATAATTTCGTCACCATCAAGATCGATTAACTCAGTCAGTTCAGGTTTTTGTAAGACAAATATTTTTCCATCCACTACTGTAATGCCCAATGGTTCCTGCAATCCTGAGGCGATCCGCTTTACAGTAATTTTATTTGTGTCGCCGGTTTCAACTCCTTTCAGAAGATAAACAGCACCGATGGAATCCCATGTAGTAACTAATAAACCGCCATCTGGCAGAAAAGCGAGCCCGCCTACTCTTGGTTTAAAATCAGATTTGTGAATGGTAGTAACATCATAGCTCGGATGAACTCCTTCAAGTGCTGCTCCAAAACCCGGCTTTACATATTTGTCCGGTGCTTTTTTTATTTCGGCAACAGGAATATTTTCTTTCGTGTTGATCGGTTTTAAAGACATAATATAATCAAGCATCGTCTTTATTTCGTTTTCAGTAAGTGTGGGATGAGCAGTCATCGTAGCGGTTCCCCAAACTCCTGATCCTCCTTGTTTGATTTTCGAAATGAGATGTTCCGCAGAATTTTTTTCATTCTCATATCGCAAAGCAATTTGATGAAACGAAGGTCCAACAGTTTTCTTATCTATTTCGTGACAAGTAAAGCAGTCGCTTTTTTCCATCCAGTACCTGCCTCGTGAATCATACTCTTCTTCCAGCCTGGGAAGAAACTGTGCGGGAAGTGGATTAAAATAAGTAATTAATGAAGACTGTTTATTCCTTTGCAGGGTGAAACTGGTGTCCTTTGCTTGCAATGAAACAGTTATTCCATTTGGTGCATCTGACATCTTAAATAATCTTTCCAATCCCGGTTTTCCTGTTTCACTTCGAATAAATTCAGGTCGCTCTTCTATGAGAACTGTGTCTCCTGTAGAAACAATCGTTATATATTTCAGATAGATTTGGTTATCACGAAAAAGATAACCTTTACTTACCATCTTAAATGAATCTCTCTTTCCGTTCAATTCAACAATCCATTTTGAATGTTGAATGGTATCATCATAATAAGCTGCTCCCCAGCTTGTGGGTTGTACATTCTTTACATTTGTATAAGCAGCTCCTTCCAACGTTACTCCTCCTTTCCATACTTTGTATAAAGTACAGTGAGCAAGGTCATATGCTGCATAACATTCGGAATCCAGTGCGAGAGTAAGCATTCGTGGTTTCTTGTCGAGAACCGAGCGGAAAGCCCAGGGATCTCTTGGTCTTTTGATGTTAGAAGTTTTCTTATGAGTGCATGCCGCTAAACTGAAAATTATGATTGCAATAAGACATGTTTTGAGAAAACTGATCATTGTATTTCCATTATAGAATGAACTTTTAGAATCCACTTTTTATTTTTTGCTTTAAGGCCAGTTAAGGTGTTTGTGAAGAAATTCAATTGTTTCATCACTTCGCATGGAATGGCCGCCATTAAAAAATTCTATTTCTGTTTTATCTCCAAGATTAAACTGGTCATAAAAATACCTGACTTTCCCATATTCATAAGCAACCCACTCATCCGGTTGAACTATATCATGATGACCACGTTCCACCATGAATGGTCTCGGGAAGATAAGATACGCCATCTCTGCATAACTGAATGTGCTGCCCATATTGAAATAAGGCATTTCCCATTCGAGGCTGTTCATAAAACTTCCCTCATAGTGAGTATCAGTTACCTTTCGCGTCCAGTCGCCAAAATCACCTGAGCATATGGAAAGACAATAACCCTCTAACACCGCCGGCACACGCATGGCTGTTTCGCCTCCATAGCTAATACCATAAAAAGCAATTCTGCTACTATCAACAAAAGGAAGCGATTGCAGCCAATGAATAGTTTGTTCATGTTGAGAAACAATAAATGAGAAAAGTGTTTTCCTGATCGTATTCGCCTTGCGTGAGAGCCAACGGTATTGATCTTCCCAACGATAAGGATTTTGGGGCGCATAAACGATGAAGCCCTGGGCTGCAAGTCTTGCAGCGATATCATTATAACCTGTAGTGTTTCCTTCAACCATTTTTTCCGGAGTATTATTACGTCCATGCTGACAAACAACAACAGGACGTCTTTCACCGGGCTTAATATCTTTTGGTATGAGAAGGATTCCTTCTGCAAAAAGATTTGGATAAACATCGAGGGTCACTTCATAACCTGTCCATCTTTCTTTATCATACTTTTTTCGTGTATGCGCATTTGGAGCCAGCAAGGAATCATCAAATTTTCCTAAAATCTCTTCACTAAAATATTTTCTATAATCTTTTGCCTGTTCGATAAAACGATCAGGTGAATAGTACGGATGATAAGGTTTGGTACTCCAGGTTCTGTCGGCAAATTCAGGCATCACTTTGTAAAGGAAGAATCTGTTTCTTTCCTGGTCTGATTGACGAACTAACCATTGCACATGATTTTCGATTTCTTTCACCTGGCGAACTTGTCTTTCTTGTGCATCAAATGAACTGCGATTATCGGAAGGCATTTCGTTAGTGAGCGGCAACGATGAATTATCGCCAAGAAAAAAAATAAATTTTTCCAATGCTGTTTGAGAGCCAAAACTTACAGGATCATTTTTCTTTCCATAAATAAAAGCCCGCGGCTGAAAACCTTGCCTTGTTAATGTATCAATGCGATTGTATTCGGATTGCACATCTTTGAAAAGAGGTGTTTGCAATCTTCCTTTATATCCTGTAAAAGGCAAACCTTCAACCTGTGCAGGTTTGTCAGGTGATTCTTTCACCGTGTCAATGATTACAGAAATCGAACTGTATTCAATCACCAGCGGACGCGGGGCAATAAGCGTTGCTATTTCTGCATCTCCAAATTCTGAGAGCAGCCCCCACACATTGCGGTAGATCGGTTCATCCCAAACGTGTTGCCGTGAATTAAAGTAGCCACTTACAAGAACAGCATCAATTCTTTTGTCAGCAGCGGCGGAGTAAAATGCGATCAACCCTCCTTCACAATAACCGGCAACTCCAATTTTTACATTTTTATCTGATTGTTTGAACCAATCTATCGCGGCTAATACTTTCTCCACTTCATAACCAATGATGTGTCGTCCCATATGATATGACTGCCTGTAAAGCCATTCACGATATGTTTGTTGCTGCGGCTTACCGGGAAAAAGAAGAGTCCGGCTAATAATAACAGGTACCAATACCTGGAATCCGTTCTCTGCAAGATGACGCGCAAATTGCGATTCGGGAGCTATACCCGGCATGAGACCAACAAGTTGTTCAGGTTCCTGGTCTGCATCAGGTATTGCAATGATATCAGCCTTTGATTTTGTTTTTGGTTGAAGAAGAAGCCCCTCTCCATAAACACCGTTCAATACGGGCCACCGAACCTGGTAGATCTTATACTTATCGGTTTCTGAAACAAGTTCGGGATCATTATTCGTTGAAATTTTTTCCATAACTACCGATGGGTATTTGTCCGGAATACCGACATTGTAATTCACCATTGGTTGCGTTTTATCTTCAACGCCGATATATTTCATAAACCTCCTGCGATTCGGTTCTACTGATTTTTCATAGGCTTCTTTAGAGGTAAGATCGCGATTCCATAATTTCAAACGTTTTGCAATAGATTCATCAATTTTTTTCTCAATGAATTTGTGCGCTCCTTCCAGCATTTTTATTGAGAGATCGCCCTCCATCATGAGTGGTTTTGTTCCGGGCAGAACCTGCGGCATTTTATCATAGCTAAAAGTTGAATCTTTATTATTGACTGGTTGGGTAACCTGTGCTTTACCAATTAAGCTCAATGTAATTGCACATATAAGTGAGATTCTATTTTTCATTCAGCAATCATTTTTTTTGCCACAGAAAACCACGGAGGAATGGAGAACCACAGAGATAATTTTTAATCTATGCCTGTTGCCACAGCTCATGAACTTTTTGTAAATCTTTTTTCATTGCTTCAAAAACAACTTTTTTATCGCAAGTAATTTTTGCAGCTCCATGTTCTGCGCCCCCCAGTGAATATTCAAGATGCAAGGTAACAGGCACATTTACCCGGTATTGCTTTAATAGTTTAAAGTAAGTTTTAAAATCGACCATACCTTCCCCTATCGGAGTATTTGTTGTATCCCATCTGCCGTTTTTCTTTTCCCAGATAAAATCTTTGACAGCTATTGTTTTGATTTGCGGTTGTATAAGGCGGAGGGCATTTGGCCATGATTGGCCACCCTCTACAACAGCATGCCTGATATCATATTGCAGACCCATGTATTTTTTATCAGCCTCCTTTAATAATTCCCATAGTTCCCAAATGTCAGAACCAACTCCGGTTCCTGCATGATTTTGGTAACATCCGGTCAAACCTAATTCCTTATTTAAGTAGCTTAACTCTTTTATTTGTTGTTGAAAATTCTGTAATGATTCGGGAATGCTTTTTTGTTCGGAGTAAGTAAACCAGTTCATCCGGTAATATTGAATACCGACTTTAACTGCTGTCCCTAATACTTTTTTATCAGTGTCGTTATTTGCATCCTGAACAGAACTTGTCATTAATAAAGGAGCGAGACGAGCCTTGCGCATCGCTTCAACAGCTTTGGGCAAATCACTTTCAACCCGTTCAGGCAAAACATGGCCATTAGGACGTACTGTGAGATCGATGCCATCAAAACCCATTTCTGCCGCGGCGTTTGCCATGTCTTCATAATTTAAAAATTGCAGGTGCTTTGAGAAAATATGAATTTTCAAACGCGTGTCTGCATTGCTGTTGAACATAGAAAACACATTTCCATATAAAGGGAGAAGAGCGCTTGTAATCACTGTATTTTTTACAAAACTTCTCCTTGATAAGTTATTGTTTTGCTGTTTCATTCTTTAATATCTTTTTTGCGTTTGACTGATAAACTTTTTGAGAATCGTATCGTTCAAACCAAAACCATATGGAGGCCGGTGATAAAAACTGTTTACAGGTCAATCGCAGATTATTGTTTTAAATATAATTAGAATAATCATTACTTATATTATCGCAAAAAGAAAAGGTTTTGATCCATTGTTGTAGATACCTGGTATTTCTTCTGTCACTTTATTTCCAAAAGAATCTTTTGCTTTCAATATCACTCTATAAATTCCAAATTTCTGTTCAGGGATTTTTTACTTGGGCAATCCAAAAACGATGAAAGTGAACGTGCGTGTTATTGCTGCAACCAATCGTAATCTTGAACAAGCGATAGAGAAAAAAGAATTTCGTGAAGATCTTTATTATCGTCTCAATGCGTTTCCTATTCATTGTCCGCCGCTTCGTGAAAGGGAGGATGATATTCCTTTACTTGTAAAACATTTTTGCCAGAGTATGAAGCGAAGATTGGTAAGAAAATCACAAACATTCCGCAAAAGGTGATGGATGCATTGGTAAAATATGATTGGCCTGGTAATATTCGTGAGCTTGAGAATATTATAGAACGCACATTGATATTGAGTCGAGGCAATACATTGGAATATGGAGAATGGATTCCGGCAGAAAAAAAGCAAGGCAAAAAAGTTTCTTTTACAACGCTTGAAGATGCCGGGCAACAGCACATTCTTGATGCTCTTGAAAAAACAACATGGAAAGTAAGCGGAGAAAAAGGCGCCGCGAAAATTCTCGGCTTGAATGCAACAACACTCGAAGCAAGAATGAAAAAACCGGGAATACAAAGACCAATGAGAATGATTTAATTTTTTTGAATTGAGCTGCATTGCTACTATCATCTTTCGTTGTGTCACTCACTTTTACGTTCTAACTTTAGTCAGCAATTAATTTCACCAGCGGTCTTTTTCTTATTTTATACACCTGCACGAATGCTGTAATCAAAAGAATGATTCCGATGATCCAGTTGATCAATGTTTGGTTAAACAGTAATTGATGAATGATATAACTGCCTCCGTAAATAAAAACTGCAAAACCTGCGATCGTACCTAATCCAATGCCGGTTGTGTAAAAATTGTAATTGTTTTTGTTGTTGTGTAAAATCTTCTTTTCAATTAAGATTGTACTCCATCCAAACCAGAAAATAATATGCAAAGGATTAAGCGCGCTTAACAACATGCCGCTGAAAAAAGCGTGTGTTGCTTCCGCGGGAATGATCGAAGAAATTCTTTGCATGTTGATCGCGGCTATTAAACTATTAATTGCAAGAGCAAGGATCAAAGCAGTAGTGACCCATTCAAATAAACGAAATAATTTTATTCTCTTGCTAACCCAATCCATTGCACGTAAAGTAAAAAAGACATAAGTAAGTTCGACGATCATAGCTCCGATAGCAAAAGTAAATGCAGTATAAACGCCGTTCTCAACTGAAAGCTGCGTAGCTGTTACATTTAAAACACCTAAGGGTAATGAACCTAAAAAACTGATCAGGGCTCCCCACCAAAAAATTTTCATCAATTGTTTCATTCAAAAACTTTTAAGCCGCTTTAGCCGTTCTTTTATATTTTATTGTTGACGATGCAACACCAAATTCTTCCGGCACTTTAACTGCAGACACTTCATTAATGCCAACTCTTATCAGCGCCATGTGATGAACAGTATGTTCCAAATTATATACCAGTTCACGAAAATAATTTGTTGAAATAACGATCGTATCATTTGAAGAATCATCATAAGCTGCTTCGAGCATTAAGTTTTTATCATGCTTATACAAACACGCAGGAATTTGTTGCAACAACCCTATTGCAACTTTCTTATCCGACTCAATCGTGTAATCACGTTTTCTTTTCTCATAATTCACGAGTCCTTGTTCATAATCATGTTCAAGGCAAATAAAAAGTTCAATGATGTGTCTTACATGCTGACCAATTGTTGCATTAAATAAAGTCGGACATCGTTGTGTGTACTCATTATTGCTTAGTTGTTGTAATGATTCGCTTAATTGTGCAAACACATTCTGTATTGCCGTTTGAATTTTCATAAAAAAGATTTTAGCGGTGAGGAATTGTGATCAGTTTTTAAATACGCATGCAAAAGATTTTCCTTTCACAATAATTTTTGTAAAGCTATTTTTCGATGAAAGAAAATGTTGTCAACTGGGTTACATGAAGGGGAAAATATACCTCACCCTCCTTCGCCCTCTCCTCTCCATGTGGAGAGGAGACCGAGAGGTGAGGTCCTGCCCCGAAAAGTTCTAAACGATGAAGTGAGTGACACAACAGCCGACGCTATAAAAAACAAAAGCTCACTCAATAAAAATTCCCAAAATTCCCAACACACTTTCTCACAAAATATTGGGAAACTCCCAAAATGTTGGGAGAGTTTAGCGATGAAAAATTTAAGATTTGTTAAAGCGTAAAATTTTTGTAATGCAGTGGTGTAAGGCATCTCAGTGCATTGCGTCTATGCATAAAAAAATTTCGGCACACGGATTGGCTTACATGAGTCGCAAAATCAAAACAATGACGCTTCACATCAACAGTAAAGAACTAAAAAAAGAAGTGACTGAAAATTTAAACTTACTGCTGGTACATTTTAAAACTGAGTGGAATGGTGCATGTCAAATATTAGCGCCGGTGTATGATGACCTGGCAAACAGTTATAAAGACATTGCAAAATTTTTTATGATAGACGCTAATAAAAATAAAACTGTAGTACATCAGTATGGAGTAACAAAGATACCGACCATTCTCTTTTTTAAAGAAGGCGAAGTGATTGACCGGGTGAGCGGACTTGCATCGAAGAGCATCATCATCTCAAAAATTGAAAACGCGTTGACAAATACCAATAACTAAATCATTTTTTTTAAAATTAAATCCCGTGAATCATGTGTATAGAAACAAGGTACCTCTACTTAAAGAGCAATTCTTTTTTCAAAGAGTTGGATGAAACCAAACTGATGGAACTTAGCGCTGTTGTGAAAGCACACAACGTTTATCGCGGCGAATCTATCATCTATGGCGAAGGTGAATACAGTAAAATTTATTTTGTTGTGAAAGGCAAAGTAAAAATTGCCGAATCAAATGACATGGGCGATGAACTGATAAAAGATATTCTTACCGAAGGTGATTTCTTTGGTGATCTTAGCCTCCATGGAAATCTTCCTTTGGACGAATATGCTGAAGCACTTACATCAAACACAATTGTGTGTTCATTTAAAGTAAGTGATTTTAGAAGAGTGCTGCAAACCAATCCCGATATAGCTTTGAGCTATGCAACAAAAGTGAGCAGCAAATTGAGAAAGCTCGAGAACCGCCATGCAGATCTTGTATTTCGTGATGCAAAATCAAGACTTATTCACTTCATTAAGAATTGGGCAAGAATGGATGGGAGTCTTATCGGTAATAAGATCGTGTTACCAAATTATCTTACACACAGCGATATTGCCGGTTTCATTTCAACAAGTCGGCAAAGTGTGAATGTGCTGTTGAATGAATTAAGGGATTCAGGTTTATTGTTTTATAATCGCAAGAAGATTGAACTGAATGATCCGGGAATGTGGAATTGATGAGGAAGAAATGTTAAGGATTTGTCACGTTCGAATCACAAATAAACATGTATTCTTTCCTGGTGTCAATAACTTATCAGGAGTTTCAAAAGAAATTTCTAAAAGATCAATATCGATTTTTGAAAAAGATGCGGAAGGAAAACGTCCCGGGAATGGTGATGACATAATTTACCGTGTGATTCTCATTTTAATAATCTTGTTTTGTTCTATGAATATTTTCACGGAGATAATGCGAGAGGTGTTGGTGCTTCACATCAAACAGGATGGACAGGAGTTGTTGCTGAATTAATAAACCGGGTAGCAAAACTTGAAAATAAATCGAAGAAGAAAATAAAAGAAGAAGTTGATGTAACAACAGCATAACAGAGCTTGTTGGTAATATCAAAAATAGAAATGAAAAAACTTGTAGAGATGCTTACAAAAGACAAAACGGTTTTAAATAATTATGATGAAGCGGTTCAAGATGAATGGCTTGAAACAAATGGCTTGGGAGGATGGGCAGGTTCATCTATTATAGGATGTAATACACGCCGTTATCATGGACTCCTTGTTGCAGCAACAGTTCCACCGACAGAAAGAATGAATCTTGTAAACAAACTTGATGAAACTATCATTTTAAGTAATCAACGATTCGACCTTAGCACTAACGATTATGGCGATGTAATTTCTCCGCAAGGCTATCAGTATTTATCTTCTTTCAAAAAAGATTTATTTCCGGAATGGATTTATGAAGTAAACGGCATTAAATTAACGAAGACGATTGCAATGGTGCATGGTGAAAATACAACGCTGATAATTTACAAAGTTGAAAAAGCAAACGAGCCATTTATTTTAGAATTGTTACCATTAATAAGTGCTCGTGGTTATCATTCGCTGCAACACGCTTATAATAATATTTTTTGGGATGTTCAGTTTGAAAACGGCATTTTTAAAAATCAGCCATTTTACGGAGCACCAAATATTTATCTCTCTGTTCCAGGCGCAACTTATAAACATGATCCTCATTGGTTTTACAGGTTTAATTATGCAGTAGAAAAATATCGCGGACTTGATTTTGAAGAAGATCTTTTTAATCATGGAATGTTCACACTTGAACTTAAAGAAGGTGATAGTTTAGGTATTATTATCTCAACAGAAGATCCACAAAATAGAAATGTACATATTTTGTTAGAGCAAGAAAATTTACGAAGGAAAGATTTAATAAAGGGTTATGAAAAAAATGAAACATTACAACAACTGATATTAGCAGCTGATCAATTTATTGTAAAGCGTGATGAGGATCTTAAGACTGTGATTGCCGGTTATCATTGGTTTACTGATTGGAGCAGAGACACTATGATTTCGTTACCCGGTTTGTGTCTGAGCACTGCTCGTTATGAAGATGCAAAGAAAATTATTGCGGCGTTTGCAAAAAATGTAAGCATGGGTATGCTGCCCAATCGTTTTACTGATAATAATGAACCACCGGAATACAATAATGTTGATGGAACGTTATGGTATTTCGTTGCCATCTACAAATATCTCGAACATACAAATGACACAGAATTTATTTTAAAAGAGATATTACCTGTATTAAAAAATATTATTGATTGGCATTTTAAAGGAACACGCTATAACATTCATGTTGATGAAGACGGCTTGTTGTATGCAGGAGAAAAGGGAGTGCAGCTTACATGGATGGATGCGAAAATTGGCGATTGGGTTGTTACACCAAGAATGGGTAAGCCTGTGGAAATACAGGCGCTTTGGTATAATACATTAAATATATTTTCAAAGCTACTCGAAATGAACGGTCAGGAAGAAGATGCAAGAATTGTATGTATCGATGCAAATAAAGCGAAGAAAAGTTTTCTTCAAAAATTTTGGTTTGAAGAAGGACACTATTTATACGATGTGATTGATGAAAAGGAAAATCCCGATGCAACGCTAAGACCCAATCAACTCTTTGCAATAAGTTTACCATTTGCTTTAATTGAGGGAGAACAAGCTGAAGCTGTACTGAAAATTATGGAAGAACAATTATATACCCCGGTTGGATTAAAAAGCTTGCCAAAAAGCGATGTGCATTATGTTCCGGTGTATGGCGGAGACACATATCACAGAGATTCAAGCTATCATGAAGGAACAGTATGGAGCTGGTTGCTTGGACCTTATATTGATGCCCTTATGAAATCTGAAAGCGAAAACAAAAAGGCAAAGGCAAAGAAAGTTATCGAGGATTTTAAGTATCATTTAAATGAAGGTTGCATCGGAAGTGTATCCGAAATATTTGATGCAGATGAACCTCATCATCCGCGTGGATGTGTTGCGCAGGCATGGGGAGTAGCCGAAATATTGCGTGTGATTAAAGACTACGATTTACTTTGATAAAATATACCACTCGAGTGAAGCTAAAGAACAAGATCTCAAAATCTATTTGATTACTTATCCTTCTACCAATTTGAAATGTCTCTTGTTTTCGCGCAGCATTTGTACGCCTGACCCAAACTTCATATAAGGGAGTTTACTATACTTATGGTTTTGTTTGCTGATCTTGTACAAAATTTTCCAGTGACGAATTATTTCCCTCCAGGCGAAAAAGATTGAATGTGCAGGATCATAAATGTGTGTTGGCTCGCTACCTGCACCATTAAGCTCAATAATAGAAAAATTTTTCCCTTTGCTCAAATCACTCCACGTGTTGAAGCGTATATCTAATCTCCCGTAATAAAAGCCCGGAATTTGTTTACAGATTTTGTCTACTGCATCCGTTAATGTTCCATTGATCATATAATGAGCATCAATAAATTTTGCACCACGCGAGTGATTACCATACGGAACAAGCAAACATTCTTCATCATTTTTCAAAACCTGCTGTAACTTTTCTTTGTATAAATTTTTTAGTGCAGCGAGCTGAAGAATAAATCGTTTTTCTTTACGCAATAACTCTTCTATTGTCGAGCGCCCATCTCCTGTCACTGTTAAAAATTCTTTTATAACGATACCTGAAATAAACCCTTTTCGGTTGTTAGGAAAACGACAATAAAAAATTCCTGCTTCATTTTGATAAGGAACAAATTCCTGCAGTAAAAAATCAACCTTACTCTCTTCTGCATATTCTATTGCTTCATCAATCGAATATAATTTTTTTACACCCCTTCCTTTAATGATCGTGAGTGGAATGGAGCATACACTTCAGTGTCTATTCTCTTTCCTGTTTATCTATGGCAATCCGGATTGGAAACCGGTGGTGAGCGGGTTCATCGGCGTTCTGCTGCAAGGCGCATGCCTGCTGGCGTTCGGCACGTTCATCTCAACCCTGACGCGGAATCAGATCGTGGCGGCCGCCATCGGATTTGGGCTCGCGCTGGTTCTGTGGATTTTGAACTGGACTACTTCGTTCGGAAACACGCCCGTGATACAGGTTCTGAACTATCTCTCAATTGTCAGCCACATGGACAGTTTCTCCCGTGGCGTGATCGACACGAAAGATTTGATTTACTACGTCTCCATGATTTTCCTTGGATTGTTTTTAACGGCTCGGTCGCTCGAGTCGCTGCGGTGGAGGGCATAACGTGGCCGACCAAGAAACGATTTCCCGAAAAAGCACCATCGCCGCCCGCCAGGCGCGCTTCG
>Ga0207657_10004500_pt1 | contig 14721 bp, 12 predicted proteins | sample KBSC33metaG_FD_184316 | JGI IMG/M metagenome (GOLD analysis project Ga0207657, IMG submission 184316) | Corn rhizosphere microbial communities from Kellogg Biological Station, Michigan, USA - KBS C3-3 metaG (SPAdes) (version 2) | ecosystem: Host-associated > Plants > Roots > Rhizosphere > Soil ... | reverse complement strand
GGGCCGAGCGCGTCGAGATACGCCGGCAGATCGAAGCTGCCGCTCTCCTCGCACGTCTCGATCAAGCCGACGCACCGCGCATGCGAAACGCCCTGCGCGTGCAAGGCGCCGAGCGCGGACAGCGCGGCGAAGATCGCGTAGCCGTCGTCGGCGCCGCCCCGACCGTACAGCTTGTCGCCCTCGATGAGCGGCGACCAGGGTCCGCCATCGCTGCGCCAGCCCACCATCTCGGGCTGCTTGTCGAGATGCCCGTAGAGCAGCACGGTACGATCGCCGGTGCCGGGGACTTCGAAGTACAGAAGCGGCGTGCGTCCGGCGAGCCGGATGACTTCGACGACGAGGCCTTCGATCGGTTGCGCGCGCGCAAATCCTTCGGCGAGCCCGACGACGCGGTCGATGTGGCCGTGCTCGACCCACGACGGATCGAAATGCGGCGACTTCGCCGGGACGCGAATGTACTCGACGAGGCGCGGAACGATCTCGTCGTCCCATTGCCGATAGATCCGGTCGGTCGCGATCATGGTATCGGGCGAGACAGGAAGGAGACGATGGCAACGATAGCATCACCCGCGCCGTACGCCGCCCTGACGCCGCCGCTCATCGAGGACGCGCTCGACAGCGTCGGCATCCGCGGCGACGGGCGGCTCCTTGCGCTCAACAGCTACGAGAATCGCGTCTACCAGGCGTGGCGCGAGGACGCGCCGCCGGTCGTCGCCAAGTTCTATCGACCGGCGCGCTGGAGCGACGCGCAGATCCTCGAGGAGCACGCGTTCGTCGCCGAGCTCGCGGCGGCCGACGTTCCCGTCGTGCCGCCGCTGCGCCTTCACGACCATACGCTGCACGCATTCGAAGGGTTTCGCTTCGCGGTCCATCCGCGCCGCGGCGGACGTGCGCCGGAGCTCGATCGGCGCGGCACGCTCGAGCATCTCGGGCGTTACATCGCGCGCATCCACACCGTGGGCGCCGGGCATGCGTTCGCGCAGCGGCCGACGCTCACCGTCGAGGCGTTCGGCGACGACGCTCGCGCCTATCTCCTCGAGCACGGGTTCGTCCCCGACGATCTCGTCGTGGCGTGGACGGCGATCGTCGACATGGCGCTCGCCGCGGTGCGCCGGGCATTGGATCGCATGCGTTTCGACGTGCTCCGCGTGCACGGCGACTGCCACGCGAGCAACGTCTTGTGGACCGACGACGGGCCGCATTTCGTCGATTTCGACGACGCGCGCATGGCGCCGGCGATCCAGGACCTATGGATGCTGCTGTCGGGGAGTCGCGCGTCGATGGAAGAGCAGTTGCGCGAGCTTCTGGAAGGCTATGAATCGTTTCGCGACTTCGACCGGCGCGAGCTCGCGCTCATCGAGCCGCTGCGCACGCTGCGGCTTATCCACTACAGCGCGTGGATCGCCCGCCGCTGGGACGACCCCGCGTTTCCCGCGGCCTTCCCGTGGTTCGGCGCCCAGCGTTATTGGCAGGACCGCATCCTCGAGCTCCGCGAGCAGGTGGCGCTGATGGACGAGCCGCCGCTCGCGGTTCCGTAGCATTGCCGTCAGGCCGGGTCGGACGCCGATCGCGGTGGGGTCGACGGTTGTCTTAGACGGCTGTCGGAAGCGGCCTACGCGGTTTTCAGCACGGCGGGCTTGCCCGTCGTGCGTCAGTGCGACAAGAATGGAAGGCCTCGAACAGCCGAGTCCCGGCGGAACGACGACGACCGACACGATGGGGCTCGAACTCTATCGAAAGAAGCGCAACTTCAAGACGACGCCGGAGCCCGAGGGACGCGTGCATGCGGGCGGCTCGCGCGAGCCGGTGTTCGTCATCCAGAAGCACGCCGCGTCGCATCTTCACTACGACTTCCGCCTCGAGCACAACGGCGTGCTGCTGAGCTGGGCGGTCCCCAAAGGCCCGAGCCTCGATCCGCGCGACAAGCGGCTCGCGATGCACGTCGAGGATCATCCGATCGAGTACGGTGACTTCGAAGGCGTGATCCCGCCGAAGCAATATGGCTCCGGCACCGTCCTCCTGTGGGATCGCGGGACGTGGGCGCCCGTGAGCGATGTCGAGGCGGGCTATCGTCAGGGCAAGCTCAAGTTCGTGTTGCACGGCGAAAAGCTGCACGGCGGCTGGATGCTGGTGAAGAGCCACGGCGGCAAGTACGATGGCGAAAAGAGCTGGCTCCTCATCAAGGAGAACGACGAGTACGCGCGCACCGGCCCCGAGGGCCACATCGTCGAGACCGAGCCCGACAGCGTTGCATCCGGGCGCAGCCTGGAAGCAATCGCTGCCGATCCCGAACGCGAGTGGCATTCCAACAAGTCGGTCGAGGAAAACGTCAGGTCCGGGCGCATCGCGCGCCGCAAGGTTTCGCTCAACCTGAGCAAGGTGAAGGGTGCGCGCAAGGTGGCTCAGCCCGACGCGATCGAAGCGGAGCTTGCGACGCTCGTCGACCGCGCGCCGACCGGCGACGAATGGGTGCACGAGATCAAGTTCGACGGCTATCGGATGCTCTCGCGACTCGCCGATGGGGAATGCACGATCGTGTCACGCAACGGCAAGGAATGGACGAACGTCTTTCCCACGATCGCGCACGCAGTGGCGCGGTTGCCGGTAAAGTCGGCGTGGCTCGATGGCGAAATCGTCGTCGTCGACGCGAACGGGCGCACGAGCTTCCAGGCGCTGCAGAACGTGCTCTCCGAAGGTCGCACGGCGAAGCTCGTCTATTACGTCTTCGACCTGCCGTACGCCGACGGCTACGACCTGCGTGACGTTCCGCTGGTCGAACGCAAGAAGCTGCTGTCGAAAATCGTCGGCGAAGCGACGCTGATTCGCTACAGCGATCACGTCGCGGGCGACGGGTCCGCGTTCTTCGCGCGGGCATGCGGCATCGGCGTCGAAGGCATCGTGTCCAAGCGTGCCGATTCGCGCTACGTCGCGACACGCAGCCGCGACTGGCAGAAGGTGAAGTGCAGCGCGCGTCAGGAGTTCGTGATCGGCGGCTACACGAATCCCCAGGGATCGCGCACGGGGTTCGGCGCATTGCTCCTCGGCGTGTACGACGGCGATTCGCTGCGTTACTGCGGCAAGGTGGGAACCGGCTTCAACGACGAGACGCTCGCCACGCTGACCGCGAAGCTCGAGCAAATCGCAACGGACAAGCCGCCTTTCGTGAATCCCCCGACGGGGGCCGAAGCGCGACGCGCGCACTGGGTGCGCCCGCAACTCGTCGCCGAAGTGTCGTTCACGGAATGGACGCGCGACGAAACGTTGCGCCACCCGTCGTTCCAGGGCTTGCGCGAGGACAAGCGGGCACGCGACGTGGTGCGCGAAAGACCCAATTCCGACTCTCTCCCCGCTGCGCGCAGAAGGACGGCGACCGAGACGCCGCCATCGCAAGCCCGGAAGAGCAAGGCGAAGACTTCCAGGACGCCCGCCGCGGGTGCGACGAATTCCAAGGCAAAGCGTTCGGCGAGCGCGAGCGCCGAGTCCGGCGACCGCGTCGCCGGCGTCACGATCAGCAACCCTGGCAAGCTTCTCTATCCCGAAGCGGGCATCGGCAAGCTCGACCTCGCACGCTACTACGAGGCGATCGGCAAGCTCCTCGTCGCGCAGGTTCGGGACCGTCCGCTCACGCTCGTCCGTTGCCCGAACGGTTGGGACAAGCCGTGCTTCTATCAAAAGCATGCGAAGGAGGGCGTGTCCGAATTCGTCGAGCGCATCGACGTTCGCGACAGCGCGGGCGTGCAGCCCTACATGATGGCGAACGACGTGCGCGCAGTCGTCGCGCTGTTGCAGATGGGCGTCCTCGAATTCCATCCATGGGGTTCGCGCGCGCCCGAGCTCGACCATCCCGATCGGCTGATCTTCGATTTCGATCCCGACGAAGCGCTCGGCTACGACAAGCTCGTCGAAGCCGTTGGCGTGCTTCGCAAGCTCCTCGACACGCTCGAGCTCGAGGCGTTTTTGAAGACCACCGGCGGCAAGGGCTTGCACGTCGTGATCCCGATCGAGCCGACGCGCACGTGGGACGACGTCAAGGAGTTCTGCCGTGCGGTCGCTGACATGATCGTCAAGACGTTTCCCGATCGCTATACGTCCAGCATGGCGAAAACGCGCCGGCCGGGGCGCATCTTCATCGATTACCTGCGCAACGTCCAGGGCGCCACGGCGGTGGCGGCGTACTCGGCGCGCGCCAAGCGCGGCGCGCCCGTCTCGATGCCTATCGGTTGGCCCGAGCTCGCCGACGATGTACGCTTCGACCGCTTCAACGTGAAGAACGTCCCCGGGATCGTCGCTTCCCGCAAGCGCGATCCATGGGCGCGCATGCCGCGCGTGCGGCAACCACTGACCGACGAGATGTTCGCGCGCGTCGGCGCGAAAATCGCGTCACCGAGGAGATGACGATGGCGAGGGCAATCTGGAAAGGCATGATCAGCTTCGGTCTCGTCAGCGTTCCCGTCGAGCTCTATCCCGCGTCGCAGTCGCAAACGCTGTCGTTCACGATGCTCGACAAGCGTGACTTCAGCCCCGTCGGCTACAAGCGCTACAACAAGTCGACGGGCGCGGAGGTGCCCTGGAACGACATCGTCAAGGGCTACGAGTACGAGAAGGACCAGTACGTGGTGATGAGCGACGAGGACTTCCGCCGCGCCAACGTGCAGCAGGCGAAGTCGGTGGACATCGCGACGTTCGTCGACACCAAGAGCATTCCGCCGCAGTACTTCGAGACGCCCTACTACCTCGTCCCCGGCGAGCGCGGCCAGAAGGTGTATGCGTTGCTGCGCGAGACGATGCGCGACACCGGCAAGATCGGCGTCGGACAGGTCGTCATCCGAACGGCGCACCATCTCGCAGCCGTCATTCCCGTGGGCGAGGCGTTGATGATGATCACGCTGCGCTATGCGAACGAAATCCGTCCGCAGAAGGAGTTCGACTTCCCCGAATCGCTGAAGAGCGTCGGCGTGTCGGCCAAGGAGCTCGATCTCGCGAAGCGACTGATCGAGGACATGGCGGGGACGTGGAGTCCCGAAGAGTTCGAGGACACCTACAACGAGGATTTGATGGCGCGCATCGAGGCGAAGATCCAGGCCGGCGAAACGCACGTGTTGACCAAGCCCGAGGCGGAAGCCGGCGAAGGCCGAACCGCGCAGGTGATCGACCTGATGGAGCTCCTGAAGCGCAGCATCGACAAGACCACGGCGAAGGCGCCGCGCGCGGGCAAACGTGCCGCGAAGTCGGAAGCGGCGAACGAATCCGCGGCCGAAGAGGAGGAAGTCGCACAGCCGCGCGCCGCGGCGCGCGCGCGCAAGGCGACGACCGCGAGCAAGGCGGGTACGGAACGCAAGCCCGCCACGCGCCGAAAGCGTGCATGACGTAGCTCGCGACGCATGGCCGAGCAGAAATGGCCGCAGGTGCTGTGGATCGTTCGCCACGGCCAAAGTGCCGGCAACGTCGCGCGCGAGGCGGCCGAAGCGGCTTCCGAGCCACTGATCGACATCGCCGTGCGCGACGTCGACACGCCGCTGTCGGAGCTCGGGCGGCGGCAGGCGGTCGCGCTCGGGCGTTGGTTCGGCACCATGCCGCCTGCACGCAAGCCGAAGATCGTTCTGTGCTCGCCGTACATGAGGGCGGTCGAAACGACGGAGCTCCTGCTCGACGCCGCCGACGTCGGCGCCAACGCAATCACGCATCAGCGCGACGAGCGGCTGCGCGAGAAGGAATTCGGGCTGCTCGATCGGCTGACCAAGCTCGGCATCCGGCAGAAATACCCCGAGCTCGCCGAGCAGCGCGCGCACGTGGGCAAGTTCTACTTCCGGCCTCCGGGCGGCGAAAGCTGGTGCGACGTGATCCTGCGGCTGCGTAGCCTGCTCGATACGCTCACGCGCGAATACCGGCGTGAGCACGTGCTGATCGTGGCGCACCAGGTGATCGTCAATTGCCTGCGTTACCTGTTCGAGCGCATGAGCGAGGAGCAGATCCTCGCCATCGATCGCGCGGCCGACGTTCCCAATTGCTCGGTCACCTCGTACGAATTCGATCCGCACGCGGGACGCGCGGGCAAGCTCGTGCTGCGGCTCGTGAACTTCGTCGCGCCGCTCGAGGAAGCCGGAGCGCCGGTCACGGCGGCACCGGACACGCCTGGCGCGCCGAAGCCTTAGCATGCATCGAGCGCTTTTGCCGGAACGTCGCGTAACGTTCGCGCAGTAGGACGAACCATGACGGCCCGTCGGGCGACGCGCTGATGGCCGTATGCGACGTACGCCGCAAAGATGGCGGCGCGTTCAACAACCTCTTCACGCAGGAGATTCCGATGCGAACGGTTCGCACGCTGCTTGCCATTCTGGCCTTTGCTTCCATCGCGGGGACCGCGCGCGCCTCGGCCGGTACCAACTTCACCGACCAATGGTGGAATCCCGACGAATCGGGCTGGGGCGCATCGATCCTGCAGCAGGGCGACGTGCTCTTCATCGACCTCTTCGTCTATGGTTCCGATGCGCGGCCGACGTGGTACACCGCGGCGCTGTTCTTCCGGTCCGATTTGAGCGGCACCGTGTTCTCGGGCGATCTCGTCGCATCGACCGGACCCTGGTTTGCCGCGTTCTTCAACCCGGACCTCGTGATCAAGCGCCAGGCCGGCACGATCGTGTTCAGCGCAACCAGCACGGACACGGCGGACCTCACATACACGATCGACGGCATCCAACGCACCAAGAAGATCGAGCGCCAGACGTGGGCGTTCGAGGACTTCACGGGCGATTACTTCGGCGGGTTCATCTACGACCAGAGCGGATGCGCTAACCCGGCGAACAACGGGCACGTCGAGGAGCTCGGGTCGATTGCAATCACGCACGCCACGGACAACACGTTCTCGCTGCAGCTCGCCTCCAATTTCGGCACGTGCACGTTCGCGGGCAACTATGCCCAGGCGGGTCACGTGGGCAACGTCAACGCGAACTACACGTGCACGTATGGCGTCAACGGCACCGTGCTCCTGTACGAGATGGAACGGACAGGACCGGGCATGACCGGGCGCTTCTCCGGGCAGAACAACGCGTGCAACGTCGCGGGGACCTTCGGCGGCGTGCAGCGCTGACGCGCGCTACGTCGCTCCCGCCCGGCGCAAGCTGCCAAGGCCATCGGGAGGATCGCGTTTGCCGCGCGTGGAATGGTAGAGTACCGTATGTTCATACGGTCTGGCCATGCGCTTCGCCGTTCGCTTCCTGCGCTTTCGAGGACGCGTCCTCCCGTGGCGTGAGGTGATCAACCGGCGTCCGTGCGTCGGCGACGTCCGGATCGAGGAAACGCGCGACGACGAGCTGCGGCGCTACGTTCGCACGGCCAAGCTCTACCCCGACGGGGCCGGTGTCGTCGCGCTCGCGGGACTGCCCGAGCTCTATGACGTACGCGTCGTCGCGATGAGCCAGCAGGCGTTCACGCTGTCGGCCTCGAGCGCGAGGGTGGCGTGGACTACGCGCAATCGTGGCTCGTGGCGCCGCCCTGACGGCGGCGCGATTCAATCCGCGACGACGCGCTCCGCGTCAGACGTGCCGCGCCCTTCGCCGCGCGAACGCTCGATCCATTCGAAGACGATCATTCCGGCGAGCATCGCGACGGCGAAGACGAGTGCCTTGACGCGACCGGCGCCGAGTGCGACCAGCGCCGGCCCCGGGCAAAAGCCGACGAGGCCCCAGCCGACGCCGAAGAGTGCGCTTCCGACGATGAGGCGCCGGTCGATGTCGCGCGTTGTCGGCAGTTGCATCGGAGCGCCGAGGAGGCTCGTGCTGCGCCGGCCCGCGCGCGCAAATGCGAAAAGTCCGACGGCAATTGCGCCGACCATGACCATCGCGAGCGACGGATCCCACGCACCGGCGACGTCGAGGAAGCCGAGCACCTTGCGCGGGTTCGCCATGCCCGAAACGATCAGCCCGATGCCGAACAGGAGGCCGGCCGCGAACGCGAAGAGCGATTTGTTCATCAGCCGAGTGCGTACCGCATGACGAACACCGTGAGCATCCCGGCGACGATGAATACGATCGTCGCGACGATCGAGCGTGGCGAAAGTCGCGAGATGCCGCACACCCCGTGGCCGCTCGTGCAACCCGCGCCATAGCGGGTGCCGATGCCGACGAGCAGTCCGGCCGCTACGAGCAGCGGGTAACCCGCATCGATGACGATCATCGGCGCGCGATCGAGGAGCACATACACGATCGGCGCGACAACGAGGCCCAGGACAAATGCGATGCGCCACGCGGTATCGGGATGGCGCGGATGTAGCAGTCCCGCCACGATCCCGCTGATGCCGGCGACGCGGCCGTTGAAGAGCACCAGCAGCGCGGCGGCGATGCCGATGAGGATCCCGCCGATCAAGGACCACCACGGCGTGAACGCGATCCAGTCGATCGTCATGGTGTTCGCAGCCCTTCCACCTTCAGGCGTGCTGCTCCAAGCTTACGCTGGTCAGCGGTCCGGACGCGACCTCATTTCGACGACAGCATCTCTCCTACGTGAACGGTTCGCGCAGCCCTCCGTGGCGATTCGCACACGCTCGAAGTTGCTGGTGCAGGGTGGCTCCGAGCGCGGCATTGGGTTCGCGTTGCTGGATCAGCCCTCGGCGCTTAAGTTCGTGGCGTTCTGCAAGAGGCTGTTGAGCGCTCTGAGATTGACGACAAGCGCAGCAGCCTTGATCTGCTCGGCTGTCAGAGTCTTCTCGCCATATTCGAGCCGATAGGCATCGAGCGGGACATCAGCGGCCACCTGGTTGAAATCGGCATCGGTGATTTCCACGATGCGGTTGCAGACGGTGCCGCACCAGTCCGCGTCGTACACGGGGCTGTTTTCCTCGCCCTTTTGGACACGATCCCAGAACGCCTTCGCCGCCGTCAGGGCCGTGGCATCGTCCGAGGCCTGGATGTCCACGCTGCCGTAGCGCGGAAGCTCTTGCGCGCAAGTAACGGTGTAGGTCTTCATGGCTGTTTCTCCTTTGTTGTTTTCATCACGCGGAGAAAAGAGCCGGGCGGAAAAGCCGCCGATCACCGAAGGGAAACAGCCAACACGGGAGCCGAGCGAATGGAGCGGGCAGAGCCGTTGATCGGTCGGCGCGCCGGCTATTCGTAAGCGGGGATGTTGAAAACCAAAGGAACAAGAGACAGGATACCGCCACTCCAGAAACCGACCAGCCCGTTCCGACCAGCTGAGAAAGGACTTGACGGGCGCGGTTAATAATGGGTGAGATTGGGTGTATAATCGGATGTCCTAAGCGGCAAGATAATTGGATGAAATTGGATGACCAATTGGATGTCGGCTTCGACCCCTCCACCCTGGCGATCACGCCGGCGATTCTGGCACTTGTGGCCGAGCTTGACGAGTTCAAGGGAGCATGGCGAGCCCTGGGACGGCTCGCGCCGGACCGCCTGTCTGCGCTTCGCCACGTCGCTGCGATCGAAAGCGCTGGTTCATCCACCCGTATTGAAGGGGCGAAGCTTTCGGACCGCGAGGTTGAACGATTGCTGTCGAATATCGAGATCAAATCCTTTGCGACAAGAGACGAGCAGGAAGTCGCCGGGTACGCCGAGGCGATGGAGCTGGTCTTCAAAAGCTTTGACGCGATCTCCTTAACGGAAAATCACATCAAACAGCTTCACCGCGACCTGCTTCAGTACGCGCACAAGGATGAGCGCCACCGCGGCGAATACAAGACGCTGCCGAATAACGTCGAAGCATTTGGGCCGGACGGGAAAAAGCTCGGGGTCGTCTTCGAAACCGCAACGCCTTTCGATACCCCACGCCTAATGACTCAGCTTGTGTCATGGGCGCAGAGTTCGCTGCGCGATGGCCGCCTTCATCCGCTCCTGGCCATTGCCATCTTCATCGTTGCGTTCCTTGCCATTCATCCATTCCAGGACGGAAACGGCCGCCTGTCGCGTGTTCTGACGACGCTTCTGCTGCTGCGCAGTGGATATGCTTACGTGCCTTACAGCTCGCTGGAAAGCGTCATAGAGCAGAGCAAGGAGGCCTACTATCTTGCGCTGCGTCGGACCCAGCAGACGATTCGTACCGAAACGCCCGATTGGCAGCCCTGGGTTCTCTTTTTTCTTCGTGCGCTTAAGCAACAAAAAGACAAACTGGAGAAAAAAATCGAACGCGAGCGCGTTTTCCTGGGCGATCTGCCAGAGCTATCCGTCCAAATTCTTGAACTTTGTCGCGAGCGCGGCCGTGTCACCATCGGAGAGGTTGCGAAAGTCACCGGCATCAGCCGCAATACCATCAAGGTGCATCTCGCATCGCTCGTCGACAAAGGGCATCTCACACCCCATGGCGCAGGCCGCGGGGCGTGGTACTCGCTTGCATAGCACAGTAGTCGTAATAAGCACAGCAACGCTGTGTTCAGCCGCTGTCGCCGGAGGCGACACTACCTACGCGTCTGAGCATCGACGATGAGGAGATCAAGGGTCCAGGCGGCGTGTACTTGAAAACCAATCAGGACAGACAGGCGACCAGAGGGGCAGCAGGGATGAACCGTGCTGCGTCCTCGCCGCTCCTTTCGAGACAAGACCCATCGCTCTTGCCGCACCTGATACTGCAGCAGCTCGCGTCCGCATCCAGATGGCCGCACCAGTCCAGCGCAATCGCGTCGCCACTCGCCGCACAATCTAAAACAAGGACACTTGACCGGACTGCGGGTCCCTTCGAGCACCGAGGAATAAGGAACGAAAGCGCGCTGGTTGCGCGATACGAGCCAAGTCATACTCGGCACGGCGCAAGTCCACGGCCAGCGCAGCCGAGCTTGCCTGGCAGCTCACTGACTTCTCCGGGTTGAACTCGATGTCGGTGAACGCATCATAGTCGAGCACATGCGACAGCCGGCATTGGCCGCACCGGCATTTTCGCGGTGGCGTTTGCATGCGGCTTGGCCTGCCGATCGCCGCCGCGATGCGGATGGTCCGGGAAGCGGGCTCCGGTCCCGAGGTGCCCGCACAGATGGCATTGCTTGCGGCCGGACCTACGTGTGACTAAGAACGATTGACCAGCAGAAATGCAGCAGACGAGCCCGAGGACGGGCGCGTCTGTCGCATGCTTTTCCGTTTAGCGGAACAGCTGTTTCATCGACGTAGTGCTGGTGCTGACATTCACGGGCAGTAAGGCTGCACACCCCGCCCGAATTTGGCACGAAGGTCGTTGATCTGGTTCCATATATCGCGCCGACGGCCGGTACCACTTGTGCCAGCTTCATACGCTTCAGAAGCGAGTGCGGACATGGCGTCAACAGTCTGTCCAGCGCCTCATGAACGACCTGACCAGTAACATTCTCGGTGAGGCAGCTGGTAACAAAATTACGTGAGGCAACACGGACACATGGTGGCTACGTGCCTCCTCCGTGCTCCCCTGACGGGACAAGGGAGGCCGCTGATTCAGTCCGTAACCTGCGTGCGCTGCTTCAGAACGGACTGCGCGGCAGCGCCGTAAGTACTTCCGACCGGGAGACCCAGCTCGTTGCACGTCGTGCCCGGCAACGGATTTCGGCATGCGGTCAGATTCGCCGCCATTTGTATCGTAGTGTCCCAATCGCCCATTTCGAGCGACGTCAGGAACCGATCGCGCACGGCAGCGGGCGCATACGGCGCGGTCACTGGTTCAACTCCGGAACCCAGTTCGAGTCCAGGCGCCACGCCTGCTGGGTCACCGAAAGAAGCCCATCGATGATTGCCAGCGAACGCCGGCGTACTATCTGCTCACCTGCATTTTCACTCGAGTTTGGCTCTTCAAGCATGAGGCGCGTCACGCGATCGCTCGGCGAGCCGGACAATATTCTTTGCACTGACTTCTTTCAAGACAGCTACGGTGATTCGTAGCCGGCGCGTCCAACCGGGCGAGCGGTTCGAGTATGCGCCGACAATGGGCTACGTGCCGATTCTCCGCGAAATAAACAACCAACGCGGTCGAACACGAGTTGAATTTCCGCGCGCCGGAAATGCACTACATCGATCCGGGACCGGCGATCGGATCCGTCGACCTGCGTCGCACAGCCACTCAACCGAGAAGCAAGGGGCGTGTTGCCACTTATTTTTCAGGATTTCGCGCCATCGAAGAATCGCGGAGGCAAGGATGGCGAAAGAAGTGAAATTGTGCAGCGGTTGCACCGGTTCGTGGTGCTGACGCGGGGTTAACGATGGCCGCCTATATCGTCAAAGTTGCGATGACGGCCTTTGTCGTTGTCGCCGTCTCGGAGATCGCGAAGCGCAGTCCGGTGTGGGCCGCGCTACTCGCTTCGCTGCCGCTTACATCCCTGCTGGCGTTCGTGTGGCTGTATGTCGATACGCGAGAGGCGGAATTGGTGGCCGCACTCTCTGACAGCATCTTGTGGCTGGTCCTGCCGTCGCTCGTGCTGTTCATAGCGCTACCCGTAATGCTGCGGCTGGGCTGGAACTTCTGGGTCAGCCTCGCCTTGTCGTGCCTGCTCACGGCTGGCGCGTACGTCGGCATGGTTCGCATACTCGGCCACTTGGGCATGCGCGCTTAGCCCCCTGCGCATGCCCGACGACTCAGTTATTGTTCTCCCCGGGGCGCAGCGCTCCATCACTTGCGGTACTCCCTATCGATTGCGGCTTGCGCTTCTCGCATTCGTGGTGACCACCGCGATTTGATGTAGGCAAGCACGTCCCAGATTTGTCGGTCTGAAAGCGTGCCATCGAAAGCCGGCATGTCGCTTTGATAGTTCGACGGAACGTAGGGAGGCCGCATCCCGAACTTGGTGATTCCGAACAGCACGTCGTCGGCGTGATGCCATGTGTGGCCGCTGTCGTCATGCGGGGGCGCGGGCATGCGGCCGTTCGGCTTTCGCGATTTCCAATTCGCCTGTCCTTCCAAATTAGTGCCGTGACACGCAGCGCATTGCGCCGCGTAAACCAACTTGCCTGCCGCTACCCGAGTGGCACTGTTTGGGTCGGCCTGTGAGCCACCGGAACACGCGACACAAAACAGCACAGGCGCCGCAAGCAGGGGGCGAGCAAGTTGCGTCACGCCTAACCGCACGCGTTCTTCACAAACGAGCTGATCTCGCTCGGCTGCGCAAACACGACCGATGCTCGGTCTCCCTGCATTCCCGCACCTACGATCACGGGCTTTCCGGGTTGCGGCCCGAAGTTACTGGAATCCGTCTTGAACCGCAGATTGAACTCCCAGACCTTGTTCACCTTCCCGTCCGCGGTCTTCACCGTGTAGGTGTCCCCGCAATGCCCGATCGACACGACTTGCCCTTCGGGTGGCGCTTGCTTCATGTCTGGCCGCGCCGCACCTCCCATCATTCCCCCCATCATGCCGCCGCCCCGCTGTGCTGCTGCGGCGGACGGATTGCCTTCGGATACCGACTTCAAGTAGGCGATCACGTCCTGTCGTGCCTTCGGGTCCGATAGTCCCGGAAACGTCATGCTCGTTCCCGGTATGAACGCGCCCGGATTTGTCAGCCATCGGTCGAGGGTCGCTTCGTTCCAGACGATGTTGGTCTTCTTCATGGCATCAGAGTAGCGAGCGAATCCCGGTATCGTCCCCGCCTTGCGGTGCCATACGTTGGCGAGACTTGGTCCGGTCAACTGCTCTCCCGGCTTGATGGAGTGGCATGCCGCACACGCTTGGAACACGTTCGCCCCGCGCGAGGGGTCGCCGGCTGCGAGTGCCGCAACACTCGTTGCGAGAAGGTACAACGCGGCCACGCTTGGAAGGACGTTGGTTGGCTTCATGCTCTTGCCATGTCATCGGGTCGGATATGCGCCGTTGTCAGGGCGGAGTTGCTTTCCGCGCCGGCATCTCGGGTTTCACCTCAGCTCGAACCGCCAGCCTCCTTGATCTTCTCGTGCGCATCTTCAATCGTGAACGAACCGGGCCTCTGCGCAGGAGGGAATTCCTTGAACGTCGCCATGAACTTGGCCACGATCGCCTGGGCGCTGACCATGATGTAGCCATTGTGGAGCAACCAGTCGTTGTACGTGTTTGATGTCGTGTCCGCGCGCTCGTACGGATCCATGCGAAGGTTGAACAGCTTGGGCAAGCGAAGGCGCGTGAACGGCTCGGCCCAGACCTGCAGCGTCCCTTGGCAGCGTTGCTCCATGAAGACGATCTTCCAGTTGTCGAAGCGCAGCCCCAGTACGTCGCCGTCGTCGCTGAAGTAGAAGAACGTCTGCCGCGGGCTTTCCTTCTGCTCGCCAGTCAGGTGCGGCAACAGGTCATAGCCGTCGATGTGGTTCTTGAACTTCTTGCCGTTGACGGTGGCGCCCTTCTTCAGCCTCTCGACCACGTCGGTGTCGCCCGCCATCGCGAGAAAGGTCGGCAGCCAGTCATGGTGCTGGACGATGCCGTTCGAGATGCTGCCGGCGGCGATCTTGCCCGGCCAGCGCACCAGCTTGGGCACGCGAAATGCGCCTTCCCAGTTGGTGTTCTTCTCGCTGCGGAACGGCGTCATCCCGGCGTCCGGCCAGGAGTTCATGTGCGGACCGTTGTCGGACGAGTACATGACGAACGTGTCCTCGGCGATGTCGAGCTCGTCAAGCAGGCCGAGCATCTGGCCCACTAACTTGTCGTGGTCGATCATCGTGTCGTGGTACGGCGACTGCCAGCGGCCGGACTGACCTACGCTCTCCGGCTTCGTGTGGGTGATCCAGTGCATGTGAGAGGTGTTGAACCACACGAAGAAGGGCTTCCCGGCGTCGTGCTGACGCTTGATGAAGTCGGTGGCGG
>Ga0207657_10004498_pt1 | contig 14729 bp, 11 predicted proteins | sample KBSC33metaG_FD_184316 | JGI IMG/M metagenome (GOLD analysis project Ga0207657, IMG submission 184316) | Corn rhizosphere microbial communities from Kellogg Biological Station, Michigan, USA - KBS C3-3 metaG (SPAdes) (version 2) | ecosystem: Host-associated > Plants > Roots > Rhizosphere > Soil ... | reverse complement strand
GGTCGGCGTGTACACGCTGCCGAAGAAGCTGGACGAGAAAGTCGCCCGCCTGCAGCTCAAGAAGCTCAACGCCCAGCTGACCGAGCTGACCGAAGAGCAAGCCGCCTATATCTCGGTGAGCAAGGAAGGCCCCTACAAGGCGGAACATTACCGTTATTGATCTGGTAAGCTCTTCCGTGAATTGACGCCCCTGTCCCCGTCGGATTCCATCGTCGACGGGGGCGGCGGCGTGCTGGATAACCCCTCACGAAAGACACAACATGCGTTTGCTCCTGACCTGGCTGATCAATGCCGCAGCCCTGATGGCCTTGCCGTACCTGATGCATTCGGTATGGGTCGACAATGTTGGCGCCGCCCTCGTGGCCGCGCTCGTCCTGGGCTTGGTGAACACGGTGATCCGTCCCGTGCTCGTCGTGCTGACCTTGCCCGTGACGTTTCTGTCGCTCGGCCTGTTCATCCTCGTGATCAACGCGCTGCTGTTCTGGCTCGTCGCGCACCTGGTCGCGGGCTTCCACGTGGCCGGGTTCTGGTCCGCTTTCCTGGCGGCGATCCTGTACAGTGTCATTTCGTGGGCGCTTTCTACCTTACTTCTCAATAAAGATGGAAACCCCTAACATCAGTATCGAGTTTTTCCCGCCCAAGACGCCCGAGGGTGCGGAAAAGCTCCGAGTGGTTCGCCAGAAACTGGCCGAGCTGAATCCGAAATACTTCTCCGTGACGTTTGGTGCGGGCGGGAGCACGCAGCACGGTACGCTGTCCACCGTGCTCGAGATCCAGGCCGCGGGCCACGATGCCGCGCCGCACCTGTCGTGCGTCGGCGGCACGCGCGAGTCGGTCCGCGCGATCCTGCAGGAATTCAAGGACAAGGGCATCCGCCGCATCGTCGCCCTGCGCGGTGACTTGCCGAGCGGCTATGGCGGCGCGGGCGAACTGCGCTATGCCAGCGATCTCGTCGAATTCATCCGCCAGGAAACGGGCGACTGGTTCCACGTCGAGGTGGCCGCGTATCCGGAAATGCATCCGCAGGCGCGCTCGCCGCAGGACGATCTGCAGGCATTCGCCCGCAAGGTGCAGGCCGGTGCGAATGCCGCGATCACGCAGTATTTCTACAATCCCGACGCGTACTTCCAGTTCGTCGACAATGCGCGCAAGCTGGGCGTGGACGTGCCCATCGTGGCCGGCATCATGCCGATCACGAATTACACGCAGCTGATGCGCTTTTCCGACATGTGCGGCGCCGAGATCCCGCGCTGGATCCGTTTGAAGCTGGCCAGCTTCGGCGACGATTCCGCGTCGATCAAGGCGTTCGGCCTCGACGTCGTGAGCGGCCTGTGCGAGAAATTGCTGGCAGGCGGCGCGCCGGGGCTGCATTTCTACAGCATGAACCAGGCGGCGGCCACGACCGCGATCTGGCAGCGCATCACCGGCACCTGATCCGGCGGTCTCCGCCATCGATGCCCGTGCGACCGGCAGGCCGCGCGGGCATTTTTTTATCAGGTGACGCGGCTGATCTCCGTGACGATCACGTCCAGTGGCACGTCGTGCGGCGCATGGGGAAACACGGCTTCCTGGTTGCTGTACGCGATGCCCAGCGTGTGCGGGCGGGGCGGCACTTCGAGCGTGCGGTCGTAATAGCCGCCGCCGTAGCCGAGACGATAGCCGTCCGCATTGAAACCGAGGCAGGGAATCAGGAGGGCCGGCGGACGCTCGATGAAGCGCAGCTGGGCCGGTACCTGCACGCCCGCTTCGTCCGGCAGCATGGGTTCGCCGGGCGTCCATTCCGTGAACGTCAGCGGGGCGTCGCGTTCCATGACGACGGGCAGCGCCAGGCGTACGCCGGCCTGGTGCAATTCCGCGTAGGCCGCGCGCAGGTCGGGTTCGCCGACGAGGGGCCAGTACACGCCGAACGTGTCAACCTGGCGCAGGCGCCACCAGGCGATGATCTGCGCACCGATGTGCGCATCCCATTGGACCTTGATTGCGGGATCAAGCGCCCCACGTGTTGTCCTGAGCGCCTTGCGCAACGCTGTCTTCGCCGCCTGTTTCTCGTCCGCCACGCTCGGGTCCGAGGGGCGTGGTATTCTTGATTCGCCGGTCATGGATGAAATGAAGCCTACATTGAATATTGCATTATCGATGTCGCAGAAACTGATTGCCGGCACTGTATCTGCCGCCTACAGCCTGCTCTTCCTCGCGTCGCCCGGCGTTGCGGCCCAGACCGCTTCGCCCGGCACAACGCAGCCCGTTGCCCCGGCAACTGCTGCCGCGCCCGCGCCGGGCCTGCCGTCGCCGGGCGGGCTTTCACCGGGCGGGCTTTCGCCCGCCCCTCCGGTCGTCGCGCCCGGGCCGCAAGCGGACGCCAGTCGCGAACAGGACGAGATCTTCCTGCAGTTGCGCGACGCGGCCCGCAAGAACGACGCGGACAAGGCCGCCGCGCTGGCCGCACGCCTGCCGAACTACGCGATACCGTCGTACGTCGACTATTATCGGCTCAAACCGCGGTTGCGCGACGCTTCCAATGAGGAAATCCTGGATTTCCTGAAGCGCTACGACGGCAGCGCCATCGCCGACCGCCTGCGCAACGACTGGTTGCTCGAGCTCGGCCGCAAGCGCGACTGGTTCAACTTCGACCGCGAGCTGCCGCAATTCGTCAAGAATGACGATTACCAGGTCAAGTGCTACGCGTTGCTGTCGCGTGCGTCGAAGGGGCAGAACGTCGCGCTTGAAGCCCGCGTGCTGCTCGACAACCCGCCGCTGTACGGCGAAGCGTGCGCCGCGCTCGTCAACCAGCTCGTCCAGTCCGGCCAGTTCACGACGAACGACCTGCTGGCCCAGTTGCGCCTCGCGGGCGAGATGCACGCGACGGGGCCGTCGCGCCGCACGGCGCTGCTGCTGGACGCGTCCGATACGCGGGCCGCGCAGGCCGTCGACCTGCCCGCCGTCGCGATGGCGCGCGGCGTCGGCAACACGCGCGCGGAGCACGAGATCTACCTCGTCGCCATCGGCCGCATGGCGCGCACGAGCCTGAAGCTGGCCACGGTGGCGCTGGACCGCAACGCCGGCAAGCTGTCGCCCGAGGAAAGGGCGATCGGCTGGGCGAACATCGCATTGGCCGCGTCGCTGACGCTGGCGCCTGAGGCCTATGACGACTGGAAAAAGGCGGACGGGGCACCGCTGACGTGGAGCCAGCTGGAGTGGAAGACGCGCATCGCGCTGCGCCGCGGCGACTGGAAGACGGTGCGCGCGACGATCGACGCGATGCCCACGCACCAGCACGACGAGTCCGTCTGGACTTATTGGCTCGGTCGCGCCCTGCAGGCCGAGGGCCGGCGCGAGGACGCGCAGGCGCTGTTCCGCCGCATCGCCGACCAGAACAGTTTCTATGGCCAGCTGGCGATGGAAGAGCTGGGGATGCAGATCAGCATTCCACCCGCCGCGGCGCCGCCCACGCCGGCCGAGCTGGCGCAGGTCGCCAGCAACCCCGGCTTCAAGCGCGCCCTGAAATTCTTCTCGATGCGCATGCGCTTCGAGGGCACGCGCGAGTGGAACTGGGCGCTGAACGGGTTCACGGAGCGCCAGCTGCTGGCCGCCGCCGAATTCGCGCGCCAGAACGACATCCTCGACCGCATGCTGGCCACGTCCGAGCGCACGCGCACGGAGTTCGATTACACCCAGCGCTTCCCGGCCCCGCACAACGACATCCTGCACCCGACGGCCCAAGGCCTCGGCCTCGACCAAGCGTGGGTCTATGGCCTGATCCGCCAGGAGTCGCGCTTCGTGTCCGATGCGCAGTCCGGCGTCGGCGCATCCGGGCTGATGCAGGTGATGCCGTCAACGGGTAAATGGGTGGCGGAAAAGATCGGCCTGACGGACTACGGCCATGGCATGCTGAGCGATATCCGCACGAACATCGTGCTGGGCACGAATTACCTGAACATGGTGTTGAACAATGCGGACGGGTCGCAGGTGCTGGCGACGGCCGCCTACAACGCGGGGCCGGGACGGGCGCGCACGTGGCGCGGCCTGTTGACGGCGCCGATGGAAGGGGCCGTGTTCGTCGAGACGATCCCGTTCGAGGAAACGCGAACCTATGTGCGCAACGTGATGTCGAACGCGACCAACTATGCCGCACTGTTCGAGAAACGGCCGCAGTCGCTGAAGGCGCGCCTGGGGACGATCACGCCGCGCGGCAACAGCATCGGCCTGCCGTAGCGGCGGCGCCAGGCAACCATCGGGGAGGCAGCATGGACGCGCAGTCGGTGGTCATGTTCGGCGGCACTGGGTTCATCGGCAGTCACCTCGCGGCCAGGCTGTGCGACCGCGGCGTATCGACCGTCGTGCCCACGCGGCACACAAATCACGGCATGCACCTGATGCCATTGGGCGTCGACATCGTGCAGGCCGACCCGTACGACGACGCGGCATTGCGCCGCCTCGTGGCCGGGCGCGCCGCCGTCATCAACCTCGTCGGCATCCTGCACTCGCGCCGCGGAGATCCGTACGGCCCGGACTTCCGCCGCGCCCACGTCGACCTGCCGCGCCGCATCGTCGCCGCCTGCGCGGCCGAGGGCGTGCCACGCTATCTGCACATGAGCGCGCTCGGGGCCGACCGCAACGGGCCGTCGATGTACCAGCGCTCGAAGGCCGACGGCGAAGCGGCCGCGACGAGCCAGCCCGCGGTCGCGACGACGATCTTCCGGCCGTCCGTCGTGTTCGGACCGGAAGATAAATTTCTCAACACGTTCGCACGCCTGCAGCGCCACCTGCCCGTCGTGCCGCTCGCCTGCGCGCACGCGCGCTTCCAGCCCGTGTACGTGGGCGACGTGGCCGAGGCGTTCGTGCGCGCGCTGCTCGATCCGCACACGGCCGGCTTCACGTACGAACTGGGTGGGCCGCAGGTCTATGAATTGGCCGAGCTGGTGCGCCTCGCCGGCCGCTATGCCGGCCACGAGCGCAAGGTCATCGCCCTGCCGGATGGGCTGGCGCGGCTGCAGGCGCGGGTGTTCGAACTGCTGCCCGGCGAGCCCGTCATCACGCGCGACAACCTCGATTCGATGAAGGTCGACAACGTCGTCCACCCGTCCACGAACAATAAAGTCTTGACAACAACGGCGCTGGGAATCAAGCTCACGGCGCTCGAGTCCGTCGCGCCGCAGTACCTGGCGCCACCTGGCGGCCTCGACGTCCTGCGCACCCGCGCCGGGCGCTGACCTCAACGATCACGCCACACCATGCAGACTCTCGAACTCGACCCGACTCTGACGCAAACCCTCGACAACGCACGCCAGGCCGGCCTGACGCTGGTCATCGGCAACAAGAATTACTCTTCCTGGTCGATGCGCCCCTGGGTGGCTCTTGTCGCCGCCGGCATCCCGTTCACGGAAGTGCGCGTGCTGCTCGACAAGCCCGACACGGCCACGAACATCGCCCGCTACTCGGCTGCCGGCCGCGTGCCCGTGCTGCTGGCCGGCGAGATGACGATCTGGGACAGCCTGGCGATCTGCGAATACCTGGCCGAGCAATTTCCTGAGAAGCATATGTGGCCGCAGGACGTGGCCGCGCGCGCGATGGCGCGTTCCGTCGCTGCCGAGATGCATTCGGGCTTTGCCGACCTGCGCACGGCGATGACGATGAACATCAAGGCCCGCCTGCCGGGCCGCGGCCGCACGCCGGGTGCCCAGGCCGACATCGGCCGCATCTGCGAGATCTGGGAAGAGTGCCTGTCGCGCTTCGGCCACCATCAATTCCTGTTCGGCGATTTCTCCATCGCGGACGCGTTCTTTGCACCTGTCGTCACCCGCTTCCGGACGTATGGTGTGGCGCTGGCCCCCGCACTGCAGGCGTATTGCGAGCGCGTGCTGGCGCATCCGGCCGTCGCGCGCTGGATCGAGGAAGCGATGGCGGAGACGGAAGTCGCCGGCGCCCACGAAGACGAGCTGCCCGACTGAGATGCAGGCGTACGTCGTCGGCGGCGCCGTCCGCGATGAGTTGCTGGGCCTGGCCGTCCAGGACCATGACTGGGTCGTCGTCGGCGCCACGCCCGACGACATGATCGCCAAGGGGTTCCGCCCGGTCGGCAAGGATTTCCCCGTGTTCCTCCATCCGGACACGCACGAGGAGTACGCGCTCGCGCGCACGGAACGCAAGACGGCGCCCGGCTACCACGGCTTCGTCTTCCACACGGCGCCCGACGTCAAGCTGGAAGACGACCTGGTCCGGCGCGACCTGACGATCAACGCGATGGCCCGCGCCGAGGACGGCACGATCGTCGACCCGTACGGCGGCCTGCAGGATTTGCGCGACCGCGTGTTCCGCCACGTATCGCCCGCGTTCGCGGAAGACCCCGTGCGCATCCTGCGTGTGGCCCGCTTCGCCGCGCGGCTCCCCGATTTTACGGTTGCCGACACGACGCTCGCACTGATGCGCCAGATGGTCGACGCGGGCGAAGTGGATGCCCTGGTGCCGGAACGCGTGTGGCAGGAATTGTCGCGCGGGTTGATGGAACAAAAGCCGTCCCGCATGCTGGCCGTGCTGCGCGACTGCGGCGCGCTGGCGCGCATCCTGCCCGAGCTGGACGCGTTGTGGGGCGTGCCGCAGCCGCCGCTGCACCATCCCGAGGTCGACACCGGCGTGCACATGATGCTCGTGATCGATTATGCGGCCGGGCAGGGCTACGAGCTCCCGGTGCGCTTCGCCGCGCTGATGCACGACCTGGGCAAGGGCGCGACGCCGCCCGAACACTGGCCGAAGCACCACGGCCACGAAGGCGTGGGGCCGCGCCTGATCACGGACGTGTGCAAGCGCCTGCGCGTGCCGGCGGAATGCCGCGACCTGGCCGTGATGACGGCGCGCGAGCACGGTAACGTGAGCCGCGCGCTCGAACTGCGCGCCAACACGCTCGTCACCCTGTTCGAACGCTGCGACGCGTTCCGCAAGCCGCAGCGTTTCGCGCAGATGCTGCTGGCGTCCGAGTGCGACGCGCGCGGGCGCGGCGGCGAGAACCACGAGCTGCGCCACCGCGACTATCCGCAAGCACCATACCTGTTGCGGGCGCTGGACGCGGCACGCGGCGTGAACGCGGGCGAGGTGGCGGCGCGTTATGCGGAGAATCGGGAAAAGATCCCGGAAGCCGTGCACGCGGCGCGGGTGAGCGCCGTGAAGGCGGCGCTGGGCGACGTCCGCGACTAGCTCTGGCCGGCCGCGTCCTTCACAGGATGGACGTCGGCCTGGAATATGCGCCACGTGTCGCGGCCCGCTTCCTTGGCGTGGTACAGGGCCGTATCTGCTTCCTTGTACAGCGTGGCCGTGTCCACGACCCGCGTGGAGGCCAGGACGGCGCCGATGCTGGCGCTGACGCGCATGGCGTGCGAATCGAATGCGACAGGCGCGCGCATCGACTCGACGATGCGCCGGGCCACGTCCGCGATGGTGGCGTCGCTGGCCGGCGTCAGGAGGACGGCGAATTCGTCGCCGCCCAGCCGCGCCACGCAGTCGGTCTCGCGCACGGCCGCGCGCAGGCGCCCCGCCGCCGCGACGAGCAGGGCGTCGCCCGCGTCGTGGCCCAGCGTATCGTTGATGTGCTTGAAGTGGTCCAGGTCGATCAGGAGCAGCGCGAACGGCGTGCCGTTGCGCCGGCCCAGGGCGGTCAGGCGGTGCAGTTCGTCGTTGAATCGGCGCCGGTTGGGCAGGTCCGTCAACGCGTCGTTGTAGGCCATTGTTTCCAGCTGCAGCTGGGTCGTGCGCAGCTCGGCGGTGCGGCTGGCGACCACGGCCTCCAGTTCGCGCTGCCGGCGGCGCAGCAACGACGTGCGGGCTTGCACCAGTGCGGCCAGGAATGCCAGCATGGCGGCCCCCCCGAGCGCGTGCGCCCAGGGTTGCTGATACCAGGCGGGCAGGACGCGGATCGGCAGTTCCAGCGTCGTCATGCCGCCGGCTTCGTCGGTGGCCCGCACGTGCAGGCGGTACGTACCCGGCGGCAGATTGTTGTAGCTGGCGCGGCGCACGGCCGTGTCGGCCTCGATCCACGTGCTGTCGAAGCCGTCGAGCCGGTACGTGTAGCGGCGGTATTCGGGCGGCATGTAATCGAGCGCCGCGAACTCGACCGTGAAGCCGCGCGCGCGGTCCTCGGGCGCGATGGTCAGCGCGCCCGGCGCGGACAACCTCGCAGGGCGTCCGCCCACCATCAGCTGCGTGACGGCGAGGGACGGCTGGGCTCGGCGGGTGGCCAGCCTGTCCGGGAACACGACGGAGAGTCCGGTGAGACCGCCGAACAGCACTTCGCCGTCGGCACCCAGCGCGCCCGCGCTGCTCCAGTACGTGGGCACTTGGACGCCGTCGGCGGCGCCCAGCCGGCGGACTTCGAAGGTATCGGGCTGTACGCTGGCCAGGTTGAGGTCGGTGCTCAGCCATACCAGTCCCGTTCGGTCCTGCACCATCATGTTGACGCTGTTGTCGGGCAGGCCGTCGGCCGTCGTCACACGCCGGAACCAGCGCCGTCCGGCGCGATCGGTACGCTCGAGAATGGACACGCCGTTGCCGAACGCGCCGATCCACAAGCGGCCCTTGCGATCGGTGATGAGGGAGGAAATGAAACCATTTGGGGCACGCGTGCGGTCGGCGTTGTCGGCCGGGAGGCGCTCCACCGTCTTGCCATCCCTGTCGAGCCGGACGACACCGCTCCGCGTGCCTACCCACACGGTGCCATCGTCGAGCGCCAGCAGCGCGGTGACGCGGCGATCGCCCAGCGCCTGGTCCTCGCGGCGCAACACCGTGGCGGACCCGCCAGCGGGCATCCGTACCGCCCATAATCCGTCCAGCCCGCCCAGCCACAACGCGCCATCTTGCCAGGCAAGCGCCCACACGGCCGAGTCCGCACGGCGGCCGGGAATCTCGACGCGCCGCGCGCCGGCACCTGCGCCGTCGTTTCGATACAGGCCTTGCTGGGTGCCGAAGTAAACGCTGCCGTCCGGCGCGTTCGCGATGCTGAGTACCCGTCCCTTGGGCAGGGCCCCCGGCGTGCCCTCGGCCCCGATCTCGGCGACGGTGCCGGTGTGCGGATCGACGTCGACGGCACCGCCGGGAACGGACAGCATGACCTTACCGTCGGGACGCGGCCGGATGTGATACACGCCGAGCCCCGCAACGTTGCCGATCGAGCGCACAGTCATCACACCCTGCGGGCGCGGATCGTGCTGGCTCAACGCGTTTCTGGTGACGACGAACAGCTGGCCGCCGCGTTCGCGCAGCAGGGCGTTGATCTCGTCGTCGCGCAGGGTGTCCGGTATGTCGGCCCGGTAACGCAGGCGTCGCGTCGTTCCCTGCAGCACATCGACCTCGACGATACCGCCGGTCTCCGTACCGAGCCAGATCGTGTCGGCATCCTTTTGCACGATCGCCATCACGCGCTCATGTTGCAGTGTGGCGTGCGCGCCTTGTTCCACGACAGGGCGGGGCGGTGCGCCCGGTGCTGCCGCGACGAAGGCGCCATTGGCGCTGGTGCCGATCCACACACGGCCCGCGTCGTCCTCGTACAGTGTCCTGATCGAAGGTTCGTCCGGCCTTGGCGTGGCCAGGTGCACGGCCTGCGGCGGCGCGGTGTCGCCGGACCGGTAAAACAGGCCCTCGGGCGTGCCGATCCAGAGCCCGCCCTGGCGGTCGCGCAGCAGTGCGCTGATCCCGGGCGCCGGCAGTTGTGGCGCGGCCAGTTGTGGCGCCCCGCTCGCGGCGCCGTGCAACCGGCCGCCGGCGTCGACGCGTGCCAGTCCCGCGCCGGTGCCGACCCATATGCCGCCGGCGCCATCGTCGACGATCGCGGCAACGTGGGCATTGACCTGGCCGCGCGGGGCCGTGCGCAGGGTGGCGAAGCAGTCGCACGCCGCGTCGTGGCGCGCGAGGCCGCCTGCACTCGTTCCGATCCACACGCGGCCGGCCGCATCCGTGTGCATGCTCTGGATGTAGTCGTCGGGCAGGCTGCCTGGCCGTTCGGGATTGGCGTGGTAGTGCCGCGTGCGATAGCCATCCCAGCGCACCAGCCCGCTTTGCGTGCCGAGCCAGATGAAACCATTGCGGTCCTGGGTCAGGGAGGTACCGGAGCGCAGCGCATCCTCGTCGTGATGCCTGAACGATACCTGCGCGAACGGTGCCCAGGCGGTGGGCATCGTGGCAGCCTTCGGGAACGATACCGCCAATAATGCGCCGATCCACAAAACGGTAGACAGCAGGAATTGACGGGTAAATAACATGCGGGACTTCTAGTTTTTCTGTGGAATTAAGTGTACTCCGCTTCACATTTTGGAGGACAAACGAAACGTGCGGTTCGGTAGAATGGGTGTGGTTGTATTGCACAAAGATCGATCATGCAAGATCATCCTCTGCGCCACTGGCTGAACAATTTACTGAAAAAGAAGGGCCAGACCGTGCTCGTCAAGGCGCTGGGCAAGCGCGACCGTCGGCGCGTCCTGCGCCACTTCCTCGCCCTCGACCGCGACGACCGCCTGCTGCGCTTCGGCACGGTGCTGCCCGACGCGCAAATCGAGGCGTATGTCGCGAAACTGGACTTCGCGCGGGACATCGTGTTGGGCGTCTACAACAACATGTTCCGCCTCGTGGGTGTCGGCCACCTCGCGTTCACGTCGCGCGACGCGCACCCGGGCAGCGTTCACGACACGGACAAGGAAAAAGTGGCCGAGTTCGGCGTCTCCGTGTCGAAGTCGGCGCGCGGGCAGGGCGTCGGCACCCGGCTGTTCGAACGCGCGGCCATCCACTGCCGCAATTCCGACGTCGACACCTTGTACATGCAATGCCTGTCGTCGAATCGCACGATGATGTACATCGCGAAGAAGGCCGGCATGGAGATCCGCCGCGAATACGGTGAAGCGGACGCCCACCTGCACCTGCCGCCGCCCAGCCCGGGCAGCGTGCTCGCGGAGGCGCTGGAAGAGCAGATCGCCAAGATCGACTACACGGTCAAGGCGAATGCGCGCGCCGCCGTCAAATGGTTCCGGCCGAAGCGCTGAGCGGCGCTAGGCCGAATCGCGCGGCACCAGGCCGCCCGTGAAGCGCTTGCGGTACGGTGTCGTGCCGGTGCCGTCGAGCTGCGCCTGCAGGCATTCCATCGCCGCGACGCCGATGGCGGCCACGTCCTGGCGGAACGTCGTCAGCGGCGGATACAGGTAGGCGGAGATCGGCAGGTCGTCGTGGCCGACGATGGCGAGGTCCTTGCCCGGTTCCAGGCCGAAGCGGCGGCAGGCGGACATCGCGCCGATCGCGAGCCTGTCCGTGCCGCACGCGAGCGCAGTGATGCCGGCGCGCTTGCCGGCGCCGCTCGCGAGCCAGTCGAGCACGTGGCGGAACGCGTACGCCTCGAAATCCCACGAGGGCTGCGTGCTGGCGGGGACGACGTGGGGCTCCGCACCCGCTTCCGCCATCGCTTCCAGATAGCCGGCCAGCCGTTCCTCCGGCGACGGATGCGCGACGGGCGGTGCCCCCAGATAGGCCGGCTTGTGGCCGCGGCCCAGCAGGTAGCGGGTCAGCATCGCCATGCTTTGCCGGTTGTCGTTCATGACGTAGTTGCAGTCTTCGTGGACATAGCTGTCCATGTAGACGATGCGCATCTCCTGCTCCAGCCGCCGCAGCAGGGCGAGGTTGGCCTGCGATGCGACCGCCGTCAGGATCACGCCCGCCACCTTCATGGAACGCATCGTCATCAGCGCGGCCGCTTCCTCGGCCGGGTCGTTGTACGAGCACTGGATGATGACGTCCATGCCCAGCGCCTTCGCCTTTTCCTCGATCGCGCGCAGTGCCTCGGCGAAGAACGGTTCGTTCACCACGGGCAGGATGACGCCGACCATGCGCGAGCGTCCGCGCACGAGGCTCACGGCGTGCGGGTCCGGCACGTATTCGAGTTCGCGGCACGCCTGTTCGATGCGGGCCAGCGTATCGGCCTTCAATCCTTCGCGGTCGTTGAAATACTTCGACACCGTCGCGCGCGACACGCCCGCGCGCGCGGCCACGTCATGCATCGTGACGGGACCACGAGGGGCGGCATTCGCGTTCTGCGCAGGTTTCATCGTGATTTTGACTCGTGTAAATTTATGTCCGCGCCCGCGGGCGAATCGCGTAGCGCGGCGGGCGGTGCGTCGTCATCATAGCAAAAATACTTCGATGCAATAAGAATTCTCGTTTTCCCTGTGCTGGCAGGGACGGGAACGGTTTGCTGCCGCCCTGTTGTGGTCGCTCAACTATTAAAAAATCTTTAAAAAAATCTGTTGACGACGAAAAGTCGACACGTGTAAAGTTCTTGGCAACGACACATCACAACAAGGGCGGCATGCCAACCAGCGGACCACGAGCCGCGCCGCCCCCGATAAAACAGTTCGGAGACTACGCCATGAAAAAACAAGCCGTGTTCGGATGCATCGCGGCGGTCGCCTTCTCGCTGGCCGGCCAGGCCAGCGCGGCGCGGCCGCTGAAATCCGTCGGCGTCGCCGTCAGCGACCTCGCCAATCCTTATTTCGTCGCCATCGGCAAGGGCGCCAGCGACGCGGCCCGCAAGGTCGGCGGCGACAAGGTCAAGGTCACGACCGTGTCCAGCAAATACGACCTCAATACGCAGGTCGGCCAGATCGAAAACTTCATCGCCAACAAGGTCGACATCCTCATCGTCAACGCGTCCGATCCGAAAGGCATCGCGCCCGTGCTGCAGAAGGCGCGCAACGCGGGCATCGTCGTGATGGCCGTCGACGTGGGCGCCGACAACGCGGATGCGACGATCATGTCCGACAACACGATGGCCGGCACCGAGTCGTGCAAGCGCATCGTCGAGCGGCTGCACGGCAAGGGCAACGTCGTGATCGTCAACGGGCCGCCCGTCACCGCGGTCACGGCGCGCGTGGCCGGCTGCAAGCGGGCGTTCGCGGGCACGGGCATCCGCATCGTGTCGGACAACCAGGATGCAAAGGGCAGCCTCGATGGCGGCATGGAAGTCATGACGAACCTGTTGATCGCGCACCGCCGCATCGATGCCGTCTTCGCCATCAACGATCCGTCCGCGATCGGCGCCGAACTCGCGGTCAAGCAGGCCGGCCGCGCCGACGTGCAGATGGTCGCCTCCGTCGACGGCGCGCCCGACGCGGAAGCGGCGCTCCGCGCGAAGAACAGCATCTTCGCCGTCACCACGGCACAAGACCCCTACAAGATGGCCACCATGGCCGTCGACATCGGCTACGACATCATGAACGGCAAGCGTCCCGCGAACCCGGTCGTGCTGATTCCCACGCCCGCGATCACGAAGGACAACGTGTTCGCCTACAAGGGCTGGGCCAGCCACTAAAAAACGGCCGCTCCGCGCGGCCGATCCATCACCTCATCGGAGGAGACATGGCAACAACATCACCACCACCCGTGCTGGAGGTATCCGGCATCCGCAAGCGGTTCGGCGCCGTCACGGTGCTCGACGGCGTCCAGCTGACCATCCGTCCCGGCGAGATCCACGCGCTGATGGGCGAAAACGGTGCCGGCAAGAGCACGCTGATGAAGATCCTGGCCGGCGTGTACCAGCCGGACGCCGGCGAGATCCGCGTGGCCGGCAAGCCCGTGCGCATCGGCTGCCCGGCCGATGCGCGCGCCTGCGGCATCAACCTGATCTACCAGGAGCTGTCCGTCGCCGCGAACCTCACCGTCGCGCAGAACATCTTCATGGGCGCGGAGCCGCGCGGCCGCTTCGGCATCGTCGACACGGCCCGGATGAACCGGCGCGCGGCCGAGGTGCTGAAGACGCTCGGCGCCACGTTTGCGCCGACGCGCATCGCGAGCGGCCTGTCGATCGCCGACCAGCAGCAGGTCGAGATCGCGCGCGCCCTCGTGCACGACAGCCGCGTCCTGATCATGGACGAGCCGACGGCCGCGCTGTCCGAACGCGAGACGGCGCGCCTGTTCGACGTGATGCGCGCCCTGCGCGAGCGCGGCATCGCCATCATCTACATCAGCCATCGCATGGCCGAGGTGCGCATGCTCGCGGACCGCGTGACCGTGCTGCGCGACGGCACGTGGATCGGCGAGCTGACGCGCGAGGAAGCGACGCCGGACACGGTCGTGCGGATGATGGTCGGCCGCGAACTGGGCGGCTTTTATGAACACACGGCGCGGCGCGCGCCCGGGCCCGTGCGCCTGAAGCTGGCCGGCGTGCACGGCGCCAAGGTGCATCCCGCGACACTGGAAGTGCGGGCCGGCGAGATCGTCGGACTCGCGGGCCTCGTGGGCGCGGGCCGCACGGAACTGGCGCGCCTCGTCTTCGGCGCCGACCGCCTGGCCGGCGGCACGGTCGAAGTGGACGGGAAACCCGTGTCGATCCGCACGCCGCTCGACGCCATCCGCCTGGGCGTCGCGTACGTGCCGGAAGACCGCAAGGGGCAGGGCCTGTTCCTGCAACAGACCTTGCTCGCGAACGTGACGATGAACGTGCTGGGCCGGCACGCCCGCTGCGGCGTGCTGCGCCGGGGCGAACTGCTGGACGTCACGCGCGATGCGATGTCGAAGCTGTCGGCGCGGGGCGCGGGGCCGAACGGCATCATCGGCGGCCTCTCGGGCGGCAACCAGCAAAAGCTCCTGCTGGCGCGCTGGCTGGAAATCAAGCCGCGCGTGCTGATCCTCGACGAGCCCACGCGCGGCGTCGACATCGGCGCCAAGCACGAGATCTACCGGATCATCCACGAACTGGCCGACGCCGGCGT
>Ga0207657_10004496_pt1 | contig 14733 bp, 13 predicted proteins | sample KBSC33metaG_FD_184316 | JGI IMG/M metagenome (GOLD analysis project Ga0207657, IMG submission 184316) | Corn rhizosphere microbial communities from Kellogg Biological Station, Michigan, USA - KBS C3-3 metaG (SPAdes) (version 2) | ecosystem: Host-associated > Plants > Roots > Rhizosphere > Soil ... | reverse complement strand
CTGGTATTTCTGGACACTAGACTTCGACAGCTTCACACGCGAAGGACGCTATTACCTCGAGTGCAACTCTGAGGCTGCACGGGTTCGCTCCTTTCCCTTTGCGGTGCAGAAGAACTTGATGGAGTGGAAGACGCTATCGCCGGCCATTTATTACTTCAAAGAAGAACGCAGCTCGGGTGCAATGGACCAGGCAGACCGTCATTTGCCGTTTGATGGAAAGAAGGCCGGCACGCTTGACGCGCATGGCGGCTGGTGGGATGCGACCGGCGACTATGGCAAGCACTTGTCACACCTGTCGTTCTCGACTTACTTCAATCCGCAGCAGATTCCGTTGGTCGTCTACAACATGTTGAAGGGTTACCAGGAACTTCAGCGGCGAGGGATCCCCGAAGTCGTGCGCTACCAGGATCACATGCTGGATGAGGCGATGTTTGGCGCCGACTATTTGGTGCGTGTCAAGGATCCCGGAGGTTCGTTTTATCGTTCAATCTCAACCGGCGGGGTGAAGCAGGTTCCGCAGGAGCGCAAAGTGGCCGGCGAAATGAAGAAGTTCGGCATCTACCAGACGAGCAGCAACGAACCGCGCGACATGGTGGAAGAAGCCAAGAACGATTTGGAATACGAAGTCAGCTATCGTTCCGGCGGTGGCGTGGCTATTGCGGCGCTGGCTCTGGCGAGCACATTCCCGTACCCTGGAGAATTCAGCAAGGCTGACTATCTGAAAGCTGCAGAAGACGGCTTCGCGTACCTTGAGAAGAACAATCTCAAGATGGTCAATGACGGGAAAGAGAATATTGTCGATGACTACTGCGCCCTCTTGGCCGCCACCGAACTCCTAAAAGCAACCAAGAAACCGGTCTACAAAGAAGCAGCAGAGCGGAGGGCGAAGAGCCTGATGTCGCGCCTCATCAGCAGCGGCAAATATCAGAACTACTGGCGCGCGGACGACAAAGACCGTCCCTTCTTCCATGCGTCTGACGCCGGACTTCCGGTGGTGAGCCTGCTCTATTACGCGGATGTCGCCGATGCGGACACCCAGAAGGCAGTACTGGAGGCAGTCAGAAAGTCGCTCGCCTTCGAACTCAGCATCACCAACGAGGTGGCCAATCCGTTCGGCTATGCGCGCGAGTTGGTGCAGGACAAGACGGGCAATCGGCGCACGAGCTTCTTCTTTCCTCATAACTCAGATGCTGCACCTTGGTGGCAGGGCGAGAATGCAAGACTGGCGTCAATGGCCGCTGCAGCCCGTCTGGCCGCGGAACGGTTACCGAATGATCCGGAGTTTCAGAAGAAGCTGCGTTCGTATGCCACTGCGCAGATGGATTGGATATTGGGTTTAAATCCGTTTGATTCGTCAATGATGTACGGGGTGGGGCGGAACAATCCTGAATACATGTTCTTTGATTCCTGGGAGTTCACCAATGCTCCGGGCGGGATCTCTAACGGAATAACCAGCGGATTTCGCGACGAGAACGACATCGATTACGACCTGAGGTGGAAGCAGACTGGGGCCGATAACGATTGGCGATGGCAGGAGCAGTGGCTGCCGCATGCCGCGTGGTATGTGCTGGCGGTCTCGGCGCCAAACGGGAGCGAACAAGGGTCGAGGTGAGGCTGGGGAGGGCGCGAACTTGTCGTAGGAGATGATTGCCGCCGACCCTAAAGGGTCGCGATTGTTAGGCTCGCAGACGATGGCTCCGCGTGAGCGCCAGCGCATTCGGGCCCAGGTCATGAGAGCGAGGCAGGTCTACAACGCGACCGCGTGGGTCACAGACGCGGGCCCACATGCATCACTTTGAATACTGATTCTTCACCACGTCCCCGCCCTTCATGACAAACTTCACATTCTGCAGCGTGGCAATATCTTTCAGCGGATCGCCATCCACGGCAATGATGTCGGCAAATTTTCCCGGCTCGAGTGTCCCCACCTTATCTGTCCAACCCAGGAGGTCCGCATCATTCACGGTTGCAGTCTGGATTGCCTGCAAGGGAGTCATGCCTAGTCGCACATAGACTGCAAATTCATGGGCGTTCAAGCCATGGGGATAAACGGCCGCATCGGTGCCAAATCCAATCTTGACTCCCGCCGCAAAAGCCTTCTTCACATTCGCCTGCCCTTGGGCCGAAACCATTTCCATCTTTTTACGAACATAATCGGGCAGATTCGATCTGGCCGCGTTCTCTTTATGCCAGTCCATGAGGTACAGCGTGGGAACGAGATAGGTTCCATTCTTCTTCAAGGTGGCAACGGATGCGTCGTTCATCAGGTGGCCGTGCTCAATGGAATCGACGCCGGCCTCCGATGCCCACTGCACACCTTGTGCCCCGTGCGCATGCGCAGCCACTTTCCGTCCGAGCCTGTGCGCTTCCGCAACAATGGCCTTCATCTCCTCCAAGGTGTACTGCGAGGCGTTGGGATCATCGCCTTTGGACATCACGCCGCCCGTGGCGCAGATTTTGATCACATCGGCGCCGTACTTGATCACTTCGCGAACCTTGTGTTGCACGTTCTCGATACCATCAGCGACCCCTTCGGCGCTGTGGTGGTACTCGAAAGGCAGCAGATTGTCATCGCAGTGTCCTCCGGTAATGCCTAACGCGGGACCACTGACCAGCATGCGAGGTCCAGGTACGTCGCCAGCATTGATGGCATCCCGCAGCGCCACGTCGCTATAGCCCGAGGCTCCGACATTGCGCACGGTGGTGAACCCCGCCATCAGAGTAATGCGCGCGTTCTTAGCGCCAGTTAAGGCCTCACGTGGCACCGAGATTCCCAATGCGGAGTAGCCGGTATCACCCTGGTTGAAGGTAATGTGAGTATGAGCATCGATCAATCCCGGCAGAATCGTCGCGTCAGGCAGGTCAATCACGGTGGCGCCAGCGGCTACTTTTGCGCCAGCACTCGGACCGACACTCACAATCTTCTCGCCGTCAATAACGATTGCCTGATCGGTAAGCACATTACCGGTCTTCACATCGAGGATTCGTCCCGCGCGTAGCACAACGTGCCTGACTGATTGATCCTGGGCGCGTGCGCCGGACGCGAGAATCAGGAGTAATCCAAAGACAAGAACTTCACTTAGCGTTTTTCGCATGCCACCCTCATTTTTTGAAAATGAACTTCGCATTGGCAAAAGATAGCCGCTGACGCTCTCGCGCGTCCTTTGGGCTTTCGCAGCATAGAAGATGATGAAGAGAAACAGAAGTGGGCAGACGGGCGTATTGCGTACCGACGCCGCGACCGGAGGCAACACTGTGCCTGGATCTCCGGCACAAGTATGACAGCTACATCAACATGCAACGGCGCTGGACGCTGGCCGCAAGCTTGCTTCAGGTCTCAGGCAAATCACTATCTTGCCAGCATTCAGCAGGAGAAAATTGAAGGCTATGACGTTTGACGGCAGCATGAGAGTGTTTCTCACGTTTGTTCTGCTCGGCATGCCCGCAGTGGGAGTGGCATCTTACTTTCGGGTGAAGTCGGGTCAGCCTCTGCCGCCAAAACTGCGGCGTTATCGCGCGGTCATTGTTCTGCAGATCTTCATAATTTCGTTCACCATAATTGTGGCCAAGCGGAATGCAGTTGAAATCTTCGGGCCAATATGGCCTTCACTGTGGTCATGGGCGTTGGCTGCGGCGTACATGGTGTTGATTGGGCTGAGTTTGAGACGTGGATTCCGCAGGCTGAGCGAACAACGTAAGGAACGAGCGCGCATCCTGCTTCCTGACGACGAGGCACAGTTCCGGTTATGGATCATCATCTCCGTGCTCGCAGGGCTATCGGAGGAATGCGCGTATCGCGGATTGGCTTACGCCGCCGTTTCTCACCAGTTGCGATCGGGCGCCCTGGGCGTCGCCATATGTAGCACAGCTTTTGGAATTGCTCATATGTTGCAGGGTTGGAGAGGTGTGCTGGGCACGTTTTTGATGGCCCTTGTCTTTCATGCCTTAGTTTTCTTGACGGCCGGGCTCTACATGCCTATTGCAATTCATATCGTTTATGACCTGGTCGTAGGATATCTGGGGATGCGAATGCTTATCCCGCCTGCGAAGACGGTGGTTGCACCCGCGCAGGCGGGTTCCCAGGGAGGGCTGTGAAAAGGGTGCCGATTGGGGCGCGAGGCGAGGCGCACGAGACGGTCGAGTTTGAGCATACGTTGACCTCGCATCACCCCGAGTTGCCCGCCGTGTATTCAACTCCAGACATGATTCGGCTGATGGAAACCGCCGCATTCCATGCTCTGCAGCCTTACTGTGAACGGGGCGAGATTACGGTGGGAACCGCTATCAACGTCGAACATCGGGCGGCATGCGGCATCGGGGCCAATATCAAAGCAGAGGCCTCTTTGGAGTCGATCAATGGACGCTTTTATGTGCTGCGAGTGACGGCACGGGATCTTACGCAGGAGATTGGGCGAGGTACAGTGTCGCGCGCCGTGGTCGAGGTGACGAGATTCATGAAGACAATCGACAAGAACAGATAGCCCGGTACCAGCGACTCCCGAGTGAAATCAAACCAAATCATAGTCGGTGTGATCTCGGATACGCACGGTTTGCTGCGACCCGAAGCAGTAGGCCCGTTGCGGGGATCCGATTACATCATTCACGCCGGCGACGTCGGAGATGCCGAAATTCTAAAGCAATTGAACGCGATCGCTCCCGTTACTGCGGTGAGAGGGAACGTAGATCGTGAGCCGTGGGCGCGGAAATTGCCAGAGACTCAAGTGCTGGAGGCAGGGGGCATCTCCATTTACATTCTGCACAGCGTCGCAGACCTGGACTTGAAACCAGAAGCAGCAGGATTCGCCGCAGTGGTCTCGGGACATAGTCACATTCCGAAGCAGGAAGTAAGGAATGGCGTGCTTTATTTCAATCCTGGGAGCGCAGGGCCCCGACGGTTCAAGCTGCCAGTAAGCGTGGGAAGATTGGTGATTGAAGGTGGAAAGGTTCGCGGCGAAATCATGAGAATTATTGAATAGTCTGCAGTCTTCGATCTTCGGTCGTTAGTCGTTGGTGGTCAGGAAACGCAGATCCGTCGCCCATCTCTCTCGGAAGGACACTTTACACGCCCGTGCCTCGGGCTGACCTACACGGCACGCCCGCTCATTGACGTCCTCCTCGGGAACCGAAGCTCTGCCGGGATAATCGGATCACGTATAGTCGAGCTGTGCTCGACCGGCAGGTGAGGGCACCTGTCCTATGTAGAGCGTTTACACGCGATGTCGATTGTCTTCAACATCCAGGCCGAAAGTGGCTCCGCGCGCGCCGGGCGGCTTATAACGCCCCATGGAGAGGTGCAGACGCCGGTATTCATGCCAGTCGGAACACTGGCGTCAGTAAAAGGTGTGCCCCAGGACGTGCTGGAGGAACTTGGAGTCGAGATTCTGCTGGGGAACACCTATCACCTGTACCTCCGACCTGGAATTGAGCAGGTACGAAGGATGGGTGGATTGCATCGATTCATGGCCTGGGATAGGGCGATCCTTACCGACTCAGGGGGGTTCCAGGTATTTAGCCTTAGTGAATTACGAAAGCTCACCGAGGAAGGCGTCACGTTTCGATCTCATCTGGATGGCTCTTCTCACTTCTTCAGCCCTGAAAGCGCCATGGAAGCCCAAATTGGCTTGGGGGCAGACATCATCATGGCCTTCGACGAGTGCACGGAGTACCCGGCCGAAAAGGAGCGCGTGCGCAAGTCCATGGACTTGACGCTGCGATGGGCGGAGCGCAGCAAGAAGCACTTTGAGGAGCATAAGCACGAGGTTCCCTGGGCTGGCCAGTCGTCGAGCGGCAGCAGCGAGAAAGAGCAAATTGCTGGTGGCTGGGCTGCTGGCAAGGACAGTGACGACCAACCCGATGTTCGGTCGTCCTCGCCGCGCCGGAGATCCGGCCCAACGCAGGCAGCGACGGTCGTCGCCCGGTCCTTTGGGCAGACGCAGGCGCTGTTTGGCATTGTGCAGGGCGGGATGGATCTGGAACTCAGGAAAGAGTCGGCAAAGAGGACGGTCGAGATCGAGTTTCCCGGATATGCCATCGGAGGCTTGAGCGTGGGCGAGCCGCGGAATGTGACTCGAGAAGTCGTAGAGGCCACCCTAGGGCACCTGCCGAAGGACAAGCCTCGGTATCTCATGGGCGTGGGCACTCCCGAAGAGATCGCCGAATACGCCTATCTCGGCATCGACATGATGGATTGCGTGTTGCCCACGCGTGCGGCCCGGCACGGGCTCTTGTTCACGTCAGGGGGGAAAGTCTCGATCAAACAGGCGCGCTACGCGGCAGATGAAGGGCCCCTGGATGAGAATTGTTCATGTCGGGTTTGTACTCGCTACTCCCGAGCCTATTTACGCCATCTCTATGCATCTAACGAGGTATTGGCGCAAGTCTTGAACACCGTCCACAACTTGAGCTTCTACCTTGACACTATGCGGACGGTGCGAGATGCTATTTCACTTGGGGATAGGGCCCGTCTTCTTTCTGGTGGCAGGTCTGCACCGAAATCGTAGGCATCCCCGTTCATGCCTGAAGTTGAAGGAACCTCCGGCCTGAAAGAGTAGAGAATCCCGCAGTGAAATATAGGTAAAGAGCGCTGTTGCAAGCGCCAGTTATCCGCAGCGAAAGGGTCTGCAAGTTCCATGTTCGCTCAGAGTGTGACAGGCAAGTTGGCAGTGATGTGGTGGCAGGGCGGCGGAATGAGCAGTTGGCTGGGCATAGCGCCTCTAATCTTCATCTTTGCCGTCTTCTACTTCTTGTTGATCCTGCCCCAGCAGCGCCGTCAGAAGAAGTGGCAGGCGATGCTCGACACGCTGAAAACGGGCGATAAGGTCGTCACCAGCGGAGGGATTCGGGGCACGATTTTTGCGATGAAGGATGACGCGGTTACATTGCGCGTGCCGCCTGACAACTTGAAGATGGAAGTAACCCGGGCGTCGATTGTGTCGGTTACCACAGAGGAAGTGACTACGAAATGATGTGCAAATTGCAATCTGAGATGGCGAGTTGAGTAGCTGCTCCAGGTTGCGGACGTACAAAGTTAGAACTTTCAAACGGGCGTATGAATAAGAATTTAGGCTGGAAACTCGGACTGATAATCGGAACACTGGTCGTGTTCCTTGCTGGAATCTTCGGGCTGCCCAAGACTTTCTCTGGGCAAGGGCTCAAGCAGGCGGTACAGGACCGTATTCATCTCGGGCTCGACCTGAAGGGTGGTACTCACCTTATCCTGCAGGTACAAGTGAATGACGCGGTCAATGCTGACACGGATCGTGCTGTCGAACGGCTGAAAGACAGTCTCCGCACGCGGAAGATCAACTACACAGATATCTCGAAGCCCGATCCGGTCAACGCTCCTGACAAGATCGTGATCAAGGGCGTACCGCCGGAAGTGAGCTCGGATCTGCGGTCGATTGTCACCGACCGGCTGCAGGAGTACGACCTGACCTCCGGCTCGGAAAACAGCTGGACGCTTTCGATGAAGCCGCAGGTGCTTGCCGACCTTAAGAATCGGGCTACGGCGCAGGCCATTGAGACGATCCGGAACCGCATCGACAAACTGGGAATCAGCGAGCCCATGATTCAGGAACACGGGCTGGGGCAGTACCAGATCCTGGTGGAATTGCCAGGAGTCGACGATCCGGCGCGCGTAAAAGAAATCATGCAATCCACCGCCATGCTGGAAATCCGGCAGGCGATGAACAACGGCCAGCCGTATTCGAGCGAACAGGCGGCATTGGACGCTAACAACGGCGTTCTTCCGCCAAACACGGTGCTGCTGCATGGCCGCAGTATTGGCACGAATCAGGGTGACTCGGGCGATGCGGTTTACCTGATTACCCGTACGTCAGCGGTGTCCGGCCATGACCTTCGCGAGGCTCGCGTGGGACGGAATTCGCAAACCAACATGCCGGAAGTCGAGTTCTTCCTCACGGCAGAGGGTGGCAAGCGCTTCTCCGACTTCACCGGTGCGCACGTGGGAGACTATCTGGCAGTCGTCCTCGATCAGAAAGTGATGGAAGTGGCCGTCATTAAGAGCCAGATTGGCGACAACGGTGTGATCGAAGGACGCTTCACCGATCAGCAGGCGAAGGATCTTGCGCTGGTGCTCAATTCAGGTGCACTGCCGGCCAGCATCAAGTACTTGCAGGAGAGTACGGTGGGGCCCTCGCTGGGTAATGATTCGATCAAGGCAGGTATTCAGGCGGCGGTTGTGGGGATGCTTGCTGTCTTGGTCTTCATGCTCGTGTATTATCGCGGCGCAGGAATCAATGCGGATCTTGCCTTAATTCTCAACCTGATCATCCTGCTCGGGTTCATGGGCTACTTCGGCGCGACATTAACGCTGCCGGGTATCGCCGGTGTGATTCTGACGGTCGGCATGGGTGTAGATTCGAATGTGCTGATCTTCGAGCGCATAAGGGAAGAGTTGCGGAATGGCAAGACGCCGCCGTCGGCGGTAGAGCAAGGCTTCAGTCATGCCTGGATCACGATTGTTGACACTCACGTGACGACAATTGTTTCAGCGGCGATCCTGTTCATCTTCGGAACCGGGCCGGTCAAGGGGTTCGCCGTGACTCTCACATTTGGCTTGCTGGCAAACTTATTCACCGCCGTGTTCGTTTCGCGAGTGATCTTTGATTGGCTCTTGAGCCGCAAGCAGCGTGGAGAGGCTTTGAGCATCTAGAATTTGTGGATGATTTCTGATCGTTGATCGAAAGAAGTCTCCGACGATTTTGCATTCTGAACCTTCGAATGCTCGGACTTTGACCGTGAATTGTGAATTTGGAAGCTAAGGGGTTTTTCACTGCGTGGAATTTTTTCGTAATCCCAACATAGATTTTCTAGGCAAGAAGTGGTATTTTCTCGCCTTTTCGCTGGTGTTCAGCGTTGCGGGTGTATTGTCGATATTTTTTTGGCATGGCATCCCTTTGGGCGTGGATTTCAGCGGGGGCACACTCGTTTACGTCAAGTTCGCGTCCCAGCCCAATGACAATGCCATTCGGGCTTCTCTGGACAAGGCTGGACTGCATCAGGCCCGCATTCAGCGCTTCGGGCAGCCCGCAAACAACGAAGTGTTGATCTCGCTGGAAGAGAAGGAAACCAGCGAGCAGGCGTTGGACCGGGGCAAGACACAAATTATCAACGCGCTGGAGAGCAATGCTCCAGGAGGCAAGCAGGACCTGAACAACGCTGGTTCTTTGACAATCCTGAACTACTTGCTGGAAAAAGATCCCCTGCACCTTGGGACCGACGCAAACCAGCGGTACTCCGCTTTAGCGCGGGCAATCACCGACTATCGGGATAAAACGAAGGGGGGTGTGCTACATTCCCTCGACGAGTTGAAGGCTGTTGTTCCCGGAGAGGTGGTAGCTTCGCTGCAGGATGGATTCTTCCTCTCCGATTTTGGCGTGCGGAACGTCGAGATCGTAGGTCCGCAGGTTGGAGCACAGCTGCGGCGGCAGGCGGTATTAGCTGTTCTCTATTCGCTACTCGGAATGCTGGTTTATCTGTGGTTCCGGTTCGAGTTGATTTACGGAGTTGCTGCAGTGGTCACGGTGTTTCACGACACCTTGATCACGGTTGGGGCTTTCTCGTTAGCCAACAAGGAAGTGTCTCTAACGGTTATTGCGGCGATCTTGACGTTGGTGGGCTACTCGAATAATGACACGATTGTCGTTTTTGACCGCATTCGGGAGAACCTGAAGCTACTCCGGCGCGAGAAGCTGTCCGACATTGTTAACAAGAGCATCAACCAGACGCTGAGCCGGACGATCTTGACTGCGGGTCTTACGTTCCTGACAGTGCTGGCGCTGTATCTATTTGGCGGAGAAGTATTAAACGGATTCTCCTTCGCGCTCGTAATCGGCATCTTAATCGGCACTTATTCGTCGATTGCGATCGCCGCGCCCATCCTGGTGGCCTACCAGGAATGGAAGCAGGGGCGAGGCAAGCGTCCGCTGGCCGTGGCAGCCGAGAGCTCTCGCGGTCGGGAGAAAGTAAAGGTAAAAGCTTAGACCCGAGTTGCAGTCGGATTATTTGGTGTCAAAGTAATTAGTTGCAGCAGGTTAGCTCGGGGGCGCGGGGTAGTTCCCCGCGTTTCGCATTAGCAAGGTTTTGGGAGCAAAGAGGAAGCAGTTGGTGTCTAAACGTACGTAGGGTCCTGTTGTAGGGAGATTGCCTATGTTTGAGGACAGCCTTCTGGAATCGGGTGGCAGGCTCAAAACGAAGCGAGGGATGACCACGTTCTTTTCGATGATATTGCAGGTATTTCTCATCGGACTGCTGGTTCTTATTCCGCTTTTGTTTACGGAAGCTCTGCCGAAGCAACAACTCATGACCTTTCTTGTGGCGCCACCGCCGCCACCACCGCCACCGCCACCGCCGGCAGCGGCTCCAGTGAAGGTCGTCAAGCAGATTCAAAGCGACATCAACAATGGGCAGCTACGCACGCCTACCAAGATTCCTGAGAAAGTGCAGATGATCAAGGAAGAAGAGACGCCACCGCCGACGATGGCGGCAGGAGGAGTAGTGGGCGGCGTCCCCGGAGGGGTTCCGGGTGGGCAGATGGGCGGCGTTATCGGTGGAATTATTAGTTCCACGCCTGTAGCGGTGCCTAAGGTCGCGACGCCGCAAAAGGTTCGCGTGTCGCAAGGTGTTTCCCAGGGCTTGCTGATCAAGAAAGTGCAACCGCCCTACCCGCCGCTGGCTCGTCAGGCTCGAATTCAGGGCCAGGTGGTGTTACAGGCAGATATCAGCAAGGACGGAACCATTCAAAACCTGCGGTTGATCAGCGGGCACCCAATGCTGGCGCCGTCGGCGATTGAAGCGGTGAAGCAGTGGCGTTATAAGCCGTACTTCTTGAACGGCGAACCGGTGGAAGTCGAGACACAGATCACAGTGATCTTCTCGCTCTCCGGAGGCTAGAGCCGAGGTGTAACGGATCAGATCCGCGGTTGCCTTCCCCCTCTTACCTGCAACCGGTGTTTCGGGGAGTGTGCACCCAACCAGCAGCTCAGGCGATCTGTCTGGGTTCCAGCGGCTGAAGATCCAGCAAGTTTACGCACAACGTAAGAAGCGAAAGCGCTATCAAAGAGCAGCGATTCAGACCGAGTTTCTGAGGAGGAAAGCAACTCATGTCCGTAGAACACGTAGCAACCCTGGCATTAACTAGCGTTTCCCATCTGTCAACCTGGATCGTCCAGGAACAGCCGGTGGGTTGGGATCCGATCTCCCTGTGGAAGCAAATGGGCTTCGTAGCGAGAGCGGTGGTCGTTATTCTGTTCATCATGTCGGGCTGGTCGATCGGCGTCATGATTGACCGCTGGATGGCTTTCAACGCCGCCCGTAAACAGTCGCGCGCGTTCGCGCCGGCGGTAGCGGGAGCGTTGCGCGATGGCAAGATTGACGAAGCCATCAAAGTGGCGGAGCGCAACAAGAAGAGCCACTTGGCGAAGGTCGTCACCGCGGGTCTGATGGAGTTCCGTGCTCACCAGGAGAGTGGTGAAATACCTGGCGAGACGGTGGAAGCTTCGAAGCGCGCTCTGGAGCGCACCGAAGCTATCGTCCACGCCGAATTGAAGCGCGGTCTCGGCGGCTTGGCAACCATCGGGTCGACGGCTCCCTTCGTGGGACTGTTTGGAACGGTTATGGGTATTCTGAACGCCTTCAAAGGTATTTCGGAGCAGAAGGCAACCGGTCTGGCCGCAGTGGCCGGCGGTATTGCAGAAGCCCTGGTTACGACCGCTCTGGGATTGCTGGTGGCGATTCCGGCCGTCATGATGTTCAACTATTTGACCGGTCGCGTCGAGGCGTTCGATGTGGAGATGGATAACTCGTCGAGCGAACTGATCGACTACTTCCTGAAGCGCCGCGGAATGCGCCGCGCCTAAGTCGTAAGCAAGCAGGCCTTGAGTTGCTTCCGGCGCTGGACTTGAGTCTGGCGCCGGGTATCCTCAAGTCAGCGGGCGGCGACTGGTAGACGCGCTATTCACGAGGCAGGAGACGTAGGACCATGGCAATATCGAAACGCGATGAAGGAAAGAAGGTCAATTCCAACATCAACGTCACTCCCATGGTGGACGTGATGCTGGTGCTGCTGATCATCTTCATGGTGATCACGCCCATGTTGCAGAAGGGCGTAAGCGTGGACTTGGCGAAGGTCAACAGTCCCGAGGCGATGCCGGATGCTGACAAGGAAGATGCGCTGATTGTCGCCGTGATGCGCGACGGGCAAATCTTCTTTGGCAACGACAAGATCGCTCCCGACCAGTTGACGCAAAAGGTTAAAGATCGGCTTACCAGCCGGGTTGACAAGCGGGTGTACGTGCGGGCGGATGCGCGAGCCAAATACGGCTCTGTAGTCGAGGTCGTGGACAACGTTCGCTCTGCTGGTGTGGACGATTTGGGTTTGCTGACGGAGCAGAAGAAGAACAACCAGCAACAGACGACCCCGCCTCCCGCAACCGGCGGAGGCCAGTAGAGGAGATTTCTTATGGCAATGGCATTGGGAGCGGGTGGCGGTCAGAACGCTGATATCAACGTCACACCGCTCATTGACGTACTGCTGGTGTTGCTGATCATCTTCATGGTGATTACGCCCATGACACCCAAAGGGTTGGACGCGCTGGTGCCTCAACCGCCGCCGCCCAATGCTCCGAAAAACAACACTCCTGACCGCACGATCGTGGTGCAACTACTCGACCGCGGCCCGGGACAAACTCCTGCCTTGAAGATCAACCAGGAAGAAGCGACCTGGGATAACTTACAGGGGCGCTTGACCGACATCTTCAAGACGCGCGCCGAGAAGGTAATGTTCGTGAAGGGCGACAATAATATCCCGTTCGCAGACGTTGCCGACGTGATCGATATTGCGCATGCGTCTGGCGTGGATAAAGTTGGATTGATCACTGCCAAGATCGAAGCTGGCGGTTAAAATTCTTTCCGAACCGCTACGTCTGGACCGAACTGGAGATCAACTGGCTCGGCCCAGGCGCACGTGTTTCATCGGGCTCAGCGTAGCGGATTCCCAGGTAGCGGCACTTATACGCAAGGGGGACTTGTAAAGTGAATAAAAGCCTACGTATGTTGACAGTAGGTGCGGCTTTGCTGGCTATGTTCGGGGGCGTAGGATGCAACAAACTGAGAGCCCGCGACCAACTCAACAAGGGCGTTGGATCCTACAAGAACGCCAAATACGAGGAGGCCATTTCGCATTTCCAGCAAGCCGTGGAACTCGATCCCAGCTTGCTAAATGCGCGGCTGTACCTGGCCACGGCGTATGCCCAGCAGTACATTCCGGGCGCGGACACGCCGGATAATAACCGCAATGCTGAGCAGGCCATCGATCAGTTCAAGCAGGTTCTCGACAAGAAGCCGGGCCGGGACCAAGAGATCACCAGCTTGAAAGGCATTGCGTCTTTGTACTTCAACATGAAAAAGCTGGATCAGGCGAAGGAATACCACAAGAAGGTAGCAGAGCTCGATCCTAACGATCCTGAGACGTACTATTCCATCGGAGTCATTGATTGGACGGAAGCTTACCAACCCCGAATGGAGGAGCGCGCCAAGCTGGGATTGAAGCCAGACCAGGCTCTCAACGTGAAGGACAAGGACCAGCGGAAGGTTTGCGATACGCTATCCGCAAAGAACGCGGACACTGTTAAAGACGGCATCGATAATCTGAACAAAGCGCTCCAGCTGCGACCAGACTATGATGACGCAATGGCTTATATGAATCTGATGTATCGCGAGAAGGCCGACATCGAATGTGAAGATCCGGCAGCCCGAGCCCAGGATCTGAAGACGGCCGACGAGTGGGTTGATAAGACTATGGCAACGAAGAAGGCCAAGGCGGAAAAACAACCGGGAACCACGGGCATCGTGAACGAACAGTCGAAGTAAGTAAATTAAAACTTCTCAGAAGTTGAGCCTCGCTGGATGTTCAGGGAGGCTTTTAGTTTATGCCTGGTTTTCGCCGCAGGAGGAGCTTGCCCATCCTCTTTTGTCGGCGAGCGAAATCCCTGCTTCAAGGCGCTTCGGCGGCGTTGCTATACAACCTAACTTCAATACCCGGAAATTCGCGTACCGTGACCGCGTGGTAGTCCTTCTTGAATAGGTCAGTAAGAAACCGCGTGGTCGGATCCGGGCCTGTCGGAAGTTGGTTGTAACTCAACGCCACCCAGATCCGTCGATAGCGAGCTGGGATGCTGGCCAGGAATGCGTCGGGAACACGTCCGGCGTAAAAGTCGCGGAACATGAGCCGAGCGCCATGCTCGGGATAGATAACGGTAGGCGGATTTTCCGCAGGCGTGACGCTCTTGTAGTACTCGTAGGGCATGCGCGTGATGGGCTGATGAAACAGGATAACGTCGCCAGGTTGAGAACGGGCCAGCACGTAACGCGAGGCGGCGCGCCAATCGTCCCGGCTGATATCAAAGTCCTTCTGGTAGAAAGCGGTATCGCCACGGAATGACAGAAAAGCAAATACAAGCAGCACTGCACCGCCCAGAAACCGTGGACGGATGCGCGCCAGTCCAGCGGCTGCCAGAATAACAAGGGCAGGAATGGTGAATACGAAGTATCGGATGACGAATAATGGCTTTAATTGCGAGATCAGAAACACGAACAGGATGGGGAGAGCCAACCAGACGAACAAAAATACGTATCGCCAGGTTTCAAAGTCGAAGGGGCGGCGCAATCGTCGCCTCAGAGAAATAGCCATTGCGCCTGCGACGGCTGCAGCAT
>Ga0207657_10004495_pt1 | contig 14740 bp, 13 predicted proteins | sample KBSC33metaG_FD_184316 | JGI IMG/M metagenome (GOLD analysis project Ga0207657, IMG submission 184316) | Corn rhizosphere microbial communities from Kellogg Biological Station, Michigan, USA - KBS C3-3 metaG (SPAdes) (version 2) | ecosystem: Host-associated > Plants > Roots > Rhizosphere > Soil ... | reverse complement strand
TCGAGGAGACTTTGGGTTTCCTTGAGACACGAGTGGCGACCCTGGAAACCGAACGATGAGGAGCGTTGCAGGTAACGCTCTCGCCGGGGACCGAAACAGCCACCCGCGAAGGGGGGCTCCCAATGACTGAAACTCGACGTCTGATCGCATGTCGACTCCCGCAACCGCTGTTTACATGTGGCGCGACATCGAGCGCCGCGGCCTGTGCAATCGTGTCGATTGTTGCGCCGCCGCGCTATCCGCTCATTGCCGGCGACTATCCGAAAATGGCAACATGGGGTACGATGTGCTTCTAGGGCAGGTCATTGGGAGGCAGGGCCATGCGGAACGGGCTACTACCGCTGATGCATAACCGGCGGGTCCATGCCAGCCGGAACGTGGAGGAGGTCGCCGCCTTCATGGCGTCGAAGGAGCTCCGGCTCGACCTTTCGCCGCGCGCGGCAGGCCAGTTCGACTTCATCGCGAACGCCGCCTACATGCCCGGGAGCTATCTTGGCTATATCCAGTACGGCGCGGCAGCGACCATCCAAGTACCCCAAGTCCGCGTACGCGACGATTACTGGCTGCATTTTTCCGCGCGCGGCTCCTGGGAGGTTCACAACAGCGTTGGAACAGTGCTGTGCTCGCCCGAGCAGGCGGTGTTCTCCGCACCGGTTGGGCATCGCACGCTTTGCGAGCCAGGCAGCGCCTGTTTCATATTTTCAGCTTCGCGGGCGACCGTGCTCGCGCGGCTCGCGATGCTGCTGGGCGATGCGCCCGGCGAGCCGCTCGAGTTCGCGCCGACAATGAACATCGCCTCGCGGCCGGGCCGCTGGCTGTTGCGCCACCTTCAGTTCTCGCTGGAAGAGCTCAACGAGGCGGACGAAAGCCAGCGCAGCGGAGCCTTCCTGCGCATGTACGAAGAATTGATGGTCACCGCGATGTTGCTGTCGCAGCCGCACAACTTCAGTGAGCGGCTCAACCGCCTGGAGCAGCCCGCTCGGCCGCGCGGTGTCCAGCTCGCGCTCGACTATATCGAGACGCATCTCGACCGGCCGCTCACGCTCGGCGATCTCGTCAGCGTGACCGGCGTGCCCGGCCGGACATTGCTGAAGCACTTCAGCGACCATCACGGCGTCTCGCCAATGCGCTACTGGCGTGACCGCCGCTTCGTGCGCGTCCGCGAGGCGCTGCTGCGCACCCGCGACAACGCGAGCGTCACAGATGTCGCGATGGCCTGGGGCTTCTATCATCTCGGGCGCTTCGCGGCGGAGTACGCCCGACGCTTCGGCGAAAGCCCGTCAGAGACGCGGCGGCGTAGCCACGGGAGCGCGCGATAAAAAGTACCGATGCCGGCTCCTGCCCAGCCGAACAACAAGCTTCGGTGGCCCCCGCGTGCCAGGGGACGACGATAGGGCGATCGACGAATCCCCACACCCATTATTGATGGCGCCTCACGTTTTTCGCCTGCTATAACCCCGCCCGAATGTCGCGTGGCCTTTCGTCAACGCGACGATAGCTGGGAGCGACCGAGGCCTTGTCCGTATCCGACCAAGCTGCGCCTGTAAAAACGGCCTTCGTCATGGCAGGCGGTGGCAGCTTCGGCGCCATCCAGGTGGGCATGATGCACTCGCTCGCCGCGCATGGAATTTCCGCGGATATGGTGGTCGGCTCCAGTGTCGGCGCATTGAACGGGGCTTACTATGCGGGCGATCCGACGCTCGAGGGCGTGGTGCAGCTGGAGACAATCTGGCGCGGCTTGCATCGGCATGACGTCTTCCCGATCACATGGCGGACGTTATTGGCATTTATCTGGCGGCGGGATTTCCTGATCCCGCATGACGGGATTCAGAAGCTGATCGACGATCATTTGCCCTATCGCAATCTACAGGAAGCAAAGCTCCCGCTTCATATCGTCACCACCGATATCGTCTCGGGCGACAGCGTCGTATTGTCGGAAGGTCCGGCCGCCCAGGCGATCATCGCCTCGACCGCGATCCCCGGTGCTTTTGCGCCGGTCCGCTACAAGGATTTTTATCTGTCCGATGGCGCCATCTCCTCCAACACGCCGGTCCGGGTCGCGGTTGCGAAGGGCGCGCGGCGCCTGATCATTCTGCCGACCGGCTACGCCTGCGCCACGCACGCGCCGCCGATCGGCGCGGTCGCCAACGCGCTGCATGCGCTGACACTCCTGATCGCGCGGCAATTGGTGAGCGAACTGGAAGGCCTCGACCCCGCTATCGAATACTTCGTGGTGCCGCCCTTATGTCCATTGGTCGGATCACCCTATGACTTCTCGCGAACCGCCGATCATATCGAGCGCGCCATCGCGAGCACCGATGCATGGCTGGCGCAAAACGGCCTGCAGCAGGGCGGGATTCCCGACGAGATGCGCCCGCACAGTCACTGAGCCGTTCGAGCCTCGGTCGAGTTGCGTTGCACTGCAAAAAGAGCTGGTGTCGCGGGACGGATTGATGCTCCGCCCGATGATTCGACAGCTTCGGGCAACCCGCCTTCATATCCGTGACCTCAACGCCGGATATCGTGTAAAGCATCGGTCCGATAGTTGGATTACGCTGCGGCTGACAAGAATAAATAATACGGCAGAAACGGCCTGAGGGGTTCCATGGAAACGTTGATGATTCCGTTCTCGCCACGCTACATCATTCTGACGATCTGCGCCGTCGTGACGGTTTTGCTTCTCGGCATCGGGCTTGCAGACGGCAAGATATTCGATGTGGTCTTGATACCGATGGTCATTTTCGGTGCCCTCACGGTGCTCGGCATTCGCGATCTCCTGCAGCAAAATCATGCGGTGTTGCGAAACTATCCGATCTCGGCGCATCTGCGCTTCCTGCTCGAAGAGATCAGGCCGGAGATGCGGCAGTATTTCTTCGAGAGCGAGAAGGACGGCATGCCGTTCAGCCGCGACACCCGCGCCGTCATCTATCAGCGCGCCAAGATGGTGCTCGACAAGCGGCCGTTCGGCACCCAGGAGGACGTCTATCGCGACGGCTATGAGTGGATGCACCATTCGGTGGCGCCGAAGGTTCGCAGCGGCGAGCAATTTCGTGTCACCATCGGCGGTCCGGATTGCACCAAGCCGTATTCGGCATCGGTCTTCAATATCTCCGCGATGAGTTTTGGCGCGCTTAGTCCCAACGCGGTGCGCGCGCTGAACGCGGGCGCCAAAAAGGGCGGCTTCGCGCACGATACCGGCGAGGGCGGCGTCAGTCCCTATCACCGCGAGAACGGCGGCGACCTGATCTGGGAGGTCGGGTCGGGATATTTCGGTTGCCGCAACCGCGACGGCTCGTTCAATCCGGAAGAATTCGCACGCGTCGCCGCCCACGATCAGATCAAGATGGTGGAGCTCAAGGTCAGCCAGGGCGCCAAGCCCGGACACGGCGGCGTCCTTCCCGCCGCCAAGGTCTCGGAGGAAATTTCCAGGATCAGAGGCGTGGCCATGGGCGAGGACTGCATCTCGCCGGCTACCCACGGGGCATTTTCGTCGCCGCTGGAAATGATGGCCTTTATCGGCGAGATGCGCCGGCTGTCCGGCGGCAAGCCCGCCGGATTCAAGCTTTGCATCGGTCACCCCTGGGAGTTCCTCGCGATCTGCAAGGCAATGCTTCAGACCGGGATCTATCCGGATTTTATCGTGGTCGACGGCAACGAAGGCGGCACCGGCGCAGCGCCGCTGGAATTCATGGATCATCTGGGCATGCCGATGCGCGAGGGGGTCAATTTCGTCCATAACGCGCTGATCGGCATCAAGGCGCGCGATCGCATTCGTATCGGCGCCGCCGGGAAAATCGCGACCGCCTTCGATATGGCGCGCGCGATGGCGATCGGCGCCGACTGGTGCAATTCGGCGCGCGGCTTCATGTTTTCGTTAGGCTGCATCCAGTCCCTGAGCTGCCATACCGATCGGTGTCCGACCGGCGTGACCACGCAGGATCCCACCCGCGCGCGCGCGCTGGTGGTGCCGCACAAGACCGAGAGGGTCTACAACTATCATCGTGCGACGCTGCACGCGCTGGCCGAACTGCTGGCCGCCGCCGGGCTCGAGCATCCGCAGCAAATCCGCTCGATCCATTTTTCACAGCGGACGTCAACGACCGAAGTGCAGTCGTTTGCGCGGCTCTATCCGTCGCTTCGCCCGGGCGAACTGATCGACGGCACCGGCGACCTGCGCTTTCGCGAGGCCTGGGCGATGGCGCGGGCGGACACTTTTTCGGCGGTGGGTTGAGGCCCCGGTCTGTGGCGGCAGGAAGCAGCTAGCCAATTCAAAGATTGATGCCAAACTTGGTCAGGGCCCAAGCGGTGATGAAGTAGAGGGTCATCGTCAGGACGCAGCTTGTCGCCATACTTGGCCAGAAACCAACGCCAGCCCGGAGCATGGCGGGAAGGAGCAGAAACATCGGCAGCGACGGCAGAACATACCAAAACGTCGATTCCGCGTGACTAGCGATCCGTTCAGTGTCCCCGGTGTCACGCCAGAGCCAAACAATTCCGAGTAGCGACACCAAAGGCAACGAAACGATCAGCGCGCCGAACACAGGGCTGCGCTTTGCAACCTCGGATACCACCGCAACGATGAGGCCCGACAAAACGCACTTGATGATGAAGTACAGCATTTTATCTGCTCAAATAGATGTAGCTGCAACGGGTCAGAACTCGCCGTGCAGCCGTCCGGAGAAGATCGAAACCGGCCCGCGGTCGGCGTTATAGGCGGGGTTGGCGACGAATTGATAGTCGGCGGTGAACGTAAGCGCCTTGTTGAGCGCGAACGCATAATAGGTTTCGAGGATACGCTCGCGCCGATAATTGAGCTGGCCGTCGCCAATCAGAGGCCCGAGCCCGCCGGCCGCGATGAAGTCGCGGTGGTTCCTTGAAAGCGCGTTGATCGCGCCGCCGATCCCGATTACGTCGTCCGGTCTGTCCCATTTGGTGCCCTTGATGGAAGCGCCGAGCGAGAGACTGGCATCGATATCGGTGAACGCCATGATCTCGGTCTTGCCGTCGTTCCAGCTCCAGCGGCCGAACAGGCCGACTTCGTCGCTTAAGGCCTGTTCGAGGTTGATGACGTAGCCGTATTTGATGCGGCCGGTACGGGTTTGCGCGATATCGACGCCGAACGCCGGATTATCCAGCGTCTCGCGATAGCTTCCGGAAAAGGCGCTGTTGAGCCATGCGATGGTCCGCAGCTTTCCCGGCTGGGAGAACAGCGAATAGCGTGTTTCCAACTCAATCACGTACTCGCCGCGCCGAAAAACGTTGGTGTCGAAATTGTTCGAATTCGATACGGCATCCATCAGGAAATAACCTGATCGTAACGCCCATTGTTTCTGATTGAGCTCCGCCGTGGCGCCATAGCTGAGTCCGAGCTTGTCCGCGGTATAGTCAAATGCTCCCGGCGCCCAGATCGACCAGTTCATGAAATCCTTGCGGCTATCCTTGGCGTAGCTGTTGCCGTCAAAGACGTCGATGACCGAAAACTTGCCCGCCTGCAGCGTCAAGCGGGATACATCGGCCTTGCCGGCGAGCTGCATCGGTCCGCTGGCAAGGTCTTCCTGCTCGCCGCCGAAGCCGAAGGTCTGGCGCACGAACAATCGCGAGGTGTTGTAATGCGGATAGGGGAAATTGGATTTTTGCGCTTCGCCACTCGGAAATCCCGCGACCCCGACGGTATCGTTCAATCCAAATCCCTGCAGCAGTTCGGGGTTGTAGTAGACCTCGCCGCCCTCCCACAGCCGCGCGTTCAGATACAGGCTGTTGCTCCAGGTCTCCTGAAGTTGCGGCGCCGGCGTCAGGCTGTTCGGACCCGAGTAGGGCGCGCGGAATGCCGGATAGCCCTGCGGCAGGAACGTGGTTTGGCCGTGGATTTCCCAGCGATCGGATTCCGGATCCGTCAACGATATCTTCGGCGTCAGATTGCCCGAACCCGGCCAGTCGATCTTGCGGTTGAGGCCGAGCCGAAGCGCCTGGAAATCCAGTGTCGATGTGTAGTGCGCGCCTGATGGAAAGGCGATGTCGGCTTTTTCGAACCGGCTGTAGAGATATTCCAGCCGCGCGCTCCAGTGCGGCGCGAAGGCATATTCCACCCCGCCGCCTGCGGCCCAGCCGAGCCGGGTGTTCAGGATCTTTTCGTCGCTGCCGACGGCGGGCGTGTTGAGAAAGCGCTCGCCGGCCCAGGCGAGCCCGCCGGTCGCATAGGCCAGCCACGGACCCGTGGCGTAACCGACGCGGCCGCGTGCGGTCGCCACATAGTCCCACTGCTCGGTGAGCGCGGACCGCGCTGTCGCAAGCGACGACACCACCGAATTGGAGGTGAGATAATTCGGAAAGGTAATGTCGGCCTCGACCCCGAGCAGCATCCCGGACGGCAGCCGAACATTGTAGCCGGCCTGCACGCCGCCGATCACGCCGCCGAAGAAATTGCTGGTTGCGGTGGATGCCGGATCCGACAGCACGGCGTTTGAGGAGCCGCGGCTGTAACCGGTATGCGCGCCGATATAGAACCCGGTCCAATCGAATACCGACTGGATGGGGGGAGCCTTCAAAGGCATGTCGGCGGCGAGCGCCGGGCCATCGAGCACCAGCAGGCCAAGGCCCGCGCCCGCAAATATCCTCCCCCGGGATCGGCTGCTGCGGTTCATCGTGTGGCTATTTCCAGCGCGAGCATTCCGGCGGTCTCTCTCGTCCTTACTGCAATCATGCCGGCGCGCGGCCATCAATGAAATGAAGCAATCGATTGCTCTGGTCCGGAGTTGCCGATTACGTCAGTCAAAAAGCCGGATCAAACCCAGGCGCAATTCAGTCACCAGCGTTATTGCAACTCATTCGCAACTACAACCGGGAACGCAGAGGATGTGGTTGAATGGCATCGCCTAGTGACGCGCGTGCAACACAATTAGGAGGAATCGAGCCCGGTCAGCCGGTTGCCGAACGGGAATGTTGAACCTCTACGGTGACGTGGGACAGGTCGGCGAATTTGGCCAGTCTCTGCCGATAATGCGCCGCCTCGCGGGCTCCTGAGGTTGCAACCGAGACAATGGCGCCGAGATGCCCGGGCCCGAGCCTCCAGAGATGCAGGTCGGTGACGCGGTCCCCCTCGCTTTCGATCACCAAGCGAACCTTCTCCGCCATGCGCGGATCCGGCGTGCGATCGAGCAGGATGCCGCCGGTGTCGCGCAGCAACCCCACCGACCAGTTGGCGATCACCAGCGCGCCGATAAAGCCGGCCAGCGGGTCCATCCAGAGCCAGCCGAACGCGCGCGCCATCAGCAGCCCGGCAATGACCAGAACGGACACGGCGGCGTCGGCCATCACATGAATGACGGCAGCCCGCATGTTGTTGTCGCGGTGATGCACACCATGGGCGGCTTCGTGATCGTGCTCTTCGAACTCCAGTTCTTGTTCATGCTGCTGGCCTTCCTGCACCAGGCGCACCTTGGCAAGGAAGGCATGCGGTTCCGGAATTTCGTCGCGCGACTCCAGAAATCCATCCCGGTCTTCGAACGTGAATAGCTGTCGGCTGCCGTCCGGCCTGATGGTCTCGATGCTGACATCGGAGACCCCCGCCAACACAGCTAAATCGGCGCTCACGCGAAAACGCGGTGGCACCTTGTCTTCAAAGACCTCGATGTCAACCGCGCCGGTGCCCAGCTCGATGCGCCGAGGTTCCTCGCCGTGATCATGGTCATGGCCATGAGAGTGACCATGGCCGTGAGCATGATGATGCCCGCTAGCCAATAACCACGCGCTCGCGACATTGACCGCCAGACCAAGTACGGCAATCGGGATCGCCTCGTTGAAGCTGATGGGAACCGGGTTGAGCAGGCGCGATACGGCCTCGTAGGCGATCAGCAGCGCAATCATCGCGAGAACGATGGCGCTGGAATATGCCGCCAAATCGCCGAACTTGCCGGTGCCGAACGTGAAATTGCGGTCATTGGCATATTTGCGGGCATAGGTATAAGCCAGCGCCGCCAGCAGCAGCGCGCCGGCATGCGTCGACATGTGCAGTCCGTCGGCGATCAGCGCCAGCGAGCCGAACAGCGCGCCGCCGATAATTTCGGCGATCATCATGACGCTGCAAAGGATGATCACCGCCCAGGTCCGGCGTTCGGCCTTCTCATGATCCTCGCCGAGAAAGACGTGATCGTGCGGCGGAAGCTGAAATACCGAGTCGGCTTCGCTCATGACGTTCTCTCACTTCAGATAGGTGTGGACCACTTCGATCAGTTGATCGGCCGCGTCGGCGTTAAGCGCGCCCGGATTCCTCTCGGGGTCGACGAGATGGGTGCGGATGTGATCCTCGACCACCTCGGCCATCAGGCCTGCGACGCCGCCGCGAACGCCGGCAATCATATGCATGATGCGCTCGCATTCGGCCTCTTCCGTTAACGCGCGCTCGATCGCTTCGATCTGGCCGCGAATCCGACCGACGCGGGCCAGCAGCTTTTTCTTTTCCCGGATCGTGTGTGCCATGATCCGACAGATAGGGTACCCCCCTATGCCATGTCAACCGCTGGAGCGACGTCGCCTCGATCAACGAAATCGACCGGAAAAAGTTGACCCGCCCGGGGGATGACCGGGCGTGAATATCAAGTCCGCGATCCGCCCTAACGGTCGCAGCAGCATCGGGCCCCGTGTCTGGGCGATCGGTCCTGGTGTCGCTGCAACGTTGAAAGGCGATCGCGTGGCGATCTGGAACGCGAAGCGCAGCCGGCGGACTGCCGAGGCTGACAATGCCGAAGACGAGGAGAGCCGTGGGATTAGGTCCGGCGCCGAGGAGTGATCCTCATAAATCGAGCTTGATTGGTGCGGCTGGCTCGATGTCCGCTATGCCCCGATGGCAACCAAATTCCGCAGCGCAGCGAAATGTCGCGATGTGCCATAAGCGGACCAATGATAGCGCCGCACGGCGGCGCTTCCCGTTCAGCCCGGAGGCTAAATCCCCCGCAAGACGTCCCTGAAAATGCCGGACTGCACTTGAAACGCTTGCGGGCTGTAATCCTGGTAGTATCCCGCAGTCACCACGACAACGAGATCAAGCTCAGGGACGATGCGGATCGACTGCCCGCCTCGACCAAGCGCGCCAGCCCAGTGGACCTCACGGCCATTGGGCAGCGACCGCCCGAGAAACCATAGGTATCCATAAAATTGACCGCCCGTGGCCTCGATCTTCGGTGCCGTCGAGGTCTCGATCCAGGCTTTAGAAACGATCTGACTGTCATTCCAGCGACCGCCCGCGAGGACGAGTTGGCCGATTTTTGCCATGTCGCGCGGTCGCAAGCGCAATCCCCCTCCGGCATCGCTATCCCCTTTGACCCGAACCCACTCGACGCCGGTAATGCCCAAGGGCTGGAACAAGGTCTCGCGCGCAAATTCGTCGAGGGTGCGTCCGGTAGCCTTGCGGACTATTGCCGACACAAGCGTCAGCGCGCCGGTGTTGTAGAAATACTCTTGTCCTGGCGGGGTCGTCGCCGGAAGACCGAGGACGTAACGACACGGATCGGACGCCATATGCATGCGCACCTCATCGTTGTCGTCCTCGTTGCTCGGGATGGCCTCGACCCACTTCAGACCCATCGTCATGGTGAGCGCGTGAACCAACTGCATGCGTTCCTTCTCAGGGGAACGCAAGTCGGACAACTCGGGGAAGAAGCTGAAGATCGGTTCGTTGACGCTGCGTATCAGCCCGCGATCGATCGCGATCCCGAGTGCGAGCGACGCGACGCTCTTCGTAGCCGACTTGATGTTATGCAGTGCATCGGCGTCAAAGGCGACGCTTTCCACCCGACGGCCATTGATTTCGTCGGAACCCTTGAAGTACCGCTCGAACACCAGCTTGCCACCGCGTGCGACCAGCACGGCGTGCACATTGGCGCTCGAAGCCACGAGCCGATCGGCCATCCTGCACAGCGCACCGCGATCGACGAGCTTGTCGTCATTGACGGAGACGACGGGCCAGCCGTCGTCTCGCGCAACCGGAATACCGCAGCCGTCGGGCGGCTCCGCGTACACCGGCAACGCGGTGAGCGGTGCCAGCGCAGCTCCACCGAGAAGTGAAACAAACTGGCGTCGTCTCATTCGATCCTCTCGTTCACACATTTTGCGGCCGCCCAAACATATCAGATGATCTTGCCAAGGGCGATTGCCGAGGCGCAAACACGTGCCTCACCGAGGTCAGCAACGGGTCATTCGCGTCGCTTTGACCGTGTGCCGAGCACTTCCGTTCTCCCCCAGTGAACGGACATCGCAAGCCAGGCGCCTCAGGTCCGAAAAGTGCCAGAGGCGGTCATTCCCGAGCCGCTGCGGTCGAGCCGGTCATTCCAGGACGCCCAGCGAAGCGCAGGCGAACCCGGAATCCATCCCTCGGCGGGGCGCCCCCCTTCGAGGGTGCGCGCCACAAAACAGCGCGCCATTTTGTGCGCGACGGCCGCGCGTGGCCACCTGAGGCGACGGCGGAACGGACACCGAATCGACTTGGCCCCGCCGACGGTCGGACAACAATCGGTGAGAGCGACTGTCCGATCGGCGCGTGGTCCCTCGACGCGTCGCCGCGAACCACTCAGCCGTGCTTCACCATCGGGCACGCGCTCTCGCTCAGGGGGCGCGCCGCTTCCTCGGCCGGCACCGTGGCGAGCAGCTTAAGATAATCGAAGGGATATCTGGATTCCGAGGGCTTCTTCACCTGCAGCAGATAATAAGGCCGCATCACACGCCCGTCCTCGCGCACCGTGCCCTTGGTGTAAAAGTCGTCGATCGGAAGTTCCTTCATTTTGGCAACGACCTTGGTGGCGTCGGTCGTGCCGGCCGCCGCCACCGCCTTGAGGTAGTGCAATGTCGCGCCGTAGGTCCCGGCATGGATCATGCTTGGCGGCTTCCCGTTGTTGCGGGCTAGGAATCGTTTGGTCCAGGCGCGGGTCGCGTCGTCGAGGTCCCAGAAGAAAGTCTCGCTCGCGATCAGGCCCTGCGCCGCTTCGAGGCCAAGCGCGTGGGTGTCGGGAAGCTGCAGCAGGAGCGCCGCCAGGCGCTGGTCGCCGCTGCGGCCCAGGCCGAATTCCGCGGCCTGTTTGATCGTGTTGACGGTGTCGCCGCCGGCGTTCGAGAGAGCGATGATCTTCGCCTTCGAAGCTTGCGCCTGCAGCAGAAAGGACGAGAAGTCGGCGGTATTGAGCGGATGCCGCACGGCCCCCACCACCTTGCCACCGGCGGCCGTGACGAACGCTGAGGTGTCGCGCTCGAGGGCGTGCCCAAATGCGTAGTCGGCGGTGATGAAAAACCAGCTATCCCCACCCTGCTTCACCAACGCCTGGCCGATCGTCGCCGCAAGGCCGTAGGTGTCGAAGCTCCAGTGCACGCCGTGCGGCGAACAGGCTTTTCCGGAGAGATCCGAGGTGGCGGCGCCGGTGTTGATGTCAATGGCGTCGTGCGTGCGCGTCACCTCGCGCACGGCGAGCCCCACGGCCGAATTGGGAAGGTCGAGGATGACGGTGACGCCCTCGGTCTCGATCCATTGCCGCGCGATGTTGGCGCCGATGTCGGGCTTGTTCTGGTGGTCGGCGAAGATGATCTCGATCGGCCGGCCCAGCACCTTGCCGCCGTAATCCTCAACCGCCATGCGTGCGGCGTGGACCGAGCCCATGCCGGTCAGATCCGCGTATAGTCCCGTCTGGTCGTTGAGGACACCGAGCTTCACCGGTTGCTGCGCGACCGCGGCGAAGGTGAGCCCCGCTCCCCACAACATGAGCGCGAGCGCGGCGATAACGTTGCGACGCATGAAAATCCTCCCCTTGCCGTAGCGACCGCTGAATGCCGGTCGTGTTGGCGCGATGGTACAGGGGAAGAGCATCACTGCAAAGCGAGGCGATGGCTTTTGCTCCCGCGCCCTGCATCAGCGCGGCAGGGCAGCGACGGGGTAGTGATAATAGATCGGCGAATCAGCCCGCGTGCCGAAGGGCAATTCGCGCGCCGTTCTATGCCGCAAACGGGCCAACATGTGACATTCGAAAGAGGTCCACGACGGGAAGCCGCTATGGTGTCTTTCCTAACGACGACCGAATGTCGGTTGAGGGTCATTCGCGATCGGGTCAAGCCAGCAGCGAGTCTGGCCAGGTCCGCTATGCCCCCGAAAGCGGAAGTAATTTCAGAGCGCGTTAGCGGCTCCGCGACGGACCGCCGCGGGTTGGACGAAGCGTTTTTGAATCCGGTCCGATTCCCGGGGACGGAAATTCCGGCCTTCAATTATTTCTTTGAGATTACAGATGGTTAGACGAATGGCGCGCCTCAGCGCTTCGGGCCATCCGAAAGCGTTTCCGGATCGAATTTGTCGACGTCGGCGAGCAATTCGCAGAAGGCGCGCGCGCCGTGATCGATCAAACGCTGGCCCTTCTCCGCGGAGGCAATCGTGGCATCGCCGGCGGCGCCGCTTGGGTGAAGGTCCTCGGCCTGCCAGGCGAACGGTGCCGGCCGGTGCGCCGAAAGCCAGCGATAATCCTTTTCCATCGCGATGCTTGCGGGACGAAAATCCGCAATCTCATCAGTACGCACATGCTGCTTGTAGCGCGCCAGCATGATCGAGGTCTCGACCGCGCCGCCATGGATGCCGTGATGCAATTCTTCCGCTGAAAATAATCCCTCCGGCGCGCCGAAGCGGGACCAGGCCGTGGTGACGGCGAGAAGGCCCTGTTGCGCGCGCAAATCCTGCGCGACAAGGGTCATGGCTGCGCTGTTGCCGCCGTGGCTTGTGACCATCACAAACTTTTTGATGCCTGCGCGCGCGACACTTTCGCCGAGCGCCATCCAGGTCTTCAGCGCCACTTCGGCCGGTAGCGTCAGCGTGCCGGGATAACTGACGTGCTCGGTGGAAATCCCGACCGGCTGCAGCGGAAGGAACGTCACCGGGAGGGTCTCGGGCAGAAGCTCGCGCACCCGCGCAAGATAGGCCTGCGCGATCATGACGTCGGTACCGACCGGCAAATGCGGGCCGTGCTGTTCGGTTGCCGCCAGCGGCAACACCGCAATCCAGCGCGCCGGCCCGGTTCCGGAAACGTCGGGCCAGTGGTTGTCGGTCCAATTGCGGGGAGGCAGGGTTGAAGTCATCAGCGCAATGTTTCTTTAGATGGATTTGCAAGGTAGTTTGTATTCATGCGAAAGGACGCAAACCAGCGTCCGGTGCTTCCTATCATGGGCCAGAACGATCGACGGAGTCCAATCATGAACCCGGCTCTTTTGCCGCGAGCGTTAACAGTCGCCCTCGTGGCCACTCTCATGGCCATGGCGCCTGCAGGCGCCCAAACGCTGGACAAGGTCTCGTTTGGGACCAACTGGGTGGCCGAGGCCGAGCACGGCGGATTTTTCCAGGCGCTGGCCGACGGCACCTACAGGAAATACGGGCTTGACGTCACCATCGTGCCGGGCGGCCCAAACGACAACAATCGTATGCTGCTGATTGCCGGCAAGCTCGACTTCTTCATGGCCGCGAACACCTTGATGTCGTTCGATGCGGTCGCCAACAACGTGCCTGTCGTGACGGTGGCAGCGGTGTTCCAGAAGGATCCGCAGGTTTTCCTGACCCATCCGGAGTCGAAAATCACAAAACTCGAAGAGCTTAAGCCGCTGACCCTGTTCGTCTCCAAGGAAGGCATCTCCAGCTATTTTCAATGGCTGAAGTCCGAATATGGTTTTAGCGAGCAGAAAGTCAGGCCTTACACCTTTAACCCGCAGCCGTTTCTTGCCGACAAGCAAAGCGCGATGCAGGGTTATGTCACCTCGGAGCCGTACGCGATTGAAAAAGCGGCCAAGTTCAAGCCTGGAATCATCTTGCTGGCGGATTACGGTTTCAACACCTACTCGACCTTGATCGAGACCCGCCGCGATCTCATCGACAAGAAGCCGGACCTGGTCCAGCGCTTCGTCGATGCCTCCATGATCGGTTGGTACAATTACCTGTACGGCGACAATAAGCCCGCCAACGCGATGATCAGGAAGCTCAATCCGGAAATGACCGACGAGTTGCTGGCCTACTCGTTAAACAAGATGAAGGAATACGGTATTGTCGATTCCGGCGACGCCCTGCGCGACGGCATCGGCGCCATGACCGACGCGCGGATGGCAAGCTTCTTCGACAAGATGGTGCGGGCAGGCGTGGTCCGCCGCGACATTGACTTCCGCAAGGCCTATACGCTTCGCTTCATCAACAAGGCCGTCGGCCTCGACCTGCGGCCGAAGAACTAGAGACGCGATGGCCGAGCCCGCAGCCTTGTCCGAAGCCAATTCCGGCACGGCCGACGTCGCGGTGCGGCTGCGCGGCGTCACCAAGGTCTATGACAGCGGTGTGGCTGCACTGGGTCCGCTGGACCTTGACGTCGGCAAAGGCGAGTTCGTGTCGCTGCTGGGGGCGTCGGGTTGCGGAAAGTCGACGGCGCTAAAACTGATCGCGGGCCTCAGCGCGCCGACGTCGGGGACCGTTGCTGTCGCCCGCCGACCCAGTGGGGTGAGCGCGCGGCATTCCATCGGCTTTGTGTTTCAGGAGCCGACGCTGATGCCGTGGACCAGCGTGCGCGAAAATGTGCGGCTGCCGCTGAAGCTTGCGCGGGTCCCGACGGCGGAGTCCGAGGTCCGCGTTCATCAGGCGCTGGCACAGGTCGGTCTTTCCGAATTCGCCGACGCTTTTCCGCGCGAATTATCGGGCGGCATGAAAATGCGGGTGTCGCTGGCGCGCGCGCTGGTCACCGATCCGAATATC
>Ga0207657_10004493_pt1 | contig 14743 bp, 17 predicted proteins | sample KBSC33metaG_FD_184316 | JGI IMG/M metagenome (GOLD analysis project Ga0207657, IMG submission 184316) | Corn rhizosphere microbial communities from Kellogg Biological Station, Michigan, USA - KBS C3-3 metaG (SPAdes) (version 2) | ecosystem: Host-associated > Plants > Roots > Rhizosphere > Soil ... | reverse complement strand
TCGCCTGCGACAACCTCAACAAGGGAGCCGCGCTGAACGCCGTTCAGATCGCGGAGAGGGTGCTCGACACCGCATGGCGTCCGTTGACGTCGGCGTAGGTCTCCTCGGTTACGGCACGGTCGGCTCGGCCGTCTCCCGGATGCTCGCCGAGAGCGGCGACGAGATCGAGCGCGCGACCGGCCACAGGCTGACAGTCGTGCGGGCGCTCGTCCGCGATCCTGCGAAGGAGCGCGGGTTCGCCGCCGGCGACGACGTGCTCACCGACGACTTCGCGACACTGCGCGACGACCCTCGAGTCGACGTCGTCGCCGAGGTGATGGGCGGGGTCGAGCCGACCGGCGGCTACGTGCGCGAGCTCCTGCGCGCGGGGAAGCCGGTGGTGTCGGCCAACAAGCAGCTCGTGGCACGGGAGGGCGCGGATCTCTTCGCGATCGCGTCCGATGCCGGGGTCCAGCTTCGCTTCGAGGCGTCGGTGTGCGCGGCCGTGCCGGTCGTGAAGGTGCTGCGCGAGTCCCTCGTCGCGGAGAACGTCCACCGCATCCTCGGCATCGTCAACGGAACGACCAACTTCGTGCTCTCCCGCATGGAGCAGGGCGGCACGTACGACGAGGCGCTCGCCGAGGCGCAGGCTCTCGGATTCGCCGAGGCAGACCCGACGGAGGACGTCAGCGGCGCCGACGCGGCGGCGAAGATGGCGATCCTCGCCACGGTCGCCTTCGGCTCACGTGTCCTGCTCGAGAACGTCGAGTGTCGAGGGATCGAGACGATCGAGCCGGCGCACGTCGCCGCGGCGGCCGGGTTCGGGATGGCGGTGAAGCTGATCGGGATCGCAACGCTCGCCGGCGATGCCGTCGACGTCCGCGTGCAGCCGGCGCTGGTCGAGCGGGCGCATCCGCTCGCCGGGGTCGAGGGAAGCGCGAATGCCGTCGTGCTGCAGGGCGACGCGATCCGGGAGATCACCCTCGGCGGGCCGGGCGCCGGGGGCCTCGAGACGGCGTCGGCGGTCGTCGCAGACCTCGTCAGCGTCGTCGGCACCTCCGGCACCGGTTTCCTCCAGAACGACGCGTGCTGGCGCGAGCTGCCGAAGCTCGATCCCGCGGGCTGGCGCGCGCCGTTCTACGTCCACCTCGACGTCGCCGACCGGCCCGGCGTGCTCGGGCAGGCCGCGACGACCTTCGCCGAGCACCAGGTGTCGATCGCGCAGCTCGTCCAGCATCTCGAGCCGAGCCGCGCCGCCCTGGATCTCGTCCTGCACGATGCGATGATCGGCTCCGTGGAAGCCGCGCTCGACGAGCTCGCCGCATCGCCCGAGGTCCTCGGCCGGCCGTTCGTCGCGCCGGTGATCACTGCGTGACGGTCACGCTGGGCGAGGGGCACACGCCGCTGCTCTCGGCGCCGCGGCTCGGCGAGCGCTACGGCTGCGAGCTCTGGCTCAAGTGGGAGGGCGCGAACCCGACCGGGTCGTTCAAGGATCGCGGCATGGCCGTCGCGACCACGCGGGCGGTCGAGCGCGGGGTCACTCGCCTGGTCTGCGCGTCCACCGGCAACACCGCCGCCTCCGCCGCGGCGTATGCGGCCCGCGCCGGCATCGAGTCGGTGACCGTCGTGCCCGCCGGGGCGATCGCCTCGTCGAAGCTCGTGCAGGTGCGGGCGGTCGGAGGCCGCATCGTGGAGATCGAAGGCTCGTTCGCGGCTGCCTTCGCGCACGCCGAGCAGCTCGCGGCGGAGCCCGGCTCGACCTTCGTGAACTCCGGTGGGAGCGAGGACCGCATCGAGGGCCAGATGAGCGCCGCCGCCGAGATCGCCGAGCAGCTCGGCGGCGTCCCCGACGTGGTCACGCTGCCCTACGGCGGCGGCGGCAACACGCGGGCGGTCGCGCGCGGCTTCGAGGAGCTCGTCGGCAGCCTGCCGCGCCTCTACCCGGTCGAAGCGGCACAGCGGCCCGACACGGTCGCCTCGGCGATCCGGATCACGGAGCCCGTGCACGAGCAGTGGGTGCACGAGGCGATCGAGCGCTCGGGCGGCTCGCTCGTCACGGTGAGCGACGAGGAGATCCTCGACGCCTGGAGGGACCTGCGCACGCTCGAAGGAGTGTTCTCGGAGCCCGCGTCCGCGGCCGGGATCGCCGGACTCGCCCATGGCTCCGCCAGGCCGGGCGAGCGGGTCGTCTGCGTCGTCACCGGCCACGGCCTGAAAGACCCTTCCGCCGTCGAGGCATGACGCGTTTCCGCGCGCCTGCGACCACGGCCAACCTCGGCGCCGGCTTCGACGTCGCCGGGGCCGCGCTCGATCTGTGGAACGAGCTGGAGCTGAGCGAAGAGAGCAGCGACGGCGACGAGTCGCATCTCGGCGTGCGGGCCTTCTCCGTCTACGCGTCGCCCGCGCAGTGGGCGTTCGAGTGGACGTGCCCTATCCCACGAGCACGGGGCCTCGGCTCGAGCGCCGCGATCGTCGCGCTCGGGCTCGTCGCGGGCGCGTGGGCTGCGAGAGTCGAGCCGAGCGTCGAGGAGCTGCTCGAGGCCGGTTTGCCCCTCGAAGGCCACGCCGACAATCTGGCGCCGGCGCTCGCCGGCGGCGTCTGCCTGACCTGGGACGGCCACGTCGCCAGAGTCGCGGACGACCTCCCGGCGCTGCCGATCGCCGTGATCCCGCAGAGCCGGGTCTCGACGGCGGAGTCGCGGCGGACCCTCCCCGACACCGTGGCGCACAGCGACGCGGCGTTCACCGCAGCTCGCGCGGCACTGCTCGGCGCCGCAATCGCCGGGGGGGACGCGCGCCTGTTCGCCGCCAGCCACGACGACCGCCTGCACGAGCCGTATCGCGCCGCGACCGCCCCGCTGCTCGCGGAGCTGCGCGCGGACCTTCCCGACGGTGCGCTCGGCGCGACGCTGTCGGGCTCCGGGCCGACAGTGATCGTGTGGGCGAAGCGGGACATCTCGGAGGAGCTGCGCGCGCGGTTCCCGGAGCAGGAGGTCAAGTGCCTCCGCGTCGCCCAGCAGGGCGCGGGACAGGCGAAAAACATCGAAAATTGATCTTCCGTTAACTCGGCCGGTCTAGTTTCTGCCTCCCTACTAGAGGTGACACGGGTGATGCTTGGTCGGGCTTTTCTCGTTCTCGCGACCGGGTCGCTGGCGGCTCTCGCGCTCGTGACGAGCGCGGCAGGGACGACATCGGCGCACACCCAGAGGAAGCACATCCAGGTCGCGGTGGCGGCGCCCGCCATGGACGGGGACCGCATCGCCTACGACGCAAGCTCGAAGATCCTCGCGAAGCCCAGGGCGAACAAGGTGCTCGTCTGGAACGTCCGCACCGGCAAGACCGTCAAGGTCAGCGGTAAGAAGACGGCTGCAGCCGACACCAGCAGCACCGGCGGAGGCGTCTTCCAGCTCGCGATCGCCGGGTCGCGCGTCGTGTGGCTCATGAACCTGGGCGGCAACCTGGAGGGCGACGACTACCTCTTCACCTCTTCCCTGAGCAAGCCGAAGGAGCACCAGGTCGCGAGCGCGATGCGCCACGGCACCTTCTGCCCAGGCCGCAGTGTCCAGGGCGGGCGTCTCGTGGTGAGCACCAAGAATCAGCAGCTCCTGGTCTACGACGCCCGCACCGGGTCGCTGCGGAAGTCGCTCGCCGCGCGCGGTCAGGCCAACAATCCCAAGAACCTCGATGTCCAGGGCAAGATCGCGATCTACACGACGGGCAACGGGGGAGAGCTCCACGCCGTCAACCTGTCGACGGGCAAGGACCGGGTCATCGCCAAGCTCCACGGCGGGGTCGGCCTCGCCCAGATCGACAGTGCGGGCCTGGCCTACGGCGGCAACGGATCCGGCACGAGCTACGGGAAGGCGACGCTCGTCTTCAAGCCCCTCTCGCTGCTCAAGGCGGCCGTGTCCTAGAAGCGCTGCGGCGCGGGTGCGGGCATGAATGCCTCCTGCACCCGCGCCAGCACCTTCTCGCGCGCCCCCTCCTCCACCGGCTGGAGGCCGCCGAGCTCGAGCCGCGCGAGCTCGACGCGTCCCTTCGAGCGCACCGGCAGAAAGCCGAAGTCGGCGAGGAAGTCCGCCGGGAAGATCGTCTTGTGCACGTGGAAGCGCTCGAAGTTCGTCTCCCCCTCGGGATAGCGGTAGGCGAACGCCTCGAGCGCGCGGGCTCCCCGCTCTCGCGAGTCGCCGATTGCCGTGAGGAAGAGCGACTGCATCACCCACGGCCGCGACGGGTCGGTGAGGTAGGCGCAGGTGACGAGGACGGCGTCGTCGCTCGGCGGCCCCGCCGGAAGCTCGCGCGACCGCGGGAAGAGCTCCGCGGGCCCGTACTGCATCGACCCGAGCAAACGGCCGTCGTCGTCGTGATAGACCGTCCCCCAGGCGCCCCACTCGTCCTCGGCGTCGCGGATCCACTTGCGCTTGTCGGCACTGCGCCCGTTGCGCGTCTGCCACCAGATGCACTCGTGGCAGACGGACGGCGCCGTGTCGATCGTCGCTCCGGTCAGCCCTGAGATCCGCGTGGTCACGAATGCGGCCCCACAGCATCGACGACGACCTCCACGGCCGCCGGCTCGACGTCGGCCATCTGGCGCAGGTACTCGCGCACGCGTTCCTGGACGAGCCTCCCGACCGCCGGGATCGAAGCGCCCCACTCCGTGACGAGGTGCAGCTCGACTCGCACGGCGCCGTTCTCCCCCGACACGCGCACCGCATGCTTCCGCGGCAGCGCACTGTCCGCGAATCCCCGCACTCCGTCGACTTCCCTCGCCGCGTCGGCGGCGTAACGGGCGAGGATCTCAGTCGAGATCGACGCCTGACCGGCCATGCGGCTCAGCGTAGCGCTGCTCTGAGCACCAGCTCCGTCGCCTCCGGCCGCGCCGCGAACCGGAACGGGACGAAGGTGGTGCCGAGCCCGGCCGAGACGTGCATCGTCGCCGCGGCGCTCCGGTACACGCCGGCGTTGTAGCGCGCGCTCGGGTGGGCGAAGCGGAACTTCCCACCCGGGAGGGGCAGGGCGATCTGTCCGTCGTGCATGTGTCCGGCGAGGACGAGGTCGAAGCCGCCCGGCTCGAGCTGGTCGAGCACGCGCGGGTAGTGGCAGAGCAGGATCGAGAAGTCGGCCTCGCGCGCGAGAGCGTTGGGATCGACTTTGGCCCGGCCGCGCACGATGAGCCGCGGATCGGCGCCGGCGATCCAGACGCGTCGGCCCCGGAGCTCGAGCAGCCGGCCGTCGTCGCGGAGCAGCGTGGCCGGCTCGAGCTCCCGCAGGTCGGAGCGGCGGGCCTGGGGGTCGCGGCTGAGCGCGATGTCGTGGTTCCCGAGCACCGCGAACGTCGGCCGGGGCAGGAGTCGCACGAGCCGTCGCAGCATCGGCTCCCCGCGCGGATGCGTGAGGAGATCGCCGCTGATTGCGACCAGGTCCGGCTTCCGCTCGCGTGTCCAGACAGCCGCCTGCCAGGAAGCACCGATTCCCGGCGACGGAACGCCGAAGTGGAAGTCCGAGAGATGCACGATCCGGAGGCCGTCGAGCTCCGGCGGCAGGCCCGCCAGCTCGAGCTCGAGCCGTCGGCGACGCAGCCAGCCCGCCTCGAGGAGCCCCCACCCGAGCCCAGCGCCGGCGAGAGCGCCGACGCGTCTCAGACTTCGAGCCGCTCGAGCGCCGGCCGCGGGTCGACGATGTGGCGCTTGAACTTCAGCTCCGCTTCCTCGAGCCCCGCCGCCACGCCGACGAGCTGCGCCAGGTGGAGCACCGGCATCTTGAACGCGCGCCCCGTCGCAGCCTCGAGCTTCTGCTGCCAGGCGTCGAGCGAGAGGTGGCAGAGCGGGCACGGAGTGACCATCACGTCGGCGCCGGCCTCGATCGCCTGCTCGACCGGCTGGATGACCTCGCCGAGCGCCGTCTCCTCGCGCGCCGCGATGATCGGGAAGCCACAGCACTTGACCTTCGCGGGATAGTCGATCGCCTCCCCGCCGCAGGCCTCGATGATCCGCTCGAGCGACCAGGGCCGGTCCGGATCCTCGAAGCCCATCAGCTTGGACGGGCGCAGGATCTGGCAACCGTAGAAGGGCGCGACCTTCAGCCCCTTCAGGCCGCGGTGTGCGACCTCCTTCAGCCGCTCGTACCCCTCCCCCTCGGCGATCTCCCAGAGGAAGTGCCGCACGTCGACCTTGCCGGAGTACGCGGGGACACCGACGGTCGCGAGGTTCTCGTTGACCCGCGCGAGCAGCTCCTCGTCGCCCTGGAGCATGAAGTTCGCCTGGCGCAGGTTGAGCGTGCAGACGTTGCAGACCGTCATGAGCGTGTCGCAGCCGGTCGCCTCGGCGTAGGCGAGGATCCGCGCGTTGAGGTGGAGGTAGTAGTCGGGCTCGGCCTCGTGGATGTCCCCCGCGCCGCAGCACGTCACCGACTCGAGCTCGATGAGCTCGAGGCCGACCATCGGCGCGAGCGCCTTCGTCGAGCTGTCGAGCTCCTTCGCGGAGAGCGACGCGAGACAGCCCTTGTAGTACGCGACGCGCTTCATCGCCGGTTCCGTCGTGCTCACTTCGGCGCTTCCTCCTTCGATTCGGGTAGCCACGGCCTCGGGGCAGCGCCGGGCCTCTCGTAGATCTCCTCGAGCGACTCGGACTGATGTCCGTGGTCGAGTTTCGCGAGCGCGTGCTCGCCCTGGACGTGACCGAGAGCGCCCTGGCGATCCTGCTCGTTCACGACCTTGCGCAGGTTGCGCGCCTCGTTGACGTCTTTGGCGACGTGCGGGATCGGCACCGGCCGCACCTTGCCGTGCCGCGCGAGGCTGGCGCCGAACTTGAGCTGCTTGATCGCGGACACGTAGCCCTGCGTCTTCGGGATCAGCTCCTCCTCGCGCAGCCAGCCCGTCGTCTCGGCCGAACGCACGAACCATTTCGCGTGCTTCGCGCCCATGTCGCGGTCGATGCCGAGGCGGATCGACTCGGCGCCGAGCTTGGCGATCGCGTCGCGCGGGTCGACGCCCTTCGGGCAGCGCTCGTTGCAGAAGTAGCAGCGCGTGCAGTCCCAGATGCCGTGCTCCTGGCTGTACCGCTCGAGCCTCTCCACCGTGTGCGCGTCCCGCGGGTCGCCGACGAAGCGCATGCCTTTCGCGAGCGCCTGCGGCCCGAGGAACTCGGGATCCGACTCCATCGCGTTGCACTCCGAGACGCAGCAGCCGCAGTTGATGCAGAGCGACTCCTTGTGGACGACGTTCATGCGCTGCTGCGAGATCCGGTACTCGCGACCGTCTTCCGGCCGCTCGAAGCCGGGCTCGAGCCACGGCCACATCGCCTTGAACTTCGACCAGAAGGGATCCATGTCGACGACGAGGTCTTTGTGGATCGGGAGGTTGCCCATCGCCGAGATGACCGGGACGTGGCCCGACTGGGCGATGTCGTACATCCGGGTCTTGCAGGCGAGCACGGCCGCGCCGTCCATCCGCATCCCGCACGAGCCGCAGATCATCATCCGGCAGCTCTTGCGGAATGCGAGCGAGCCGTCGTGCTTGTCCTTGACGATGTCGAGGCAGTCGAGGAGGGTCGCCCAGTCGGGCGCCTCGATCTCGTACTCCTTCAGCGCGCGGTCGCCCGTCGCCGAGTCGTAGCGCCAGATCTTGAGAGCAACTTGCATCAGTACTTCCTCTCCTGGGGCTCCCACTTCGTCATTCGCACCGGTTCCCAAGACAGCTGGGGCGAACCGTCGACGAGCCGGACGTAGGTGTGCTTCATGAAGTTCTCGTCGTCGCGCACCGGATAGTCGTCCGGTCGCGCGTGCGCGCCGCGGCTCTCCTTGCGCTCGATGCCGGCCACGACCATGCAGTCGGCGAGATCGAGGAGGAAGCCGAGCTCGATCGTCCCCGTCAGGTCGCTGTTGAAGATCTCGCCCTTGTCCTCGACGAGCGCGGCCCGGTAGCGCTCGCGGAGGCCGGTCACGATCCGGCCCTGTTCCTCCATCTGGCGCTCGCGGCGGAAGACGCCGAAGTTCTCGTGCATCGTCGAGGCGAGCTCGTCGCGGATGGCCCACGGGCGCTCGCCCTCGGTGCGGTCGAGCAGCTCGGTGAGCTCGCGCTCGGCGTCGCGCTCGACGGAGTCCGGCACCGAGACGGTCGTGTGCGAGAGCGCCCATTCCGCCGCGTGCGCGCCCGAGCGCTTCCCGAAGGTGATTGTCTCCATGAGCGCGTTGCCGCCGAGGCGGTTGGCGCCGTGGACGGAGACGCAGGCACACTCGCCGGCGGCGTAGAGGCCGGTGAGCTCGGTCTGGCCCCAGACGTCGGTCGCGACGCCGCCCATGTGGTAGTGGGCGCCGGGCCGCACCGGAATCGGGTCGTAGATCGGGTCGACGCCGAGGAAGGTCATCGCGAGCTCGCGTGATCCCGGCAGCCGCTCGATGATCCGCTCGGCGCCGAGGTGGCGGAGGTCGAGGAGGACGTTGCCGTCGACGCCGCGGCCCGCGTCGATCTCCATCTGCTCGGCGCGCGAGATGACGTCGCGCGAGGCGAGCTCCATCGTGTTCGGCGCGTAGCGCTTGAGAAAGCGCTCGCCGTCCTTGTTGAGGAGGTAGGCGCCCTCGCCGCGGCAACCCTCGGTGATGAGCACGCCCGTCGGCGCGAGCGTCGTCGGGTGGAACTGCATCATCTCCATGTCCTTCAGCGGCAGGCCGATGCGAAATGCCATCGCCATCCCGTCGCCGGTGCAGGAGTACGCGTTCGTCGTCCCGGTGTAGAGCCGGCCCGCGCCGCCGGTGGCGAGGATCACGGTCTTGGCCCCTATGGTCTTCAGGCCGCCGCCGAGGAGATCCCAGCAAACGACGCCCTGGCAGCGGCCGTCGTTCTCGACGAGCTGCCACGCGAAGTACTCCTCGTAGGTGGGAATGTCACGCTTGCAGACCTGCTCCCACAGCACCTGCACGAGGACGTGCCCCGTGATGTCGGCGGCGTACGCCGTGCGCGGCGCGCCGGCCGCGCCGAACGGGCGCTGCGCGATGCGGCCGTCCTCGGTGCGCGAGAAGACTGCACCCCAGTTCTCGAGCTGGTAGACGTCGCCGGGCGCCTCGTCGCAGAGAATCTCGATCGCGTCCTGGTCGCCGAGGTAGTCGGACCCCTTGACCGTGTCGAAGGCGTGAATCTCGGGGTTGTCGTCCGACGCGTTCGCGAGCGCCGCGTTGATGCCGCCCTCGGCGGCGCCGGAGTGCGAGCGCGTCGGGTGGATCTTCGAGATCATGGCCACGTCAGCGCCCGCGTCGTAGGCCTCGATCGCGGCGCGCATGCCAGCGCAGCCCGCGCCGACGACGAGCACGTCGTGCTTCGCGATCACGGAATTGACGCTAGCGCACCGGGCTTCGCCGTCGGCGTCGGAACCGTCGCCCGCGCCGCGTCACACTCACGGCACGGTGGCAGCCACCGATACGGAAGCGTCACGACTTCGTCACGGGCCGCGCGTGCAGTCCCTGTTACCGGCCGGAGGCGGTGACGGGCGGGCGTCGAAATTGTGACGGTGGACGCTCGCGCCGCAGCAGATCGCTTCCTCGCCTCGCCGGCCCTGAGCGAGGCGACTCGGCGCGCCTACGGCAGCGACGTCGGAGAGTTCTGCGGCTGGCTCGAGGATCGCGGCACGAGCCTCGACGCGGTCGACGTCCGCGTCCTCGCCGACTACGTCACCTGGCTCGGCGGAGCGCGCCGCGGCAGGAAGCTCGCACCGGCCACGATCAGCCGGAAGCTGGCCGCGGTACGCGCGTTCCTCCGGCATGCGCTCGGCCCCGAGCGGGTGCCGGACGCCCGTCTCGGCCCGCGCCGGGCGAGGCGCCTGCCCGATGCTCCGGCAGCCGCGGAGATCGAGCAGACGCTCGAGGCGCTCGAGGGCGAAGGGCCGGTCGCGCTGCGGAACCGCGCACTCGTCGAGCTCGTCTACTCCGCCGGGCTGCGCAGCGCCGAGGCGGTGGGCCTCGACCTCGGGGACGTCGACTTCGACCAGGAGCTCGTGCACGTTCGTCGCGGCAAGGGCGGCAAGGAGCGCGTCGTGCCGCTCGGCGAGGAGGCCGCGCTGTGGCTGGCCCGCTACCTGCGCGAGGCGCGTCCGGCGCTGGCCACCGGCGCGAACGACGCGCTGTTCCTCTCCGCCCGCGGGCGACGCCTCGACACGAGCACGCTGCGCCGAGTCGTCCCCCATCCGCACCGACTGCGACACGCGTTCGCGACGCATCTCCTGGACGGCGGCGCCGACCTGCGCACGATCCAGGAGCTCCTGGGCCACAGCTCCCTCTCGACGACGCAGGTGTACAGCCACGTCGACCCACGCCACCTGCGCCGCGTCTACGACCGTTCGCATCCGCGCTCGTAACGGAAGAATGCGCCCATGCGGGTCTCGGCCAAGGTCGACTACGCGCTCCGCGCGATGGCGGAGCTCGCGGCGGCGCCGCCCGGCCTGACGACGGCCGAGCAGCTCGCCTCGGCCCAGCACATCCCGCCGAAGTTCCTCGAGAGCATCCTCGCCCAGCTCCGCAGCGGTGGCCTCGTCGCGAGCCAGCGCGGCGCCGAGGGCGGCTACCAGCTCGCGCGGCCGGCCGAGGAGATCTCGGTCGCGGAGGTCATCCGCGAGCTCGAGGGGCCGATCGCGACCGTGCGGGGCGTGCGGCCGGACGAGCTCGACTACGAGGGCGCCGCCGCCGGGTTGCGCGACGTCTGGCTCGAGCTGCGCACGCAGATCCGCGGCGTGCTCGAGCAGACCACGCTCGCGGACATCGCCGCGGCACAGCGCAAGACCTGATTTGCGCCTGCGCTGATGCTTATGGTAAGTATCAGCGTCGCCAATACCTAGTAAGACGGTAGGTAATCCCGAGAAAGGACCACTGCGCGATGCGTCGACTCTTGCTCCCCGCTCTGATCGTCCCAGTGCTCTTCTCCTTCCCGAGCAGCGCCGCACAGGCCCGCCGGGCCGGGACGACGGTGAAACTCGTCGCCTACTCCACGCCGAAGCCCGTGCTGCAGAAGCTCATCTCCCGGTTCGGCCACCAGCCGGCCGGCGAGGGCGTCTCGTTCACGCAGTCGTACGGCCCCTCCGGCTCACAGGCACGGGCGATCGTGGCCGGGCAGCCGGCGGACGTCGCCTTTCTCTCGACCGGCCTCGACATCGACACGATCGCCGACGCCGGCCTCGTCTCCAAGACATGGACGAGCGCGCCGTACGGAGGGATCGCGGCCGACTCCGTCGTCGCCTTCGTCGTGCGGCCGGGCAACCCGAAGCACATCCACGGCTGGCAGGACCTCGTCAAGACGGGCGTCAAGGTCGTGACGCCGAACCCCTTCAGCTCGGGCTCGGCGAAGTGGAATGTCCTCGCGGCGTACGGCGAGGCGCGCAAGTCCGGGCTGAGCGACCACAAGGCGGCTCAGTTCGTGACGAAGCTCTTCAAGCATGTCGTGGCGCAGGATCCGTCCGGGTCGACCGCCGCGAACACGTTCTTCTCCGGCCAGGGCGACGTTCTGATCACCTACGAGAGCGAGGCGTACGCGGCCTTCGCCGCCGGTGAGCAGGGGAAGCTCGTCGTCCCGAAGCCGACGATGCTGATCGAGTTGCCGATGGTGGCGCTGAAGAGCGCGCCCGCGGCCGCGAAGGCGTTCATCAAGTACGCGCATGCGCCGAAGCAGCAGCGGATCTTCGCCGCCAACGGCTACCGGCCGGTCGTGAAGTCGGTTCTGAAGCGGCCCGACCTCGCGGGCTGGCGCAAGAAGTACGACACCGGCTCGACCTTCAGCATCCAGGACCGGCTCTTCGGCGGCTGGCGGAAGGTGAACCGCGTCTGGTTCGACCCGGTCAAGGGCCGGATGGTCGGGATCGAGCGCGCCGTGGGAGGCCCGACCCATTAGCGCCGTCGCGGCGCCGGCAGCGGCACCGGCACGGCGGATCGCCGCCGGCGGACGGGGCAGCACGGCCCTCTCCGTCGGCGTGATCACCACGTACCTGCTCGTGATCGTGGTCCTGCCGATCGCGGCGCTCCTCTGGGAGTCGCACAAGGGCGGGCTGCACGCGTTCTGGCAGATCGTCTCGAGCCCGGAAGCCCAGTCCGCGCTGAAGCTCACCTTCGGGACGGCGTTCGTCGTCGTCGTCCTCAACGCCGTGCTCGGCACCGTCACCGCCTGGGTCCTGGTCCGTGACGAGTTCCGAGGCAAGTCGCTCGTCAATGCGGTCATCGACCTGCCGTTCGCGCTCCCGACGATCGTGGCGGGGCTGACCCTGCTCGCGCTCTACGGCCCGCAATCGCCGATCGGCGCGCACGTTGCCTTCACCCGGGGCGCGATCGTGCTCGCGCTCTGCTTCGTCACGCTTCCCTTCGTCGTCCGGACGGTGCAGCCGGTGCTGCTCGAGCTCGACGTCGAGATGGAGGAGGCCGCCCGCTCGCTTGGCGCCGGGCAACTCGCCGTGTTCCGCCGCATCGTCCTGCCGAACATCCTCCCCGGGATCCTCTCCGGCGTCGTGCTCGCCCTCGCCCGCGCGCTCGGGGAGATCGGCTCGATCGTCGTGATCTCGGGGAACATCCCGTACCACACCGAGGTCGCCTCGGTCTTCATCTTCAACCAGATCCAGAGCGGCTATCCGGAGTACGCCGCCGCAGTCGCGACCGTCCTGCTCGGAGCAGCGTTCGTGCTCCTCCTCGCGATCGGCGTGCTCCGCTTCTTCGCCACGAGGCACGAGCGTGCCTAGGCGGCTGGGGCTCCGCGCGGTGGCGCTCGGCTACCTGGTCGTGATCCTCCTGGCGCCGCTCGGGATGGTCTTCTACCGCACGTTCCAGAGTGGGCTCGAGCCGGTCTGGCAGACGCTGTCCGACCCCGACACGATCCACGCCTTCCGGGTCACGCTGATCGCGACCGCCATCGCGGTGCCGCTCAACACCGTGTTCGGCGTCCTCTGCGGGCTGGCGATCGTGCGACGCCGCTTCCGCGGCAAGGGACTGCTGAACGCCTTCATCGACCTGCCGCTCGCGGTCTCGCCGGTCGTCATCGGGCTCTGCCTCTACCTCCTCTACGCGCCGCGCGGCGGCTGGTTCGGCACCTGGCTGGCGGAGCACGGCTTCCAGGTCCTGTTCGCCATGCCGGCAATCGTGCTCGCCACCATCTTCGTCTCGGTGCCGTTCGTCGCCCGCGAAGTGATCCCGACGCTGCGCGAGCTCGGCAACGAGCAGGAGCAGGCCGCGGCCACGCTCGGCGCCGCGCGCTGGCAGCGGTTCCGGCGGATCACGCTGCCGTCCATCCGCTGGGCGGTGATCTACGGCGTGGTGCTCACGACCGCCCGCTGTCTCGGCGAGTACGGAGCCGTGGCGGTCGTGTCCGGCCGCATCGAGGGCAGCACCGAGACGGCGACCACGCGTGTCGAGGACCTGACGCTCACCTTCAACACGGCGGGCGCATACGCCGTGTCCCTCGTCCTCGCGACGATCGCGGTGCTCGTGCTCGTCGCCATGACCGTGATCCGTCCGCGAGAGGAGAACGCCTGATGTCGATCGAGGTCCGCAACGTCACGAAGCGCTTCGGCTCCTTCACCGCCCTCGACAACGTCTCGCTCGAGATTGCGGACGGCTCGCTCACCGCCGTGCTCGGCCCGAGCGGCTCCGGCAAGTCGACCCTGCTGCGGATCGTCGCCGGTCTCGAGCGGCCGGACGCGGGCGAGGTCCTGCTCTCGGGCGTGGATGCAACCCGGCTGGCGCCGCAGCGCCGCAACGTCGGCTTCGTCTTCCAGCACTATGCGGCGTTCAAGCACCTGACCGTCCGCGACAACGTGGCGTTCGCGCTCACGATCCGGAAGCGGCCGAAGCAGGAAGTCCGCGAGCGAGTGGACGAGCTGCTCGAGCTCGTGCAGCTCTCGGGCTTCGCCGACCGCTATCCGTCCAAGCTCTCGGGCGGCCAGCGGCAGCGCATGGCGCTTGCGCGTGCGCTCGCCGCGAAGCCGCGTGTCCTGCTGCTCGACGAGCCGTTCGGCGCGCTCGACGCCCGTGTGCGGGCCGAGCTGCGCGACTGGCTGCGGCGCCTGCACGAGGAGGTGCACGTGACGACGGTCTTCGTCACGCACGACCAGGAGGAGGCGATGGAGGTCGCCGACCGGGTTGCCGTCTTCGACCATGGCCGGCTCGAGCAGGTGGGCGCGCCGGCCGAGCTCTACGACACGCCGGCCTCCGAGTTCGTCCTGCGCTTCGTCGGCGACGCCGTGCACCTGGGCCCGCGCCTCGTTCGGCCGCACGAGATCGTGCTCCGGCGCTGGCCGAGCGACGGTGCCGTGGAGGTCGAGATCGAGCGGATCGCCGTACTGGGCGCGGATGCGCGGGTCGATCTCGCGGAGGGCGGCGGCGAGCGTCTCACGGCCCGCCTGCGTCGGGAGGAGCTCGAGGATCTCGAGCTCACGCGCGGCGAGATCGTCTGGGCCAGCGCCGAAGCGTCAGCCCGTGACGCGGAAGCCGGCCAGGCCCTCCACTGACTCGTTCCTGACGTCGACGCGCTCGACCTCGGCGCCCCGCGGCCCCTGGCGGCAGAAGGAGACGAGCGCCTCGACATCCTCGCGCTCGCCCTCGAAGACGGCTTCCACCGCCCCGTCGGGACGGTTGCGTACCCAGCCGGCGACGCCGCGCGAATTCGCCGCCCGCTGGACAGCGAAGCGAAATCCGACGCCCTGGACGAAGCCGTAGATCAGTACGTGCCTGCGCTCCACGCTCCCATTCGAGCAGGCGTCGCGCCTCCCGGGCCGAAGTCAGCGCGCGTGGCCCACCAGGAGAAGCC
>Ga0207657_10004490_pt1 | contig 14749 bp, 9 predicted proteins | sample KBSC33metaG_FD_184316 | JGI IMG/M metagenome (GOLD analysis project Ga0207657, IMG submission 184316) | Corn rhizosphere microbial communities from Kellogg Biological Station, Michigan, USA - KBS C3-3 metaG (SPAdes) (version 2) | ecosystem: Host-associated > Plants > Roots > Rhizosphere > Soil ... | reverse complement strand
GTCGACAGCTTCAACGACTATCTGGTCCATGACATCGCGCTCGCCGGCTGGGGCCGCAAGGAGATCACGATCGCCGAGACCGAGATGCCGGGCCTGATGGCATTGCGCGAGGAATATGGCGCGTCCCAGCCCTTGAAGGGCGCGCGCATCACCGGCTCGCTTCACATGACGATCCAGACCGCGGTGCTGATCGAGACTTTGGTCGAGCTTGGCGCCGAAGTGCGCTGGGCATCGTGCAACATCTTCTCCACCCAAGATCATGCCGCCGCCGCCATCGCCGCCGCGGGTATCCCCGTCTTCGCGGTCAAGGGTGAGACGCTGGCCGAATATTGGGATTATGTCGGCAATATCTTCGATTGGGGCGACACGCCCTGCAACATGATCCTCGACGACGGCGGCGACGCCACCATGTTCGCGCTGTGGGGCGCGAAGATCGAGGCCGGCGCGACCCTGCCCGAGCCCGAGAATGACGAGGAAGTCGAATTCCAGCGTGCGCTGAAGGCGTTCGTCGCCGCCAAGCCGGGCTACCTCACCGCGACGGTCAAGGCGATCAAGGGCGTATCGGAAGAGACCACCACCGGTGTCCATCGCCTGTACGAGATCGCGAAGAAGGGCGAGCTTCCCTTCCCCGCGATCAACGTCAACGACAGCGTGACCAAATCGAAGTTCGACAATCTCTACGGCTGCAAGGAATCGCTCGTCGACGCGATCCGCCGCGCCACCGACGTGATGCTGGCCGGCAAGGTCGCGACCGTCGCGGGCTTCGGCGACGTCGGCAAGGGCTCGGCCCAGTCGCTCCGCAACGGCGGCGCGCGCGTGCTCGTGACCGAGATCGACCCGATCTGCGCGTTGCAGGCCGCGATGGAGGGCTTCGAGGTCGTGACGATGGACGAAGCGGTCACCCGCTCGGACATCTTCGTCACCGCGACCGGCAATGCCGACGTCATCACCGCCGAGCATATGGCGAAGATGAAACCGATGGCGATCGTCTGCAACATCGGCCATTTCGACAGCGAGATCCAGATTTCGGCCCTGTCCAATTACAAATGGACCGAGATCAAGCCGCAGGTCGACCTGGTCGAGTTCCCCGACGGCAAGGAGATCATCGTTCTTGCCAAGGGCCGCCTCGTCAATCTCGGCTGCGCCACCGGTCACCCGTCGTTCGTCATGTCGTCGAGCTTCACCAACCAGGTGCTGGCGCAGATCGAGCTGTTCGCGAAGGGCGAGCAATATGACAAGCAGGTCTATGTCCTGCCCAAGCACCTCGACGAGAAGGTCGCGCGCCTTCACCTCGATAAGCTGGGCGTGAAGCTCTCCAAGCTTACGAGCAAACAGGCCGCCTATATCGGTGTCAGCCCCGACGGCCCGTTCAAGCCGGACCATTACCGCTACTGATCGGCTGAATAATTCCTCCGTTCGCGCTGAGCCTGTCGAAGCGCCGCCTTGCCTTTCTCCGTCATGGGATGGAGAAGGGCAGGCCTTCGACAAGCTCAGGCCGAACGGAAAATAGCGCATTTCTCCTACGAATTTCCGTTCTAGTACGATGGCCATGAACGCGTTCCGCGGAGGCTATCGTTGACTGTCGACACGGCGCTCCTGGCGGTCGTCGCCGGCGTCTGGCTGGCGTTGGCCGTCGCCGCGACGTTGATCGGCGCGCGCAAGGCGGTCAAAGCCGATCAGGCCGTGGCCCATGCACGGGCGGTTTCCGATTTGCTCGCGGGCGCCCCGGCGGTGCCGCTGCTGGTCTATGCCGACGATTCGGTCGATGCCGATCCGCGCATCGCGGCTTGGCTCGGGCTCGATCGGGTGCCGACCAGGCTCGCGGATCTCGACAACGGCGAAAGTGGCATTGGCCCTGAGGCGCTGGAGGCGCTCAGCGCGGAGATCGCCGACTGCCGCGCCACGGCCAATCCGATCCAACGAACGATCACGCTTCCCGATGGCTCGCGCGTGTTCAGCGTACGGGGCCAGCCCTACAGCGTCGGGGGGGATCATCGCACGGTGCTGCTCTGGATGCTGGACGTCAGTGAGCGCCAGCGCGAGGTGATCAAGCTGCGCGAGCAAGGCGTGCGCATGGGGCGCGCGCTCGACGGGCTTTCGGCGCTGATCGAAGCGGCACCTTTCCCGATGTGGCATCGCGGCGCCGACCTGAGCCTCGCGCTCGTCAACGGCGCTTATGTCCGCGCGATCGAGGCGGAGAATGCCGAGCAGGTCGTGTCGCGCGGGCTGGAGCTGATCGAATCGCAGGGGCTGCCGGGTGGTCGCGCGGGCGCTGCGGCGGCGCGCGACCGCGGCGCGATCTTCACTCGCACCGCGCCCGCCATCATCCAGGGCGAGCGCCGCGTGATGCGCGTGACCGACGTGCCGATCGGCGAGGCGGGCGTCGCGGGCTATGCGATCGACGTGCAGGAGCTGGAAGAGGCGCGCGCCGATTTGAGCCTGTTCATGCGTGCCCAGCGCGACATGCTCGATCGGCTGTCCGCGGGCGTGGCGCAGTTCGGCGCCGATCATAATCTGGTCTTCTACAATCGCCATTTCGTGCGCCTGTTCGCGCTCGAGCCCGAATGGCTTGCCGACCGACCCGAATTCGATCGCGTGCTCGAACGGATGCGCGAGGCGCAGCGTGCGCCCGAAAGCCGTGACTTTCCCGGCTGGAAGACCGAGCGCCGCGCCTGGTTCTCCACGACCGAACCCGTCGAGGAGAATTGGCTGCTGCCCGGCGGCATGCATCTGCGCGTCGTCGCGCAGCCGCTGCCCGATCGTGGCCTGCTATTGATCTTCGAGGACCGGACCGAGCATCTCCAACTCGCCAGCGCGCGCGATACGCTGGTGCGGGTGCGTACCGCGACGTTCGACAATCTGTTCGAGGCGGTGGGCGTCTTCGCGGCCGACGGACGCCTGCATCTGTGGAACAGCCGTTTCCGCGACGTATGGGACCTGCCCGAAGAGGAATTGGCGCAGCATCCGCGCGTCGACGTGCTCGTCCAGTCGATCGCGCCCAAATTGCTCGATCCGTCGCGCGCGGGCCTGATCCGCGAGCTGGTGCGCACCGCGACGGTCGATCGTCAGCACCGCTCGGGCCGTATCTCGACCCTCGACGGGCGCCATTTCGAGTTCGCCGCCGTGCCTTTGCCCGACGGCAACGCGCTCTTCACCTTGCTCGACATCACGGCCAGCCGCGGAATTGAGGAGGCGCTGCGCGACCGCAACGAGGCGTTGGAAGAGGCCAATCGCCTCAAGAATGCGTTCGTGTCGAGCATGAGCTACGAACTGCGTGTGCCTTTGACCTCGATCGCCGGTTTCGCCGAGATGTTGGCGGGAGGCTATGCGGGCGAGTTGAGCGATACCGCACGGGATTATGTCGGCGCGATCATGGCCGCAGTCGGCCGCCTTTCCGCGCTGATGGGTGACGTGCTCGATCTCACGCAAAGCGCCGCGGGCACCTTGCCCATGGCGATCGAGCCGCTCGAAGTGGCCGATTTCGTCCGCCAGGCGGTCGAACTGGTGCGCGAGCCCGCGCGCAGTGCCGGCCTGACGCTCGCCGCCAACCTTTCGCCCGAGAGCGGTACGGTCTCCGGCGACCGCAAGAGGCTCAACCAGGCGCTCGATCACCTGCTGCGCAACGCGATCACTTATACGCCGGCGGGTGGGCGCGTGTTGGTCCGCAGCCGCGTGGTCGAGGGTATGGCCGAGATCGTCGTTTCGGATAATGGGCCGGGCATCCCCCCCAAGCAGCGCGAGCGCATCTTCGACCGCTTCCGTCGATCCAGCATCGGCCAGACCGGTGAAGACGTGGGGGAGGGTGAAGGGGAAAATGCCGGCTTCGGGCTGCCGCTCGCGCGCCAGTTCGTCGAGGCGCATGGTGGCAGCCTCGATCTGCTGTCCGATGTCGGGCGCGGCACCAGCGTGATCATCCGCCTACCGCTGCAAGGCGAAGCCGAACCCGAACCGCAACCCGAACAGGCCGCCGCCTGATGCGATCCGGCAGTCTGGCGCTCGCCGACGCCCTCCAGACCGAGAAATTGGGAGCGGCGCTCGCCGATAGGCTGCGCCCGGGGGACGTGGTCGCGTTGTCGGGTCCGTTGGGTGCAGGCAAGACGACTTTGGCACGTGGCGCGCTCGCGGCGCTGGGGCTGGCTGGGGATGCGCCGAGCCCAAGCTTCAGCCTCGTCATCGCCTATGAGCCTCCCGACGTGCGGCTGCCGCTCTGGCATGTCGATCTCTATCGGATCGAGGAGCCGGAGGAGATCGAGGAACTCGGCCTCGACGATGCGCGGATCGATTCGGCGCTGCTGATCGAATGGCCCGAACGGATGGGTGCTCGCCTGTGGGACGATGCGCTGCGGTTGAGCCTGGAGGCCGAACCGACCGGCGGGCGCCGCTTGACTTGGACCATTCCCAAGGCATGGGAGGGGCGATGGCCGCTGCCCCAATCATGACTCCGCCGGCGAGCGCGCCGGATTTCCTCGATCGCGCCGGATGGGGCGGGGCCGAGATCGCGCCGCTCGCGGGCGATGCCTCGTTCCGCCGCTATTTCCGCGTGCTTGGTCCGAACGGCAATGCCGTGCTGATGGATGCGCCGCCGCCGCACGAGGATGTGCGGCCGTTTCTCAAGGTCGCCGATCACCTCCACCGCCTGGGCTTCGCGGCGCCGCGCATCCTGGCGCGCGATGTCGATGCCGGGCTGATTCTGCTGGAGGATTTCGGCGACGATCGGATGCGCGAGGCGCTCGATGCCGATCCCTCGCGCGAGGATGCGATCTATACCCAGGCAGTGGAGTTGGTTCGCGACCTTCACCGGCATCCCGCGGGTGAATTGCCGCCCTACGACATGGCGGTCTATCAGCGCGAAGCCGCGCTTTTCCCCGAATGGTATATGCCCGCGGTTGGGCTCGACGTGGCACCCGGCTGGGCCGAGGCCTGGGCCGAAGCGCTCGACCCGCTCGCGCATGATCAGTCGACGACCGTGCTGCGCGATTATCATGCCGAGAACATCATGCTGCTGCCCGATGGCGGCCTCGGCCTGCTCGACTTCCAGGACGCGCTGGCGGGGCACCCCGCTTATGATCTCGTTTCGCTGCTGCAGGATGCGCGGCGCGACGTCTCGCCGGATGTCGAAGCGCGCATGCTCGAACATTATGGAGCCGTCGATCGCGCGGCCTATGCGCTGCTCGGCGCGCAGCGGAACGCCAAGATCCTGGGGATATTCACCCGGCTTTGGAAGCGCGACGGCAAGCCCCGTTACATCGCGTTCCAGCCGCGCATCTGGACCTATATGGAACGCGACCTCGAACATCCCGCGCTCGCGCCGGTGAAAGCCTGGTTCGACGCGCATGTCCCGCTCGACAAGCGCGCGGCTTATTGGCGCGAGCATCGCGCATGAAGACCTATCGCCCGCTCCGGCCCACAGCGGGCGATGCCACCCCGATCCGCACCGCGATGGTGCTCGCCGCCGGCCTCGGCAAACGCATGCGCCCGCTCACCGCGACGCGGCCCAAGCCCTTGGTTGAGGTGGCAGGCAAGCCCTTGCTCGATCATGTGCTCGATCGGTTGCGTTCCGCCGGAATCGCGCGCGTGGTGGTGAACGCGCATTACCTTGCCGACGCGGTCGCGGCGCATCTCAAGGATGAGGCGCAAGACCTTGAAATCTTGATCTCTGACGAATCGGGTGAGCTGCTCGAAACCGGCGGCGGCGTGACCAGGGCATTGCCGCTGATCGAGGACGAGACCTTTCTGGTCGTCAACAGTGACAATCTCTGGGTCGACGGCCCGGTCGATGCGATTCGCTTGCTCGAACAGCGCTGGGACGAGCAGGCGATGGACGCGCTGCTGCTCGTCGTCCCGCTCGCTTTCGCCCATTGCCATGACGGCCCGGGCGATTTCCGGATGGACCCGCTCGGCCGGCTCACGCGCCGCGCGCCGGGCAAGCCCGCGCCGTTCGTCTATACCGGCGTGCAGATCGTCTCGCGCCGCTTGTTCCGCGAAGCACCCTCAGGTCCATTCTCGATGAACGTGCTTTGGAACCGCGCCATCGCCGAAGGCCGCGTCTTCGGCCTCGTCCATGAAGGCTTGTGGTTCGACGTCGGCACCCCGCCCGCCATCGCCAGAACCGAGGCTATCCTGACGGGAGGCTGATTCAGACCTCGACTGGCTTCGGGCGACCTCGGATTTTCGGCGCGCGATCTTAGGATCATTTCCTACGCGGCGACTTTCCCTCTAGACCTGTCCTGTGCCCGACGCCGCGCATCCGTCCGTCTACAATATCCCGATCAACCGCGGCTTTGCCGACGCGCTTGCGGCGGGCCTGCTCGCGCGTGCCAAAGGCGATCGGCTGGCGTTGGCGCGCGCGATAGTCCTGCTGCCCAACAACCGCGCGCAGCGCGCAATCACCGACGCCTTCGTTCGCCGGGCCGAAGGCGGCTTGTTGCTGCCGCGCCTCGTGTCGATCGGCGACCCCGAACTCGACGACCGCATCGGCCCCTTGTTCGACCCGGCCGACGACGCGCGCGTGCCCCCCGCGATCGACCCGCTCGCCCGCCAGCTCATCCTCGCCCGCTTGATCGGCGAGGCGCGCAAGGCCGATCCGGTAGAGCCTGTCGAGGCGGTGCGGCTCGCCGCCGATCTGGCGCGTACGCTCGATCAGATGACGATCGAGGAGGTGGATCCCGTCAGGCTCGCCGAAGCGGTACCCGCCGAACTGTCCGAACATTGGCAGGTCTCGCTCGACTTGCTCCAGATCGTGCTCAAAGGCTGGCCCGAGGAATTGCGGCGGCGGGGGCGGATCGATCTTGCCGATCGCCGCAATCGCCTGCTGCTCGCGGCGGAGCGCCGTTGGGCGGAGGCGCCGCCGGACGGGCTGATCGTCGCCGCCGGTATCAGCAATGCCGCCCCCGCCGTGGGTCGGTTGCTGCGGCGGATCGCGCGGCTGCCGCAGGGCATGGTCGTGCTGGCCGGGCTCGACCGCTTCATGCCTGAGGAGGAATGGCAGGCCCTTGGCGGAGGCGAAGAGCAGGCTCGGAAGCCAATCGAGACCCATCCCCAATATACGTTGCGCCACTTGCTCGATCTTATGGGCGTCGCGCGGGCGGAGGTACGCCCCTGGCGCGCGGGCCGCGACGGCGCTTCGCACGATCGGGCGAAGGCGATCGGTAATGCGATGGCGCCCGCCGCTTTCACCGACAAATGGCAGGGCCTGCCCGCGCGCGCGCGCCGGCTGTCGGGGGTGCGGGCGGTCGAGCTCCCCAATCCGGCGGCGGAGGCCCAGGCGATCGCGATCGCCCTGCGCGAGAGCGTGGAAAAGCCTGGGCGGACTGCCGCGCTCGTCACGCCGGACCGTCTGCTCGCGACGCGCGTCGCCGCGCATCTGCGGCGATGGGGAATAGAGGCTGACGATTCGGCCGGCCGGCCGCTGTCGCGCACGCCGCCCGGAACCTTGCTCGGCGCGCTCGCCGACGCGGCGGCGGAGGGGTTCGCCCCCGTGGCCCTGCTTGCCTTGCTCAAGCACCCCCTGGTGCGCGCGGGCGACCAGCGGCTGGCATGGCTTGACGGCACGCGCCTGCTCGATCGGGCGCTGCGTGGCCCGCGTCCGGGGCCAGGGCTCTCCGGCGTTACCGCCTTCCTGCTTGACGGCGACGAGCGCACCGCGCGCCAGCGAATCGAGGCGCTCGACTGGTGGAAAGGCATACGGCCCCTGCTCGAACCGCTTGAAGCGGCCTTTTCGGCAAAGACCGCCCAGCTTGGCGATTTGCTGGCGATCCTCTCCGATACCGCCTCGGTCCTTGCCGGCGACGAGGCCTGGAGCCGCCCCGCCGGCCGCGCCGCCGCGGAGCTGATCGCCGGATTGCAGGCGAGCGCGGAGGAGGGGCCACCCTCGATCAGCCCCCGTGCTTTTCCTGCTTTGCTGCAGGTAATGGCGGATGCGGTCGCGGTGCGGCCGCCGCAGGGCGGGCATCCGCGCGTGTTCATTTGGGGCTTGATCGAGGCGAGGCTGCAGCAAACCGACCTGGTGATATTGGGCGGCCTGAACGAAGGCGTCTGGCCGAGCCTGCCCGCGCCCGACCCCTGGCTTGCACCCGCGATCCGCGCGCAGCTCGGCTTGCCCGGCCTCGAACGGCGCATCGGGATCGAGGCGCAGCAATTCGCCGCCGGGCTCGGCGGCCCCGAAGTCTTGCTCACCCGCGCCCGTCGCGACGCGCGCGCGCCGGCCGTCGCCTCGCGCTTCTGGCTCAGGCTGGAAGCGATGACGGGCGGCATCGCACCGCATCGCGCGCTCCAGCGCTGGGCCGACGCGCTCGATCGGCCTGCGGACTTCACGCCCGCTGAACGCCCCGCGCCGTGCCCGCCGGTGGAGGACCGCCCGAAAAGAATCGCGGTCACCAAGCTCGATCGGCTCAAGGCCGACCCTTTCGCTTTCTATGCTGACGCGATGTTGAGGTTGCGCGCGTGGGACGGGGTCGATGCCGATCCCAGCGCGGCCTGGCGCGGCAGTGCGGTGCACAAGGTGTTCGAGACCTGGATCAGGGAGGATGATTGCGATCCGGCGCGTCTGCGCCCACGGGCCGAGGCCTTGCTCCGCGAAACCGCGGCGCATCCCGTGCTGCGCGCAATGTGGACGCCGCGCCTGCTCGAAGCGATAGACTGGGTCGCCGCGACCGTCGCGGAGGACCAGGCCGCCGGCCGCCGGCCAATCCTGGCCGAACGCAAGGGCGTGATCGAAATCGCCGGGATCCGGCTTGAAGGCACGGTCGACCGCATCGACCGCCTTGCCGACGACAGCCTCGCGATTGTCGATTGGAAGACGGGCAAACCGCCCTCGAAACGCGCGGTCGCCGAGGGCTATTCGATGCAATTGGGACTGCTCGGCCTGATCGCGGAGCGCGGCGGGTTCGAAGGTGTGAAGGGCATGCCGGGGACGTTCGAATATTGGAGCTTGGCGGCAGGCAAGGACGGCACCCTCGGCTATCGCACCAGCCCCGTCGGAGTCAGCCGGACCGGCGAGGGGATCGAGACTGCGGATTTCACCGCGCTTTCGGCGCGCGTGCTGACCGGCGCGGTCGAGACATGGCTTCGCGGCGGCGCTGCCTTCACCGCGAAATTGCACCCCGAACATGCGCCTTATGGCGACTATGACCAGCTCATGCGGCTCGACGAATGGTATGGTCGCGGCGGCAACGGGGACGAAGAATGAGCGGCCGTGTCCAGCCACTCAAGCGGCTCGAAGGCGCGCAAAAGGCCGCGTCCGAACCGGAGAGCCAGATCTGGCTGTCGGCCTCGGCCGGCACGGGCAAGACGCATGTGCTCACCGCGCGCGTACTGCGATTGCTGCTCAACGACGCGCCGCCCGAGACCATACTCTGCCTCACCTTCACCAAGGCGGGCGCGGCGGAGATGGCGGAGCGCATCCAGTCGCGGCTGGCGGCGTGGGTGCGCATGGCGGATGCCGATCTGCGCAAGGAGCTGGATGCGCTTGACGAGCCTTATGACGAGCAGGCGGTGCGCAAGGCACGGCGACTGTTCGCGCGCGTGCTCGATGCGCCCGGCGGGGGGCTTCGGATTCAAACGATCCACGCTTTCTGCCAGACGTTGCTCGCCGCCTTTCCAGCCGAAGCGGGCCTCGCGCCCGGTTTCCGGCCGCTCGAAGGGCGCGCCGAGGCGGCGCTGGCGCGGGCGACACTGGCGGAGATGCTGGTCGAGGCCGAACGCGGCGGCGATCTTGGCCTGATCGACGATATCCAGAAACTGAGCCGCCGCCTGGGCGAGGAGAAGGCAGAACGGTATCTGTCGCTTTGTGCCCGCGCGCCTGACGCGCTTGCCGCGCTGGGATCAAGACAGGGGATCGAGGCGCACGTCCGGGCCGCGCTCGAAGTGCCGCTCGGCGATGTCGAGGATGCGATTGAAGCCATGCTGATCGATGATGTCTTCGATCGCGACTTGTTGCGTCGGATCGTGGACGCCAATCGCACCTGGGGAACCAAGACCGGTCTCGATCATGCCGGGACCGGGGCAGCCTTCCTTACTGCGAATGCCAAGGAACGAGCGGCAATGCTGGAGGATCTGATCGGCATCGCGCGCACCAAGGCGGGCGAGCCGCGCTCCTTCACCGCCAGGCTGCTCGATTGCGACCCCTCCCACAACACCAATTGCGCGGACCTGGCCGAGGCGATCGACATATTGCTCGGCATGCGCCGCCGCGCCGAACTGTCCGGCCTGATCGCCGCCGGCCTGCGTGCCGGGCAGGCTTATGCCGCCGCTTATGCCGCCGCCAAACGCGCGCAGGGGGCGGTCGATTTCGACGATCTGATCCGGCTCGCGACGCACTTGCTGCTGCGTCCTGGCGTCGGCGCGTGGATCCGCTACAAGCTCGACCGGCGGACCGACCATATCCTGGTCGATGAAGGCCAGGACACCAATGCCCGCCAATGGGCGATCGTGCGCGCGCTTGCCGAGGAATTCTTCGTCGAGGAGCCGGTCCGCGAACGCCGCGAGCGCACCATCTTCGCGGTCGGCGATTTCAAGCAGGCCATTTTCGGCTTCCAGGGGACCGATCCGATCTTCTTCGCCGCCGCGCGCGAGCGCTTCGACAGCGCCGCGCAAGAGAGCGGTCGCACCCTGCGCCGCCTTTCGCTCGATCGCTCGTTCCGCTCGACCCGGACGGTGCTGGCGGTGGTGGACAGACTGATCGAACAGATCGGCGCCGAACGGCTGGGCCTGCTCGATGCGGCCGAGCCGCACCAGAGCGCCCGGGGCGATCTTCCCGGGGTGGTCACGATATGGAAACCGGTCTCGCTCGAAGGCGGGGCCGCCGCCGAGGATGAGGGCGAGGAAAGCTGGATCGACGATGCCGCGCGCGATTTCGCGACGCGACTCGCGCGGCAGGTGCGCGATTGGCTGCGCGAGCCCTTGTGGCTGGCCGGGCGGGGCAGGGCGCTTCGCCCCGAGGATGTGCTGATCCTGGTGCGCAAGCGCGGCGACCTTGCATCGCTGATCGTCGCGCGTCTCCATGCCGAAGGCGTTCCCGTCGCCGGCGTCGACCGGCTGCGGCTCGATGCACCGCTCGCGGTGCGCGATCTGATGGCGGCGATCCGGTTCGTGCTGCAGCCGGAGGACGATCTCAACCTCGCGAGCCTGCTCGTCTCGCCCTTATTCGGCCTGTCGCAGGACGCGCTCTATCAATTGGGGTTCGGGCGCGGCGGCAGCCTGTGGCAGGCGGTCGCGGATCATCCTGTCTCCGCCAGCCTGCGCCTCCTGCTCGCCCGCGCGGACCTGACCAGCCCCTACCAGTTCCTTGAGGAGATATTGTCCGGTCCGCTGGACGGGCGCCGCAAGCTGATGCGCCGCCTGGGCAGCGAGGCGCGCGACCCGATCGAGGAATTGCTCAACGCCGCGCTCGCTTTCGAAGGCGAGGCGACGCCTACGCTTCAGCTGTTCCTCGACTGGTTCGACCGCGACGCGGTGGAGGTGACGCGCGATCCTTCCGCGCCGCTCGACGCAGTGCGCGTGATGACCGTGCATGGCGCCAAGGGGCTCCAGGCGCCGCTCGTCATCCTCGCCGATGCGACCGGCGATCCCGATTCTTCGCGCACCGGCACGATCGACTGGCAGATCGAGGCTGATGGCGATCCGCTCCCCGTCTTCCGGCCGCGCAAGGCCGAGCTTGCGGGCTCGCTCGCCGAAGCCCTCGCCCGCGTCGAGAAACGCGAGCGTGAGGAGCATTGGCGCCTGCTCTATGTTGCGGTCACCCGTGCGGAGGAACATCTGGTGATCGGCGGCGCGCTCGGGCCGCGCGCCAAAGGGCAGCCGCCAGCGGAAAGCTGGTATGCCGCGCTGGACGCGGCCTTGGCCTCGCTTGGCGCTGAGGAAATCGCCGACGTCCACTGGGGCGGGATGCGCCTTCTCGCGGACGGCGCTGATCGGGGGCTACGGCGCCGCGCTTCGGGCGCGCGCGAGCGGGTCGAATCCGCCGTGCCGAACTGGCTGCATCGGCCCGCCCCTGCGGAAAGCCGCCCGCCGCGCCCGCTCGCGCCTTCGGCTTTGGGCGAGGACCGTGTCGCGGATCCGCCGCCCGCGCCGGCTTTACGCGCTGCCGCGCAGCGCGGCCGCCTGCTCCACGCGCTATTCGAGCGCCTGCCTGCCTTGCCGCCCGAAACGCGCCTCGCCGCGGGCGACCGTTGGCTCGAACATTCGGGCGGGGTGGCGGATGCAGGCGAGCGCGCGCTGCTGGTACGCGACGTCTGCGCGATCATCGCCGATCCCGCGCATGCCGCGATTTTCGCCTCGGAGGCGCTCGCCGAGGCGCCGATCGCCGCAATGCTCGCCAATGGGCAGGTGGTGGCGGGGACCGTCGACCGCCTGCTCGTCCAGCCCGATCGCATCATGCTGATCGACTTCAAGACCAGTCGTCGTGCACCCGCGAATCTCGATCAGGTGCCCGAACATCACCTTCGCCAAATGGGGGCTTACGCCGCAGCCCTGGCGGTAATCTTTCCGGACCGGCAGATCGAGGCGGCGTTGCTCTACACGTCCGGCCCAACCCTTATCCCGCTGCCGCGCGCGGTGCTGGAGGCGCACAAGCCAGGCTTGGGCGGGGCGGAGCAAATGCTTGAGCTGGACGGTTGAGTGGAGCGGCCCTCCTGCCTACATCCTGCACGTAACGAGTTTCATGGAGATTCCCTCATGGCCACCAAGAAGATCACCGATGCCTCCTGGGAAGAAGAGGTGCTCAAGGCCGACGGCCCGGTGCTGGTCGATTTCTGGGCGGAGTGGTGCGGACCGTGCCGGATGATCGGTCCCGCGCTCGAGGAGATTTCGGACGAGCTGGGCGAGAAGGTCACGATCGCCAAGATCAATATCGATGAGAATCCCGACGCGCCGGGTCGCTATGGCGTGCGCGGCATCCCGACAATGATCCTGTTCAAGGGCGGTGCGCCCGCCGCGACCAAGGTCGGCGCCGCGCCGAAGAGTCAGCTCAAAGGATGGCTCGAAGCTGAGCTGTAATCGCACGTTTCGACGGCGAAGCGCGCTGAATTCGGGGCCGGCGGTTGGAAGAACCGCCGGTCTTTGCGTTTTTACATTGACAAGCTGCAATTGACGGATCGCTCGATTGGTCCCGGGCGTTATCCCTGACAGGCTCAGGGAGCGTGCGTTCATGCCTGTCGGTGGCAATCGGAAGCTGGGCTTGCTCGCAGCCTTCGGAATGGCTTTGCTCGTCCCGGTCTCGTCGGTTCTTGGCCAGCTATCCCCGGCCGATTCGACCCCGGCATCCAGGCATTGGACGACGGGCGCGGTACGCGAACTGATCGCCCTGATCGAGGAATCACGCGGCGAAGGACTACGGCCCGGCGATTATAACCTGGGCGACCTCAAGGGCATGGTCGCAGGCGGAGAGACCGGCGCGCTCGATGCTCTCGCCACCGCTTCCGCGCTTGCGCTGGCGCATGATTATTATTTCGGCCGTGTGTCCGACCGGTCCGATATGCAGTGGCTGATCGAGCGCTCGCCTTATGAGGCGGCACAGCTCCCCGCCCGGCTGCAATCCGCGATCGATGACGGCAAGTTGCGGCCATTTTTCCATGCGCTGTTGCCGTCGGACCCGCGTTACGCCGCGCTACGTGCCCAGCTCGCGCAGACAAAGGCTGGTGCGGAGTGGGACCGGCTGCGCGTCAATATGGAGCGCTGGCGCTGGATGCCGCGCACGATCGAGGCCAATTATCTGTATGTGAACGTGCCCAGCTACACATTGCGCGTTGTGCAGGACGGCGTGCAATCCTCTTCCTATGACGTGGTGGTCGGCGCCAGGGACACGCCCACACCGCAGATGGTGAGCCTGAGCAGCTCGCTTATCGTCAATCCCGCCTGGTATGTTCCCGCGAGCATCGCGCGCAAATCGGGGCTGCGCGCCGGGCGCGGCGGCTTTGTCGCGCGGCGCCTTGCCGATGGCAGTATCGCGGTGATGCAACCGCCGGGTCCGCGCAATGCGCTGGGGCGGATCAAATTCAATCTGGACAATGATCAGGCGATCTACCTGCACGACACCAATGCGAAATCGGTCTTCGATCGGGAAGAGCGCGCGCTCAGCCATGGCTGCGTGCGGGTCAAGGATATCGATCAGCTCGCGGGCGAATTGATGGGGCAGGGCGGGGACGGGGCCGTGCTGGAAGAGGCGCTCGCGGGCACACAGACCGCGACCCTGCACCTGCCGCGAACCTGGCCAGTCTATATCGTCTATTTCACCGCGGATACGGACGATACGGGCGATCTTGTCACCTATCGTGATCCTTATGGCTATGATTCCAGGGTGCTGGCGGCGCTGGATGGAAAACCGCTTGAGATAGCGTCCAACTGAGATTGTTGCTTTTAGAACAAGTCGCTGCTGTGTCTCAGCAGAACGCATAGAAAAAGGGCCGCCCGGGTCTCCCCGGGCGGCCCTTTCGCTAAACTCGATGCCAGCGCGATTATTCGGCGTTGGTCGTGTTGTCGCCCATCATGCTGTCGGAAGCATTGGTGCTGTTCATGTCAGCGGCCGACATGTCGTTCATGCTGCCTTCCGCATTCATGTCGGTCATCGACACGTTCTCGGTGGTGTTCGTCGTCTCGCTCTTGCAGGCCGCGAGGCTCAGAGCGGCGGCAGCGACCATCGCAACGGCGGTGGTCTTCTTGATGATGTCTCGCATGTCAGACTCCCTAGAATTTCGATTTGGACCGGGCTTTGTCGACCATTACCCAAATCAACCACGACCTTACCATAAAGCGC
>Ga0207657_10004487_pt1 | contig 14753 bp, 14 predicted proteins | sample KBSC33metaG_FD_184316 | JGI IMG/M metagenome (GOLD analysis project Ga0207657, IMG submission 184316) | Corn rhizosphere microbial communities from Kellogg Biological Station, Michigan, USA - KBS C3-3 metaG (SPAdes) (version 2) | ecosystem: Host-associated > Plants > Roots > Rhizosphere > Soil ... | reverse complement strand
GAGATGACCGAGCAGGTGCTCGACAACATGGAGATCGAGCGCGAGCGCGGGATCACCATCAAGGCCCAGACTGTGCGCCTCAGCTACAAGGCCGACGACGGCGAGACCTATGTCCTGAACCTGATGGACACCCCCGGCCACGTGGACTTCGCCTACGAGGTCAGCCGCAGCCTGGCCGCCTGCGAGGGCTCGATCCTGGTGGTGGACGCGAGCCAGGGCGTCGAGGCCCAGACGCTGGCCAACGTCTACCAGGCCATCGACAACAACCACGAGATCGTGCCGGTCCTGAACAAGATCGATCTGCCGGCCGCGGAACCCGAGCGGGTGCGCCAGCAGATCGAGGACGTGATCGGCCTCGACGCCTCGGGCGCCGTCCTGACCTCGGCCAAGACCGGCGTCGGCATCCACGAGCTGCTGGAAGCCATCGTCCACCGCCTGCCGGCGCCGAAGGGCGACCCCGACGCGCCGCTGAAGGCGCTGCTGGTCGACGCCTGGTACGACGCCTACCTGGGCGTCGTCGTGCTGGTGCGGGTGATCGACGGCTCGCTGCGCAAGGGCCAGCGGGTGCAGATGATGCAGCAGGGCTCGAGCCACCTGATCGACCGCATCGGCGTCTTCAACCCCAAGCGCACCGAGGTCGAGAGCCTGGGCCCGGGCGAGATCGGCTTCATCACCGCCCAGATCAAGGAAGTGGCCCAGGCCGCGGTCGGCGACACCATCACCGACGAACGCCGCCCGGCGACCACGCCCCTGCCCGGCTTCCGCGACGTCCAGCCGGTGGTGTTCTGCGGCCTCTTCCCGGTGGACGCCGCCGACTTCGAAGACCTGCGCGCCGCGATCGGGCGCCTGCGCCTGAACGACGCCTCGTTCAGCTACGAGATGGAGACGTCCGCGGCGCTCGGCTTCGGCTTCCGCTGCGGGTTCTTAGGCCTGCTGCACTTGGAGATCATCCAGGAGCGGCTCAGCCGCGAGTTCGACCTCGACCTGATCGCGACGGCGCCCAGCGTGATCTACAAGATTGCGCTCACCGACGGTTCTCAGATGGAGTTGCACAACCCCGCCGATATGCCCGACCCGGTGAAGATCGCGTCGATCGCCGAGCCCTGGATCAAGGCCACGATCCTCACCCCCGACGAGTACCTGGGCAGCGTGATCAAGCTCTGCCAGGACCGCCGCGGCGCCCAGCGCGAGCTCAGCTACGTCGGCTCCCGCGCGCTGGTGGTCTACGACCTGCCGTTGAACGAGGTGGTGTTCGACTTCTACGACCGGCTGAAGAGCGTCTCCAAGGGTTACGCCTCCTTCGACTACCAGATCGAGGACTACCGGGTGGGCAACCTGGTGAAGATGTCGATCCTGGTGAATTCCGAGCCGGTGGACGCGCTCTCCATGCTGGTCCACGCCGACCGCGCCGAGGCCCGCGGGCGGGGCATGGTCGAGAAGATGAAGGACCTGATCAGCCCGCACATGTTCCAGATCCCCATCCAGGCGGCGATCGGCGGACGGATCATCGCGCGCGAGACGGTGCGCGCCCTGCGCAAGGACGTCACCGCCAAGTGCTACGGCGGCGACATGAGCCGCAAGCGCAAGCTCCTCGACAAGCAGAAGGCCGGCAAGAAGCGCATGCGCCAGTTCGGCAAGGTCGAGATCCCGCAGGAAGCGTTTATCGCGGCCCTGAAGATGGACGCGGATTAGGCCCAATGGAAAAGCGCTGGTGGATGGCGCTCGTCACGTTCGAGCGCGGCGATGGGAAGCAGGACATTCTCGATCCCAACCAGCAAGGCGCCTCGGGTTGGATGGCCTGCTTTGCACGCCACGAGACAGATGTGCGCGACGTCCTAGCTCGCAGCTTGAGGGCAGACGGCTTGCGTCTCCTGGAGATTGATAGCGAGACTCCCGTCACCTCTGCTGAGGACATTGCGGAATTCGACGAGCATCTAGCCGGGAATTTCGCCGAACGCGATCCAGCCCGACCGACTGTTTGGGGCGCCCTCCATTGCTATCTCGCTGAGGGCGAAGCGTAGCGCTGACGCCGGGTCACGATTGCCGGGGTCGCCACCCAGGCATAGCCTCCCCTCGTCACAGCGACGCGCAGGGAGGCCGGCATGGCCGACAGCTTCGTCCTCGAGATTCCCGAGCAGGTGGGCCTGGCGGTTGCCACGGCGAGGAAGCCGCAGGCCAAGACCAACGACTGGCCGGCGGGCACGCGGATCGTCTCGGCCGACAGCCACATGCTGGAGAGCGACCTCTGGGTCGACCGCTTCCCGGCGCACCTGCGCGACCAGGCGCCGCGTATGGTGTTCCACGACGGCGGCTGGGACCTGTCGCTGGGCGGCAAGCCGATGACGCCGGGACCGGTGGCCACGGCGCTCTGCAACGCGCTGGAGTGCTACCCCGGCCTCACCAACCTCGACGCGCGGCTCGCCGACCTCGACGTCGAGGGCGTGGAGAAGGAGCTGATCTTCCCGCAACGCCTGTTCGGCCTGATGATGTTCGGCGAGATCGAGAACAAGGCGCACGTCTTCGGCGCCTACAACGAGCACATCGCAGAGGTCTGCGCCCGCGCGCCCGGCCGGCTCTATCCGGTGATGGTGCCGAGCTATTGGGAGCCCGAAGCGGCGGCCGACAGCGTGGCCCGTTGCGTCGAGCTCGGCGCGCGCTGCCTGATGGTCCCGATCAAGCCCGGCAAGTTCGCCGACGGCCGCACCATCCAGTACAACCACGGCCGTATGGACCCGCTCTGGGCGGCCATCGAGGCCTCGGGCCTGCCCCTCGCCTTCCACATCGGCGAGGCGATCCCGACGGCCGAGCCGGGCGCGGTCGGCGTCTCGGTGCTGACCCAGATGCAGGGCTTCCGCCAGAACTGGGCGCAGCTCACCTTCGGCGGGGTCTTCGATCGGTTCCCGGCCTTACGCGTGGTGTTCGTGGAGGCGGGCCTGGCCTGGATCCCTGGCATGCTCCACGACGCCGACATGATCTACAATTCCTTCCCGACCATGGTCTCGCCCAAGCTCGCCCATCCGCCGAGCTGGTACTGGCGGCAGCACTGCTATGCGACCTTCATGACCGACCCGGTGGGGCTGGAGATGCTGCACAGGATCGGCGCGGACCGGGTGATGTGGTCCTCCGACTATCCGCACCAGGAAAGCACCTTCGGCTATACGCGCAGCGCCATCGAGGCGGTGTTCAAAGCGGCGCCGGTCGAGGACGCCCAGAAGATCCTCGGCAAGACCGCGCTCGAGCTGTTCCGGATGGACAACTAGGCCGCCTTCTCTGCCGCCCTTCCGAACTTCAGGCCGGCCGCCATCGCGCCCACGGCGATGAGGGAGACCACGCCGGCGAAGACCAGGTCGGCGAACTTGGGATCGGTCGCCTGGGAGAGCACGCCCGCTCCGATCACTGGCAAGGCGTTGCCCATGAAGCAGCAGACGAAATAGGCCGAGGCCAACTCCGCGCGGCGATCGGGCGGCGCCAGGCCGTTGGTCACGGCCAGACCGCCGCGATAGCCCAGGGCGCCGGCCACGCCACAGGCCGCGCTGCCCAGGGCGAAGAGCGGCAAGGAACCGGCGCGCTCGGCGGCGACCAGCAGCGCCAGGCCGAGCGGTGTCGCGACCAGGCCCGCGAGCATGACAGGCCTCGGCGCCAGCTTGCGCGTGGCTATGATCGTCAGCATCGCGACTACGAAGAGCTCGGCGACCAGCGCACTGCTGAAGGCATGGTTGGCGAGGTGAAGGTCGCGGCGGATCGTGGTCGGACCGAGCGCTGCGAAGAAGCCCACCAGCGCCATGGCGGCGAAGCCCGTGGCGGCCGGGGCGATGAAGGCCAGGCGCGAGCCGGCCGGCACGCCGAGCCTCGGCCGAAGCGAAATCGCCGAGCGCTTCGCAAGACTTTCGGGCGTCGCGGCGACCAGGGCTCCGACGGCGGCCAGCACCAGGAGGTAGACGAGGAACGACAACCGGAAGGGCCAGTCGGCGTACTGCACGAGGACCCCGGCCACCAGCGGCCCCAGGGCCAGCCCTGCGAAGTTGAACGCCGTCATGGTGCTGGCGGCCAGCGGGCGGCTGGGCTTCGGCGTGAATTCCGTGATCCAGGCGGTGGCCGCGCCTGCCCCGAGGCCGACCGCAAGGCCGCTCGTCACGCGCCCCGCGAACAACAGCGACGGATCTCGCGCGGCCAGGAACAGCACCGTGCTGATGGCCGTCAGGGCCAGGCCCGCGAACACCACCGGCTTGCGTCCGATCTGGTCCGCCAGCCGTCCCAGGAAGAGCAAGGCGGTGAGGTTTCCCACCACATAGACGGAATAGAGGAGCACCAGCACCACGGCCGAAAAACCGTAGGCCGACCGATAGAGATCATAGAGCGGGGTGAGCAGGGTGCTGCCCATGAACAGGGTGGCGACGACAACGCCGCCGATCGCGCGCCCACCGGCGCTCGCGGCGCCTGGCTCTGCGCCGACGGCGCGCCGGTCTTCCGCCCGAAGCTGGACGCTGGCTTGGTTCATTTGAGGCCGCCTCGATGACCGCGGCTCCGCCTCGCGCTCACAGAGGTCGCGCCGCGGAACCACCGGATGCGCGGGACATGGCGCCGAAACCCTGCGCGACCAAGCTCGGTTCCGGCGGAAATCGGACGCGAAATGCAGGCGAAACTAGGTTTCAGACCACCCCGAGCGCCGTCCAGGTCGCCATGGCCAGGCCCAGCGCGCGCATGTCGCCCGTCGTGGTGCCGGCCATCTTGTTCATGGCGTAGCCGATGGTGGTGCGCGCCTTCATGTCGATGATGATCAGGGAGCCGCCGTAGCCGCCCCAATACATGCTGTCGGCCGGATTGGGCAGCGGCACCGCGCCGCCGCCCAGGCCGAAGCCCATGCCGAACCGGGCCGGCATGCCCAGCATCAGGTCCTGGCCTTCGATCTGCAGCTCCAGCGCCTTGCGGCAACCGGCTTCGGACATGAAGCGCCGGCCCTTGGCCACCCCGCCGTTGGCGAGAATGGTGTGGATCTCGGCGACCGAGCGGGCGTTGCCCGTGCCGCCCGCCGCCGGGATCTCTGCGCCGCGCCAGGCCCGTGTGCGGGTGGCCGAGACGTCGATGACCGGGTTGTTGAAGGTGATCTTCTGGATTTCCGTCTGCTGGCCGTCGCCGGCGGCCTGGCCGGCCGGCGGCGGGATCAGCTCTGCGACGCGGGCGTCCTCGGATGCGGGCAGGCCGATGTGGAAGTCGGCGCCCAGGGGCTCGGCGATCTCCTGGCGGAACACGGTCCCCAGCGACTTGCCGGTGATCCGCCGCACGACCTCGCCCACCAGGTAGCCCTGGGTGATGGCGTGATAGCCGGGCGCGGTCCCAGGTTCCCACAGCGGCGCCTGGGCCGCCAGCAGCGAGGTCGCCTTGTCCCAGTCATAGAGGTCTTCGGTCGTGACCCTTTCGCGCCAGCCCGAGAGGCCGGCGGCGTGGCTCATCAGGTGGCTGACCTTGATGTCCGCCTTGCCGTTGGCCGCGAACTCCGGCCAGTAGCGGGCGACCGGCGCATCGAAGTCCAGCTCACCGCGGTCGGCGAGCAGCAGGGCGGTGAGCGCCGTCATCGTCTTGGTGGTCGAATAGACGTTGACGATGGTGTCCTTCTCCCAGGGCCGGGTCTTCGCGGCGTCGGCGAAGCCGCCCCAGAGGTCGACCACCGTCTCGCCCTCGACCGTCGCGCAGAAGCAGGCGCCGACGTCGGCCCCGCTGGCGAGGTTCGCCTCGAACGCCTCGCGCACCTCGCTGTAGCGCTCGTGAACGGACCCCTGCACAGACCCGTCGGCCATGACACATCTCCCGGTTCTTCGGCCGTCACCTTACAGGACGGCGCGCAGGGAGCCATCCCGGCGGCGGGCGGCCGACGGAGAGGACGATCCGCTCATTCGGCGCGGACGCTTCGGCGCTCCGGCGGGACGGCCTTCCAGAGCGCGAGGACGGCGGCGAAGAGGACGATATAGACGGCGGCGAAGACCCAGATCGGCAGCGGCCAATAGATGACGCTGTTGACCCAGCCCATGATCAGCGGCGGCTCGCCGGCCCCGGCGCCGGTGAGCCGGTCTTGCCAGAGCGTCAGGAAGCAGGCGCGCCCCAGCAGCGCCTGGACCGCCACGATCGCCCAGGAGGCGAGGTGGAGCGCGCGCCACCAGCGCACGCGCACCCAGCGCCAGCCCATCGCGGCGCCCAAGGGAATGGCGGCCAGGCCCAGCACGTTGAACGCGATCACCAACAGGTGGACGGCCAGCGTGGCCTGGCCCAGCGCGACCGCGGTGGCGTGTGTCATTCCTTAACCTCGCTCAACAGCGCCGGCTGCGCACCCTTTCGAGGCGGATGGAGCTTGACTGTCTTCGCATCTCCGGTGAAATCCGCGCCGTCCAGGGGGAGTTTTTCCACATGCGCAAACTGATCGTTCTCGCCGCCGCGGCTTCGGCCCTGCTCGTGGCCAGCTGCAACACCGTCGCCGGGGCTGGCAAGGACGTCGCGGCGGCCGGCAAGGCCGTCACCAGCACCGCCGAGGACGCCAAGAGATAGCCGCCGCTTCGGGGAACAGGCCTCGCGGCCGGGTGGTTCGGAAGGGGACAGCAACTCCTTCCGGAACGCGCCCATGAGCAAGCACGCCCAGAGCGGCCATACGCCGACGACCCTTCCCCGCGACGACCTTGAGGACAACCCGGCCATCGGCTCCAGCCGCGGCACGACCATGGCCGGCGAGGATCCGCACATCCTGACCGAGGATGGCGAGAACACCGAAGAAGGCGACATCGGGAACGACGCCGACGCCACCGGGGCGCCCACCCCCATCGAGCGCCATCGCACCAACAAGTAGCCGGATCCGCTGACCTGCGACCGATCGCCGAGGCGCCTTCACTTTGCCGCCCCACAGGCCCATATGGGCGCCATGGCAGAGATCGTTCATCCCCTCCGTCGCTCGCTGGTCCGCGGCGCGACCGGGCGCTGCCCGGCGTGCGGACAGGGTAAGCTTTTCTGGAAGTACCTGAAGGTGAACGGCCGCTGCGAGTCGTGCGACACCGACCTTGCCCGCTATCCGGCCGATGACGGTCCGGCCTATCTGACGATCCTGCTGGTCGGTCACCTGGTGGTGGCGCCGATGCTGTTTTTCCCGATCGTCTGGGAATCGAATCCGCTCTATGCGCTGCCGATCATCCTGCTGCCGCTGGCGGTGCTGACGCTCGCGCTGCTGCCGCGCGTCAAGGGCGGGTGGATTGGCCTGATGTACGCCATGGGCGTGAAGGACACCGACGCGCGACTGCATACGGCCGACGCCGCCGACTAGGTTACCGTCTGGAACCTCCACATTGACCGCCCGTTTGCTGGGCCGGGGAATCGCGGAGGAGAGACATGAGCCTGGGCCTAATCCTGATCATCATCCTGGTTTTGCTGCTGGTCGGCGCCCTGCCGAGCTGGGGCTATTCCCGTAGCTGGGGCTATTTCCCGAGCGGCGGCCTGGGCCTGATCCTGGTGATCATCATCATCCTGGTGGTGCTCGGGCGCATCTAGCGCCGCGCAGAGAAATCCGATCGCCCCACCGGCTCCGACGACCTGACAGCCGGTCCGAAAATCGCCTAGCATCCCCCGAAGCCAAAACGGGGGATGCATGGCGCAGGGCGAAGTTGTGGCGAGAGCCGGCGGTGGCGGGCCTATGTCGGCGTTCCAGCGCATCAAGGCCATCCTGGGCGGATCGGCCGGCAACCTCGTCGAATGGTACGACTGGTTCGCCTATTCCTCGACCAGCCTCTATTTCGCCGCCCACTTCTTCCCCAAGGGCGACACCACCGCCCAGCAGCTGCAGACCGCGGCGATCTTCGCGGCGGGCTTCATCGCCCGGCCCGCGGGCGCGTGGCTGATGGGCGTCTACGCCGACCGCGTGGGGCGGCGCGCGGCGCTGACGCTGTCGGTGGCGCTGATGAGCCTGGGCTCCTTCGCCATCGCCGTCCTGCCGACCTACGCCGAGATCGGCGTCATGGCGCAGTTCGGCCTGTTGGCCGCGCGGCTGGTCCAGGGGCTGTCGCTCGGCGGCGAATACGGCGCCAGCGCCACCTATATGTCGGAGATGGCGAGCAAGGCCCGCCGCGGCTTCTGGTCGTCCTTCCAGTACACCAGCCTGATCGCCGGGCAGGTGGCGGCGCTTGCGGTGCTGGTCGTGCTGCAGCACGTGCTTTCGAAGCCGGACCTGGCCGCCTGGGGCTGGCGCATCCCGTTCGCGATCGGCGGGCTGCTCGCGATCGTGGTCTTCTGGATCCGCACCGGCCTGGACGAGACCCGCGCCTTCCTGAACGAGACCACTTCGAAGCGGCAACGGGGCCGCACGTTCGACCTGATCCGCCAACACCCGCGCGAATTCGCCATCGTGCTGGTGCTCACTTCGGCTGGGTCCTTGGGCTTCTACGCCTACACGACCTACATGCAGAAGTTCCTGGTCAACACGGCCGGGTTCTCCAAGGACACGGGCACGGGCATCATGGCCGGGGTGCTGGTCGTCTACATGCTGATCCAGCCCGGGGTCGGCTGGCTCTCCGACCATGTCGGGCGCAAGACGACGATGGCGGTGGGCCTGGGCCTCGGCGGGCTGGCCACCTATCCGGTGATGACCGCGATCAGCCACGCGGGCTCGGCCTGGGCCGCCTACGGACTGATCATGATCCTGGTGCTCTGCCACTCGGGCTATTCGGCGGTGAACGCGGTCGTAAAGGCCGAGCTTTTCCCGGCCCATATCCGCGCCCTGGGCGTCTCCCTGCCCTATGCGCTCGCCAATGCCATGTTTGGCGGCACCGCGGAGTACGTCGCCGAGTGGTTCAAGGCCGCCCATGTCGAGAGCCGCTTCTACATCTACGTGACCGTCGTCATGCTGGCCGGCGCCCTGGCCGCCGCGCGGCTTCGCAACACCAATCGGACCAGCCTGATCGCCGATGATTGAAATCAGCCGCTGCGAGGGCTGTCGAATCCGCGCGCCGACGCGCGTCTCTCCGATGACGCGGCCCTTCGCGTCAGCCAGATTGGCCCAATCGAGAGGACCATCCCATGCAATACCTGCTGCTCATCTATGCCGACGAGAAGCTCTGGGCGCGGGAGACCGGGACCGACCCGTCCGCCCTGCAGGCGATCACCGCGGCGCACATGCGGCTGGGCGCGGAGCTCAGCGAGGCCGGGGCCCTGGTCGGCGGCAACCGGCTGCAGCCCACCGACACCGCGACGACGATTCGCAACGTAGGCGGCGCGCAGAGCCTGCATGACGGCCCCTACGCCGAAACCCGCGAGCAGCTCGCCGGCTACTACCTCGTCGAGGCGCCGGACCTCGACGCGGCGATCGCCTGGGGGAAAAAGATCCCCGGGGGACCGAACTATTCCATCGAGGTCCGCCCCCTGCACGTGCTGTAGGCCGATGAGCGGCTGGCAGGCCGAGCGTGTCCTGGAGGCGGCGGTGCGCGAGGCGGGCGACCGCATCCGCGCCGCCTTGGCGATCCGCTTCCGCGACCTCGACATGGCGGAGGAGGCCTTTGCCTTCGCCAGCCTGCGGGCGGTCGAAACCTGGACGCGGGACGGCCCGCCGCGCGACCCCGCCGCCTGGCTCTATTCCGTGGGGCGCAGGCGGGCCTTCGACATGGGCCGTCGCGCCAAGGTCCGCAGCGAGGCGGTCCACGACGCGCCGGAGCCCACGCCGGATCCGGAGACCATCGTCATGGCGGCGTTCGAGCCGATTCCCGACGAGCGCCTGCGGCTGATCTTCGTTTGCTGCCACCCGGCCATCGCACCGGAGGCGCGGATCGCGCTGACCCTGCGCACGCTCTGCGGCCTCTCGGTCGAACGCATCGCGCGCGCCTGGCTGACCACCGAAGTCGCGATGCTCCAGCGGCTGACGCGGGCCAAGCGCAAGATCAGGGAGTCTCGCATCCGCTTCGAGATTCCGGAGCCCGACGCCTGGGGCGAGCGGCTGGGCGCCGTGTTGGCCACCCTGGAGATCGCCTACGCCCAGGCCTACGAGGACGCGGCCGGCGCGTCCGACGCCGCGGACCTCGCCGCCGAGACCTTGCGGCTCTCCGGCTTACTGGCCGAGCTGCTGCCGCAGGAGCCCGAAGTGCTGGGCCTGGCGGCGCTGATCCGGTTCACGGAAGCGCGCCGCCCGGCGCGGCTGGACAGCGCAGGCGCCATGATCCCGCTTTCGGAGCAGGACGTGGGCCTCTGGGACCCACGGCTCATCGGCCAGGCCGCCGAGCTCATGCGCCGGGCCGCCGCGCTCGGCCGGAGCGGGCCTTACCAGCTGCTGGCGGCCATCCACGCAACCCACGCCGCCCGGATCGAGACCGGGACCACCGACTGGGCCTCGGTGGTGGCGCTCTACGACATCCTGCTTCGCGTGCGACCGTCGGCCGTGGCCGCGGTGAACCGGGCTGTCGCCGTCGCCGAGGCGCAGACGGCCGAAGCTGGCCTCGCCGCCTTGGCTGCGGTGGACAGTCGCGAGCGCCTGGCCGGCTGGCTCCCGTACCAGGCCGCGCGGGCCGGGCTCCTCGCCCGGGCGGGTCGGGCGGCCGAGGCGACCGAGGCGCTCCGGCGCGCCCTGACGCTCGAGCCCGCCCCCGCCGAGCGGCTGTTTCTGGCGAAGCGGCTGGGCGAGCTCGGCGCCTGAGCCTTCCCTTGATGCTCGGGGCTTGGAATAAGGCTCCCAGCATGGACGCCGAACTGACCCTTTCCACCGCCCCCTTCCGCGACCCGCGATATGCGCCCAGGCGCCTGGAGGTGGAGCGACGGACGGGCGGGGAGCTGGTGCTGACCAACCCGACGCCCTACGCGACCCGGTTCCAGACCATGACGGCGGCGCTGGAGCATTGGGCCGGCGTCGCCCCGGAGCGCGTCTGGCTGGCCGAGCGCGCCGGCGACGGCTGGCGCACAATGACCTTCGCCCACGCGGCCACGCAGGTCCGCGCCATCGCCGGCGGCTTGCGGGCGCTGGGGATCGTCGGGCCCGCGCCGCTCCTGATCCTGGCCCACAATGGGATCGACCACGCCCTGCTCGCCTACGCCGCGATGAGCCAGGGCATGCCTGTCGCTCCGGTCTCTCCGCAGTACGGCCTGAAGGGCGCGCGGCCCGAACGGCTGGCGCGGGCCTGCGAGGTCCTGAAACCCGCCGCGGTCTTCACCGACGACGCCGAGCTCTTCGCCGAGGGCCTGGCCGCCCCGGCGCTGGCCGGCCTGCCGTCAGTCGCGGTCAGGAACGCGCGGCCCGGCGACGTCACCCTCGACCGACTGCTGGCGGGTCCTGCGGCTGAAGCCATCGCGACGCCCGGCGACCACGCCAAGTACCTGCTCACCTCCGGCTCGACCGGCCTGCCCAAGGCGGTGATCTGCACCCATCGCGGCGTCAGCCTGAACTCCGCCCAGATCGACGCCTGCTTCGACGATCCCGACCCGCCGGTGATGGTCAATTCCGCGCCCTGGAGCCACAGCCTGGGGGCCAATTCGATCCTGCACATGTCGCTGCATCGCGGCGGGACGCTCTACATCGACCACGGCCAGCCGACGGCGGCGCGGTTCGCCGAAACCGTGCGAAACCTGCGGGAGATCGCGCCCACCTATCAGAACATGGTGCCAGCCGGCTGGATGCTGTTCGTCGACGAACTGGAGCGCGACCCGGCGCTGGCCGCGAAATTCTTCGAGCGCGTGCGGGTGCTGCAATACGGCGGCGCCGCGCTCGGCCAGGCTGTGGCCGACCGCATCCAGGCCGTGGCCCTGCGCACGGTGGGCGAGAAGATCAGCTTCGCCTCCGGCTACGGCGCGACCGAGACCGGCCCCACAGCCTGCAACGTCCACTGGCGTAACGACCGAATGGGGATGATCGGCCTGCCGATTCCGGGGACCTCGGTGCGGCTCGTTCCGATGGCCGGCAAGCTCGACTTTCGGGTGAAGGGCCCGCAGATCACCGAGGGCTACCTCGGCCAGCCGGAACTGTCGGCGCGGTCCTTCGACGACGAGGGCTTCTACATGATCGGCGACGCGGCGCGGTTCGTCGATGCCGACGATCCCGCGCGGGGAATGATCTTCGACGGCCGCCTGTCGGAGAACTTCAAGCTGGCGTCCGGCACCTTCGTCGCGGTGGGGGAGCTGCGCATCGGCGCGGTCTCGGCGATCGGAGGCGCGGTCACCGACGCGGTGGTCTGCGGCGAGGGGCAGGAGGCGGTGGGCCTGCTTCTCTACCCCAATCCGCGGCTGGCGGCGGCTGAGGTCGCGGCGGCCGTGCAGGCGGGGATCGCGGCCTTCAACGCCAAGGCCCGCGGCTCGGGCGGCCGCGTGGCCCGCGCGCTGGTCCTGCCTGAACCGCCGGACGCCGCCGCCGGCGAGATCACGGACAAGGGCTACATCGCCCAGGCGCTGGCCCGCACGCGACGCGCCGAGACCGTCCAGCGGCTCTTTGCCGACCCTCCTTCCACAGATGTGATGGTGTTCTGACATGAACGGCGCGGACGCCCTTATCGGGACCCTGGTGGCCAACGAGGTCACCGCCTGCTTCGCCAATCCCGGCACCAGCGAGATGCAATTCGTCGCCGCGCTGGACCGTAAACCCGAGATGCGGCCCGTGCTCTGCCTGTTCGAAGGCGTGGCGACCGGGGCGGCGGACGGCTACGGCCGGATCGCCGACAGGCCGGCCTGCACCCTGCTGCACCTTGGCCCCGGGTACGGGAATGGCGTCGCGAACCTGCACAACGCCCGGCGCGCCTATACGCCGATCGTCAACGTCATCGGCGACCACGCCACCTATCACCGCCAGTACGACGCCCCCCTGAACTCCGACATCCCGGCGCTGGCGGCGCCTAACTCGGTGTGGGTGAAATCGGCCGACAGCCCCGACGCGGTGGCGGGCCTGGCGGCGGAGGCGGTGGCGGCGAGCTTCGGGCCGCCGGGCGGCCCGGCGAGCCTGATCCTGCCGGCCGACAGCGCCTGGCTGGAAACGGCAAACGAGATCGCCATCGCCCAGAAGCCTGTGCGCCCGGCGCCCGCCGGCTCGGCTGTCGACGCCGCGGCCAGGGCGCTAAAGGCTGCCGCCAAGCCGGTGATCCTGATCGGCGGCCAGGCGTGCCGCGCCGAAGGCCTGGCCCAGGCCGCGCGCCTGCAGGCCGCCGGGATCACCGTCTATTGCGACACCTTCGTCTCGCGCCAGCCGCGCGGAGCCGGCGCCTTCGCGCCGAAGAAGATGCCGTACTTCGGCGAGATGGCCCTGGCCGAGCTGGAGGGCGTCGATCTGATGGTCTTCGCCGGCACGACCCAGCCGGTGGCCTTCTTCGCCTATCCCAACCGCCCCAGCGTGCTGGTCCCCGAGGGCTGCAAGACCATGACCCTGGCCCAGCGGGCCGAGGACGCGGTCGCGGGGCTCGCCGCCCTTGCCGATGCGCTCGGGGCGCCGAGCCAGGGCCCAAGCCAGGCGCTCGCCCTGCCGGGCGCGGCGCCGAGCGGCAAGCAGACCGCCTACACCGTCGGCGCCTCCATCGCCCGCCACATGCCGGAAGGCGCCATCGTCTGCGACGATGCGGTGACCTCCGGCGCAGGGGTGGCCGCCGGGGCGGCCACAGCGAGGCCGCACGAGTTGCTGGCGCTGACCGGCGGCGCCATCGGCATCGGCCTGCCGCTCGCCGTCGGCGCGGCGGTCGCGGCGCCTGACCGCAAGGTGATCTCCCTGAACGGCGACGGGGCGGCCATGTACACCGTCCAGGCGCTCTGGACGCTCGCCCGCGAGAACCTCGACGTCACCGTCGTGGTCTTCGCGAACAACAGCTACCGCATCCTCAACATCGAGATGACCCGCACCGGCGCAGGCGAGGTCGGCCCGCAGGCGGCGAAGCTGCTCGGCCTGGGCGATCCCGCACTCGACTGGGTTCCGCTGGCGAAAGGCCTCGGCCTGCCGACCGTGCGCTGCACGACCGCCGAGGAATTCGAGACCGCCTTCGCCGGCGCCATGGCCCAGCGCGGCCCCATGTTCATCGAAGCGGCGATCTAAAGAAAAAGGCCCGCGGGGCGCAAACCCCGCGGGCCTCATTGCAGCGCCGATCGGGCGAAGTCCTAAGCCTTCGGCTTGGGCTTGTTGGTGGGCAGGACGCAGTTGCCGGCGAAGCTGCAGGCCACGGCCTCCTTCGGCGTCTGGGCGTCGGAGTAGGCGATCATGTAGCCCGGCAGGCCGTCGGAACAGGCGACTTCCAGGCGCACGGTGCCGTCGGCGGCCTTCAGCGGCGAGCCGACGCTGGAGACGGTGCACTCCTTCTTGTCGAACTTGCGCAGATCGGCGGTCAGACCGGCGTAGTCGGCCTTGCCCAGCGTGCACTTGTAGCCGGCGATGAGCGCGTGGCCGCAGTCAAGGACCGTGCCCTTGCCGGTGGCCGGGAACATGCCGATGGCGCCGGCGCCGTCGGCGCAAACCAGCTCGACGACCTCGATGTTGCCCTTCGCCGGGAAGATCGCGTAGCGGGCGACGGTGCAGTTGGAGCCGGCGTTCTTGGCGAGCTTGGTGTAGAGGCCGGCCTGCTCGGCGGTGGCCGCGCGGGTGTCGGTCAGGGTGCAGGTCCCGCCCGGCACCTTGGCGCAGTCCAGGGTCTCCTTCACCGCGCCTTGGGCGACCTTATAGATGTAGCCCTTGCCGTCGGCGCAGGCGACTTCGTAGCCCTCGGTGCCGTCGGTGAACATGCCGACGAAGCGCTTGTCCTTCACCGTGCAGCCGTTGTTGGCCAGCTTGGCGTAGTTGTCGACGA